>Ga0308160_10007037_pt1 | contig 11293 bp, 11 predicted proteins | sample PhyFR1_FD_201036 | JGI IMG/M metagenome (GOLD analysis project Ga0308160, IMG submission 201036) | Phyllosphere microbial communities from UC Gill Tract Community Farm, Albany, California, United States - DLSLF.R1 | ecosystem: Host-associated > Plants > Phyllosphere > Unclassified | place: USA... | reverse complement strand
TCCAGCAGCAGAACCTGGCCGCCCAGTCACTCGCCCAGGCCCAAGCGCTCGCTCAGGCCCAACAGCAGCAGGGTCTTACGCAAGGCTCCGGCGGTCCGCCCGTCTTTGACCCTCAGCAGCAGGCTCAGGCCCAGGCGCTCTACCGCCAGCAGCAGCAGCAGCAGCAGGGCATGAGCCAGAGCGGCATGCAGATGGGCAACGGCCAGCAGAAGGGCGCCCCCGGCCAGCAGCAGGCTCTCCTCCAGGTCCGTCTGATTGACAGCTCTCTTCGACCTGGGCTTGACGTCAGTCGCTGATGGTCCTCCTCTCGCGCGTCTACAGTTCCTGCTCCAGCAGCAGCAGCAGCAACAGCAACAACAGCACCAGCAGCAGCAAGGCGGCCAGCTGTCCCAGCAGAACCAGGGCGGCTACCCCTTGCAGATGCAGCAGCAGCAAGGCCAGCAGCAGCAGCAACTGCAGCAGGGCAACTCGACCCAGGTCGGTCTCCCCTCCTCGACCCTTAGGCTCCCACGCCTTTTTTTATTTTCATCGTCCGGCCAGCGCTGACCGTTCCTCCCTCGTCTTCCTCTAGGCTCATCAGCAGGCCATGTTCCAGCAGCAGCAACAGCAGCAGCAGCACCAACAGCAGCAGCACGCCGGGCCGTCATCACAGCAGCCTCAGCAGCAGCAGCAGCAGCAGCCGTCGGCGGCCAACATTGCGCCGGCCGCCCGGGCTCAGATCACGTCGATCCTGATGACGATGGGCGAGCGCGGGCAGCAGATCCTCGCGGCGATGAACCGCAACGAGCTCACGCAGGACCAGATGAGCCAGATGAAGCAGATGATGCTGATGGCCAACCAGCGCGCGGCGAACGGCAACCGACCACGTCCGTGTCCAACCGCTTTACTCTCCCTCGTTTGCTCGTCGCTGACAGAGCTCTCTGGACGCCGTCTCGCAGCGCTCCAACAACCGCAAGCGGCGGCCAACTTTAACAATGCCAACCGACCAGGAGCTGGCCAGCAACAGCAACAGGCTCAAGGTCGCGGCATGATGGCGAACGGCCAGCAAGGGCCTGGAGGCTCGTCGGCGAACCCGCTCGGGATGGTACCCGACGCTCGGTTGCTCCAGATGACGTCGGAACTCGCGATGAAGCTCCGCAACCTAGAGACGAGCATGCAGCAGGTGCGTCGGCTCCCTGCCCATGCGCTCCGCTGGGTTGGTGAGACACTGACCGCTATCGTTGCTGCAGGGCTCGATCCGGGCAGACGCGCTCGAGAAGGCCAAGGTCGCTCAGGCCGAGTGGCGCAAGCAGGTCAAGCAGCTGGCTAACGAGTGCCGGATCCGGGGCATCAACCTCAACAACCGGCCGATGCCGGCCGGCGTCAACGGCGGCAACGGTGGCCAGGACGGCAGCGCGGGCGGCAACAACCTGCCCTACAGCTCACCCAGCCTGACCAACCAGCAGGTGCCAGGCCAGGGCCAGCAGCAGTTCCAGCAACAACAGCAGCAGCAGCAGCAACAGCAGCAGCAGCAGGCCCTCTCGCAGCTGCAAAATCCGAACTCGTCGCCGCACCTCTCGCAGACGTCGGTCTCGGGCCCGTCGCCGATGCTCAACTCGCATCAGCCGCCGCCGGTAGGCAACCCGCTGCCGGCGCCGCACCTGCAGCAATACCTCGTCGGCCAACAGACGGGCGACCACTCGCAGGTCCGCCGAGCCCAATTCTTCCAGAAGCTCGGTGAGGTCTTCAAGAGCCAGGGCATGAACCTGGATAAGCTGCCGCAGGTCGAGGGCAAGGACGTCGACCTCTTCCTCCTCTACCAGGGCGTCATCGCCCTCGGCGGATCCGAGCAGGTCCGCAACCAAAACCTGTGGCCCCTGATAGCGGCCCAGCTGACGGGCGCGCAAGGCGACAACCTCGCGCGTTCGTCGTCCGACGTCGCCAACCAGCTCGCGACCATCTTTGCGACCTACCTCTCGCGGCTCGAGGACGCTTGGAAACTCGCGATCGCCAAGCAGCGGCGCGATCTGCAGGAGTCGCCGCAGCTCCAGCAACTCCAGCAGCTCCAGGCCCAGCAGGCTCAACTCCAGGCCCAGCAACAGCAGCAGCAGCAGCAGCAGCAGCAGTTCCAGGCCAACAGCGGCCTCCCCAACTCGGGCGCGGGTCCATCGATCGGTGGTCAGCCATCGCTGAGCGACCTGACGCCTCAGGTGCTCGAGCGGCTCGCCGGCCTGACCACCGCCCAGCGGTCGGCGATGAACTTGCCGCCAGACGTCAACCGGATGGTCGAGGCTCTGCGTGCCAACCAGGCGTTCAACCCAACCGGCGGCCAGCTCGGCGTGCCGCCGCGAACAAAATCGGCAGCCGGAGGTGGCATGCCGCAGAACCCGCAGGCACTCGCGACGCAGCAGTGGGCGCTCCAGCAACAGCAGCAGCAGCAGCAGCAACAGCAACAGCAGCAGCAGGCGTCGATGCTGCAACAGCAGCAGCAGCACCAGCGGAGCATGAGCCAGTCGTCCAATGGCGGCGGCGGCATGGCTGGTTCTGCCCAGGCTGGCTCGCAAGGCGCCGGCAACGGACGTTCGATGCCGACAGGCGCCCAGATCGACGACGCCAGGCGCTTCGTCATGATGGCCGAGGCGCAGGCGATGGAAAAGTACTCAATCACCAACAACGCCCCGGTCGAGGACCAGACCGAGGCCGACCAGCAGACGGTCATGACCATGCTGCGCGAGATGTCGCAGCTCATGGTCGAGGCTGAGAAGGGTCTGATCCTGTTCCGAGCGATGAACATGTCGGAAGAGGCGGCGGCGTCGATCAAGCGGGTCACCTATTTTGTGCGTCCGCTCGGTTGCTCGCTTTCGCACGACGACCGCTGACGGGGCCTCCCTCGTGTCTGCCCAAACAGCTCGCGATGCACAAGTGGGCGAGCCGCTGCGTCCAGGGCCGGGGCATCATCGTCGTCCGGCCAAAGGACCTCGAGCAGATTCGCGGCAACACGCAAAAGTTCATCGCCTACGTCGGCAACATGATGTCGCGCATCTCGTCCTCGTCGGCGGCCGCCTCAGGCTCGACCTCGTCCGCCGGCGCTGCGAACGCGAACATCGGCGGCCAGCTCAACAACGGCGCCGGCGACCTCTCGGGCCAAGTCCAGCAGCTCCCGCAGCAGCAGCAGCTCCAGCAGCAGGCCAACGGCGGTCAGCTGACGGGCTCATCGGTCGCATCGGGCGCAGCCGTGACGGCCTCGTTCGACCCGACGTCGTTCAACCCACCACCACGGCTCCGGCCCGAGGACCTCCGGCCGCCACCGCAGAAGCGGGCGCGCAACACCTCTGTCGGCTCCTCGCCGGCCAACGCGGGCTCGCCCTCGGACGCACGCACGCCTCGGACGCCAGCCAACGTCGGCTCGCCGCTCGTGATCGAGTCGCCAGCCGGCATGACGACGACGCGGATGGAGGACCCAGACCGCCCGCGACCGCCAAACCAGCGCAAGCGCAAGTCGTCGGGCTCTCAGCTCGAGGGCGTGCCAGAGGAGCAGCTGCTGCCGACGGCCTCGTCGGCCTCGGCCTTTGGGCTCGGCAGCTTCCAGGCCCAGCAGGGCTCGGCAGCGGGCGGCGGCTCCTCGCTCGGCCTCCAGGTCGGCGGCGGTGGAGGCGACCGAGCGAATGAGCTCGCGCGCGCGCCCGACGACCCGCTCGCCTTCCTCGAAGCCCAGTGGTCGAAGCTCCAGTCGATCGACTCGACGCCGGCCGCGCTCGGCCCGGCCCAGGCCGACCTCGGTCTCGGCGGCATGCAGCTCGGCTCGCCCGCGCCCGATCCCAGGTCGGTCTTTGTCTCGACCAGCAGCTTCTACAACTCGTCTAACGGCGGCGGCGTCGCTCCAGCCGTCCTCAAGGCCGAGCCGCCCCCGCCGGCGGCCGAGGAGGCCTTCGACATCTCGTGGTTCATCAGCGACGAGTGCTACGATGACGCCGCCGTCGCCAACTCGGCCGACGAGCCGGCCGCGCCCAGTGGTACAAGCAACGGTGGTGGCAACAACACCGGCAGCGGCGCGAGCACCGGCGGAGCCAAGGGCGGCTCGGACGGCCGGGCGATCGAGGCCCAGACGCCCGACCTCCTGCACTCGACCGGCGTCGAGGAGTCGCCGGCGTCGACGCGCGAGGCCCTCTCGCCCAGCACGGTCGGCTCGGCCGCCGGCCAGCGCGGCGCCTTCCAACAACAGCAGCAGACGCCATCGTCGCTCTCCCGACTGTCGATCCCCCAGTCGGGATCGACCTCGTCCGCCGCAAAGACGCCGGTCGTCCCGCTTGAGACGCCGGTCGACCAGCTGTTCGACATGGGGCCCGACTCGTACTTCAACGAGCTCGGCACCTTCGACTCGGAGGGTCTCGGCGAGTCGTGGATCATCTGACCACCTCTACCTTCACCTCACTCTGCTTTCCTCCTCTTCCCCTCCTTCGATCCTCCCACGGTGTCCCTCCTCTTCTCTCTCGCCTGTGCCGCTTCGCTGTACGACCCCGCCCCCCTGCCTGCTCCTCCCCTCATCCAGCATGTACGAAAAAAGAAGGTCCATCTCTCCTCTCTCTTTCCCTCTCCTCCCTTCGCCGCCGCTGTACCACCTCGCCCTTGTCTTTTGCGCGCGCTCGCGCGGTCTCGTACATCTCTCTCTCCTCCTCACCCCACCGTCGAAAACCTCGCCGCCCGCAAGCTCTAATGAAACCGCTTTCTTCGACTACAGACTGTGAGGGCTGACGATCTATCACGTCTGGAAAGCTTGCAAGCGCGTCGCTGTCCCCCCCTCCCCCCTTGCTCGACTTGCGGCCGGCAAGGTGCACGTGCCAATCGCGCGCGCGCGCGGCTGTGCGCCCCGCCGTTGGGGCTGTCGGCCTCCCCACCGACGCCGACGACCGACGCCGCCCTGTCCCTCCCTCCTCTCTCGCCATCACCTATCGACGTCCTCTGCCAGCCATGCCGGGAGAGGAGCCCTACGCCGTCACCTTTCTCAAGAACCTCAAGTCTGTCCCGCGCCCGTCGTCCTACCCGTAGCGACGGGCTGAGCTCAAACAAGGAGTCGAGCTGCTGACCCTCGTCCCGCTTCTCTTGCCCCCTCTCCCCAGGTATATCCTCCTCGGCGCGCTGGCGGCCTACCAGCTCGACGTCCCGAGTAGGCTGGCAGACGGCTGGTCGGGTGTTGGACTCGGCGCGTAAGTTTCTTTCTGGCTCGTTCTTGTTAAGATCGAGCGACCGAACGGGACACAGAGCGACAGGCGGAAGGCCACGGCGAGCTACCTGGTCCTCCGACCGCCCGCCTCGTCGGCATGACCTCCAGGCCTGCCTGGGCGCCTGCCCACCAGCTCGTCCTTTCAGCTGGCTTGCCAGCCACCAGTCGACCAGCCAGGCCTGGCGAGACCCAACATCAGACCCGACCCCCACACGAGCCTCCCGTCTGACGCCGCCACCAACCTCTCCTCTCCCCCACCCGCAGGCGCGCGATCCAGCTCTCAGCCGTCCTCTCCTCCCTGACGGTTGGCATCATGCTCTACCTCGTCGTCTGGCTCCCGCGCATCGTCGGCCGGGTGCCCAACTACTCGCGCTGGATGAGCACGAGCCCGCTCAAGGCTGTTATCCCGCTGCTCGTGCGTTGGGTTTTACTCGCCCTTCGCCCCGTCCCCTCCCCTCCCCCTTCCCTCCGCGGCACAAAAGACTCTCGCTGACGCCGGTGCCGCCTCCCTGCCGGCCTCCCTCTAGACGTGCGCCATGCTCGGCGGCTACACGAGCCTCGTCGTCGGCCTCCTCAATGTCGGCCCCCACTCGCTCGGCTGGCTGCGAGCGATCGGTGGCGGTCCGTCCCTCGCCACGCCTTCGACCTCTTGCTCGATGACTGTCGCTGACATCAAGTTATCGTCTGCTCGGATCTTACAGCGCTTGGCGTCTACGCGAGCGTCTTTGGCATGCTCGGCCTGATTCCAACCCCGCGGCCGGCCCGAGTTCCGCGGAGGGACTAGACCCGACTCCAACTCGCTCCTCCTCGCTGCACAACTTCCTTGCCCCGTCTCCCAGCATGCCCGCCCTTGTCGTGAGAGCTCCCAACTCACGTCCTTGCCCTCGTCTCGGCCCGCCGACCGACGCTACCTTATCGCCTGCCTTCCCATGCCCGCCCCTGTCGAACTCTGGATCCGTGTTGCACGTCTCGCCCCTTTGACCCTCTCAACCAAGCTGCGTTAATCGGTGGACGGGTCATCGTTTATGGGTCGTCAGAGCGGGCGAGGGACGGGGTGTGTGTGTGTGTGTAAGCGGGGCGAGTCGTGACATGGGGGCTCAGGGCAACGTCGTTGAAGGGACGTAGATGGATCGGGAGATCGTGAGATGGGATGCCAAGGGGCGCGATTCGAGGCAGGCTGCTCAGATCTTGGAGATGCCCTCCTTCTCGACCCGGCGCAGCGCGCCCTCTTGCCTGTCGACAACAGAAGGGGTGTCAGTCGTCAGAGTGCGCGCGCGTTTCTGCTCTAGCGACGATCCGCACCGTTTGTGCTTGAGCGAGAGGCCCGAGAGCTTGCTTGTGATCTTGTCCTTGGCCCACCGGCCAGAACGGATGGCCTTGTGGCTGGATAGGCCTTCGTGCTGAAAGCGGGAGGAGAGTTACGTAAGCGCGCAGGAAGAGCGAGTTGAGGGCTTTCAAGTTGACGCACGAAGAGCTTTGGATCGCGTTCGCGGTTGCGGTAGTACTCGTCGTTGTCCTCGACGACAGAGTCCTCATCGGCCGAAGAAGAGCTGCGGTCGTCCTCCTCGTTCCAGCGCGGTCCGTCGTTCGACTGGAGGCTGTCCATCGAGGGGCTGCCGGCGATCGCTCCCGAGGGCGACTTAGCGGGCGAGCGGTGAACGGACGATCGGTCCCTCGCAGCCGACTCAAGCGAGAAGTGCGAAGAGAGCGAGCCGGCCCGGTCGTGCCGGACGCCGGTCGTCGCCGTCGCTTTGGCAGACTCGCCTTCGCGCATGACCTCGGCAACGATCTGTTTCGCCTCGTCGACGGCGGCAAAGCGTGGGTCCGACTTGACGAGACCGCGGTGGGCCTGCGGGGAGGGTGTGATCGGATGCAAGTCAGCTCCCCTGTCGGACCTTTAGGAACGGCAAGGTTCGTAGACCAGTACCTTTCCGAGGCCCGGCGAGATGCGCAGGGTGAGGAAGGCCGTGCCGATCTGGCGACGCATCGCCTCTGGCTCCCTCTCTGTGACGGCAAGCATCGCCGCCTCGTTGACATCTGATGTCGAGTAGACTAGGCGGGAGTAAAACGACGTGAAAGGGTCAGCGCAGGGTCTGTGCTCTTCATGATCGCGAGGCGTCTCACTTGGAACGCCGACGTCGAGCGTCTCGCCGTCCGGTATGTCGCCGAGCTTGAGCATACCGATCGCCCAGACGTTGGTCCGCTTCTTGAGCCCACCCGAGCGCGTCTGCAGCTTGATGACCAAGAAGGTCGACAGCCGATACTTGACCGCAAGCACGATCGGACTCGGGACGTCCCACGAGAAGACCTTGGACGTGCCGCTGCTCCGGCCGGAACGGAACGATTGTCCGTCGTCCGGCAGGTTCAGCGAGGACGACGAGTCTTCGCACGCTCCCGAGAAGGACGCCATATCGGACTCGGTCTGGAAGACGACGCTCGTCGAGCGGAGCGTGCTGGTCGTTATCGAAGAAGCGAGCTCGACCACCTTGACCTGGCGGATTTGGACAGAGACGACGTCGTAACCAGAGATGCCGCGCGGCAGGTCAATGTCGATCGCTTTCCAGAGGAAGGAGAGGCGAATGATGCCCCAGCCGAGCCCTCCTCGCAGAGGATACCAGCTGCACCCCAGGCGTGTCAGCGAGCGGTCAGCCGGTGCAGAGCGAGTCTGCGCTGATCAAGGGATGAGCTCGTACCGGGTCGTCGACGAGCTGTCCGTGAAGATGTCCGCCAGCGTCGGAAAGTCGATGACGCCGAGAATGACGTCGCGCTCGCGGTCGCGTTCATCCTTGATGACGATGGTCACACGCTCGGCCGTCCAGTCGCGGATGAAGCGCTCGGAGACGGCGTTGAAGTAGGGCGACGTCTGACGGGCCTTTGACCGCGACCGGAAGACGAGCCGGTCGTTGAGCACGACTTCGGCGTAGGCTGAGACGGGCACCGGCGCCTCGCCCTCGGCGAGATCGGTCATCTCGGCCAGCGCTGGGCAGCCGCCGGCCTTACTGCGGGCGCTACGGTCGAAACCGCCGGTCGTCGGCCGGATCTGGAGGTCTGGGAGTCGGTGGGCGAGGTCAATTTAGATCATTTCAAGGCGATCCGGGGGAGTGAGATAAAGATATAGATACCCTGGCACTGGATGATGTTGAACTGCAGGATGCCGGCTGTGCAACGAGTCGCGGGATCAGCTGGATCGCAGCGAAGCCCGTCGCATGCCAGAAGAGACGACGTACTCCTTCGGTCCTCACTCGGCGGCTGCTGGAGCTCCGCCAATTCGACGCCGCGCTTGCCGGCGAGCCAGCGGACGTTTTCCTCTCGGCGTTGCAGTCGCTCCGATTCCCATTCAAACTTGTCAGGAAACCATTGCTGGGCGTAGTCGCCGATGAGCCCGAGCCAGCTGCTGGCTGGACTCGCTCGCAGCGCCGGAGGTGGGTGGAAGAGCGGCTTGAGGGAGTTGTGTTCGCGCCGCTCGATGTTGGCCTTCTCCGACGTTGCGAGCTCAATGACGCCCTCGCCGTCTGCTGCATGATGCGAGTCGACCGCGTCCTGCTGCGAGGGCGACGTCGTGAGCTGCCACAGCGGGTAGAAGCGGACTCCCCAGGCGAGACGCCCGTGTCCGAGCGTGCCACGCTTCGATCCGCGTGGAGGCAGGAGCGCGTCCTCGCGCTCGTCGAGCTGGTGTCGGTCGACCGACTTGTCCTTCTGCAGTTGATGACCGCGCTCGACGATGTCTGCGAGGTCGACCTCGACGCTCCCGAGCTGTTGCCAAGCCGTTCCATGAGGATCAGGTCAGCGAAAGCGCAAGCAGTCAAGCTATCAGCATGGAAGCGCCGACGCACTGAGTCGTCCGCGGTGACGCGGTCGCTGTCGTAAACTGGCAGGCGTGCGAGACTATCTCGAGTCAGGAGGTGAGGGCAGAGCCTGCGGACAACAAGCAACACGCCGCACCTTGGCAGACGAGCTTCTCGCCAAGCTCGATCGCATCGGCCGGGACGAGAATGAACGCCGTCTCTTCCCAAACGGGTTCGAGCGTCTTGAGCAGGGTTCGGGTCGAGAAGAGCGGCTTGTCGAGCTGCTTCCACCAGGAGACGGCACTGAGGCACAAGAGGGCTTAGCCGGTCAGACGTCGAGGATGCAAGCGAGGAAGGTAGGATCGGGCCCCGGACCGACATGTAAGGGTCAGACATGCCGTTCGAGTCGGACGCGCGCAAGCCCGCGGCGCGATGAAGCCGGATCCGGATCACGCCGACATGTTTCGAGCGGATCGCCTTCTCCTCGCCGGAGAGGAGGGTCTGCGAGGGAGGACGCGGATGTGAGCGGTCGGTCAACGCGCGCCAGAGCGACGAACTCGGTGCGAGGGGCCTACGTCAAGATCCATGCTCCACGCCTCGGGCGTGACAAAGCTCTGAGAGGGAGCACAACCGCTTCAGCGCAGCTGGACAGCAGCAGAGCCAGAGGGGACGGACCTTGGCGACCCGCTGGATACACGACAGGACGTAGGGCGTCAGGCCCGGGATCTTCATCGCGTTAAGCGAGCCCTTGCCGTGCCGCTTGAACGGCGCGGCCGAAATGTGGATCTCTGGCAGGGTCGGGAAGGTGAAGGTGCCCGTTCGGACGAAGGGTGGACTTGGGTCGAGAAGGAGCCGGAGACTGTGAGACGACGAGCAGGGGTTCTCGAGTCCAGTCAGTCCAGTGTCGAAATCGATTACGCGCTCTGACGGGGGGGGGGCACTGACCGCAGGATGCCGGTGATCCGCTGAAGGTCGATGAAGACGGGCGCCTCGACGCCACCGAGGCCGCGAAGTCCGACGCCAAAGACGACGAGAAGGCCGGCCTTGTCGAGCGCCACGCATGTCGACGTGTCGAGCTCGAAGCTGATCTCAAAATTCTTAGGGGGGGGGAACCGCAACAGCAGGGTCACAACGATCAGCCCCGCTGACTGGTCATGAGCTTCCTGCCTCCTGGGGAAGGCGTACCGCGTAATCGCCTCCTTCGACCTCGCCCTCGGCAAAGTCCCGGTCGGCGAGCTTGCCCGTGCCCTTGCCGGCGCCCTCCGCGTGCAGGCCCTCGGCCCACTCGGCATCGGTCAGAGGCCGGAGCCAGCGAATCTCGCAGGGCGCCTTGCCGAGCTCGAGCGACTCGACTCGGACCGAGTGCACCATCGGCGGGCACTCGCCTACAGGTAGACCCCACAGCGATGGGGTCGAGACGTGTTCGGAGCAAGGGCGTCAGTCAGAGGAAGGGCGAAGCCTGCTGAGCCGCCGCAGCCAGCCGTCGCTCGCCGGGCGGCGACTTGACCGACCGGCGCGCGGCCGGCACGGAGACGACCGACCGGCCGAGGGGGACGTACCCTGCAGAGTATCCTCGAGCAGGTCGAGCACAGGCACAAATATTTCAGTGTTGATCATCGGCCAAAGCCGGGCGAGCGCATGGTTAACGAAAGCCGGGGGATGGTAGTGGCCGTCGGGCGGGCCGTCATCGTCGCCGACCGGCTGGGGCGGTGTCGTCTCGCGGCCGAGGCCGTCGTCCTTGGACGAGTCGCCGACGAGGGATGACGCCTGCCGGAAGCCGGACTGCTGCCCGCCCTGGCGAGCTGCCGGGGGGTGCGGCGGCTCAGAGAGGTAGGCGACCGAGACGCCGAGCGCGATGGTCAGAAGGAGCAACGCGCCGAGCCGGAAGTAGGCGAGCACGGCGAGCACCGCCGCGAACGTCGCCGCCGGGAGCGACGGCACGAGCTCGGAAGGGATCGAGCCCAGCACGGGCTGCGACCGATCTGCCTCGCGTCCGGCAGGCATGCTGGGCTGGGAACTCGCAGAGGGTGAGGGCAGGCGAGGACGGCGCGAGAGAGGTCGTGGTTGGGCAGCAGCAACCACGGCCGCGCGAGCCGGCGACTAGAGCGGAACGACGGCGTCACGGCGGCGGGCTGCGCAGCCGGCCGGCTTGAGTCGGCGGGAGGAATTAGAGTCGTCTGCGGGGCCAGCGCGCTAGCTAGCCAGTGCACAATTTCCAGCTTGACCTCTTGCCCGACTCTCGTAAGGAAATCGCACGAAAGGCAGAGGAGCTGGCAAAAGGAGCATGTGCACAAAAATGGCGGGGGGG
>Ga0308160_10007036_pt1 | contig 11293 bp, 9 predicted proteins | sample PhyFR1_FD_201036 | JGI IMG/M metagenome (GOLD analysis project Ga0308160, IMG submission 201036) | Phyllosphere microbial communities from UC Gill Tract Community Farm, Albany, California, United States - DLSLF.R1 | ecosystem: Host-associated > Plants > Phyllosphere > Unclassified | place: USA... | reverse complement strand
AATTCAAGGTCATCAAGCTGGACCGCAAGCGTAACAACGTCGTCCTGTCGCGCCGCGCCGTCATCGAAGCATCGATGGGCGAAGAACGCGCCAAGCTGATGGAAACCCTGAAAGAAGGCACCGTGGTTACCGGCGTCGTCAAGAACATCACCGACTACGGTGCGTTCGTTGACCTGGGCGGCATCGACGGCCTGCTGCACATCACCGACCTGGCATGGCGTCGCGTGCGTCACCCGTCGGAAGTCCTGTCGGTTGGCCAAGAGATCACCGCCAAGGTCCTGAAGTACGATCAAGAAAAGAACCGCGTTTCGCTGGGCGTCAAGCAACTGGGCGACGATCCTTGGACCGGTCTGTCGCGTCGTTACCCACAAGGCACCCGCCTGTTCGGTAAAGTCACGAACCTCACCGACTACGGCGCGTTCGTCGAAGTCGAGCAGGGTATCGAAGGCCTGGTCCACGTGTCGGAAATGGACTGGACCAACAAGAACGTGGCCCCGAACAAAGTCGTGCAGCTGGGCGACGAAGTCGAAGTCATGGTCCTGGAAATCGACGAAGAGCGTCGCCGTATCTCGCTGGGCATGAAGCAGTGCAAGGCGAACCCATGGGACGACTTCGGCATGACCCACAAGAAGGGCGACAAGGTCAAGGGTTCGATCAAGTCGATCACCGACTTCGGCGTGTTCATCGGCCTGCCAGGCAACATCGATGGTCTGGTGCACCTGTCCGACCTGTCGTGGACCGAAGCCGGCGAAGAAGCTGTCCGCCGCTTCAAGAAGGGCGACGAGCTGGAAGCCGTTGTCCTGGCCATCGACGTCGAGCGCGAGCGTGTTTCGCTGGGCGTGAAGCAGCTGGAAGGCGACCCGTTCAACAACTTCGCAGCCCTGAACGACAAGGGTTCGCTGGTTACCGGCACCGTGAAATCGGTTGAGCCAAAAGGCGCCGTGATCGCCCTGAACGAAGAAGTCGAAGGCTACCTGCGCGCTTCGGAAATCGCACGTGACCGCGTTGAAGATGCTGGCACCCACCTGAAGGTCGGCGACAAGGTCGAAGCCCTGGTGATCAACATCGATCGCAAAGCGCGCAGCATCCAGCTGTCGATCAAGGCGAAAGACAACGTCGACACCCAGGAAGCGATGAGCAAGCTGTCGTCCTCGTCGGACAGCAACGCCGCATCGGGCACCACCAGCCTGGGCGCGCTGCTGAAAGCCAAGTTCGATAATAAGAACTAAGCAAGAACTCATTGTTCTTTAAGGCGAACAGATGACCAAGTCCGAGCTGATTGCACGACTGGCTGAGCGTTACTCTCAGCTGGTCGCCAAGGATGCGGAGTACGCTGTCAAGACCATCCTCGATGCGATGACCAACGCCTTGGCCACGGGCCAGCGCATCGAGATCCGTGGTTTCGGCAGCTTCGCACTGAACAGCCGTCCGCCCCGCATCGGACGCAACCCGAAGTCCGGCGACAAGGTGATGGTGCCCGAAAAACGGGTGCCCCACTTCAAGCCGGGCAAGCAGTTGCGCGAGCGGGTGGATGCGATGGTCGGGCAACCGATCATTGAAGACTGAATCGTCTGCCAGCCAGGCAAGAACGGCGTCCTTCGGGGCGCCGTTTTTTTATGGCGGTCGCGGTCGAGGCGATCATTGGCATTTGATGCGGCTAACGGCCTCAACCGTACGGTGGGCACCCCGTGCCCACGCGGAACGATGAATATTGTTGGCCTAAAATCGTGCAAACCCTTGCGCCCGAAATTGGCGCCGCAGGCTGTGCGTTTGCGCGGCCAACACCGTGCAAGCTTCCGCGTGGGCACGGAGTGCCCACCCTACGGACCGTGGCTCCGGCCGCGTCGGTGGCATGCGACTTTGAAAGAATCCTGTAGATATGCGACACTGCGCCTTTGCAGACCGCTCCAGGCAAACCACCCGATGAAATTCGTCTCCACCATTGCAGGATTCATCCTGTTCGTCCTGTTTTTCGGCTTCGCGCTGAAAAATACGCAGGCAGTCGACCTTCACTTTTTCCTCGGTTACGAACTGCGTGGCCCGCTGGTGCTGATGCTGCTGGCCTTTTTCGTGGCCGGCGCCGCCCTCGGCATCCTGGCCGTGACGCCTACCGTGTTCCGCCACCGCCGCGAAACCTCGCAGCACAAGAACACCATCCAGGCCCTGCAAAGCGCTGCCGGCACCGGCGCCGCCCAGCCGGCAGCGGATGCGGTCACGCCGACGCCGCGCTGACCGTCCTGCCGCGCAGGCCGCTACACTGCGCTACACTGCGCACTCGGTAACACAACATAAAAAGAAACTCATGGAAGCTGAACTCTGGTGGCTGTTGGCCATTCCCTTCTTCTTTGGCCTGGGCTGGATCGCCGCCCGCGTCGACATCCGGCAACTCGTCTCCGAATCGCGCACCCTGCCGCGCGCTTATTTCAAAGGCCTGAACCACCTGCTGAACGACCAGCCCGATAAAGCCATCGACGCCTTCATCGAAATCGTCACGCTCGATCCGGAAACCGCCGACATGCACTTTGCGCTCGGTAACCTGTTCCGCCGCCGCGGCGAGATCGAACGTGCGATCCGCGTCCACCAGAATTTGCTGGCGCGCCCCGACCTGCCGCTCGAGCAGCGTACCCACGCCCAGTACGAACTCGGCATGGATTACCTGAAGGCCGGCCTGCTCGACCGCGCCGAGGAAACCTTCAACGGCCTGGTCGAAGGCAGCTACAGCGTGCAGGCACGCAAGGCCTTGCTGGAGATCTACCAGCGCGAAAAGGAATGGAGCCGCGCCATCGATGCCGCCAGCGGCCTGCAATCCTCGGGCGCCGGTGCGCGCCAGAAGGAAATCGCCCAGTTCTATTGCGAGCTGGCCCAGGACGCGCTGGTGCGCAGTGACCTGGCCGACGCCATGTCGCTGCTCGACAAGGCCCTGCACGCCGACCGCAACAGCGTGCGCGCCACCATGCTGCTCGGTGACGCGCTCGTGGCCCAGGGCGAGGTCGAAAGCGCGCTCACGGTGTGGAAACGCGTGGAGCAGCAAAGCGTGCCGCACGTGGCCCTGGTCGCCGGGCGCCTGATGGACGGCTACCGCCGCGTCGGCCGTCCGCAAGAAGGCGTGAACCTGTTGCGCTCCTATCTGTCCGAAGCCTCGTCGATCGACCTGATCGACGTCATCTTCAAGGCTGTGATCGAACTCGACGGCGTGGAAGCGGCCAAGGCCCTGGTGGTCGACGAGTTGCGCCGCAACCCGACCCTGCTCGGCCTGGACAAGCTGCTGGAAGCGCGCCTGATGGATGCGCCGGCCCACATCTGGGAAGAGTTGTCGATGGTGAAGAACCTGATCCACGGCTACACGGCGAAGCTGGCGCGCTACCAGTGCAGCCATTGCGGCTTCAAGGCGCGCCAGTACTACTGGCAATGCCCGGGCTGCAGCAACTGGGAAACCTATCCGCCGCGCCGCACCGAAGAACTGAACGTGATGAACTGATCATGGATATCGTCATTCCATCCCGCCTGCTGGCGGCAGAAGATTATCTCGGGGCCGCTCCGGCGCGTCTCGACACGGTGCGCATGCTGGTAGTCGGTGACGTCATGCTCGACCGCTACTGGTTCGGCGACGTCTCGCGCATTTCGCCGGAAGCGCCGGTGCCGGTGGTGCGTATCGAGCGGCGCGAAGAACGCCTTGGCGGCGCCGCCAACGTGGCGCGTAACGCCGCCGCGCTGGGCGCGCACAGCGGCCTGCTGGGCGTCGTCGGCAAGGACGAAGCCGGCACGCAGGTGGAAACCCTGCTGCGCGACTCCAGCATCCACAGCTATCTGCAGCGCGACGAGGCGATCTCGACCATCATCAAGCTGCGCGTGATCGGGCGCCAGCAGCAGATGGTGCGCATCGACTTCGAGGATGCGCCAACCGAGACCGTGTTGCGCGACAAGTTCACCCAGTTCAAGGCGCTGCTGCCGAGCTACGACGTGCTGATCTTCTCGGACTACAACAAGGGCAGCCTGGTGAACGTGGCCGAAATGATCCGCGCCGCGCGCGAAGCCGGCAAGTTCGTGATGGTCGACCCGAAGGGCGACGATTTCTCGCCGTATGCGGGGGCCAGCATCCTGACGCCGAACAAGTCGGAACTGAAGCGTATCGTCGGCAGCTGGAAGAGCGAGGAACAGCTGACTGCCAAGGCCCAGGCCCTGCGTGAAGAGCTGGGGCTGGAAGCCTTGCTGGTCACACGCTCGGAAGAGGGCATGAGTTTGTACACGGCGCAGGAAGTCTTGCACGTGCATACCGAGGCGCGCGAGGTGTTCGACGTGTCGGGCGCCGGCGACACCGTGATCGCGACCATGGCGGCGATGCTGGGGGCCGGCGCACCGATGGACCTGGCGCTGGCGACCGCCAACCGGGCGGGCGGGATCGTGGTGGGCAAGCTTGGCACCGCGACCGTGACCCGCGAGGAATTGTTCGGCGCTTGAGGTGTCGGTGCTAATTCCGCTCGGGTAAGCACAAGTACGACCGCGTGGGCACAAGTGCCCACCCTACGAAAAACACTGGAACGGGTGGCGATCAACGAACCTGTAGGGTGGGCACTCGTGCCCACGCGGTACCACTCTTGCACCTCGAAACGCGTTTACTGGCCCGTCGAATCGAGATCACATTCACCGCTTGATCCTCCTCAATCGCAACAGGTCAACAACGTCCTGGCTCAGCCGTTAAGCGCGCTGGACGGCAACCGCCGTCCCTGTCACGACTATGGAGACCACATGATCAAGAAACTGATGCTCGCAATCGCCGCGCTGGCCGCCTCGGCCAGCTTCGCCTTCGCCCAGGTCGACGTCAACAAGGCCGATGCCGCCGCCCTCGACGGCGTGAAGGGCGTGGGCCCGAGCATGTCGAAAGCCATCCTGGACGAACGCGCCAAGGGCGAGTTCAAGGATTGGGCCGATCTGCAGAAACGGGTGAAGGGCATGGGCGACAAGAAGGCAGCCAAGCTGTCCGAAGCCGGCCTGCAGGTGAACGGCAAGGCAAAGGAAGGCGCAGCAATGGCGGCCAAGTCCGAGAAGCCGGCCAAGGGCGCCAAGGAAGCGCCTAAGCCGGCCGAGACCAAGGCCAGCATGTAATCACAGGGCGAAGCCAGCGTGACTGTTGCGCAGCCACGCTGGCTTGCTCTTCCTTTTTCTCAACTCGACCAGACAGCTTTTTTATCGTGTAAAGACTGCAAGCCTTGCCAGGTGCGTGAGAAGATACGTTGCTTGATTGAAGCGCAACGATAAGAAGGAAACGCATGCCTCACGTCCGCCGCATTACTCTCCTCGTCGCCGGCCTGTTCGCCGCCGGCGCCGCCAGCGCCGCACCGGCCACCTCGGGCCCCGACACCACCCGTCACCAGGCGCAGATCGACAAGATCGTCGCCGAAATCTCGTCCAAGCGTATCGAGGGCTACATCAACAAGCTGGTCAGCTTCGAGACCCGCCACACGATGTCCGATACCGTGTCGGAAACGCGCGGCATCGGCGCCGCCCGCCGCTGGATCAAGAGCGAGCTCGAGCGCTGCGGCGCCGGCAAGCTGCAGGTAAGCTTTGATAGCCACATTGCTCCGGTATCGGCCCGCATCTCGCGTCCGACCGAGATCGTCAACGTGGTCGCCACCTTGCCGGGCACGCAGGATGCGTCGAAGGACCGCCTGTACGTGGTCAGCGGCCACTACGACTCGCGCAACACCGACGTGATGGATGCCGAGGGCAAGGCGCCCGGCGCCAACGACGACGCTTCCGGCACCGCGGCCGTGATGGAGATGGCCTGCGTGATGGCCAAGTACAAGTTCGATGCGACCCTGGTCTTCATGGCCGTGGCCGCCGAAGAGCAGGGCCTGCTGGGCGCCGGCCACTGGGCCAAGCAGGCGCGCGCCAACAACCTGAACGTGGCCGGCATGTTCACCAACGACATCATCGGCAGCTCGCGCGCCGACGATGGCCGCGTCGACAACAAGCAGGTGCGCCTGTTTGCCCAGAGCATCCCGGCGACGAAAGAGATGAGCGACGCCGTGCGCCAGCTGGTCGCCACCGGCGGCGAGAACGATTCGATCTCGCGCCAGCTCGCGCGCCACGTGAAGGAACAGGGCGAGCGCTACGTGAAGGGCTTCAAGGTCAGCGTGATCCAGCGCCACGACCGCTACCTGCGCGGCGGCGACCACATGCCTTTCCTGGAGCAGGGCTACGCCGCGCTGCGCTTCACCGAGCCGAACGAGGACTTCTCGCACCAGCACCAGAACCTGCGCACCGAGGGCGGCAAGGTGTATGGCGACCTGATCGAGTTCGTCGACTTCGACTACACGGCCAAGGTGGCGAAGGTGAACGCCGCGGCCCTGGCCACGCTGGCGCTGGCCCCGAGCGCACCGAAGGAGGTCAAGGTGCGCACCGACAAGCTGGTGAACGACTCGACCCTGGTGTGGGCGGCCAATCCCGAGCCGGACGTCGCCGGCTACCGCATCGTCTGGCGCGATACGACTGCGGCGCAGTGGGAAGGTTCGCAGTACGTGGGCAACGTGACCGAGGCCACGGTCAAGCTGTCGAAGGACAACGTGTTCTTCGGCGTGCAGGCGATCGACAAGGAAGGCAACGTCAGCCCGGCGACGTACCCGGCGCCCCTGCGTTAAATGCATCATTGTTCGGGGGCGGGCGGGGTTTCGTAGGGTGGGCACTCGTGCCCACGCGGTCTCGCCATGTGAACACATGCGACCCCACAACGGATCACGAACGTTCGCGTTTTACGTTCGATGTTCGTGGTACGCATCGGTACCATACCGCGTGGGCACAAGTGCCCACCCTACAACTACGAAACCTGCGCCTCTCGAGCGCTCCCATGCTTCCCGGTTTAAAATGGTGTTTTAAGAAACAGCAAGAGAGCGAACATGGCCTACAAGACCATCGAAGATACGATCGGTAACACCCCGCTGGTGCAGCTGGTGCGCCTGCCGGGCGCCGAGATTGCCGCCCGCAACAACATCATCCTCGGCAAGCTGGAAGGCAACAATCCGGCCGGTTCGGTGAAGGACCGCGCCGCCATGTCGATGCTCAAGCACGCCGAGGCGCGCGGCCAGATCAAGCCGGGCGACACCATCATCGAGGCCACTTCGGGCAACACCGGCATCGCGCTGGCGATGGCGGCGTCGATCCGCGGCTACAAGATGGTCCTGCTGATGCCCGACAATCTGTCGATCGAGCGCCGCCAGAGCATGGCGGCCTACGGCGCCGAAATCATCCTGACCCCGAAGACCGGCGGCATGGAATACGCGCGCGACATGGCCGAGCAGATGCAAAAGGATGGCAAGGGCATCATCCTGGACCAGTTCGCGAACCAGGACAATCCGCTGGCCCACTATGAAACCACGGGTCCGGAAATCTGGCGCGACACCGAGGGCCGCATCACCCACTTCGTCAGCGCCATGGGCACCACCGGCACCATCATGGGCGTGTCGCGCTACCTGAAGGAACAGGATGAGAACGTGCGCATCGTCGGCGCCCAGCCGGAAGAGGGCTCGTCGATCCCGGGCATCCGCAAGTGGCCGCAAGCTTACCTGCCGAAGATCTTCGACAAGAGCCGCGTCGACCAGGTGGAAAACGTGAGCCAGGCCGCCGCCGAGCAGATGGCGCGCCGGCTGGCGGCGGAAGAGGGCATCTTCTGCGGCATCTCGGCCGCCGGCGCCTGCGAAGTGGCGCTGCGCATTGCGCAGACCGTGGAGAACGCGACCATCGTGTTCATCGTCTGCGACCGCGGCGACCGCTATCTGTCCACCGGCGTATTTCCTGCCTGACGGGGCCGCGGAGCCTGCTGCGGCAGGCAGTGAGCAAATGACAAAGGAGCCCCGAGGCTCCTTTTGTTTTTAGCGCAAGTCCAAGGCAGGGTCCGGTACCCAGGCCCGAACCGGCGATTACGACTGGTCGCTGCCGGTCGATGGCGATGCGCCTTCTTTCGGCTTGAACTGTTTGTCGCTGATGCGGAACTTGTTGCGGCGGTCGCCCATCAGGTAGCGCAGATCGCGGATCGACAGGTCGCTGACTTCGTGCATGCGGATCAGCAGCGAAGCGCCCACCGGCAGGCGGTGGTGGCGGATTTTCGAGATCACCGGCGGCGCCACTTCCAGGGCGCGCGACAGGGCAGCGTCGTTCTTCAGGCGCAGATTCTCGATCAGGGTGTCCAGCAGGCGGTTCGGGTTGTATTGCAGCAGTTCGTCCGATTCCGCATCGCTGTTCATATCAATGCCGACTTGGTTTGTCATGATTTGAATAATTCCTATATGGGTTTACGGAAAGTCGCTAGCGGCGGATCGATTCCGGAAGGTCTTTCGAAAAAATCTACTCAATTGTACAACTATTTTTGAGTCTAGTACTTATGAGCAATAGAATTCGGTAGTAAAGTCTCTGTATGTTGTCTACTCGCAACAATGGCCGCAATGCAATTCTCTCACAAACTCACGGAAAAAATAATTGTTTTTTCGTTAAACTTAAGTGTAAAGGAAACAGGTTTTGCTTGCCGCACGTTTCAAATTGATATGCTCGATTGACAAGAGAATGGGGGGTATGCAACTCGATGGAAAGTTTCCATAGAGTATAGAAAAGAAAACACGAGGGGTACACCGGGGGAGTACCCGGTGTCAAAAAGAGTTTATTAGAGCAAACTTAAGCGGTGGACGTTACAGCCTGTTACAAACTTACCACGTTATCAAAGCGCATTCGAGCGCGCTTCGCGTACCGCCCGGCCCAGGTCAAGCACCGACATCGCATAAAAGTAACTGCGGTTGTAGCGGGTGATGGCAAAGAAGTTCTCGCTGGCGGCCCAGTATTCGGTCGGCTCGGCGCCGTTCTGCAAATCGACCAGGCCGTACAGGCGCTCGCCCGGCAGCGGCACGTCGGGCGTCACGCCCGCGCCCAGCAATTCCTCGGCACGCAGGGTGGCGCTCAGGCCGCGCTCCAGCAGCGGCTCCCAGGCACGGCTTGGCGCCACCGATACCTGGAGCACGGCCGGGGCCTTGTCAGCCGGGTTCCAGCCGTGCTGGATCAGGAAGTTGGCCACGCTGCCGATGGCATCGGCGGTGGAGCCGCGCAGGTCGATGTGGCCGTCGCCGTCGAAGTCTACGCCATATTTGAGGATATTCCCCGGCATGAACTGCGGCAGGCCGACGGCGCCGGCAAACGAACCCAGCAGCGAGAACGGATCGATCCTTTCGTGGCGTGCCAGCAGCAGGGCGTGTTCCAGCTCGCTGCGGAAGAAGGCGGCGCGCGCGGCCTGGTTCGGCGCTTCCGGGTAGGCAAAGGCGAGGGTGGCCAGGGTGTCGATCACGCGGAAGCGGCCGGTGTCGCGGCCGTACACGGTTTCCACGCCGATGATGCCGGCCAGGATCTCGGCCGGCACGCCATAGGTGGCCTCGGCGCGCGCCAGCGCTTCGGCGTTCTCGTTCCAGAAGCGCACGCCCGCATTGATGCGGATCGGTTCGATGAAGCGCGCGCTGTAGGCTTGCCAGTTCTTGGGTTTGCCCGGCGGCGCCGGTTTCACCAGCTGCACCGCCGACTCGACGAAGCGCACCTGTCGCAGCAGGGCATCCATCTCGCCACGCTCGAAACCGTGCTTCGCCACCATTTCGTCGGAGAAGTCGCGCACCGCCTGCCACTCGGCGAAATTCACCTGCTCGCCGTCGTAGTCGATGGATTTGGCCACGGCTACGGCGGCCACGGCCGGCGCCAGCGCTTTCTTGACAAGCTTGGCCTTCGGCTTGGCCTTCGGCTTGGCCGGTTTGTTCTTCGCTGCCTTGGCCGGCTTGGCCGGTTTCGACGCCTTGGCCGCGCGCGCCTTGGCGGCCTGGCCGCTGTCGGCGGCGCCAGCCTGGTGGATCGGTGCTGCCGAAAGGAGGAATGCTGCGAACAGGGAGGCGAGTGCGGGTGCGAACTGTTTCATCTGACCTGGGAAAGTAAATGCTTCAGGGTCGCGGCGAAGCTGGCGTCGGCGCGGCGCGGTGCATAGCGCCAGGCACTGTAGCGGCGCAGGAAGTCCTGCGCGGCGGCCTGTGCGCCCGGCGCCAGCTTGCCCGCCGCGCCGATCCGCTCGGCATAGGCATGCGGGCCTTCGTCCGGCGCGCGCGCCAAGCCCAGCCGGGACAGGCGCATGCACAGGGCCGAGTATAGCGCATCGACCGGGTCGATCCCGCGCCGGCGGCGCCAGGTGCGTACCAGCAACAACAAAATTGCCAAGGCGGCAAGCCAGGCCGGCAGGCGCCAATCCAGCAGCGACGACTGCAATTGCTCGACCATGCCGCGCTGGCGCTGCGGCGTGTAGTTCAGCACCCATTGGTTCCAGCCATTGTTCATGGCGCCGGCCGCGTAGCGCATCTGCACCAGCCAGGGGTTGGCGTCGCCATCGATGCTCATGAAGCGGCCCAGGCCCTCGATGCCGAAGGGCGGGCGCGGCGGCACCGCGCCCTCCAGCCCGCGCTGCACGCGCTCGGGCGCCACCGCCGCGGTCGGGTCGATGCGCACCCAGCCGCGCTGCGCCAGCCACACCTCGGCCCAGGCGTGGGCATCGGACTGGCGCACGGTGAGGTAGCCGTCGAGGGGATTCAGGTCGCCGCCCTGGTAGCCGGTGACCACGCGCGCGGGCACGCCGGCGGCGCGCATCAGGAACACAAAGGCGCCGGCGTAATGCTCGCAGAAGCCGGCGCGGCTGCGGTACAGGAAACCGTCGACGGCGTCCTTGCCGAGCAGCGGCGGGTTCAGGGTGTAGACGTAGTTTTCGGTGCGGAAGCCGCGCAGCACCGATTCGATGCGCTGGCCCGGGTCGGGAAGCGCGCGCAGCTGCAGGCCCGCCCTCAGCGCGCGCGGGTTGCTGTCGGCCGGCAGTTGCAGCCACTGGCCGGCATCCTGCGGCAAGCCGTCGGCCTGGAGGCGGTAATGGATGAACGAGGAGACCTGGTAGCGCAGGCGGCTGTCGATCGGCGCCAGCGTCGTCATCTCGACTTCGCCCGACAGCTGGGCGGCATTCCCGGTAATGGCGGGCAGGCGTTCGGGCATCTCGAGGGCGAACAGCCAGCGGTTGTTGGCCGGCTCCAGCGTGACCTCGTAGCGCAGCGGCTCGCCAGCCACCGACAGCGGCAGGCGCCGGTTCGTGATTGCCTGGCGCTGGGCGGGGCCGATCCTGGTCCAGGTGCGGCCGTCGTAGTCGCCCAGCACCGGGCCGCGCCAGTACAGCTGCTCGCGCTCCGGCGGCCTGCCTTCGAACTTCACGCGGAAGGCGGTTTCCGGCGACTGCGCCAGGTTCGCC
>Ga0308160_10007035_pt1 | contig 11294 bp, 8 predicted proteins | sample PhyFR1_FD_201036 | JGI IMG/M metagenome (GOLD analysis project Ga0308160, IMG submission 201036) | Phyllosphere microbial communities from UC Gill Tract Community Farm, Albany, California, United States - DLSLF.R1 | ecosystem: Host-associated > Plants > Phyllosphere > Unclassified | place: USA... | reverse complement strand
GAGGAGGGTGTGGAAGCGGCGGCGACGGCGCTCGGGTCGGCGTCTGCGAGCGAGGCAGGCAGGGTCAGCAAGGAGGAACAGAAGGGAGGCGTGGCAAGAGAGGGAGCGAGGACGGACCGGGCTTGCGCACGAGCTTGTTGCCTCGCTGGTCGGCGACAAAGACGACGCCGCCGATGACGACCTCGCGTGGCGGCGGTTGCGGCCTCTGGGTCGTGTCGGCAGGAGGAGCGGGTGAAGGGCGGCGGCTCGTCGGAGCGGAGGAGGGTGTCGAGGACGGGTTGGTCGGGTCGTCGGCGGGCTTGTTGAGGACGAGGACCTGGTTGCGGAAGCCGCCGACGGGGGTCGCGGTGCGGCTCGTGGGCTCTGTCGGGGCTGCCGAGGTGGTGGCCGAGGTCGAGGCGCCGCTCAAGCCGGGAGCGACCCAGGTCGCGTTGCGGTGGATGGTGGTGGGCGCGCCGCGGGCCCTGCCTCGCCCGCCGCGGCCTCGGTATGAGCCACGGTACGGCGGAGTCGAGCCAGAGGCCTTGCGCTGCTCGATGGCGCCTGTTGCAAGAGAGGTGGGTCAGCGAGAGCGGGACGAGGACGAGAGGCGAGGGAAGGGAGTGAGGACGCACTGGTGAGGCGGGCGATCTCTGCGAGGACTGCTGCGTCGTCTGCCATGCTGTGTGGCTGTGCCCGGCTGTCGTAAGCGGGTGTGGTGGTCGACAGGAGCGCTGCGGCAGAGCTGGGCCGACCAGGTGAGCTGACGGGGACGGCCGCCGCCACCCGTCTAGCTGCCTGACTGAGGACTGTAGACTGTCACTGAGGCACTCGTACGAGCATCAGTCCAGCGCCCAGGCCCAATGCAGCCGTGTGTGGCGAGGAGCTTCATCAGCTCTCGCTCCTTCTCTCCACCTCTCCTCGCTCCACCCCACCTCGTCGAGCCACGCCTCGCACGCGCGCAGAGCAGCAGGGCATGTCGCAGGCCAGCACAGCCCCGCACAGCTCCGCCGCAGCAGCCCCCGCCGCCGCCCCTCTTCCGTCCCTCACGGTCGACCCCCGCCGCCTCTCGCTCAACCCGCCCACACCCTCGCCTCGCCCGCAAGAGCTCGCCCGACGCCCCGGCGAGCAGCCAGCACCGACCGCCAGCGCGACCACCAGCCCAGAGCCAGAGCCGCGCCCAGACCGCTCGCCCCTCTTCCGTCCCTTGTCCACCCTCGCCAACCGCCCCTCCGCCTCCGCCTCGACCTCGACCGCCCCTTCTTTAGCACGCCCGCAGCCCACGCCTGTCGGTGCGAGCGGCCTCAAGGGCGCGGTCGACGACGACGACGATGTCGACCAGCTCGCCGACGACGAGCTCGAACCCGACAAGCCGCCCGTCGCCTCGACGAGCAAGGCCGCCGCACCTTCCTCGTCCTCGTCCCTCGCCCCTCCCGCCAAGCGCTACGCCGGCAACGTCGTCCCCTCGTCGCACCCCAAGAAGCGCCACCGCATCTCGACCGTCGGCAGCGCAGACCGCTCGACCGGCTACCGCCCTCCCCCTCTGCCGCACTACACGGTCGTCCGCTCACCGCGCAACTCGGCCTTGTCGCCGCACATCATCCGCATCCACGACAACGTCACCGACGGCAGCCGCGCGCGCTGGCCCGACGCGAGCGAGCGCGACCCGGGCCACAAGGTCGCCGGGCGCGAGAATTGGTACGAGTGCCCGCCGGCCGACGTCGGCCGCCACCAGATGTTCCGCGACAAGCTCGGCGAGGAGCTCGCCAAGAAGCTCGGCCTGAGCGACGACGACCCGACCGCGCACTGGGCCGTCGAGAACCTCCCGCAGCACCACCTCTTCACCGTCCACCACTGCGTCACGAGCTCGAACCACCCGCGCCAGGACGTCTACATATTTGGTCCGTCCTCTCTATCTCTGCTTCTTCCCCTGAGCGAGCTCGTACTGACTCGAAGAACCCTCTCTTCGCGCGTGCAGGCTCGGCGGCGACGCACAAGTTCCGCACCGTCAACGAGTTCGTCCCGCACCTGTACTGGCTCCTCATGCTCGGTCCGGGCGACGGCCTGCGCTGCGAGTGCAAGTACTGCACCAAGAAGAGCCAGTCGGACGTCAACCGCATCGTCGGCCTCTCCGACGGCCGCTCGTCGTCCGTCGTGAGCGACCGCTCGTCGACGCCGCGTCGCGCCACCGCGAGCGCAGGGACGAGCTCGGCGTCGCGCACGGGCGGCAGCGTCGGCGGCGGCGGCGGCGCAGGGCACAACCACGGCTCGGCGGGGCCCAAGGCGACGGTCGCCAAGTCGGGCGACCCGGGCACCGACAAGCTCCTGCCGCCGCTCAAGAAGAAGCGCAAGCGCGAGAGCAGCGACCGCGCGCTCTCGCCGTCGGGCTCGGCGACGCTCGCGCAGAAGAAGGTGCGCAACGGCGCCGACGTCGCTGCGGGCGGCGCGTCGGCGCCGTGGCCCGTCGTCATCCCGGCGTACCGCGGCGCGTTCACGATGCGGCAGCGTGACGAGGACCTGCACGACGTGCGCGTACCGAGGCAGGGCGAGGTCGTGTGGGCCAAGCTCGCGCGCCCGCTCCTGTCGCGCGACGAGCGCGGCACGGCCATCACGCACTGGCCGGCGGTCGTGCGTGCCCGCAAGTTCGCGAGCGCGGCCAAGGTCGTGCGCGCGGCGTCGACCGACGACGACGAGGACGACGAGATGATCATCGTCGAGCCGGCCAAGGGCAAGGGCAAGCAGCGCGCCAAGGAGGCGGCCGAGGCGCACGACGTCGTCGTCGAGCTCGCCGCCGCGTCCAACCTCGCGCTCAAACCGCCCGTCGCACTCTCGACGGCGCAGCGCCCCGTCTTCACCCTCGTCCTCTTCGGCCTCGCCGACGAGCTGCGCCGCGTCGAGCTCGCCGACACGGTGCCCTGGCTCGCCCACACGCCGCCGAGCGCGCTCCTCCAGCCCGAGTACATCCTGCACTCTGACGCCGCCAAGCACGTGTGGGACGGCACGAGGACGACGCGCGACGCCAAGCTCGCCGACTTTGCGAGCGCCGAGGACGCCGCGACGGCCATCGCGCTTGCGTGCCAGGTCGTCGCTCACCTCGTCGCGACGTACTCGCCCGGGTGCGTCCCTTTCTCACTCTCGCTCTCTCCTTCTCAGCTCGTCGAGGTGCATCGAGCTGACGTTACCCGCCTCGCCCGCTCGCAGTGAGAAGTACGCCATCACGCCCGCCGCCATCTCGCACAAGCCGGGCACGCCCGCCGACCAGGTCACCGCCGTTGAGAAGCAGGTGGCCAAGACGTGGGCGTTCCAGTGCGTCTACTTTGGCGCCGAGCTCGTCTGGCCGGGCGACGTCGTGCGCCTCCTCAACGCCGACCTCGTCGACCTGATCGGGCCGCCGGGCGCCGTCAAGCCCGGCGAGGACCGCGCCTTCTTCCTGCGCGTCGCCATCCTGTACAAGGCGCCCGAATCGGACTCGCTCAAGATCGGCGGCGAGGTATGGACGCTCGACGAGGACGAGCGCGACGGGTCGCCCAAGGTCAACGGCGTCAACGGCTCGGCAACGCCCGAGGAGCGCTCGCCCGCGCCCGTCACAAACGGCAAAGATTCGTCGACCTCGCCCAAGGCCAGCAACGGCACCCCGCCCGCCGCCGCCGCCGCCCGGCCGCCCCAGCCGGCGGACCTCCCGCAGCACATGCCGCGCCCGCCCGCCGGCTGCACGTGGCAGCTCCTCACGGCGCCGGGCACGCAGGCCCACTTCGACCTCGACTTTCTCGCCGGGCGTGTGCACCCGCTCCCGGCGGCGATCAACGCGCGCGAGCGCATCCGCGAGGTCAGGGCGAGCTGGGAGCTGCTCCCGCTCGGGCTCAGGGTTGGGCACGGCGCCTCTCGGGCGGCGAGCGTGGGCGAAGAGGAGGAGCTCGTCGAGGAGGACGATGGGGAGCTCGCGCTCTCGCTCAACGACGAGCAGCGGTCGCTCGTCCTCGCCGGGCTCAAGCCGGCCGTCAGGGTGTACACGCAGGTCCGTCCCTCTCCCCCCTCTCGGCTCCTCGCGCTGCAGCCGAGCGCCGTTGCTTACTCGCTAAACTGCACGCAGGCTGGACAATGGCGCCCGACACGTCAGGACGCCGTCCTCGAGGCCGAGAAGCTTGCGTCGGTGCGTCCTCCTCCTCCTCTCTCCCTCTCCCCTCTCAGCTCCTCGCTGTGCTCTCGCTCGCTCTCGAGGAGTCGCCGCTGACACCTTCTCCCCTGCAGGCCGACGTCAGCCTCTTCTTCAAGGAGCGCGCGAGCCCGCCGACGTCGAACGGGACGACGAGCCGAGAGGGGTCCGCCGCGGCATGATGCGCCCGCCTCCTCGTCGTCTCGGCCTCGCCCTCTCTCCCGCACAGCTTTGTCTCCCACCTAGTCCCTCTCCTCGTCGCCCCTCGAGCACCCACCAGACCTAGTCCTTCCCCTCGCCCGGTCCTCCTCGTCGCACTTCCCTTTCTCTCGCTTTCTCTTCGTAGCAGTGTCCATGTGTTGCGTAATCTCTCAGCGTGTTTCTCCGCGTCTCATTGCAGCTTCCAGCCCGTCGCAAAGCGAGAGAATGCGCGCAGTGGAGACGAGGAGCGGCTCGAGGAGAGCGAACGAGCTTTCGGCGCCGGCACCGTGGCTCTCTCCTTACCAAGGAGCGCATGCACGCCATCCAGACTCGCATACGGCTGTACGAGCTTGTCCTGCGCCGCGCTCGCTCGCCCTCGCGGGCTGGTCGGGTGGCTCGGCCCCGACTGACGTTGAGCAACTCGCTCGACCTCTCTCGACCTGCTACACCTCTCTGCTGAGCTCGAGCACCTGTACAGAGCCTCACAAGTACCCTCAAGGTACGTCGCAACACCTCACGCTGCCGGCTAGCGGTGGGCTGACGCTCCTTTCCTCCTCATCGCCCGCAGCACCGCCTCCACCCTCCTCGCCTCACCCTCGCCCTCGAACCCCTTACCCGACATGCCAGCCGATAGCAAGCTCTCCCGCCAGTCCCTCGCCGCCGTCACCCTGTGCTACGCCTCGTGCAGCCTCGGCAAACCCACCGACCCGCTCCCCGACCGCCTCTCGCACCTCTCGGCCGCCGGCTTCTCCCACATCGAGCTCTCGTTCCCCGACCTGCAAGCCTACGCCTCGAGCGCCGAGAAGCGCGACGTCGGCGACAAGGAGTGGGACGTGCTCGTGCGGGCAGCCGAGCGCGTCAAGGCCCTCCTCGAGGAGCGCAGGCTCCGGTGCTTCATCCTGCAGCCGTTCGGGCAGTTCGAGGGCTGGGCCGAGGGGAGCGACGAGCGCAGGGACGCGTGGGAGAGGGTCGAGGGGTGGATCAGGATCGCCAAGGCCGTCGGGACCGAGACGCTGCAGGTGCGTCAGCCCGCTCTCGCCGTCCTCAGTCGGCCTCTCCCTTCGCGCTGAAGCGCAGGTGGAGCTGTGTCTCGGTGAATCGATGCACTGACGCATGTTTCGGCCTCTTCGTCTCCCCGCAGGTCGGGTCGAGCGACGTCGAGACGATCAAGTGGGACCGCGAGGTCGTCGTCAAGGACCTGCGCGAGCTGTGCGACCGCCTCGCCAAGGACGACCTCAAGCTGAGCTACGAGAACTGGTGCTGTACGTCATACTCTCCCTGCCCGTCACCTGCTCCCTGCCCGTCAACCTCTGGCGCCTGCGCTGTCCGACTCAGCGCTGACTCGCTCGTGCTCGGCCTCTTCCTCCTCTCGCGCGCGCAGGGTCGACTCACGCTCCGACCTGGAAGGCCGCCTGGGAGATCGTCCGCGACGTCGACCGCGACAACATCACGATCAACCTCGACACGTTCCAGACGGCCGGCAGCGAGTGGGCCGACCCGACCAAGCCGTCCGGGCTCGTCGACGCCGCCTCGGACGACGAGCGCAACCAGCGCTTCCAGGCGTCGCTCGACGAGCTGAGCGAGACGATCCCCGCCGAGAAGATCGGCTTCCTCCAGCTGTCGGACGCCTACAAGGTCGACCCGCCGCTCGAGGACAAGACGGTCGACGGCCTACGCCCGCGCGGCCGCTGGTCGCACGACTACCGCCCGCTGCCGTACGCCGGCGGCTACCTCCCCGTCGAGCAGGTCACCAAGGCGGTCCTCAAGACGGGCTGGCGCGGCGTCATGAGCGTCGAGGTGTTCGACTCGGGCGCGGACGGCAAGGGCAAGGAGGATGTCCGGCTCGAGGACTATGCGCGCGACGCGGCGGCGAGCGTGCAGAGGCTGCTCGATGCGTGTGCGGACGATGAGCTGTAGCGCGCGAGGAGCTGTACAGAGCTGCTTCGTCTCGTTCGCCGGCCCGAGCTACGAGAGCAAGCGCAGAGACTGTCGAACGAGCTCTACAGCGGAACACTTGTTCCTGTGTCCATTCGAGTGTCGGGCTGGGCCAGTGCAACATCTGCAAGACAGCCAGGGTGCCAGGAGGAGGAGGAGCCCGAGGACGAGGTTGGTCGGCCTTCTCAAGTTGGCGCCGCTGCGAGCTTGCTCTTCCTGAACGAGAGCACAGCTCTTCAAGCACAATCTCGCTCAGCAACTCTCGGCGTCGACGCTTGCAGAATCGCCCTCGAGCATCGGACGTGAGAGGTAGCGACGCACGGACCGCTCGCACTCGAACCTGCTCTCGCGCTCTCTCTCGCTCACGAGCTATCTCAGAACAGGGAGCGGGAAGAGGACGACAAGACTGCTCGGGTTGCGATGATGAAGAACTGCTAGTCAGGAAGAGGTATAGTGCTACAACGGCGAGAGAAGGCCAGCTAGACGACGAGGAACTCCTCCGTGCCCGACTCGCTCGGCGCATCCTCCTCGGCCTCGCGCTCGTGCACCGCCTGCTCCTCACGCTCGAGGGGCTCCTCCTCCTTCAAAGACGCGGCCGCCGCAGGCGCCGCTGCTGCGGCTGACGAGCTGCGCTTCAGCCGCAGGGTCGCCTCGACGTCGATCTCCTCGTCGACGCCGTCCTCGAGCGGCTCGCTCGCGGTCGAGGGCGCGGGTGTCGCAGCTCGCTCGACCTCGACGGCGGCGGGGAGCGTCGCGCTCGCCTCGTCGGCGGCGCCCAACTCGTCGCCCGACGCCGGCGAAGAGACAAACGCCGCGCGCTCGGCCTCCTCCTTGGCGTCGACGCGCTCTGCGAGCTCCTTGGCGCGCCGCAGCATTTCGAAGACGTACCTGTCGACGGCGGACGATGTGTCGGAAGCGTGCGAGGTGGTCGAGGCGCGAGAGCGAGGGCGAGGGACGGTCGAGGTCGGTACGGCGGCGGCGGTGGAAAGGGCGGCGAGCGACTCAGCGGTGAGGCGGGTCGAGTCGTCGATAGGAGTCTCGGCATGTGCCGAAGTCGAGCCGTCGGTGGGCGGGGAGGAAGAGGACGAGGCGGGGGCGGCCGGCTGTGCGACGGTGGGTTCAGGCTCGGCGGCGGCGGTGTCGGCGGAAGAGGAGGGAGCTGCGAGAGGCAGGACGTCAGCACGAGAGCGAAGGAGCAGAACGACAAGAGAAGGGAGAGAAGACGCACCGGCTGCAGCCGCATCGTCGTCCTGCCCGTGCACGGACCCCTCGCCCGCCTCGCTCCTCGCCCGCTCGCTCTGGCGCTCCCACTCGTGCTCCTTGAGCTGGTCGAGCTTGGCGAGCTCGAGCTCGACGCGCTTGACGAGGTCCTTGCGCGCCTGCTGGATGACCTTGTCGCCGCCGGACGTGACGGCGTCGACCTTGCTCAGGAGCGCGACGAGGAAGTCCTCGTGCCCGAGGAAGGCGGCGTTGGGCTTGCCGTAGGCGAGAGGCGGGGTCGAGGGAGTCGAGGTCGAGGTGGAGGGCGGCGACTGGAAGGTGAGGGACGAGGGCGAGGTGAAGGAGGAGAGGCGCGAGTCGAACTCGGTCGAGAGGCGATTCAAGGTCTCGAGGGCGGCCTGGCGGGCGGCGTCGCGCTCGAAACGCTTCTGAAGCGCCTCGATGGCCGGGTCGGGGAGGGAAGGCTCGACGGCGGCGGTCGGCGCCGACGGAGAGGAGGAAGAGGCGGCCTCGGCGGCGACGGCGGGTCCGGGCGCGGCGACGGCCTGCTGCTCCGGCTGCTCGTCGTGGTCGTGCGCCGCCGAGGTCGCCATGTCGAGGAAGAGCTGGAAGAGCGACTGCGGGAGCTCGTTCTGGCGCTGGCGCTGCTGCCGCCTCGCCTCGACGACGCGGCGGCGCTGGTCCTGCTCGGCCTCGAGGCGGCGGCGATGCTGCTCGCGAGCGACGAGTGCGGCGCGGCGCTGAGCCGCCTCGACGACCGCCTGGCGGTAGAGGGCGGCGTCGCGCTCCTGCTGGGCGCGGCGAGCGAGGGCGGCGCGGTGCTCGAGCGCCTCCTGGACGAGTGCCGCCTCATGATCGCGGCGGCGACGCTCGACCTCGTGCTGGACGGCGCGCTCGAACGCCGCCTCCCGCTGACGACGTTCCTGCTCCTCGATGTAGGCGGCGAGTGCGGCCTCGCGAGCGGCGGCCTCGGCGCGGCGACGCTGCTGCTCGTGCTGCTGCGTGAGGAAGGCGAGGCGCTCGAGCTCCTGCTCGTAGGTAGCGCGCGCGCTTGGGGTCGAGGTCGGGTGCGAGGTCGGCCGAGGGCGGTGGTAGGTGGTCGGGAAGGCGAACATGGTCGGGTGAGGGCGAGTTGGTCGAGTGTCGAGGTTGGTGAGGGAGGGGAGGAGGTGTAGAGGAGAGGGAAGGGGAGCAAGGGGGAAAGGAGCGTGGCTCTAGTCGTGCTTGCTGTACCGACTGCGCTCGTAAGCACGCGCGCGGCCCCTCGACGGTGCTCGTAAGCTCCCCGACTCGCTCGAAGCTGCTCGAACCGTCGAGCGTGGACGCCGAGCCCGAGCCGCGCCCCACCCGCCTCGTGAGGCCCGCCGACCGTGTGCAGCGCGTCGATCAGGCTACATCAGGCCTGCACGAGCTCAGATCAGCCCGCCCTGCGACCCGTAGCGAGAGCGAGAGCGGGTGGAACATGTCGAGGAGATCCGTCAGCTCTCCCTCTCGCGCTCGCCGCCGCTGATGCTGCTGTGTGGACGACATGCTGGCATTGCTGGAGTGTCGGCGAGGAGGTACAGCGGGTCGCAAGCTAGCCAGGGCGCGGTGGCTGCCGGTCGTCGACGAGTAAGCCGCTCGCCTCTCCTCGCCGTCCTCGCCGCGTTGCTCTCCGCCCAGCGCGCGACTTCCCGCCACGAGGTGCGCAGAGCACACGCCAAAGCCGCTGCGCCCGCCTTGCGCGCCGCTCTTCCGGCACGCGCTCCTCTCAGCCGTGCCGTCGCCCCGCCTCTCGCCGGATCACCGCCCTCGCCCTCCCACTCGGCCGTCAGCGCGCCGACGAGCCAGCGCACCTCGGTGCGAGCTCGGTGCGAGCTCGGCGCAACCCTATCAGCAATGCAGCGCGGCATCCGCAGCCCGCCCGGCCACCGCACCGCGGCCCCCGCGCCGACCGTCCCCTGTACGTTCGCTCGCGCCTCCGTTTCCGCGAGCCGGACTTTCCGAGCGTCTCCTGTCCACGTCTGGATGCTCGGCGACGGGCCGGAGCTCGACGCCCGCGCCTCGCGGCGGGCGAGCTGGCTTTCGCTTCTCGGCTTTCACTCCTCGTCGGCTCGGCGGCAACTCCTGCCCTCGTCTATCGGCGCTCGCTTCGCTCGGCGCCCATGCCGTCTCGGTTAAGCTGCAGGTGATCGAGGCGGGCGCACGGCGATGCGGTCGGGCGGCGACCGGCTCTCCGGCCAAGCTTCGAGTCGGGTCGGCGTCCTCGAGCAGCGCCTCTCTCCTTCGACTCTCCCCCTCCCTGTACCGCCATGCTCGCCAACGCCGCTGCGCTGCTCGCGCTGAGCGGCCTCGCCTTCGCCGCACCAGCTCGCCGCGCCGTCAACCTCGCCTCCAGCACGTCCAACTATGCCCACCTCTCGGCTCAGGGCTTCACGAACGACAAGTGGATCCAGGCGTACGAGAAGGCTGTCGCCTACGTCGCAGGGATGAGTCTCGAGCAGAAGGTGCGCCGCGAGTCCCCTCTCGCCCGTCGTCGGCGCGAGCTCCTCTCTGACCTCCCCCTCTCGTGCGCGCAGATCAACTTTACCGATTTTCAGGCGCTCACCAACGGCTGCAGCGGTCTCGGCTTTCCGCTCGCCGACATCGGCTTGACCGAGGGAATCTGCACGGCTGACGGGCCCTCTGGTGCGTCAAGTCTCGCCCTCCTCGCCCGTGCTCGGACCTCTCGCTCACGCTTTACCTTCTCCCTGCAGGCATCAACTCGCGCTACAGCACTCAGTTTCCGCCCGAGGTGACAGCCGGCGCAACGTTCGACGCCGACCTCATCTACGCGCGCGCGCTCGCCATGGGCAAGGAGTATCATAACGTCGGCGCGCACGTCCCGCTCTCGATCTCGATGGGCGGCATGGGTCGCTCGCCCTACGGCGGCCGCAACTGGGAGAACTTCTCGCCCGACCCGTACCTCACCGGCACGGCCGCGCACCTTACCGTACTCGGCTTCCAGGAGCAGGGCGTCGTCGGCCTCGTCAAGTGCGTCCCTCTCGCCTCCTTCCTTGCCTCGAGGAGCTCTAGCTAACTCCTCTTTACCGACCTGCAGACACTTTGTCGGCGTGCGTCCACGAGGCACGGCTCGACGATCGCTCGCTGACTCCCTCTCCCTCTCCCTCCGCCCTTCCTCCTTCCTTCCTCCTCTCGCCCTCTGCCACCTCACACAGAACGAGCAAGAGTACCTTCGCATCGGTACGCCGACGGGCTACTTCCCCAACATCGCCAACCAGACGGTGAACTCGGTCATCGACGCGGCGACGACGCACGAGCTGTACACCTGGCCGTTCGCTGAGGCGATCAGGGCGGGCGCCGGGTCCGCCATGTGTGCTTGTGCGTCCACAGCTCGTCCTCGCCATTCTTCCTGCAGCTGAGCTAACTCGACGCTCGTCCCGCTCGCAGACAACCAAGGTCAGCCTCCTCAGCTCTTCCTCGTGGTCCCTCCTCCTCCTCGCCTTCGCTCTCGTTGATCTCTGAGCCGATTTGCTCCTCGCTACAGTCAACGGCACCTTCGCCTGCGAGAACGACCACCTGCTCAACACTATCCTCAAGAAGACTGTGCGTCGAGTCCTTCTCGTCGTGAGCGGCCTGAGCGCAGCTGACCGTCCCTCCTCCTCCCCTCGCCCTTCCCTCCTTCCTTCACCCTGTTCTCCTACTTTCTCGTTCGTCGCCTGCAGCTCAACTTCCACGGCTGGGTCATCACGGGTGCGTTCGAGCCGCCGCCGAGGACCCTCGAGATCCTGAGCTGACTCTGCCCTGTGCAGATTGGGGCGCCGGT
>Ga0308160_10007034_pt1 | contig 11295 bp, 8 predicted proteins | sample PhyFR1_FD_201036 | JGI IMG/M metagenome (GOLD analysis project Ga0308160, IMG submission 201036) | Phyllosphere microbial communities from UC Gill Tract Community Farm, Albany, California, United States - DLSLF.R1 | ecosystem: Host-associated > Plants > Phyllosphere > Unclassified | place: USA... | reverse complement strand
GGATCTCGACAGCACGGATAGAAGCGAGACATGACAGCAACGCGAGTGCAACGTGGTTCTCGCATGGCTGAACCGATCGTTTCTACCCCGCCACAAGATTGGGATGTGCCTCATCACCTTTCCGTACAAATTCCGCCCAAAGGTCGACCGACCCGTGAGAGGCGGATCCGGGACCGACTCTCGCGGACGACAGGCACGATCGTCACATCGGGTGGCTGGACCGTTGCCTCCGAGTGTTCACTCGTGCTCTCCTGCCGTCGTCTTCTTTCGCTCTTCCTGTTTGGTACTCGCCGTCTGTCTCTCGCTTGCCCTCCCGCGATTCGTCAGTGTACGCGCCCCAGCCCAGATAAAAGACAAGGTTTCATCGATCAGATCCCTCTCGCCAGAAGACTCAAGGACATCCTCCCCATCAGTTCGTGGTTTCCTGTTCCTCGAGATGATGACTGAGCATCGAAGATGACCTCTCAAACATGGCGAGTCGTAGGAACGCAGATGGTCAAACCGCAAAGACCGGAACATAACAGGTGACGCGACAGCGAAACGACAGCGCAGCAGATCTGAGACATCAACGACTGTTAGAAATGACGACGTCGAAGCAGCTGTTTCTCCCTTTTTGCCTGTTTGCAAGAATTGAGAGGATCCGAGGCTTGTTTGGATTGCTATCGAGTGGTTTTACCATGCCACTTTGTGCCATGCGGCAGCTTGCTCGGCCTTTCTCACGGACAACCGCGTGTGTCTTTGTATAGCACGCTGCCTTGGATCACACCACCTGGTCCGCTGAGTTTTTTAAGGTCTGGTTCCATGGCCTCGATCCAGTGCACGGTGGCAGTCGGGAACCCACTGCATGGGTGTGCCCGAGGATGTAACTGTGCTCAGCATCAGCATCAGCCAAGAGCAAAGAATATGGAGGCCATCATCGACACATCGAGCTGTTGTTGCGCCAGGCAAAATGTTGCCGGGGTCCCTCGCTCGCGTAGCCCCAGCCAGGCCTGCAGACCAAGCCCTAGTCCCGTCACCTTTCCCTCGCTCTCAGTTTATTCCCGTATCCAGTCCAATATTGGCAGGGATTTCGAACTTTTCTATGTTCCCTGTACATCTTTCATGTCTCCATCGAATCATACTGGTCTGTGTTGGCTAGAATGATACATAGGTCTATCCATTTCTAACGAAAACTCCCGGACAAATCTGGTGTCCGCCTTTTCACGTACCGTGATCCGAGCCGAGCGAAGTTGCGCCGCACGACGCCCAAAGAGCTAGCGGGCGAGCGAGCGAGCGAGCGAGGGAAAGAGAGGAGAGCAAGCAAGTAACAACCGCAACCAACAAGAAGTCAAGCTCTGATAGACTGGACGTTTCTCTATCATCGAGTAATCAATACGTCCATATCTCGATACTATATCCTATCATACCCTCACTACTGGTCCTCCAACTCCCATCACGGCGACGACTTATGCACCTGCTGGACATTGCTGCTTCCAGAATCAAGAGGACCTCGTAGTCGCTCTTCCCTCCATAATTAGGTCGGCTTGCACAAGCTATGACCCAGGATCGAATCGGATCGACCGAATACCCTGATTCTAGCCAACCTCATCTACAACAGCAGAACCACCAGGACGATCGCTATCGCCATCAGCAGCATCGCCCGGAACTCGAGTCGGTGACCGAATCAAACTCTCAAGAAGGAGACCTCGTCAACGCGACCATTACCTCTAAATCTGCGTCACATGACTCGCCGATAACATTAGCTGGTTTGCCCGTTCAAGAAGACCACGACGGTGCTCAGCAGACTGGAGGTTCGTTGACAGGACAACGAGGCTACGGCAGTATGTTTGACGCAGGGGTCTCTCCTGGAACGAGGGTGGATCTCGGTTCGGATCACGATGTCCCAGGAAGCGACGAGGTCGTAGACAGCTCCTCACCGTCTGACGTCAGAAGGCAGGATGGTCCACCACAGTAAGTTCAGCTTTTGATCCTTCAAAGCATTGCATTTGCCGGCATTGCTGTCGGATACGTCCGGGGCGCTCGAGCATATCCACTCATCTATGCTTTTCTCATGTTTTCCCTCATTAGCCGTGAGACAATCTCGGAACCTCTTGCTAATTCCGGAGATCGCACCTTAGGGAAACGAGATACAGAGAGCAACATTGATGCCAGCAATGCAATAGAGTCGAACTCAGGGCAACCTCTGCTGGGAAACAGAGCGCGAAGTGGTACCCAGCCAGTGGTCATTTCAGGATTTCAGCCGCAGCAGAGTAATCGGTAAGTGGATCAATCAGTAGTTCAAGTCAATAATCGCATGCAGTTGCTGATGATCAGTACGATATACTCCCATCCTCAGGGATCTCGAGGGTCTAGAATCATCGCCCTCGTCCATTCGGCAACCACCACGGCGATCCTCATTGACTCAATCCCTCCGGCTTCATTCTCTTCCTGTTCCTCCATTTCCCGACAATCTGCGACCACAGCAATCGGAAAATGTAAACGCTCCGCCGGAGATAAGCGAGACAGATGACTCTCACCTCTACAACAATCGGTCTGAAGTCAATTCGGCACCTCCTTCACCTGCTGCCATCACCGTGCTACACCCTTCTGCCTACATCCATACCCATCACCCAAGACGAGGCAGCTTGACGCCGTTGAACCTCAATACCATATCCCCTGTACCTCCACCTCCCAACGTCATGGCTTGTGTCAGGAGAGCATCCCATGCTCCGAGTGCAGACGGTTGGAGCTTACCAGGAGGATCAGGAGTTCGGCGGAAAAGCCTCTCACCAACCATGCCTACGCTTGCAGCCATCAGTCCGAACCGGATTGCAGCTACTGGGTCAGCTAGTCGAAGGATGGGTGCATGGACTGGAGACGCTTCTAAATCGGGAGCGAGACTTGTGCCACCTGAAGTAAGGAGAAGCAGCCTCAGGCCATTGACAGCCGGTGATGCCTCGAGTCGGGCTTCGAAGGGACTGGCTTCGGACTTGGGAACCCGCAGAGCGAGTCAACCAACTACCCAAGGTTATGAAAGGCTAGAATACGACCCTTCTACAATAGCTACGACAACACCCGTCGTCGACAGTTATCGCCTCAACTTTGCGACCGGTCAAACCCTCGGCTCAGAGTCCCTCGGAGCTGGAATCCGACAAGACTTCAAATTCGGAGAAGCGAGCGCATCTCCCTTGGCCAGCGGTAGTTTACCGAGGTCTAGAAGCCGATCGAGCTCGAACGGATCCAAGTCCAGTCCCTCGAGTCGAACTTTAGCGAGCAATCGCTTCAGCGATGGGGACTCAATCGAGGCAGAGAGGCAGCGGATAGCATTCTTGAATTCGACATATAATACGGGTGGTCGCGGCAGTGTCCCGTCTCGTATGGATGAGCTCGCTCCAGACCGCTCCCCCGGTCACCCGAAAGCTAGTCCCTTGGGAATACCCTCAGGTACTATGCTCGGCAACGAAGGGTATAGACGCGGTAGCCTGGGACTGCCGGGGTATGAGGATATGTCTCCTTCTATGCAGGCAAGTCCGTCACGCTCGCTAAAGGCAGCGGGCATCTCGTCCGGTCGACTCGGGCCTCTCTTCCAGCCAGACGGAAGGCGAGGAAGTAATCCGATCAATATACCACGGAAGAAAAAGAATGATAGATACTCTGGCGAGCAAGCGCAGGACGAAAGTTACGATGACACGGGGAGCATGGCCGAAGTAAGTCGATGGATTTCTTCGATGATGTTCCAGCGATGTTCCGGCGGCTGACCTCGCTTGCGCATAGCTATCTCGGACTCCGCCGCAAGCATCAGCCAGTAATACTAAAGGCACACAGTCTCGACGGACTTCCCCCCTCTCTCGGCCATTGCCGCCGCTTCTGCCTCTTTCCGATCCAGGACCGAGGTTACTCCCTTCGACACTAGCATTGCACCGGGCGAATCACCTACTACATAGCAAGAATCTGAACAGTGAACCAATGCCCCATCCTCTGCCTGCCTCTTTGCACCCTCCTCCACCAGTCGACGTCACAGATTTCGACATCGATTTTATCCTCGCTGGAGCGACAGCCCCTACCACTCCTGGTATACTTGCTTCTGGCGGCGCCTTGAGTGGAGAAGGAATGCAAACATCAGCGGTCGGATCTTCCACCTTGAAGCTGGGTCCAGGTGGCGACGATGAAGACACGTTTGCCAAGTTCGTCGGAGCGTTTGACGAAGAGTACGATGACCGACGAGACGATTGGACATTCAAGGCCTGCACAAACCAGTCAAAGACGGCCGACAGATCTATCGCTTCCCAGGAAATGGCCGAGGGAACGGTCGAATGGGAAGCTCAAAGAGCCGGACGCTACGTGATCTCGGTGTCTGGAGAGGTCACATCCAAGCATACCGGAAGCACTTGGCGTGCGACCAAGCGTGGCCCTCGCGAAATCGAGCTCGAGCATGTGCCAGTAGTACCGGAAGGGAAGTCAGCTTCTTCTTTCGTCAACTGTCCAGGCGCTTGCATTTTTGTGCTGGCCTCCAAGGCAATTCATAACGAGCTTGGCGGCGTCAAGGTCGGAAGAAGACGGCTTACCGTTCAGCTAGCACAAAATGGCGACGGCATGCAAGGAAGCACGAATGCAGAGACTCATGGTATCCTAGCAGCCCTGAGCGAGAGCCACGGATCTAATGAGAGTATCCGATCATCGCCACTCAATCTTCGAGGACGTCACGACCGGCCGACGGCACCTGTAGCTTCGCGGCGGAATTCCAAGAGCCAAGATCCGGCCACTTCTCAATCTTTCAGTCAGAAAAGTCAACAGCTCCTGACTGGATCTCACAGCGATAGCCCCAAACGCGAAAAGAAGGACAAAGTCAGCATCGGCGACAAGATCAAGCGGACATGGAAGTCTGGGTTTGGCGCGGGCCCAGGCTCTCTCATCGACGATCTTAGAGAACGCAAAGAGGAAAAAAGGCAACGCCAGCAGGAAAAGCAACAGAGCCAATCATGGAGCGGTACTTCTAGCCATAGTAGTGCCTGGACCTCGATTGGACATAGCAGTACTTCATCAGCTGGCGTTCCTTCACAGAGCCGCGAGGTCGCTACCGCTTCCACGGGGGAGACGCGCTATCAGCCGCCATGGATGGTGACGGGAACGAAATCGCTCTCCGACCGACGGCGTATATCGGCAGAATCACCCATGGACCGATCAGGTAGTCCACAAATTGTCTCGAGAGATGGTTCAATCGCGCCAATGTCATACAAAGAAGGCAAGGCGTGGGAGGCTGTACCGGAAGACGCAATGGCCATGGTCATACCGTTGTCTACGACCGAGATACCTACGGAAACACCATCCAGCTTAGCTACAGCACCGTCTCTCCGGACCGATTCGTTCTTCGACAAGCCTCCTTCCGCATCCCTTCTCGTTTACTTCGTGCCATTCGTATCCGGTACATCGAATTTGGATCGGCCCTCGCAGGCTGCTCGACGAGCATCCATGGGACAACGGATCAAGCGAAGCAGATCTCGCGAGCAAGTCAATCTGAACTTGACCGCTCCAAGTCTGGATAATGAAGACAACTCTTCGACACAATTGGTACCGCTACCCTTCCGCTCTTTCAGAATCGTAGCGCGGGTTGTCGAAGCAGACGATGTGCGGTCCGAGCCTATTCTTGCGCCATGGCCAGAGGAAACTAGCCAGACCGGGAAAACGGTCGGCACAGAAGCGCTTAGCGAGAGTCCGACCGATGGTACAGGAACACGATTCCCTACCGTCATCGCAGTCTGCCATTCCCGGGCTCAAGGAGTCGAATTCGTCTTGGAGGGTTTGGATCGATTAGGATTATGCGAGGGTAATTCTGCGTGGGGACCGACTGGATATGAGGAATGGCGAGGTAGCGGGCTGAGTCTCGACGGTCGACGGATTCTTGATGCGCTTTGGACGGCCTGTGCGGCCATTATGGGTTTAACGTCGCAGTCGACATGAGATGTATACAATCACGATGACTCAATTACGATCAATTTGATTTCGCATGAACTTTGAAACACAATGCGAGCGATGTCAGACCAGAGATTCCTTTCGTATCTTGGAGATCAGTCGTCTTTTGGAGCGAAGACCAGGATACCGTATCCGACGGATAGTATACAAGAAGGCGGGGATTCCGGTCCCCCAAAAGAAGGCTGAAACGGCAAGTAACTGCATGCCATCGACGTCGTCCTTTCCAGTTCCAATTGCAGAAGTTGCCGTAGTCCTGGTGATCGCTGCTTCCGAGAGCTGTGGCCAGGTAAGAGCAACATCAGGCCACATGCTCCATGCAATTGCTTGTGGGTCGTTGAGCAAATATGCACAGGATGTGAGTTGTCTGCCTCCCAGAAACAGGTAAACAGCCATGGGCGCGAAAGTCAACGCGATTCGAGCTAGCGACTTGAAGCCTAGTCGATTGAACCAGACTTGATGCCGTTGATCCTGATTAGGGTCAGGGATACTGCGCCAAATGTAATCGATCAGGAATAGTAATATTAACCAGATGCTAGCATGCCATAGATTGACGATGATCAACAGCTGCGTGTCCCTTTCGAAGCTCTCCAGCGGACTGAACGTGCTTGAAGCGGCAATCTCATCTTCAGGTCCTCTTCGCACGGGCTGGACGGAGGTGGAAGTGAGTTGCTCGAGTGCGGTGACCTGGTTACCAAAGTAGACGATACCGGCAACGTAGGTCACCCATACAACCACCATGATGAGAGTCACTTTGGGAGAGCTCTTGAGAGCCAATTTGATCAGGCGAGCCAGAGACTTGGGGCCTCGGACGTTATGTGCCTTCAGCGTAGAGCTATATTCCAGGACCTCCCGTGCGACTCGCTGGCGCCGTCGGCGTCCGCGAGGACGGCCAGGCTTGGTCTGGGATACTCGATCTGCGACGGTCCTCGCAGGTTCGTTGATTGAAAGAGTCTCGGTGTCGCTGTCTCCGCGCTGTTCAGATGATTGACTTTGACGAGCAGCTGACCGTGGGAATGAAGCAGAATGTAGGGAGGATATGGGGCGGCCAGAATCCGAAGCGCTCAGGTCTTGACTTTCTAGCTGATGGCGTATGCTGTTAGAGGAACCTCGGAAGCGTCTCGACCGATGCTGACTAGTCGACGCAGGCGAAGTGGGCTCCGATCCTTGACCCTGGTCAAGAGGGCTCCTCAGGTTTGGCTGTCGCACATCCTTGTGAGCTTCTGGCGATGGTACGTTAGGACTTGCCTCCCAATCCTTTGGCGTCGTTTGCTGGGCTGGATGTTCAGGCTTGGCAGGACTCGTCTGCAACACACTGTCACGTTTCACGGAACTGGGCTCAGCGGTCTCCTGAGTATGGGTCTCGATGGAAGAAAGCTCTGGCTTCCTTTTCTTGCCAGGATCTCGAAGGGTATGTGCCGTTCCTGAAGATCGCGCTGAATCGGATATGTTTGTCAATGGGATCTTTGTATCAGACTCCAGCTCCGGAGGGGGAACTTCGACCTTGGATGTTTCAAGCGTCTGATGATCTGTTCCGGGTTCACGTACGGACTCGGATTCGATTGACTCGTCCCGTCCTACGTTGACAGGAGGTATAGGCGCGGCTGCATTCAGCGGAGAGGTATTGATCTCAATGGCCCTTTCTTTCTCCGGAATCGGCGTTGGATTATCCCCGTTTGCAGGTTCCACATCTGTAGCCTGGCTGGTTTCTAGACTGGCCTTCCGACTCGGCGGGCCTCTCATGGCTGCCTGATACCTCTCTTGCCGGACGCGAGCAGCTTCGTGTCGCTGCGCTTGCTGGGCTTCACCGGGGTCGACCAAAGGGTCATGGACCGGTTTTACCTCGGCTATTGGAATGACATCCCGAATGATCGGCAAATCCTGCGGCGGTGGGGTTATTGCTCGGGATGCTTTAACAGCTGGCGTTTCGGTGGGAGCTACCCCAACATTGACGACTACGTTAGTGTTGTTACCGCCTCGAGAGTTATGGTCCTTGTTGTCGTCAGAGCGTTCGGGAGAATGATAACGATGTCGATCTCTGTGTTCCCTATCAAGACTCCTGTCCTCTAAACGACCATCCCGTCGCTGCCGTCGATTCCGTTTCCTTCTTTCCTTTCTTTCCCCTCTTGAAAGGCTTTCATAATCTTCTTGACCGTAGCCATCACGACCTCGCCGTTTCGGAGATCTGTCTCTTCTCTCATCGTAATCGTCATCATAAGACGATCGCCCCCTATCGCGATTACGCCCCCGATCGGAGTAACGAGCGTCATACGAAGCCCCTTTCTCTGTAGACCTAACGTGAGTGTTGTTATAGGTCCTGCCTGCATCACTGCGTCTCGAGGAAGGGCCTTCCCAAGCACGATCCTGTTCTGGAGAAGGCCTCGCTCGATTGCCCTCCGGAGCCCTTCCTCTAGAATGGAACTCTCCGTTAAGGTATTCATCCGCTTGACCACCACCGCGAGTTGCGATGTTTCTACCTGAAGATTGAAGCGGTTGATCAAGGTAGTCCTGCCTTGGTCGGGCGGCATCAAGTTCGTCTGGCTTCAGGCCCCGCTGTCTATTGTCTGGACGATCACGATGATCCCTCTCGGATCTAGTGTCCCGTTGAACAGGACTAAGTGCATCGTAGGCTTGTCGCGATCGCTGCTGCGGCTCATTTGCTTTTGGGACTCGCCGTAATTCGGTCAGTTCTGGGTCCATCTCTCCCGATTGAGACCTATTGCGATTGGATCCATTCCATGGGTCTCTAGGCAAAGCTCGATCGTCCAAGGGAGGTGGATACTGATTGATCGGTTGATGTTGAGGATACGCCGTTTTCTCTCGGTGGAAGTAATTCTGAAGCAAGTTCCAAATGTCTCCGTGAGTGTCATATTGAGGCGATTGGCGTGATGTCGCTCTTTCTATGAGTAGTCTACGCGTTTCCAAATCCGAAAGCCCTGAAAGGATCTGATTTTGAGTGGGCGACGGAAAGACAGGCTGCGACTGCGACTGCGAATGCATCGGAGGCTGAGGCTGAGATGAAGCGCCTTCTTTGCTATTCCCAACGTCGGGATCGACGTGATCGCCGTGTCGATTGCGCTCGAACTCGTCATCCGGCCGACGACCGGCGAAAGCTTGGACTACGTTCTCGATCCAAGTGGTCCAGATAGGCTTATCTTCGTACGATCCGCCTTGTGAGGTTTTGGTCGGACTGCGAATCCTGGATGCTATCTGCCCAAGAAGGGGGACCACGACGGCGGTGAAGGCCGCGGCGTACATCGCCGACATGGTTGTGGTCTAGCTTAGCTCGCCAGGAGCGCGGGGGCGTTCGTTCGCCACAGGTCCAGATGGTCGTCGAGATTCTCTTCGATCCGTGCACGAGCTGACAGTGTCGCGAGTCGATCCGATGAACACCGGTTGATAACGAACTTTGACCTGGCCGGGCTGCCTCCAACCTGAAACGCTTCTTTGTGGCCCCTTTCGTCGACGGAGAAGCAAATGACCAGCGCGGGAAAACCGAGACAAAGGAGGGATTCAGGGTCAACGCCGAGTCCGAGGTCTGGGGTTGTGGGAGTTCGAGACGGTCAATCGGTCTGAGTCATTGATTCTTAAAGAAACCTAGACGGACGGAACAAGACCACGTAATTCGTATAAGACATAAAGATCTCTCGTGCGTGAAATCACAAGGGAAAGAAGAACCGACCGAAAAGTAATGTTACATAGAGGTCATCATCGTTGCCTCGTTCCAAATCTCGTTTGCGATACGTTTTGATACACCCGAATCCTCCCCGTCAATCTCGTTCGGCATTCCTCTGATCGTCTGTTCGTTTGTTTCGTCATCTTCTATGGGGAGGTTCTTGATCCAAGGACTGTTGGTCCGACGATCCTGTGGCAGCCCTCCGGAAGCGCCGCCCTGCTGCTCCTCCTGCCCTCCATCTCGTCTATTACTATACACTCGGCCTTGTCGAGCAAGAACCGCATCACCCCCAACCATGTCGATCTCGTCCGACTAGGCAGTCCCCTGAGCAGCGACCGTCATCGCCGGATTAGGCGGCTGACCCATCGAGTACTCTTGTGGGACCTTGAGCTCCTGCGCTCCACCCATCCCATGACCCTCATGCAACGTCGCCCCATCGGAAAAAGCACTCGACACGCTCGTCCCCGATCTCGAAGTCGAGGTTGGGGTCTCTGCGTCAACGTTCGCTCGACCCAGCCCCTTTGTCGGGGTAGGTTGTCGAGTCCCATGTCGAGGTTGTTGAGGTGCGCCGACCGAAGTCGGGTGAATGGATTTATAATCGTATTCCGAGATTCCGACGGTTCCACCGAGTGATCGCCAGGCGGATTTGTAAGCTTCACGTTTCTCCATGGCCACGTCGAACAAGGTGGGCCAGTAGTCGTCGTGGTGGTAGACGAACTGGGGGTGAAGGGAGACACGTCAGTGCGAGGGCCACGAGGGAGAGAGGGAAGCCCCTGCAGGACCGTCCCGACTCACCGGCAAATCCCCACCATGTTCCTTCAACGCCGTGGATTTCGGAATCAACCCGTCTTTGACAAACGAGCTTTCCCACGAGACCTGTACGTGCGGAAAGGGAGGTCCAACCATCAGCTCGAATGATCGACCGAATGACGTCTTTGCGTCATCGCCCCAGATTGCGTGCTCCGCTCACCTTGGCCTTTGTCACGGGATCCACAAACTTGAAAATCATGTCCAAGAACTTTTTCACCATCCACGGGAGGTTCAGGATGACGGCGGTTCCTAGTCTCTCTGGGTAATGGTTCCCTAGGATCTCGACGAATAGTTTGGCTTGGGCTACGCTGGTGGGTGCGCGTGATTTCCCGGCGAGGTCGATGATGAGGCAGAGGTTGCTGTAGGAGGGGCGGGAGGAACGCCAAGAAGAAAAAAAACGAAAAACGCAAAAATCAGCCCGGCCGTTCAAACCCCCCTCCTCGCCCAACACTCACCTAATCCCAGGAGGCATCAAATCAATCGTCCTCTCCATCATATACACCGTATGCCTCATCTGTCTCTCCCCAACCTCTGTATCACTCCGATTAGGATAAAAGTAAAGCACCGGTTGACCCTTTGTCGAATAGCCTAGGACGAATTCTTTCCCACAGGGTGATTCGGGGGTCACGTGGGTGTAAGTTTGAGGGATGGAGTAGAGGGACCAGGAGGATCGGAATTGGAGGCATTTGGTGATTCGGGTGAGGGTGGTAGGGAGGTCGCCTTTGGTTGCCGTGAGGAAGCTAAAGGGCGGGCGGGCGTCACGAGGACAATAGACGAGTGGGTGGGCGAAAAGTAGAAAATCCAAGTAAATGGGGAGAACCAAGATGAAACAAGGGGAAAAACGACGTTAGCAACCGCAAACC
>Ga0308160_10007033_pt1 | contig 11295 bp, 10 predicted proteins | sample PhyFR1_FD_201036 | JGI IMG/M metagenome (GOLD analysis project Ga0308160, IMG submission 201036) | Phyllosphere microbial communities from UC Gill Tract Community Farm, Albany, California, United States - DLSLF.R1 | ecosystem: Host-associated > Plants > Phyllosphere > Unclassified | place: USA... | reverse complement strand
AGTTTGACTGTTCCGGGCACACTCAAGAATGGAATTCCGACCCGGTATGGTGGAACCTAGCCGTCCGCCGCTGGTACGAGAATTGGTTCCGTTCTGGCCCGACCGGAAAACAAGCTGCGACAGCCAGCGAATGAAAGTAGATGGTTGAATTTATGGTTGGCGGTGACAGCCCCCAGACTCGACTGGAGCGAGCGGAGACACTCGCTCGCAAGGTGAACCTCCTCCTGGATGTCGTCGTGGCCGAAGGCGGGGAACCCTATGAGTTCTCCGACATCCAAGCGGGCGTGCGCGAAAATGGGTACGAACTCTCTCGGACGCGCTGGTGGCGTATTCGTTCCGGTGAGTCACCTGACGCTGTCCCAAGAGAAGCTCTGGTTGCGCTGGCCAAATTCTTCGAGGTAGATCCGGCATACCTGACCGATGAAACCGGCGAGCTTCCGGAACGGATTGAGCGCGAGTTGCAGCTCTTGAAAAGGATGCGTCGCAACAGATTAAAGAACATCGCCGCGCGGACTCTCGGCGACATAGACATCAAGACCCTCGAGGCAATTAACGCGCTCCTGGATGATGTGGATGGCGATGAGGGCGTCAATTTGCCCTAGTTTGAACCATGGTTGAAACATGTTTCAATCCTGATATCGTAGATGCGTGCGCACTTCGACATCTTCCAAGATCCGGTCCTGCGCGGTCGCTTGCCACCACCCAACCCCGCACCAATCTCAGTCAGGCGCCTTCGATAAAGGCGGCGTATGCCTGAACCAGTTCGCGAACCCGAGTTCGGTGGATCGCGTATACAACATTCTTGCCATGCCGCAGACCCGCAGGTGGATCAGTTTGGACCAATCCCGCCTTGGAAAGGACATCGAGGTGTCGGTTCAGGCTCGGCCGGCTGATATCCAGAGCAGAGTGCAGACGCCCGACCGTGGACGGGCCGAGCCTGGAGAGGTTATGCAAGATGTCAGCGCGGGCTCGATTGCCAATGAGGCTGACTGCTGCCTCAACATCGACGGTCATCTTCGGTCGAAGCAAATTCGGCATGCCTCAATCTTGCCTGACCCTTTTCGAGGACGCACTCTATCAATAAATAATAGAGTTATTGTAGGTCGATCATTGTGGCGCAATTGAGGGTGCCGCGGCTGCAAGTAGGCGCCGCAGTTGGCTTGTTCTCGATCTTTCTTGGCCTGGTCCTGTCGATGGTGCTGCTCCTTTCCGAGCCATCTCCTGCTGCCGCCTGCGGCCCAGCGATTTCCGTGTCCGTGGACGCCAACACCAAGGTCGACGGCTACACCCAGGAGCAGCTGAAGAATGCTGCGTCGATCATGGGCGCTGGTAAGTCTTTGAACCTGTCCGTGAACGGTCAGATGATCGCGGTAATGGTTGCCTTGGGGGAGTCCGGCCTTCGTGTTCTCGACAGCGGCGATCTCGCCGGCCCGGACTCCCGCGGCCTGTTTCAGCAGCGTGGCAACGGCGCATGGGGCTCTTACGAGGACCGCATGAACCCGGCCACGAGCGCGACGAACTTCATGAAGGCGCTGCAGGGTGTGCCGGGGTGGGAGTTGCTTGAGCCAACGATCGCGGCCAACAAGGTCCAGCGCAACGGTGACCCGTACCACTACCAGAAGTACTGGCCCGACGCCGTGAAGATCGTCCAGGCTCTCTCAACCTCGAAGTTCTCTTTGCAGGGAAGCGAGTGTGGGATCCCGGGGCAGTCAGGCGCCGGGAACGACTATCCGTGGAAGAACTCACCGACCTGGATGCAGGCCGGTGCCAACTCTTCCAGCACCTCACCGCTGGGCATGTTCTACCGGGAGTGCGTGGATTTCGCCCTGTGGCGGGTGAACCAGCAGATGGGCTCAACGAGTGCCCCGTTCAAGTTCCTCAACGGCACCTTCCGTCCCGACGGTCAGGGCCTGGGTTCGGCGCTGACGTGGAAGGAAGGCTGGGATGCCAAGGGCTGGCCCACCGGCCGCGCACCGAAAGTCGGTGCAGTGGTCTGGTACGCGCCAGGGGCCGGGGGAGCGGACCCCAGCTTCGGCCACGTCGGCGTGGTGAAGGAAGTCAAAGACAACGGCACTTACGTCGAAGAGGGCTACAACGGCAACCCTGCCCCGGATGACCACAACTACTACACCCGGACCGTGGCCAGCACGGTTCCCTCAGCATTCCTGTACCTGCCCGTCCAAGAGGAGAAGAAGTGAAGAAGCCCCTGACCCTGCTCGCCGTGGCGCTGCTGTGCGCGGCCTGCGCGCCCGCTGCCTCCACCGGGACCGCGCCTGCGCCGTCTTCCAGCGCCAGCACCACACCCTCTGCGCCGGTCTCTCTGAGCGCCAACAGCGGCCCCCAGGCACCCGGCGGCACCGTCCCTCCCACCATTGGCATCACGTGGGATCAAGCCAGCAAGGACGATGCGCTGGACGTTGCTGAGAACGCGATGACCGACTTCGCGCGTCCGAGCCTGGATGAGAAGCAGTGGGCCAAGGACTTGGCACGCTGGTTGACTCCTCAGGCCACGGCGGATTACTCCTCCGTTGACCCTTCCAATATTCCGGCATCCCGAGTCACGGGAGCTGCCGCCTTGTCCGTCGATGAGGCCAACGGTTACGGGGTCACCGCGGCCGTCCCAACCAACGCCGGGACCTACACGCTGCAGCTGCTCCGCACGGGCAAGGATGCTCCGTGGAAGGTCAACCGTCTCACCCCGCCCGCGTCCTGAACGCCAACCCCCTTTCCCTTCTCACACCTAAGGAACAAGCCGATGGGTACTGCACCAACTGAGGTCATGGCCTTCCCCAGCATCAAGGCCATCGTCCGCGATAACGGCACCGCTGAGGTCGTCGTCGCGGGTAACTCCCGCATCGTGCCTGTCGGGGAATCCCTGCAGGACCTCCGCAACAACGCCCTGGCCCTGGTCGTTGGCGAAGCGCAGACGCTCCAGCGCCCGGTCCGGGTCCAGATCGAGGATCCCGAGGGCCACGGTGAGCTGATCGTCCACCCGGACAACAAGATCGAATCCGTCTCCTACGAACCCCGTACGCCCCGCCGCCGCGCGGAAGCCCCGACCACCACACCGGAGACAGTCGCCCCGGCAGTGATCAGCACCGTTCCCGTTGCGGATCCGGAGCCCGCAGCGAAGTCGGCGGTTCATGCGGAGGGTCCTGCGGCCGTGGCCGAGGACCAGCCGTGGCCTCCCGCGCCGGCAGAGCAGAACGGGTCGGCAGTGGCCGCCCGGGAGCAACCGGCGGTTGCTGCGGAAGAGGCTCCGACGCGGCGCAGCTTGAAGGACACTTCCTTCCTGGTCAGCGCCCCGGTCCTCGAGCCGGCGACCCAGGGCTGGCGCGGCGCACTCACGCGCCTGGGCATCCGGATGGACCCCTCCGAAGAAGAGCTTTCAGAACGCGAGGACATCCGCACCGTCAGCCAGCACTGGCCCGGCCCGCGCACCATCGCCGTGGTCAACCGCAAGGGAGGGGCCAACAAGACCCCCACCGTGGTCATGCTCTCGGCAATACTCGCCCGCTACAGCGGCGCGGCCACGGTCGCATGGGATAACAACGAATCCCAGGGGACCTTGGGCTGGCGCACCGAAAAGGGCGCGCACGGCCGCAGCGTGCTGGACCTGATCGACTCTTCGACCGAACTGCTGTCCCCGTCCACGAACGCCGCCGAAATCGCCAAGTTCGTCCACCACCAGACGGCCGATAAGTTCGACGTTCTCCGCTCGGACGAGAACGAAGAAGGCGATCACGAAGTCACCGCCGAGGAAGTCGACATCGCCCACCAGGTCCTGACCCGGTACTACCGGCTCGTCATCATGGATTCGGGCAACACCGCCCGCGCCGCGAACTGGCGGCGCATGATCGACCACACCAACCAGCTCGTCGTCCCCGTCACGGCCATCGAGGACCGTGCCGAAGCCGCCCGCCTGACCCTGCAGACCCTCGAATCCCGCGGTGGCCACGACGCGGAGCTGGCACGCAATGCCGTCGTGATCGTCTCCGAATCCACCGACGCGAAACGATCCATGAGCGGGGATGCCCTGAAGCGGGCCAAAGACGAGGCCGAACGGATCGCCAAGGGCTTCGACCCCTTCGTCCGCGCCGTCGTCCGCATCCCGTACGACCCGGCCCTGGTCAACGGACCCATCCGGTACGAAGCCCTCCAGCCGGCCACCCAACGGGCCTGGCTCGCCGCGGCCGCCGCCGTCGCCGCCGGCTTCTAACCACCCACGCAACGGACATTCGAAAGGAGGACCCATGCAGCAGACCCTGAACCCCTGGATCAGCCACCCCGCAGTCGAGGCGGAAACGCCGGAGCCGGAGGCACACACCCCGCCGGCGGCGGGGATCACCGCTCCGTTGCGGGGCATGGTCGAACCCGACGCCGCTGACCGCCTGGGCCACCGGACCGTCGCCGGCCCCGCAGCCCTCTGGATCACCGGTGCGCACGGCGGATCCGGTGAAAGCCGGATCGCGGATCTCCTTGACGGGGCACGCGCCACGGGACACTGCTGGCCCGTCCATCAGGACGGGAGCACCCAGAAGCTGCTTCTGGTCTGCCGCGCCGATATGCGCGGACTGACCGCGGCCCGCAGCGCCCTCACCCAATGGGCCTCCGGCGCAGCCCCGGCCGTTGACCTCCTCGGCCTTGCCGTCCTGGCCGACGCCCCCGGCAAGACCCCCAAAGCCCTTCGCGACTTCACCGCCATTGTCGGCGGGGGAGCACCCCGCCTCTGGACCCTGCCCTGGGTCGAGGCCTGGCGACACGAAGCCACCCCAAGTGTCCCCGCGGCCCGCGAATACCAACGCTTCACCACCGACATAGCTGCACTCGTAGCTGACACCAGCACCACCAAATGAAAGGTCTCACCATGAACTCCCTGGCCCGCTTGGACTCAAGCTTCATCCCCAACCCGACCCCCGTTGTCCCGGCCCAGGCCGGCGGCCTACTCACCATCCTGAACTGGGCCTCCGGTATCGGTCTGGTCCTCGGCGTGCTCGGCGTGATCATCGTCGGTATCGGCATGGTCATCCAGCTCCAGCGCGGCGAGGGAGCCCAGGCCATCGGCAAGCTCGGCTGGGTACTGCTGGGCTGCATCATCATCACCGGCGCCTCCGGCATCGTTCGCGCGTTTGTCTAAACCACCACCACACGGGAGGTTCACCATGAGCCAGTCCACCGAAAGCACCCCCGAGAGCAACCCCTTCACCAAACCCGGGTTCATCATCGCTGCGGCGCTGGTCGTGGCGCTCCTCGCGGCCACCGTCGTCATCTTCCTGCTCCCCAAGGGCGATACCTCTGCCCAGCCGGCCCCAGCCTCACCCTCGTCCAGCACCTCTGCAACCCCGTCCGCTGCGGCGGACGCTACCGGCAAGAGCGTTTGCGGGCTGCCCTCCAGCAATGACACAGCACTGGGAACGGCACCGACGTCTAAATGGGAACTGGTTGGGAAGATGGCTGTCCCCACCGATCCGAAGACCACGGGCCCGGGGAAGACTGACGCGGACGGATTCCGTTCATGCTTCGCGCACTCGCCCACGGGCGCCCTCTACGCGGCCATGAATGTCGCTGCTCTCGGTTCCTCACAGGCTCCGGAGCTTGAAAAGAAGCTCGCTGACCGACTGCTCGTTCCGGGCGCTGGGAGGGACGCAGCTATTCGCGAAACAGGCGCAGGCGCCGGATCTTCCGGGAACAGCACCACCATCCAGGTCCAAGGGTTTCTCCTGAAGTCCTACACCCCATCCGAAGCCAACCTCGATCTAGCCTTCAAAACAGACACCGGAGCCCTCGCCCACTTCACGATGTCAATGCGCTGGATAGACGGTGACTGGAAAGTAAAACCCGCGGATGACGGGGTCACTTACAGCAATGTCTCGCAGCTCCGCGACCTGAGCGGCTTCATCCTCTGGTCCGGGATCTGACATGGCCGACTGCAAGTTTGGGGACATAGGCTGCGGCGTCGGAAACGCCATTTCGGATCTGACGAACGACGCCATGGGAAACATGGCGAAGGCGATCATGGAGGGCATGAGCCAGATGGTGACGGCTCTGTCGACTTTCTGGGTCTCAATGCCAACGGTGAACCTGACGAGCCAGGACGGGACAGCGGCCAGCCCGGTTGTTTCGATGGTCAATGGCGAGCTCATGGTTTGGACGGTCGCCCTGGCCGTCCTTGCGGTCATCATCGGCGGTACTCGCATGATCTGGGAGCAGCGGGGAGCACCCCTGAAGGACCTTCTACGCTCACTGGTCACGCTGACGCTGGTGTCCGGGCTGGGCCTGGGAGTCATTTCTATTCTCGTGGTCGCTGCGGATGCCTTCTCGGCCGCGATCATCAACCGCTCGACCGACGGTAAAGGCTTCGCGGACGCAATGAAGCTTCTGGTCATGACCAACCAGACCGGTGTTGGAGTCTTCATCCTCATCATCCTGGGACTGATCGGGTTGCTGGCTTCCCTCGTCCAGGTCGTGCTCATGGTCGTGCGGAGCGGGATGTTGGTAATCCTCGCCGGCATCCTGCCCACGACCGCCGCGTTCACGAACACAGAGATGGGCAGGCAGTGGTTCCAGAAAGCAATCGGCTGGACGATCGCTTTCATCCTCTACAAACCCGCCGCGGCAATCGTGTACTCGGTGGCATTCCTCCTCATGGGGAGCAGCGGGACGAACGCGCTGATCGGCTCAATTACTGGATTCACGCTCATGGTCGTGGCCCTGTTCGCCATGCCGGCGCTGATGCGCTTCGTGACCCCCATGGTTGGAGCGGTCGCATCCGGCGGCGGCGCGGGAGCCGGCGCCGCCGTCGGTGCTATGGCCACCGGTGCCGTGTCCATGGGCCGCAGTGGCAGCGGACGCGGCAATGCCGCCCCCACGCCGGCGAGCTCCAGCCAGCCGGGGTCCACCCCGAAGGGGAGCGACGGAACCCCCGGCCCCAAGGGCAGCGGTGGGAAACCAACCCCCGGATCGGCCGGTACCGCGGGCGCGCAGGGAGCTGCAGCCGCAGGAGCAGCTGGGGCTGCGGGTGCCGCCGGAACGGCAGGGGCAGGCACCGCTGGCGCGGCAGGTGCCGCGTCGGGTGCGACGGCAGCAGCCGGCCCGGCCGGTATGGCCGTGGCAGCAGGAACACAAGTAGCGTCCCGGGTTTCCCAGGCCGCCCAACAAACCGCACAGGACTCAACCGGGGAGGGCCCCAGTGGCAGCAATTAACACCGAATACAAAGAACCGTCCTACGGCAACTGGCGCGTACCCCGCTCGGCCGGGCTGGGCAACCTCGGTGCCATCGGCACGGGCATCGTCATGGTCGGGCTGCTGCTGGGCATCACGAGCTTCGCTATCTGGGGTCTGCTTCCCGGCCTCGCGGTCCTCGCGGTTGCCGCGATCAGCGCTCTGCTGCTGACGGTCAAGGACAAGCATGGCCAGTCCGTTGTTGACCGCACCGCGACCCGGGTGAGCTTCCGGATCTCCAAAGGCTCGGGCACCAACCTTTACCGCTCCGGCCCGTTGGGCGTAACGCAGTGGGGCATGTACCAGGTGCCAGGACTCGCCGCGAAGTCCACCCTGTACGAATTCTCCGACTCCTACAAGCGACCGTTCGCCCTCCTGCACGTCCCGGCCACGAACCACTTCACCGTCATCTTCTCCACCGAACCCGACGGCGCGTCCCTGGTCGACCCTGAACAGGTCGATGCGTGGGTGGCGAACTGGGGCGGCTGGCTCGCCGGACTGGCCGACGAAGCGGGACTCGACGCGGCCGCCGTCACCGTCGAAACCGCGCCGGACTCCGGCTACCGTCTCCGCAACGAAGTCGAGATGAACATCGACCCGAACGCCCCGGCCTTCGCCCAGGCGATCCTGCGCGAAGTCGTCGACACCTACCCCGAAGGCTCCGCCACCGTCCGGGCCTGGGTTTCCCTGACCTTCAACGCCTCCCTCCGGGCAGGTTCAAAGAAGCGCACCCCGGAGGACGTCGCCCGCGACCTCGCATCCCGCATCCCGGGCCTCTCGGCCCGGCTGCAGTCCACCGGCGCCGGCATCGCCCGGCCCATGTCCGCGCAGGAACTCTGCGAGGTCGTCCGGATCGCCTACGACCCGCCGGCGGCCCTGATCATTGATGAAGCCCACGCCGCGGGTTCCCCTGTCTCGCTGAGCTGGGGCGAGGTCGGCCCGACCGCGACTCAGGCCAGCTGGGACGGCTACCGCCATGACAGCGCATTCTCCGCCTCGTGGACCATGACCGGGGCTCCCCGCGGTTCCGTGAACTCCTCGGTCCTCTCCCGCCTGCTGGCCCCTCACGGGGACATCGACCGTAAGCGCATCTCCCTGCTGTACCGTCCGATGGACTCGGCCCGGACCGCGGCCGTGGTCGAACGGGACCAGAACAACGCCAACGTCCGCATCACCTCCGGGACCCGGCCCTCGGCCCGCGCCTTGGTTGATGCCCGGTCCGCCGTCCAGACCGCGCAGGAAGAAGCCCAGGGTGCCGGCTTGGTGAACTTCGGCATGGTCGTCACCGCCACCGTGACCGATAAGGAACGCCTCGCGGACGCCGTCGCGGCCATCGAGCAGACCTCCGGCTCCGCCCGGGTGCTGCTGCGCCGGGCCTACGGATCCCAGGACACCGCCTTCGCCGCGTCCCTGCCCCTGGGACTGGTTCTGCCCAAGCACAGCATGGTTCCCTCCGAGATTAGGGACGCTCTCTAATGGCCCGCATGAGCCTTTTGACTGCAAAGAAGTCAAAGACAGTAAAGGAACCCGCGGCGCGTCCGGAGAAGCGTCCCGCCCGGGACGCCGGCCCGGGCGCGCGCGGTTGGACCGGTCGCGGCGGCGGCATGGCCGCTCTCGTCCCTTCCGTCACCGAATACCGCGGCACCACTGTTCAGGTCTGCGGTCTGTGGCCGTTCTCTTCGGGCGCGTCCTCACCCATGATCGGTGTGCCGCTGGGCCGGCACGAGGAAACCCAGGCGACAGTCTGCTGCGACCCGATCAGCTGGTTCCAGCGGGCCAGGCTGATTTCCAACCCGTCCGCATTCATCCTCGGCAAGCCGGGCCTGGGCAAGTCCACACTGGTCCGCCGCATGTTCTTAGGGCTAGCCGCACAGGGCGTCAACGCCCTCGTCCTGGGCGATCTGAAAGGTGAGTACGTCAAGGCCGTGCAGGCCCTCGGCGGGCAGGTCATCAAGCTCGGCCGCGGCGTCGGGTACCTGAACATCCTCGACCCCGGCCAGGCCGTCGAAGTCGCGCAGCGGCTCGAAGAGGCCGGCCACCACGAGGCCGCAACCCGCGTCCGCGCAGACGCCCACGGCCGCCGCTTGAACATGGTCGTCTCCCTGATCACAATCAGCCGGAACAACCCGCCAACCGACCAGGAACAGACCATCCTCGACCGCGCCCTCCGCGTCCTCGATGACCGCTTCGACGGCGTCCCTGTCCTCAAAGACCTGCTCGACGTCATTGTCTCCGCCCCCGACGAGCTGCGCCAGGTCGCGCTGGACCGCGGCGACATCAACGTCTACCTGAAGGAAACCCGGGCGCTGGAAGCCACGCTGCTGGGCCTGACCGGCGGCGGGAAGCTCGGCGAAATCTTCTCCCGCCAAACCACCAACCCCATGAGCCGGGACCGCGCCGTCGTCTTCGACGTCTCCACCATTGACGAGACCGAAACAGACCTGCAGGCCGCCGTGCTGCTGGCCTGCTGGTCCTACGGCTTCGGCACGGTCAACGTCGCCAACGCCCTCGCCGACGCCGGCCTCGAACCGCGGCGGAACTACTTCGTCGTCCTGGACGAACTGTGGCGGGCGCTGCGCTCGGGTAAGGGCATGGTCGACCGGGTCGACGCCCTGACCCGGTTGAACCGCTCTGTGGGTGTCGGGCAGATCATGATCTCCCACACCATGTCCGACCTGCTGGCACTGCCGGCAGAAGAGGACCGGATGAAGGCCCGCGGCTTCGTTGAACGCTCCGGCATGGTCATCTGCGGCGGCCTCCCGGCCTCCGAGATGCCGCTGCTGACTCAGGCGATCCCGCTCTCCCGGCAGGAACAGCAGAAGCTCATCTCCTGGCAGGACCCGCCCGCCTGGGACTCCCGCGGCGCCGACGTCGAACCCCCGGGTCGCGGAAAGTTCCTCATCAAGGTCGGCGGCCGCCCGGGAATCCCGGTCCAGATCGGCTTGACCTCCATTGAACGGGCCGAGGGCCTGAACGACACCAACACCCGCTGGCACGAACCCGCAACCCCCTTAATGGACCCCGCGGCCGCGGAGCTGCCAGCGACAGGAGAAGCCTCATGAGCGCACCGAACCGTAGAGGGATGGGCCTGGGGGACGCCATCCTGGTCTGGCTGGCTATCGGCTTCATCGTCGTCGTCGGCGGTGGGGCGTACGCCGCCGTGCACATCGGCTCATGGATGGCCGGCCTGCCGACCCCTCCGGGCCACCCCATCGACCTGATCGCCGGCCTCGTGAAGGGCCGGGTCATCTGGCCCGTCCAGGCGACCGTCGTTGTGGCCGTCATGGCCGGCCTGGTCCTCGCCTTGGCCGCAGTCGTCTTCTGGGCTTGGCGGAAGGGTGCTTCCAAGCGTGCACGGGTCGACAAAGCAGCCCGGTACCTCGGCCGCGGTAAGAACCTCATCGCGTTTTCCGAGAAGGGCGCCCAAGCCACCGCCGACCGGCTGGGCGTCACCGGAACCCCGGGCATCGTCGTGGGCAAGGTTGTCTCCACCGGGCAGACGTTCATCCAGTCCTGGGAAGACCTCAGCCTCGATATCTGGGGACCCCGTACCGGTAAGTCCACCTCCCGGGTCATGCCGGCGATCCTGGACGCCCCGGGCGCTGTCGTCTCAACCTCGAACAAGCGCGACGTCGTCGACGGCACCCGCGGCGTCCGCGCCGCCACCGCACCTGTCTGGGTCTTTGACCCACAGAAAATCGCCCAGGAAGAACCCGACTGGTGGTGGAACCCGCTCTCCTACGTCACCGACGAAGAGAAGGCCTACAAGCTCACCCAGCACTTCTCCGTCGGCTCCCGCGTCCCGGGCTCCAAGCCGGACGCCTACTTCGACCCCAAAGCCGAAGACATCCTCTCCTCCTACTTCCTCGCCGCAGCCCTCGGCGACCTGCCAATCACGCAGGTCTATTTCTGGGTCACCGAGCAGGTCAGCCAGGAACCAATCGAAATCCTGAAAGAGCACGACTACGAGCTGCAGTACCGGGGCCTGGAATCCACGCTCAAGCTCGCGGACAAGCAGCGCGACGGCATTTTCGGCACCGCCGAGAAGATGATCCAGTGCCTCAAGAGCCGCA
>Ga0308160_10007032_pt1 | contig 11295 bp, 13 predicted proteins | sample PhyFR1_FD_201036 | JGI IMG/M metagenome (GOLD analysis project Ga0308160, IMG submission 201036) | Phyllosphere microbial communities from UC Gill Tract Community Farm, Albany, California, United States - DLSLF.R1 | ecosystem: Host-associated > Plants > Phyllosphere > Unclassified | place: USA... | reverse complement strand
AGAATCAGGCGTCCGGCAGCACCACGTTCACGTCGAGCACTTCCAGGTTGCCCTGGCGGTCGAGCGAAATCTTGATGTCGTCGGCATTCACCTTGGTGTACTTCGAAATGACTTCGATCAGCTCGCGGTGCAGGGCCGGCAGGAAATCCGGACCGGCGCGGTTGGTGCGTTCGCGGGCGATGATGATTTGCAGCCGTTCCTTGGCTGCGGTCGCGCTCTTCTTCTTTTCGGGGAACAGGAATGAGAGCAGTGCCATGTCACTTGGCCCCAAAGATGCGTTGCAGCAGGCCCGGCTTTTCGTAGGTCGTGAAGCGCAGCGGACGCTCTTCGCCCAGGAAGCGTGCCACCACATCCTCGTAGGCTTCGGCCACGTCGGTGCCCTTGAAATGGATCGCCGGATTGCCCTGGTTCGAGGCATGCAGCACCGATTCCGATTCCGGAATGATGCCGATCAATGGAATGCGCAGGATTTCCTGCACGTCCTGATAGGACAGCATTTCGTCGTTCTCGACGCGCTTCGGCGAGTAACGGGTAATGAGCAGGTGTTCCTTGACCGGTTCGCCGCCGGTCTGGGCGCGGCGCGACTTGGCCTGGATGATGCCCAGGATGCGGTCGGAATCGCGTACCGACGACACTTCCGGGTTGGTTACGATCAGTGCCTCGTCGGCAAAGGTCAGCGCCATCAGGGCGCCATGCTCGATGCCGGCCGGCGAATCGCAGATGATGAACTCGAAGTCCATCTTGACCAGCTCGTTCAGCACGCGCTCGACGCCATCTTCCGACAGGGCGTCCTTGTCGCGCGTTTGCGAGGCCGGCAGGATGAACAGGTTGTCGCAGTGCTTGTCCTTGATCAGTGCCTGATTCAGCGTCGCTTCGCCATTGATCACGTTCACCAGGTCGTACACGACGCGGCGTTCGCAGCCCATGATCAGGTCGAGGTTACGCAGGCCGACGTCGAAGTCCAGCACCGCGGTCTTGTGGCCGCGCAGGGCCAGGCCGGTCGAAAAGCTGGCGCTCGAGGTGGTCTTGCCCACGCCGCCCTTGCCGGACGTCACAACAATAATTCTTGCCACAAAAATGTCCTTTACAGTAACTGGTCAGTGCTGCTGGTCTGGCTGATCAGGCGCGGGCTGGAGCCGGCGTCAGCGATGATATATCGATGCGGTCGCCGACCAGGCGGATTTGGGCCGGCTGGCGCGCCAGCTCGGCCGGGAAACCTTCGTCGAACGTGCGGTAGACGCCGGCGATCGACACCAGCTCGGGCTGCAGCGACAGGCCGAAGATGCGCGATTCGGCATTCCCCGAGGCGCCGGCCAGGGCGCGGCCATGCATCGGTGCGTACACGTGGATACTGCCGTCGGCAATGATCTCGGCGCCATTGTTGACCACCGCGGTAATGATCAGGTCGCAGCCGCGCGCATACACGCGCTGGCCGGCGCGCACCGGGGTGTCGACGATCAGGGCCGGCATCGGCGCGGCCGGGGCGGGTGCGGGAATCAGGGCAGGTGCGGGCACGGGAATCGGGGCAGGGGCCGGCGCGAAGCTCACGGCCGCCGTGGCCGCGGCCACGTCTTCGCGCGCACGGTCGCCGCCGGCCCCATCGTCGAGCGCCAGGCCCAGCGCCTTGACGGCTTCCGCCATCTCGGGCGTGGCGCCGCGCACGGCCACCGCGTTCAGGCGGTATTTCTTGAGCAAATCGACCAGCGCGCGCCAGTCGATGTAGGCCGTCTCGGCGGCAATCGCGCCGACGTCGATGACGGCGAATTCGTCCTCGAAGAAGTCCGACACGCCGCCGGTCATCTGCTTCAGGGCCGCATCGATCGCGATCGGGTCGGACGAGTGCAGGATCGCCGAGATCGCGACAACCGTCGAGATCTTGATTTCGATGGGCAGGTTGGACGGACTTTTCGACATAAACAATTCTGGTTGGCTATAGCCCGTGCATTCTACTGTGAAATTTGCTGAAAAGGGCAGCGTTTCGACCATCATTCCTATAGGCAATTCAGCATGCTTTCGTGTTCCGGATTTTGCCGAGCGTAATGTGGAAAATACCTAGTATCGCCCCCCTGGCAATACAGGTTGTTTTCCATGGATAAGCTGATAAGATTGATTTAGATCAAACGAAAAAACTGCCCCGAAAATTAACATGCGGAGCTTGCGCCGGGTCTAACCCGCGGCAACGCCGAGGCGCGGCCCGTCAATTGCGGTTGTGTTCGCCATCGGCCCGCATCCGCCGCTCACCCACACTGGCCCAGCCAGACATCGGAGACAAGCATGGAAGACGTCGTCATCGTAGCAGCCGGCCGCACCCCGGTCGGTAAATTCGGCGGGTCGCTCGCCAAGATCCCCGCCGCCGAACTCGGCGCCCTCGTGATCCGCCAGCTGCTGGCGAAAACCGGCATCGATCCTGCTGCCGTCAGCGAAGTGATCCTGGGGCAGGTGCTCACCGCCGGCGTCGGCCAGAACCCGGCGCGCCAGGCCGCGCTCAAGGGCGGGCTGCCCGACATGGTGCCTGCCTACACCATCAACAAGGTCTGCGGCAGCGGCCTGAAGGCCACCCACCTGGCGACCCAGGCCATCCGCTGCGGCGACGCCCAGATCGTGATTGCCGGCGGCCAGGAAAACATGAGCGCCTCGCCGCACGTGCTGCCGAACTCGCGCGACGGCTTCCGCATGGGCGACGCCAAGCTGGTCGACACCATGATCGTCGACGGCCTGTGGGATGTGTATAACCAGTACCACATGGGCGTCACCGCCGAGAACGTCGCCCGCAAGTACGACATCTCGCGCGCCGAGCAGGACGAATTCGCGCTGCAGTCGCAACTGAAGGCCGAGGCCGCCATCAAGGAAGGCCGCTTCAAGGACGAGATCATTCCGGTGGAAATCCCGTCGAAGAAGGGCGCCGTCGTGTTCGACACCGACGAATACCCGAAGCACGGCAGCACCCTGGAAGCCCTGTCGAGCCTGCGCCCCGCCTTTAATAAAGAGGGTACAGTCACGGCCGGCAACGCTTCGGGCATCAACGACGGCGCCGCCGCCGTCATCATGATGAGCGCGTCGAAGGCGCGCGAACTCGGCCTGACGCCGCTGGCGCGCATCAAGGCCTATTCCTCGGCCGGCCTGGACCCGAGCATCATGGGCATGGGCCCGGTATCGGCCTCGCGCCTGTGCCTGCAAAAGGCCGGCTGGACCCACGAAGACGTGGACCTGATGGAAATCAACGAGGCCTTCGCTGCGCAGGCGATTGCCGTCAACAAGGAAATGGGCTGGGACACGTCGAAGATCAACGTCAACGGCGGCGCCATCGCCCTGGGCCACCCGATCGGTGCCTCGGGTGCGCGCGTGCTGGTGACCTTGCTCCACGAAATGGCGCGCCGCGACGCCAAGCGTGGCCTGGCCAGCCTGTGCATCGGTGGTGGGATGGGCGTCGCGCTGGCGATCGAGCGCGACTGAGCAGCTGCGGGTAGTTCTATAAAAGCGACGGACAAAAACTAGGAGAAGACAATGGCTAGAGTGGCATTAGTGACGGGCGGCATGGGCGGCCTGGGCGAAGCGGTATGCATCAAGCTGGCCGCACTGGGTTATACGGTGGTCACCACGCATTCGCCGGGCAGCACCAAGGCCGAAGGCTGGCTGGCCGGCATGCGCGAGCAGGGCTACAACTTCAAGGCCTATGCCTGCGACGTGGCCGACTACGAGTCGGCGCAAGCCTGCGTGAAGCAGGTCGAGCAGGAAGTCGGCCCGGTCGACGTGCTGGTGAACAACGCCGGTATCACGCGCGACATGACCTTCAAGAAAATGGACAAGGTGAACTGGGACATGGTCATGAAGACCAACCTCGATTCCGTGTTCAACATGACCAAGCCGGTCTGCGACGGCATGATCGAGCGTGGCTGGGGCCGCATCATCAACATTTCGTCGGTGAACGGCCAGAAGGGCGCCTTCGGCCAAACCAACTACTCGGCCGCAAAAGCCGGCATGCACGGCTTCACCAAGGCGCTGGCCCTGGAAGTGGCACGCAAGGGCGTGACCGTGAACACCATTTCGCCGGGCTACATCGGCACCAAGATGGTGATGGACATCCCGAGCGAAGTGCTGGAGACCAAGATCGTTCCGCAAATTCCGATGGGCCGCCTGGGCAAGCCGGAAGAAGTGGCCGGCTTGGTGGCTTACCTGTCGTCGGATGAAGCCGCGTTTGTCACCGGCGCGAATATCGCGATCAATGGCGGGCAGCACATGTCTTGATTGGCAGCCTGCTGGATTGGCAGCCTGTTTGTTGACGAAAGCACCGCAGCGGCCCCCCGGCCGGGCGGTGCTTTTTTGTTGTTCGTTGTTCGAAAGGAGAGACCATGCTTGAACTGCGGCCCAGCTGCGAACACTGCAACACAGCCTTGCCACCGGCATCGCTGGAAGCGCGTATCTGCAGCTATGAATGCACCTTCTGTGCCGCCTGCGTCGATGCAGTGCTGGGCAATGTCTGCCCGAATTGCGGCGGCGGTTTCACGCCGCGGCCGGTGCGGCCTGCGCGCGACTGGAAAGATGGGAATTACCTGAGCCAGGATCCGGCGTCCACCACGCTCAAGCACCGGCCGGTCGATCGGGAGGCGCATGCCCATTTTGCGGCGGAGATCCGTCACATCGCGCCGGAAGAGCGCTAAGTGATCAGGGCAGCTTTTGTACGGCGTCGATCAATGCAGCGACCTGGTCGATCAGCTCGTGCACGAAAGCCCGTTCATTGGCGTCGGGCGCTTCAGCCTTGAGCTGTCCGATCTTCGACAGGTTCGCTAACCTGGACGAGTTCATGTTCCGCCCCCTTTATGAACAATTTCGGCTTGGCGAGTACACGCAGTATAAAGGAGCGGCGCTCGCGTACCCTTTGAATGAATTCATCGGGTGTGTACAGCGTTGGATTGACGATGCGGCCAAGCGCAGCCTGCACCGGTGCCAGTGCACGCAACAGTTCCACGTTCGACAGGGCGGTGGCGATCACCATCAGGTCGATATCGCTATCGGCATGTTCGGTGCCTTCGGCAACCGATCCGTACACGAACGCAAAGTCGATGTGTTTCGATAATGGGTCAAGCGCATTGCGCAGGATTTCCGTGACACCCAGCGTCTTGCGGACAATGGCACGTACTTCCTCGAAAATCGGGCAGACAGGATTGGCGCGGTAGTGTTTCTGGTTACCGATACGCGCCATCGACACCAGCCCTGCCTTTTCCATGCGAAGTAGTTCGCGATGCACAGCGCCCGTCCCTATTCCCGCCATGGCGATCAGCTCATTGGCGTAAAAAGACCGATCCACGTGGCCGAACAAGATCCTCAGCAGGCGCTGTTGAGTGGACGTAAAGAGTGCATCGAGCATCATTCCCATTTTGGGAATGGTAATACCCAAATTGGGAATGATCAAGCGACTTTACCTAAAGCGCGGCCCATTCACGCCATTTTTTGTATCCTGCACTCGACCCCACTCCCAGGCCGCAGCATGGACCCCAACGACACCGCTTCCGTCATCGTTCTCCCCAAGACGCTGCGCTACGAACACTTCGTGCGCGGCGTCGCCGCCACCGGCGAAGTCTGGGGCCTGTATCAGGACGGCTGGGCCATCGGCAAGACCGACGACGGCGCCCTGGTGTTTCCGATGTGGCCGACGGCCGAGCTGGCCCAGCAGTGCGCGGTGCTCGAATGGACGGGTTACGAACCGCATGCCTTTGCCTTGACCGAGCTGCTCGCGGAATTGCTGCCGCAGCTGGAAAGCGACGGCGTCCTGCCTGGCATCACCTATACGCCGGACGAATACGGCCTCACGCCGTCCCACGCCAAGCTGCGCGCCGACCTGGCATGGCGGCTGCGCCAGCAGCGCGCGCAAGTCGACTCCAGCCAACCGGACTGAACACCATGCACACCCTGCCTTGCGATGGCCTGGCCCTGGCCAGCCTGGATGAACAATTGTTGATGCCTGGTAACAAAGGTTTAGCCATCGCCGAACCGCTGCGCCAGGGCGCCATCGGCGTGCAGGGCTGGAACATCTTGCACGCCGACACCAGTTTCCCGGTCGCCGTGCTGAAAACCCAGGCACTCAAGCACAACCTGGCCTGGATGCGCCGCTTTTGCGAACGCCATGGCGTGCTGCTGGCGCCGCATGGCAAGACCACCATGAGCCCGCAGCTGTTCGGCGCCCAGCTGGCCAATGGCGCCTGGGGCATTACCTTGGCCAATGCGGCCCAGGTGCAGGTGGCGCACCGCTTCGGCGTGCGCCGCGTCCTGCTCGCCAACCAGTTGATTGCGCCGGCCGACATCCAGGCCCTCCTGGCCTTGCTGCGCGGCGACCCGGGTTTCGACTGCGTGGTGCTGGCCGATTCGCTGGCCGGCGTCGCCCGACTGGCGCAGGCAGTTAGCGCTCACTCCTCCCCGCGCCCGCTGCCGGTGCTGGTCGAGCTGGGCTTGGCCGGCAAGCGCGCCGGCTGCCGCACGCCCGAGGAAGCGTTGACGGTGGCGCGCGCGGTCAACAGCGCACCCGGGCTGCAGTTGGCCGGCTTCGAGGGCTACGAAGGCTTGCTGGTGAGCGAAGACCGCGCGGCCGACCTGCGCGCCGTCGACGCCTTCCTGGCCCAGCCGGTGGCGCTGGTGCAGTCAGCCGATGACGAAGGCCTGTTCACGGGCGCCGAGATCCTGCTGTCGGCCGGCGGCTCGTCTTATTTCGACCTGGTGGCGCGCGGCTTCGCCAGCGTCGGCAGCTTGTCGAAACCGCTGAAAGCCATCCTGCGCAGCGGCTGCTATCTCACCAGCGACCATGGCCTGTACCAGGGCCACATCCGCGAACTGAACGCACGCGAGGACGAAGGGGAGGGCCTGCGCCCGGCGCTGGAAGTCTGGTCCATGGTGCAGTCGCGCCCCGAGGCCAAGCTGGCGATCCTGACGATGGGCAAGCGCGACGCTTCCCACGATGCAGGCCTGCCCACGCCGTTGTCCTGGCATCGCCCGGGGCCGGGTGTACCGTCGGCGTTGCCGCACGATGCCGCCATCGTCAAGATGAACGACCAGCACGCCTACCTGCGCCTGCCCGAGGGCCATCCGCTGTGCAGCGAACTGGCCGTGGGCGACCTGGTCGGCTGCGGCATCTCGCACCCATGCACCACCTTCGACAAGTGGCGGCTGCTGCTGGAAGTCGACGACGACTACGCCGTGCGCGGCGCCATCAACACCTTCTTCTGAAAGCGGGCGGCGGTAGGCTACAATTCTTGCTCGACCTTCAAGAGAGCCGCCATGCCCGCCACCCCGTCGTCGCTGTTCCCCCCGATTCAACCGCTGCGCCATGGCATGCTCGCGGTCGACGAACTGCACACAATCTACTGGGAAGAAGTGGGCAACCCGAACGGCATCCCGGTGCTGTTCCTGCACGGCGGCCCCGGCGCCGGCCTCTCGCCGCAGCACCGCCGCTTCTTTGACCCGCACGCCTACCGCGTGATCCTGTTCGACCAGCGCGGCGCCGGCAAGTCCACGCCGCTGGGCGAGTGGCGCAACAACACGACGCAGCTGCTGATCGAGGACATCGAACGCCTGCGCGTCATGTTCGGCATCTCGCAGTGGCTGGTGTTCGGCGGCTCCTGGGGCTCGACCCTGGCGCTGGCCTATGGCCAGGCGCATCCCGAGCGCTGCCTCGGTTTTGTCTTGCGCGGGATTTTCCTGTGCACGCAGGCCGAGGTCGACTGGTTCCTGCACGGCGTGCAGTGGTTCTATCCCGAGCTGTACGAGGAATTCATCGAACCGATCCCGCAGCACGAGCGCGGCGAGCTGCTGCAAGCCTATGCGCGGCGCCTGCTGTGCGACGACCCGGCCGTGTTCTGGCCGGCTGCGCGCGCCTGGAGTCGCTTCGAGGGCCGGCGCGTGTTCCTGCTGCCGCAGGAAGAAGAGCAGCCGTCGGACACGCTCGACCTGGGCGTCGGCCGCCTCGAGGCCCACTACATGGCGAACGGCGCCTTCCTGTCGGAAGACCAGCTGGTGCGCAACCTCGGCCGCATCGCCCATTTGCCGGCCGTGATCGTGCAGGGCCGCTACGACGTGATCTGCCCACCGTTGTCGGCGCACCGCCTGCACCAGGCCTGGCCCGGCGCGAAGATGCGCATGATTCCCGATGCCGGCCACGGCGCCCTGGAAACGGGCATCGCGCGCGCCCTGGTCGGGGCCACCGAGCAGTTCAAGCGCAACCGGCGTTTCGATTGATTCTGCCCAGGGTTTTGCACCCCGCGCGCGGCTGCTACACTACGCCTGACACACCCACAATGCCAAGAAACGTGTTCCCATGAATATCCAGATTAGCGACATCGGCCACATGATCCAGCTGGCGATCGCGCCCGTGTTCCTGCTGACCGGCGTGGCGACCAAGCTGACGGTGCTGACCAACCGCCTGGCGCGCATCATCGACCGCACCCGCGTGCTCGAAGACCGCCTGCACATCGCCGCCAACGAAGAGTACACCGACGAACTCGAAGTGCTCTACCAGCGCTCGCACCTGATCAACTACGCCATCACGTCCAGCACCTTCTGCGGCTTCTTGGTATGCCTGGTGATCGCCATGCTGTTCCTGGGCGACTCCACCAACATCAAGCTCGACAAATACATCGCCGCTTCCTTCGTGCTGGCGATGGGCGGCTTGATCAGCAGCTTCGTCTTTTTCCTGCGCGAGATCTTCATCTCCTCGCGCTTCATGCGCATGCGCCACGACGCCAGCCTGGTGCCCCCGGTGCGCCGCACCCAACCCTAGAATCGACTATCCCATGCAAGACTACCAGCGCCCACCCACACTGCACCTGTATGGCATGCGCAGCGACCTCGAACAGGCGCTCACTGCCGGAAAATTCACGCTGGTGCCGTCCGGCGGTTTCCTCAGCCTCTCGTTCTCGCGCGACTGGAACAAGTCGCTGTTCGAGATTTTGTCGCCGGCCGATTGCTGCCTGGTGATCCACAACACCGAGGAATTCGGCGAACGCCTGCACCGCGCCGTGCAGCGCGCGCTGCCCAACTGGGCCGGCATCGACGGCGCCATCGCATACGGCGCCCGTTCGCCGCTGGGCGCCGCCTTTACCAAGAGCCCGGGCCAGGCGCGCGAACAGGAATGGCAGTTCGCCTGGCGCTCGATGTCGCCGAACGCCAGCCTGAATCCGGTGGTGGTGCGCATCGGCAGCATCGAGCAGTTCGCGGAATTGCGCGCGCCGGAGAGCCATCTGGTGTAAGTGGTTCACAACGGTACAACGGCGTGGGCACGCGTGCCCACCCTACCTCGATTGTAGGGTGGGTTCTCGAACCCACGCAGTAGCGCGCCTGCAAATCGAAAAGCCAAACGTTTAGAACCCCCGCTCCACGGATTCACGGTCTAATGCCGTGATGACCACCACCGCCTACCCCCACCTCCTCGCGCCGCTCGACCTCGGCTTCACCACGCTGAAGAACCGCGTCATCATGGGCTCGATGCACACCGGCCTCGAAGACCGTTTCTACAACTACGGCAAGCTGGCCGCCTTCTACCGCGAGCGCGCGGCCGGCGGCGTCGGGCTGATCGTCACCGGCGGCATCTCGCCGAACCGGCAAGGCTGGCTGCTGCCGATGGGCGGCACCCTGAACTTCCTGGGCGACGTGCCGAACCACCGCCGCGTCACGCGCGCCGTGCACGAGGAGGGCGGCAAGATCCTGCTGCAGATCCTGCACGCCGGCCGCTACGGCTACCAGCCCTTCGTGGTGTCGGCGTCAAATAAAAAATCGCCGATCTCGCCGTTCAAGCCGCGCGCCCTCACCGAACGCGGCATCGAGTCCACCATCCGGGCCTACGCGCGCTGCGCCAGGCTGGCAAAACAGGCCGGCTACGACGGCGTCGAGGTGATGGGCAGCGAGGGTTACCTGCTGAACCAGTTCCTGTGCGCGCGCGTCAACGACCGCACTGACGGATGGGGCGGCGCCATCGAGAACCGCATGCGCCTGGCGCTGGAAGTCGTGCGCCGCATCCGCCAGGCCGTCGGCCCGGACTTCATCATCATGTACCGCCACTCGGTGCTCGACCTGGTCGAGGGCGGGAATACCTGGGACGAAGTGATCACCGTGGCGCGCGCGCTGCAAGACGCCGGCGTCACCATCCTGAACACCGGCTACGGCTGGCACGAGGCGCGCGTGCCGACCATCGTCACCTCGGTGCCGCGTGCGGCCTTTGCGAGTGTGGCCGCGCGCCTGCGCAAGGAAGTCGGCATTCCGGTGGTGGCCTCGAACCGCATCAACATGCCGCGCGAAGCGGAAGACCTGCTGGCGCGCGGCGACGCCGACCTGGTCTCGATGGCGCGGCCCTTCCTGGCCGATGCCGCCTTCGTGGCCAAGGCCGCCAGTGGCCGCGCCGACGAGATCAATACCTGCATCGGCTGCAACCAGGCCTGCCTGGATCACACCTTTGCCAACCAGCGCGCCAGCTGCCTGGTCAATCCGCGCGCCTGCCACGAGACCGAACTGGTGTACGCCAAAACCGGCAAGCCGCGCCGCATCGCCGTGGTCGGCGCCGGACCGGCCGGCTTGTCGGCCGCCACCGTCGCGGCCGAACGCGGCCACGCGGTGACGCTGTTCGACGCATCGAACAGCATCGGCGGCCAGTTCAAGGTCGCCATGCAGGTGCCGGGCAAGGAAGAATTCGCCGAGACCATCCGCTACTTCGGGCGCAAGCTGGAGACCACCGGCGTCGAGGTGCAATTGAACCGGCGCGTGACGCGCGCGGAGCTGCTGGCCGCCGGCTTCGACGAGGTGATCGTCGCCACCGGTGTGCGCATGCGCAAGCCCGCGATTCCCGGCATCGACCATCCGAAGGTGCTGACCTACCTGGACGTCCTGCGCGACAAGGCGCTGGTGGGGAAACGCGTGGCCATCATCGGCGCCGGCGGCATCGGTTTCGACACCGGCGAATTCCTGATCCACGACCCCAGCCACCCGCTGCCGCAGCCGGTGTCCACCTGGACCGGCGAATGGGGCGTCGACCTCGGCGTGGCCACGCCGGGCGGCCTGGTGCAGCCCGTGCCGGCCCACCCCTACCGCCAGCTCTGGCTCCTGCAGCGCAAGACCACGCGTCCCGGCGCGGGACTCGGCAAAACCTCGGGCTGGGTGCACCGTGCGGCGCTGCAGCGCGGCGGCGTGACCATGCTGGCCGGCGTGCAGTACGACCGCATCGACGACGCCGGCCTGCACATCACGGTCGGCGGCGAACAGAAGCTGCTGGAAGTGGACAACGTGGTGATCTGCGCCGGGCAGGAGAGCCTGGACGAGCTG
>Ga0308160_10007031_pt1 | contig 11296 bp, 9 predicted proteins | sample PhyFR1_FD_201036 | JGI IMG/M metagenome (GOLD analysis project Ga0308160, IMG submission 201036) | Phyllosphere microbial communities from UC Gill Tract Community Farm, Albany, California, United States - DLSLF.R1 | ecosystem: Host-associated > Plants > Phyllosphere > Unclassified | place: USA... | reverse complement strand
GAATCATCGCTTCAAACCCGGCGAATAGGGCGATAGCCCATGCAATGGCCGGCAAGCTCCGACAGAAGCCGCCGAGATCGCGCAGCGTTACATGGCTGGATGCCGCGGTCGGTGCGCCCGTTCTGCCAAGCAACAGAAGAGGCGACACAGCAAGCAAGGCGGCTCCCACCCAAAAGCCGTAGTCAGCCTCGGTTCCCATGAAGCCCAGCAGGATGGGCCCGCCCAGTTGGCTCAGGGCATAGGAACTGCCATACAGCGCGACCAGCTTGCCGCGCAGCCGCTCGATCACCAATTGGTTGATCCAGCTTTCGCCGAGCACGAACACGATGGTGAGGATCATCCCGAGCGCAAGGCGCAGAGCCAGCCAGGCCCAGTAGCTGGGCAGCAAGCCCAGCAACCCCACTGAAATCGATCCGCCCCACAGGCACAAGCGCATCAGGTTCGCGGTACCGAGCCTGGACGCGAGTCGGCTGGCAAGGCTGGCGCCCAGCAAAACGCCAATAGCGGGCATCGCCGCCATCACGCCGATGGGAAACGCGCCGTAACCCCACGCTTCCAGCCTCAACGACACCAGCGGCATGCTAACGCCCAGCGCCAGCCCGACGCTCAGCACTGAAGCCAGCACCGCGAAATAAGTACCCCAACGCATCACCACGCTCCTGTGGCTCAAAAGGATGAAACAAAACAGCCGGGCCCTTGAGGAAGGTCCGGCTGCTATGGTCTTTTAGTGACTGGAGGGTGAACGGGCGCGACCTGTTACAGCTTGATCCAGGTGGCCTTGAGCTCGGTGTATTTGTCGAAGGCATGCAGCGACTTGTCACGGCCGTTGCCCGATTGCTTGAAGCCGCCAAACGGTGCGGTCATGTCGCCGCCATCGTATTGATTGACCCACACGCTGCCCGCGCGCAACGCCTTCGCCGTCAGATGCGCCTTGGACAGGTCAGCCGTCCACACCGCCGCCGCAAGCCCGTAAGGTGTGTCGTTGGCGATCTGAACCGCTTCCTCGGCCGAATCGAACGTCAGGACAGACAGCACCGGCCCGAAGATCTCCTCTTGGGCGATCTTCATCGCGTTGGTCACGCCATCAAAAATGGTCGGCTCGACGTAGGTACCGCCGGTCTCTTGAAGGATGCGCTTGCCGCCGACCACCAGTTTGGCACCGTCCGAATGGCCGGCCTCGATGTACGAGAGCACAGTATTCATCTGCTGGGTATCCACCAATGCGCCCACTGTAGTCGCCGGATCAAGCGGATTGCCCGGCTTCCACGCTTTCAGCGCGTCGATCACCATGGGCAGGAATTTATCCTTGATGGATCGCTCGACAAGCAGGCGCGAACCGGCCGTACACACTTCGCCCTGGTTGAAAGCAATGGCGCTCGCTGCAGATTCGGCCGCTGCCTGGAGGTCCGGCGCATCGGCAAAAACGATGTTCGGGCTCTTGCCGCCGGCTTCCAGCCAAACGCGCTTCATGTTCGACTCGCCGGCGTAGATCAGCAATTGCTTGGCGATCTTAGTCGAACCGGTGAACACCGCCGTGTCGACATCCATATGCAGCGCCAGCGCCTTGCCTACCGTATGACCATAACCGGGCAGCACGTTTAGCACGCCTGCCGGGATACCGGCTTCGATGGCGAGTTGAGCCACGCGGATGGCAGTCAGTGGGGATTTTTCCGACGGCTTGAGGATCACCGAGTTGCCACTGGACAGCGCAGGACCCAGTTTCCAGGAAGCCATCAGCAATGGGAAATTCCACGGCACGATGGCTGCGACCACACCGATCGGTTCGCGGGTCACAAGCCCGAGTTGATCATGCGGAGTGGGCGCCACTTCGTCGTACAGCTTGTCGATGGCCTCGCCACTCCAGCTCAACGCCTGAGCGGAGCCGGGAATGTCAATGCCGTAGGAGTCACTGATGGGCTTGCCCATGTCGAGGGTTTCAAGCAGCGCCAACTCTTCAACGTTCTCGTTGATCAGTTCGGCCAGACGAAGCATGGCTGCCTTGCGCTTGGCCGGCGCGAGTCGCGACCAGACGCCGGAATTGAATGTGGCTCGCGCATTCTCGACAGCGCGCTGGGCATCGGCAGCGTCGCAGCTGGCAACATGAGCGAGGAAACGGCCATCGACCGGACTGATGCAGTCGAACGTCGAGCCGGAAGCGGCGTCTGTGTATTCACCATTGATGAATGCACGGCCTTCGATTTTCAAATCCTGGGCACGTTGCGCCCAGTCAGCATGAGTCAGGGTGGTCATGGAACGTCCTCCTCTTATGAGATGTGCGCGCCTCGGCGCTCGCGGGTCAGGCTTCAGGAGAGTGCATGAAGCGTCGTCGGATCAGCCAAGGGCATTCGCCACCCTAAACCAGCATTGGGCTAATTTCCAATATATTGGACACAAGCAGGCAGAATGCGGCCGAATCGTGCATTTTATTCAACAGCCGTTGGGGCCTGGTCGGTCACAGTTCTTACGATCAACAATCAAGCAGCGCCTTATTTCAGGAACCCGATATGAGCATCGAAAGCGTCGTTGATTTCAGTGAAGCCACCACCGCAGCGGAGCGCTTCAGGCCTGCTGCCGAGAAGATTCTCAAGGGCGAGCCCGACCAGACGGTTTACAACCACTACAACAGCCCGTGCGGCCAGCTGAATGCAGGTGTCTGGGAAGGGGACGTCGGCCAGTGGAAGGTGAACTACACCGAGCACGAATATTGCGAAATCGTCCAGGGCGTATCAGTCCTTCGCGATGAGGCCGGCAAGGCAAAGACTCTGCGCGCGGGTGACCGCTTCGTGATTCCGGCCGGGTTCAGCGGGACGTGGGAAGTGCTTGAGCCATGCCGCAAAATTTATGTGGTGTTCGAACAGAAAGCTTGAGCATCAAGGTATCGAGAGGTGAGCTGCCATTCTCTCACCCACAAAAAAGCCCGCATCGCTGCGGGCTTTTTTGTAAGAGACGAAAATCAATTACTTGATTTTGGCTTCTTTGTAGATCACGTGCTTACGAACAACCGGATCGAATTTTTTAATTTCGATTTTGTCCGGAGTCGTGCGCTTGTTCTTGTCGGTGGTGTAGAAGTGGCCGGTGTTAGCGGTCGACACCAAACGGATCAATTCACGCATGATTTTCTCCCTTAAACCTTAGCGCCAGCACGGCGGATTTCGGCCAGAACAACCGTGATACCACGCTTGTCGATGATGCGCATGCCTTTAGCAGATACGCGCAGACGTACGAAGCGTTTCTCTTCTTCAACCCAGAAGCGGGGATGCTGCAGGTTTGGCAGGAAACGACGACGGGTTTTGTTATTTGCGTGGGAAATGTTATTCCCGGTTACCGGACCCTTACCGGTAACTTGACAGACTCTCGACATGCCTCAGCCCTCTAAACCTCATGCCCAACCCGGCATGGGTTGGCCGCTTAATCTCTCAGTCATTTGGCGCCAGGCGCCGCGTTTCTTCAGGGGTCTTACCGGCCACACCTGCGGTGAAGGCAGCGGGCCCCTAGAAAAGAGCGCTGCTTTATACCAGAAAGCCCCCGATGCAACAACACAAACAACGATTTGCCTCCCAGAAAGACAAGGGCGGCGGCCCGCCGAGTGCAGAGGTGTAGGGCGCGAGGGGAAATATACCACTCGTCGCGCCGGGGCGATTGTTCTACTTCAATCGATGGTCTAGGGTTAGTCCCTCTCCAGACTGCACCGGCAGATGGGCTATCTCTGAAAGGAAAATCGCCATGCGCCTAGCCGTTTTACCCCTCTTGCTCGCTTCCCTGTCCACCCCGTTGCTGGCACAGGCGGCTAACACGCTGAGCGTCTGCACGGAAGCCAGCCCTGAAGGCTTTGACGTGGTGCAGTACAACTCGCTGACCACCACCAACGCCTCCGCCGACGTGCTGATGAACCGTCTGGTGGACTACGACGCCGCCTCGGCCAAGCTTGTCCCCAGCCTGGCGCAAAGCTGGAGCGTGTCGCCCGAAGGGTTGACCTATGACTTCAAGCTGCAGCCGGGTGTCAAATTCCATCACACCGACTACTTCACCCCGACGCGCGAGCTCAATGCCGACGACGTCGTGTTCAGCTTTCAGCGCATGCTTGACCCCGCCAACCCCTGGAACAAGGTCGCTGCGCAGGGCTTTCCCCATGCGCAGTCGATGCAGTGGCCTTCGCTGATCAAAAAAGTCGAAGCAATCGACCCTGCCACGGTGCGCATCACCCTGGACCACCCGGACGCAACGTTTCTGGCGACGCTAAGCATGGGCTTCGCGTCTATTTATTCTGCGGAGTACACCGCTCAGCTCCTCAAAGCGGGCACGCCAGAGAAGCTAAACAGCCAGCCGATCGGTACTGGCCCCTTCGTTTTCAAGCGTTTCCAGAAAGACTCGGTTGTGCGCTATGACGCCAATCCCGATTACTTCGCCGGCAAACCTGCGGTGGATACGCTGATCTACGCGATTACCCCGGACGCCAACGTCCGCCTGCAACGCATCCGTCGTAATGAATGCCAGGTTGCCCTTTCACCAAAGCCGCTGGATGTTGCCGAAGCGGGCAAAGACTCGAATCTGAAGGTCGAAAAGACTGACGCGTTCATGACCGCTTTCCTGGCGATCAATAGCCAGCACCCACCCTTGGACAAGCCAGAAGTACGTCAGGCAATCAACCTGGCATTCGATAAGGACACATACCTCAAAGCCGTCTTTGAAGGTTCAGCGCGGCCTGCCAATGGTCCCTATCCGCCCAATACGTGGGGCTACGCCAGTGATTTGCCAGGTTACAAGCATGACGTGGCTAAAGCCAAAGAGCTGCTGGCAAAGGCCGGTCTGAAAGACGGCTTCAAAACCACGATCTGGACACGTCCGTCGGGCAGTCTGCTGAACCCCAATCCAAACGCTGGCGCACAACTGCTGCAGAACGATCTCGCGGCCGTAGGCATCAAGGCGGAGATCAAAGTGATTGAATGGGGTGAGCTGATTCGTCGCGCCAAAACTGGCGAGCACGACCTGTTGTTCATGGGCTGGGCGGGCGACAACGGTGATCCGGATAACTTCCTCACACCGCAGTTTTCCTGCGCAGCGGTCAAGTCCGGTACTAACTTCGCGCGCTACTGCGACGAGGGCCTGGACAAGCTGATCTCCCAAGGCAAGGCCGTTACCGATCAGGCTCAGCGCATCAAGCTGTACCACCAGGCGCAGGAGCAGATCCAGAAGCAAGCCTTGTGGCTACCGCTGGCGCATCCAACGGCCTACGCGCTGACCCGAAAAAATGTCGAGGGTTATAGCGTCAGTCCGTTTGGTCGCCAGGATTTCGCCAAAGTGACGGTGAAGTAACGCACCGAGGATTCCCAAGACCTCCGAGGTCGCGTCAGGTCCCTCTGAATGCGCGCAATGCTTTCAGTGGGACCGGCTTCAGCCGGGAATAGGCCGGTTCCTAGAGCGTGAGCTCTATGGTGTAGCGGCTCACGCCCTCCTGGCTGACGCTGGCCTCACAGTCGGAGGACGGCCAACACCACTGCATCGCCTCAGCCGGTCACAGGGGCGCTACATCAGCCCGTATTCCGCCATGGACAATGGATCGCCGTCGCCGATGATCAAGTGGTCCAGCACCACCACGTCCACCAGCGCCAGTGCCTGCTTCAGGTAGCGCGTGAGTTCGATATCAGCTTCGCTGGCGTCCTTAACGCCTGAGGGATGGTTGTGGCACAGAATCAACGCCGCCGAGTTGTGCGCCAGTGCGCGCTTGACCACCTGCCTTGCGTGAACATGGGCCATATTGATCGAGCCGTGAAACAGCACTTCGAACGTCTGGACCCGGTTCTTGCTGTCCAGAAACAGACAACCAAAGACCTCATGGGGCTCATGCCGCAATAGCGCCTTCAGGTAGCGACGCACCTGAGCCGGATTCTGCAGTACCGACTCGCGCTTCAAATCCTCGCCCATGTTGCGCCGAGCCATTTCCATCACGGCCTGCAACTGGGCGAACTTTGCAGGCCCGAGCCCCAGTTCGCTGCTGAAGGCGGTCAGGTTGGCCTCAAGTAACGCCCTCAGGCTGCCAAACTGCTGCAGGAGATGCCGGGCCAGGTCCACGGCGCTTCGCCCCGAGACTCCCGTGCGCAAGAAAATCGCCAGCAGCTCGGCGTCCGACAGGCTGGCTGCCCCCCGCTCCAACAGCTTTTCACGCGGACGCTCTGCCGCCGGCCAATCACGAATACTCATAGCAGCTCCCTGTGTGTGGCACCGCTGTTCCCGTGCGGTCGCTGTGCTATCTTAGCCGCTCTTTTTTGCGCGACAGTCAGGCCTGGGGAGGCGTAATGATTGCCGCGTGTTAACCGACCTTAAGGCAGGCCTATGCAGCGGCTGTATCGAAAACGCATCGTTCTCGGCGTCGGCGGTGGCATCGCGGCCTACAAGAGCGCCGAACTGGTCCGCCGATTGCGCGATCACGGCGCAGAAGTTCGGGTCGTCATGACCAGGGGCGGCGCGGAGTTCATTACCCCGCTCACCATGCAGGCCCTGTCCGGCCATCCTGTTCACCTGGATTTGCTCGACCCGGCTGCCGAAGCCGCCATGGGCCATATCGAGCTGGCCAAGTGGGCCGACATGATTCTTATCGCGCCGGGCACGGCGGATTTGATGGCGCGTCTGGCCCAAGGCATCGCCAACGATCTACTGACCACCGTGGTACTGGCGACGGACGCTATCGTTGCCGTCGCACCTGCAATGAATCAGGCCATGTGGCGAGACCCCTCCGTACAGGCCAACCTGCAGTTGCTCGAACAGCGCGGCCTGCGCATGTTCGGCCCGGCCAGTGGCAGCCAGGCCTGCGGCGACGTCGGTTATGGCCGAATGCTCGAACCCAATGATCTGGCGCAGTCTGCCGCCGATTGTTTCCAGCGTCTCACGCTGACCGGCAAGCACGTGCTGATTACTGCAGGTCCCACCCAGGAAAACATCGATCCGGTTCGCTACATCACCAACCACAGCTCCGGGAAAATGGGGTTTGCGCTGGCCGAAGCCGCGGCCGAAGCCGGCGCGCGGGTCACGCTGATCACCGGCCCCGTGAACTTGCAGACGCCAGACCGTGTAACGCGCGTTGACGTTGTCAGTGCCCGGGACATGCTCGCGGCCTGCGAAGACGCAATGCCTTGCGATCTCTTCATCGCCTCCGCCGCGGTTGCCGACTACCGCCCTGAAGTCGTCGCTACACAAAAATTGAAGAAAGACCCTACAACCGGCGATGGTCTTCTCCTGCAGATGGTCCGCAACCCGGACATCCTTGCCACTATCGCCCAGCGCCAGGATCGCCCGTTCAGCGTCGGTTTTGCGGCTGAGACCGAACACCTGCTCGATTACGCCGCACGCAAGCTCAAGGACAAGAACCTTGATCTGATCGTCGCCAATGACGTCGCCAATCCCAGCATCGGCTTCAACAGCGAAGAAAACGCCTGCAGCGTGATCGACCGAGCGTTGCAAGAGACGCTCTTCGCCCAGACCAGCAAAGCCAAGATCGCGCGGCAGCTGGTGACTTTTATTGCCGATCAAATGAACCAGGTTTAAACACGAATGCACGCCCTACAAGCCAAGATCCTCGACCCTCGCATCGGCAGCGATTTCCCGCTCCCCGCTTACGCCACCACAGGTTCGGCGGGGCTGGACCTGCGCGCCATGCTGAAAGAGGACACGCTGCTCGAACCCGGCCAGACCCTGTTGATTCCCACCGGGCTGTCGATTTACATCGCAGACCCCGGCCTGGCGGCGCTGATCCTGCCGCGCTCGGGCCTGGGCCACAAACACGGCATCGTGCTGGGCAACTTGGTGGGCCTGATCGATTCCGACTACCAGGGTGAGCTGATGGTCTCCTGCTGGAATCGCGGCCAGACCGCATTCAAGATTTCCATCGGCGAGCGTCTGGCTCAGTTGGTGCTGGTGCCGGTGGTGCAGGCGCATTTTGAAATCGTCGAAGAATTCGACGAAAGTCAGCGCGGTGCAGGCGGGTTTGGCCACTCTGGCAGCCACTGACCCTGTGACAAGCGCTCACTTTGGCTGATGCGTTGCCGGAGTCTGGACGCCTTGATGTGATGCAAGAATGATAAGACCGCGTCAGGACGATCGAGCAGGGAGAGTCAGTTTGAAAGGCATCAAACGCACAGCCAAAGCGGACGCCGCTCCGCAAAATACCGGGCCGGCCGACCACGACGCCAGTTTGAGTCTAGCCAGCCCCGGCCTTGTTCCGTCGCTTGTCGGCCTGCTTGCGGCGATGGTGCTGGTGTGGCTCGCGATCCAGAGCCAGCCGCAACAGCAGGCGCAATTGGTCGAGGCATGGGGGAGCGCCCAGGCCGGAGCGGTTAACAAGGCACTGCGCCAGATCAATGCGGACACCCAGGCAGCAGCAATGGATGGCGCGCTGAGCCAGGCGTTACTGAGCAACAATCCTGCGCTGATCGAAACCGCCCAGAGTCAACTTCGCTACCGAGATGGCGTGGCGGGTGCGCGGCTCAACCCGCTGGGGTTCAACGGGCTTGATCCGCAGGGCTCACTGCCCATCAGCTTCGCCACGCTGGACATGCTGGCCAAGGCCGGCAAAGGCGAGACGCCCGCCCCTGAAGCGCGCAATGTCGGCGATCACTGGCTGATCTACACCGCAGCGCCCTTGCGCACGACGCCGGACGCCCCCATCACCGGCACCTTGCTGCTGGCCTACAACCCCCAACGGCTGATCAATGCGTTGCCCGAGATCCCTGCCGACGTCGGCCAGGTCGCACTCGCCCAACAGTTCGGTAGCGCCACCCCACAGAGCTTCCTTACCCGCGGGCAGGACGACGGCGGCCATGCGCAGGAATTCCCCACCGGCTACGCCAACTGGAAGCTCACGTTTGCGGCCGGCCCCGCCCTCCACGGCACGACGCCCTGGCTGATGCTGCTTCTCGCGTTGCTGGTTGCTGCGGGAGCGATGCTGCTCGGGCTGTATCTCAACGAGAGTGCTTTCAAACGTCGCATCGCCGCCGACGCCAGACAGCTTGAGCAGTTGGTGCAAGAACTCTCGGGGGGCAAGGCCGTCAAAGCCTTCAGCCTGAGCTTACCGGCGCTGAACGGGCTGGCCCAGAGCCTGGCGCGGTTTTCGCTGCGCAACAACCCCACAAGTGCTGCGACGAGTGATCACGCGTCGTCCCACGCCGGGTCTACACCGCCTGGCGATACCGATACCCCTCCGCTCCTGCCCATCGTGTCGGAAGAAGAGCTGACCGACCCGCTGTTTCAGGACACCGATATTCTCGACATCGACTTGATTGATGAACACCAGGACTTCCTGAAGTCGGAGCCATCCCACCCCATGAGCAGCACCGCGTCCACCGCCCCGCCGTTTCCCGACACCATTTTTCGCGCCTATGACATCCGCGGCATCGTTGGCGATACGTTGAGCGCCGAGGCGGCCTACTGGATTGGCCGTGCCGTTGGGGCGGAGAGTCTGGCGCAGGGCGAGGCGCATGTCTCAGTGGGTCGGGATGGTCGGCTATCGGGCCCTGAGCTGGTTTCGCACCTGATCAGAGGCCTGCACGACAGCGGCTGTCACGTCAGCGATATCGGACTGGTGCCAACCCCTGCCCTGTATTACGCCACCCACACGCTGGCCGGTAAAACGGGCGTCATGTTGACGGGCAGCCACAACCCGAAGGACTACAACGGCTTCAAGATCGTGATCGCCGGGGACACGTTGGCGAACGAGCAGATTCAGGCGCTCCACGAGCGCATCAAGGCCAACGACTTGCCCGCTGCGAAAGGCAGCATCGTCAAGGTCAATATCCTCGACCGTTACGCGGGCGCAATCCTTGGCGACGTCGTGCTTGCCCGGCGCATGAAGGTGGTGGTTGACTGCGGCAACGGCGCTGCGGGCGTTATCGCCCCGCAGCTGATCGAAGCACTGAATTGCGAAGTCATCCCGCTGTTTTGCGAAGTGGACGGCAACTTTCCGAACCATCATCCCGACCCTGGCAAGCTGGAGAACCTTCAGGACTTGATCGCCAAGGTCCTGGAAACCGGCGCGGACCTCGGTCTGGCCTTTGACGGCGATGCCGATCGCGTAGGTGTGGTTACCAACACCGGCAGTGTCATATACCCCGACCGTCTGCTGATGCTGTTTGCTCGCGACGTGGTCAAGCGCAACCCCGGTGCCGACGTTATTTTCGACGTGAAATGCACGCGGCGCTTGATCCCGTTGATCCATGAATACGGTGGTCGTCCCGTGATGTGGAAAACCGGGCATTCGTTGATCAAGAAAAAGATGAAAGAAAGCGGCGCCCTGCTGGCAGGCGAGATGAGCGGGCACATCTTCTTCAAGGAACGCTGGTTTGGCTTTGACGACGGTATCTACAGCGCGGCGCGCCTGCTGGAAATCCTCAGTCAGGAGAAACTCAGCGCTGAAGAGCTTTTCCAGACCTTTCCAAACGATCTGTCCACACCCGAGATCAACATCAAGGTCACCGAAACCCGCAAGTTCAGCATCATGCAAGCACTGGAGCGCGACGCACAGTGGGGCAATGCCAATCTGACCAGTATCGACGGTGTACGCGTCGATTATCCAAAGGGCTGGGGTCTGGTTCGCGCGTCCAACACCACGCCGGTGCTGGTACTACGCTTCGAAGCCGAGACCGAGCTTGAGCTACAACGGATCAAGGACGTCTTCCACACTCAGCTGAAAAACGTAGCACCGGATTTAGAACTTCCTTTTTGACCCAATTTTGAGTGGAGCCCAAATGACCCTTGAACATGATGCCGCAGCCAATGCCGCCAAGGTCCTCTCCGAAGCGTTGCCTTATATCCGCCGCTTTGTCGGCAAGACGCTTGTCATCAAATACGGCGGCAACGCCATGGAAAGTGAGGAGCTGAAAACCGGCTTCGCCCGCGACATCGTGCTGATGAAAGCAGTGGGCATCAACCCGGTCGTGGTTCACGGCGGCGGCCCTCAGATTGGCGATCTGCTCAAGCGGCTTTCCATTGAAAGCCACTTTGTCGACGGCATGCGCGTGACCGACTCGCAAACCATGGACGTGGTGGAAATGGTGCTGGGGGGCAAGGTCAACAAAGACATCGTCAACCTGATCAACCGCCATGGTGGCAGCGCAATCGGCCTGACCGGTAAAGACGCGCAACTGATTCGTGCGAAAAAAATGAACGTCACGCGTCAGACCCCGGACATGCTCAAACCGGAAATCATCGACATCGGCCACGTAGGCGAAGTCGTGGGTATCAATACCGACCTCCTGAACATGCTGGTTAAGGGCGATTTCATTCCGGTAATCGCCCCCATCGGTGTGGG
>Ga0308160_10007030_pt1 | contig 11298 bp, 9 predicted proteins | sample PhyFR1_FD_201036 | JGI IMG/M metagenome (GOLD analysis project Ga0308160, IMG submission 201036) | Phyllosphere microbial communities from UC Gill Tract Community Farm, Albany, California, United States - DLSLF.R1 | ecosystem: Host-associated > Plants > Phyllosphere > Unclassified | place: USA... | reverse complement strand
GGCCGCCGCCACCGAAGGTGTAGCCCGAGCCGTAGACGCCGTTCGCCGTGGCGCTCAAGCTGTAGATCGCGGCCTGGCCGCCGCCGTTGCGGATGACGTCGTTGGCCTGGAACGGCAGGTTCGCCGCCGAGGTCGGGTCGACCATGGCGAGACCGTAGCCGGGCTGCGACGAACCGTTGACCGAGTTGAACGACCCGCCGAGCACGATCTTCGACCCGTCCGGGCTCGCGACGAGGGCCAGCACGTCACCGCCGGCGATCTGGGGTGCCCACGGCAGGTTGGTGCCGTTGGACGCCGTCACGGCGGCGGCCTTGGTGCGCGTGTCCTTGCCGATGCTCGAGAAGACGCCGGCGACGTAGACGTTCGGGCCGACGGCGGCGATGGCGTTGACCGTCGCGTTGGTGCCGGGGTTCCAGCTGGTCACGAGGGCGCCCGTGGTCGGGTCGAGAGCGGCGAGGCGGTACTTGTTGACGCCGTTGACCTTGGTGAAGGCGCCACCGATGTAGAGGCGCTTGCCGTCGGGGGAGGCGGCGAGGGCCTTGACCTGGCCGTCGATGACCGGGGCGAAGGTCGTCGACAGGGCTCCCGTGGTGATGTCGTACGCCAGCAGGTAGCTGCGGGGGACCTCGTTGACGCCGGGTGCCGAGCCGGCCGGGCGAGCCTTGGTGAACTTGCCGGCCGCGTAGACCGTGTTGCCCACGATGACCTGTGAGAAGACCGAGCCGTCGATTTGCGGCGTGGGCAACGCGTCGGCCGTGACGGTCGCCGGGGTCGACGGCGATGTCGGATCGGCGGGTGCGGAGTCGGCCTGGGCGGGCTGGACTCCGATCAGGACGGACAGGAGCACGGCGGACGCAGCGACGATCGCGGGTAGGCGAAGGCGCGACGAGACGGTTCTTCCCATTGGGGAGCCTCATTCGGGTCGGGTAGGCGTCATCGGCATTCGGGTACCGATGGCTTGACGACTATAAGGTCCCCCCAAGGGGGGACAGTGGCCCCCGTTGTGGGTACAGGAGTACTACGAGGTCGATCCCTCGAAGACGACGACCGGGACGTCGACGGCGTAGTCGAAGGTCAGCCGGAGGTCGTCCTGCGCGTCGGCGGGCACGGAGAACACGTAGACGCCCGTGGCGGTGGTGCCGGCCGCGACCGACGCCGGGAACGAAGAAGTCCCGGTCGAGAACGTGTTGGCCGGTGTCCGGCCGGTGCCGTAGGCCAGGTTGACGACGACGGTCGACAGATCGACGGGGGCGGCCGAGCCGTTGTACACCTCGAGCTCCGCTCGGACCGCGGGGCCCGACACCTCGCCGGGCAACACGGCCTCGCCGTCGACTCCGTCGAGGCTTTTCACCCGGACCGTCACCCCGTCGACGACGGTGGGCGACTCGTCGAGGCCGACGGGTGGTGACTCGGGTGTGTCGGGGCCAGCGGCCGGCGGCGTGGTCGACGTCGGCGCGTCCGTGGACGAAGGGTCCGCCGGGGAACCCGGCGCATCACCGGTCGGCTGCGAGGTCGAGGCCGTGTCGTCCGTGGAGGGTCCGCCGTCACCGCGGCCGGTGAGCACGAGGGCGACCACCACGGCGACCACGACGACGACGCCGACCGCCACGGTGACGATCAGACGGCGTCGGCGGGGGGTGGCGGGGGTCGACCCGGTGGTCGGTTCACCTTCTGGCGACATGGGGCACTCCTGGTTCGGGGCGGGGGAGGAACGCGAGGGCGAGGGCGAGCACGAGCGTCGGGAACGACGTGTAGAACGGCGCGAAGAAGACGTTCCAGACGCTCTGCGATGCGGCGTAGAGCAGCAGTCCGCTGGCCGTCCCGTCGGCGAGGCGACGGACCACGCCGACCGCGAGCACGACGATCGCGGTGGCGACGAGCAGCAGGCCGACGATGCCGGACTGGGCCCAGAGGTCTCCGAACACCGAGTGCAGTTCGACGTGGCCGCCGAACATGAAGCGTTCGACGTAGCCGTTGTTCGGCTGGTAGCCGATGGCGTTCATGCCCTCTTTCGCGACCTGCACGTCTTCGGGGGTCGGCACGGAACCGGTGCCGAAGCCCCACGGGTGGTGCTCCATGAGGCCGACGGTGGCCGCGAGTTCGGGTCGTCCGCCGAGGATCAACGACCCCGACTGCCGCAATTGTTCGAGGCTGCGGGCCTGCGTCGTCACACCGAGGTAGCCGTCGAGGATGAGGGCCTGTCCCAGCTGGTAGACCGCCACCCCGAGCCCGCCCAGTCCGAGGACGACGGCGACCGCCGACGGTCTCCGGTGCGGGCGGACGATCGCGATCTGCGCGAAGACCAGCAGTGCGGCCAGCAGCAGCAGCCCGAAGGCCGAGCGCGAGTCGTTCAGTGCTGCGACCACGATGAGCACCGTGAGGGCTCCGAGTTCCCATCGGCGGCCGAACCGGGCGGCGAGGGCGAGCAGGATCACGGTCACGGGCAGCGCGAAGCCGAACTTCCAGGGGTTCGTGGCGAACAGTGTGGTGTCGGGGGTGAATCCGAGCGCCAGCCCGATGCCGAACCAGAGGGCGGCGCGAGGAGACGTGAGGACGTCGCGACCCCAGACGAACAGGCCGACGCTGAAGACGGTGCCCACGAGGAAGACCGTCCCGGGGATGACCGCGGTCGGGTCGGTCTCGTGGTCGGCGGCGTTGGCGACGCCCAGCCACAGTCCGGCGGCCGTGGCCAGCAGGCCCAGCCCGACGAAGAGCGTGCCCCCGTGCTGACGACGCAGGTGGGCCCACCAGACCGGCAACATGACGAGCGCCACCACGAAGCCGACCTGGAGGCTCTGCGGCAGGGTGAAGCGCATGCCCAGCAGCACGAGGCAGGCGGCCGCGAGTCCGCGTACCCACGCCCGCGCCTCGAGCGGGGCGTCCCGTCCGCCCGGGGTGCCGAGGGTCGGCGGGTGCCACGAGGAGGCGCGCTCGACCCCTCGACGCAGGGTCGCCGAGACCCTCGGGCCGGCTTCGGGGGGCGTCATGCGTGAACTCTAGGCGACGTCGGTGGGTTGCCGGACACCCCTGACGGGTGGCACCCGGAGGGATGCCACCCGCACGGAGGGCACCCCCAAGGGGGCTGACGGGCCCTTGCCAACCGCGCATAGATGTATGAGGATTCGTTCTTGTCTTCGCCGAGGTCCCGAATCGACTCGCCGTAGCCCCGATCGCGCAAGCCCCCGTCCTGGGGGCATGTGCCGAATCCATCAGGACTCCACTTCGACGAAAGGAGCGCCGATGCTCGACGCCTCCGCGCCTCAGCTCAGCTCACCGAACCGCACCCGGACGGTCCTCGGCGCCATGACCATGGCGGTGGCATGCGTCGCCGCCGTCCTCGTTCCCGCGACCAGCGCCTCCGCGGCCGCCACGACCGTCGCCTCCGACGCCTCGGGTCGCACGACGTCGGGCGGCTGGGGTGCCGCCGACAAGGGAGGCACCTGGACGACCTGGTCGGGGCCCACCAAGGCCACCTTCGCCGTGGGTGGCGGGGTCTCCTCCATCACCGGGCTCGTGCCGGGAGGGTCGGCGACCGCCGCGCTCGCCGGGGTCTCGGTGCAGGACGTCGAGGTGCGCGAGACCATCCGCCTGCCGCAGACCACCGGGGGGTTCTACCAGGGGTGGGAGCTGCGCCGTCAGAGCGACGGTTCGGCCTACCGTGGGCGTCTCGAGCAGGGCTCTTCGGGGACCGTCGCACTCGCGATCACGAAGGTCGGCAAGTCCGGCGAGAAGGATCTCGGCCGGGTCGCCCTCCCGTCGGGCGTGACGAAGGGCTCGGCCGTCTCGGTCGCCTTCCGCGCCGTCGGCACGGGGTCGGTGAGCCTGCAAGGCAAGGGCTGGGCGGCCGGTACGACCGAGCCCGGCTGGCAGCTCTCGGTCTCGGACGCCGCCGCCGATCGCATCGCCAAGCCCGGCGCCGTCGGGCTCTGGCAGTACTCGAGCTCGTCGAACAAGACGGTGACCACCACGACCTTCGACGACCTCTCTGTCGTCCAGTCGCCCCAGGAGGCCGTGCCGGTCCCGGTGCCCGTCCCCACACCGACCCCGACGCCGGCCCCTGCACCCGCACCGACGCCGGCCCCCGCGCCGGCACCCACCCCCGACCCGACCCCGACGCGCGGTTCGGTGCCCGTCGGTTCGACGTCGTACGCCGTTCCCTCCGGTGCCCTCTTCGTGGCGCCGGGCGGCAACGACTCGGCGGCCGGCAGCCAGGCCGCCCCGTTCCGCACCCTCGGTGCCGCCGTCGCGAAGGCCAAGGCCGGCGGGACCGTCGTCCTGCGGGCCGGCAGCTACAACGAGAGCGTCGTCGTGCCGTTCAACAAGCCGCTGACGATCCAGGCCTACCCGAAGGAGGCCGTCTGGCTCGACGGTTCCGTGCCCGTCTCGTCGTGGCAGCGCTCGGGTTCGGGCTGGAGCACCCCGTGGACGTCGTTCCCGTCGTCCGCACTGCTCGGCATCGCCGACAACCCGCGCTTCCTGTCGCCGTCGTTCCCCCTCGCCGGGCGTCCCGACCAGGTCTTCCTCGACGGCGTGCAGCTGACGCAGGTCACGCCCGACAAGCTGGCCCCCGGCACCTTCGCTCCGGACCCCGCCGGTGGACGGGTGCTGATCGGCAGCGACCCCTCGGGGCACGAGCTGCGCATCAGCAACAAGCAGCAGGCCATCTGGGTGCAGGCGCCGGACACGACGCTGCAGGGCTTCGGCGTGCGCCGCTACGCGACCCTCGACTCCGACCGGGGCACGATCCGCCTCGGCAACACCGGCGCCACCGCGCAGGACCTCGTCGTCGTCGAGAACGCCATGATCGGCGTGAACCTCGAGAACAACGGCGGCACCCTGCGCCGGCTGACGGTCGAGCACAACGGCATGCTGGGCATCGGTGCCAACGCGTCCTACGACATGTCGCTGTCCGATTCGGTGGTCCGCGAGAACAACTGGCAGCGATTCAAGGAGACGCCCGTCTCGGGCGGAGTGAAGATCACGCGGTCGCGCGGCGTGACGGTCTCGAACAACGACGTCAGCCGCAACTACAGCTCGGGCCTGTGGCTCGACGAGTCCGTGTACGACTCGAAGGTCGTGGGCAACACGGTCGTCGACAACGAGTGGACGGGCATCCAGCTCGAGCTCTCGAGCAAGGCCGTCGTCGCGGGCAACACCGTCACCGGCGGCAAGACGGGCATCCAGATCATCGGCACCGACGACGTGCGGGTCTACAACAACTCCGTCGGCGGCTTCAGCCAGTTCGGCGTCAAGGTGCTGCAGGACGAGCGTCGTCAGGCCACGGCGGCCACCGGTCAGGACCGTCGCCGGCCGATCCCCGACCCGACGATGAGCTGGGTCACGGGCAAGATCACCATCGCGAACAACGCCTTCGGCAGCGGCGGGTACTACCAGGTCTACGTCCTCGACTCGAAGACCAACCGCTCGGCCGATTCGATGGGCGTCACGGTGACCGGCAACGCGTTCAACCAGCGCCGCACGACGGCCCAGGCGACCCTGGTCGGCTGGGGAGCCGGTGACAACAAGACGGTGACCCGGTTCGACACCGTGTCGGCGCTCTCGGCCAAGAACTCGTCGTGGCGCAACGTCGAGACGTCGTCCGTGCTCGACCTCGGCGGCATGACGAGCCTGCTGACCTCGTCGCTCGGCATCGTGTCGGCCCTGCCGTCCGACATCGCCGCGCTCCTCGGCCAGCCCGGGACGGCGCGTCGCATCGGCGCCTTCTGACCGACCCGACGGAGCCCGGCCCCGGCCGGGCTCCGTCACCCGTCAGGAGGCGCGGGTCGGCTTCCCGACACCGCCTACGATTGACCCCGTGATCCTGGCCATCGACACCTCAGCCGGCTCGTCCGTCGCCGTCGTCGACCGTGACGGCGGCGTCCTCGCCGAACACACGGTCGCCGACACCCGGCGTCACGCCGAGGTGATCGGCCGCCTGATCGACGACGCCCTGCGCGAGGCCGGCGTGACCCCGTCCGAACTCTCCGCCGTGGTCGCCGGTCGGGGCCCCGGCCCCTTCACGGGCCTGCGCGTCGGCATCGCCGCCGCCCGCGCCTTCGCCTTCGGCGCCGGGGTCCCGTGCCTGTCGGTCGGCAGTCACGACGCCGTCGCCTTCGAGCGGCTCTCGGCGGCGGCCGGTCGCTCCGTCGGCACCGCCGGGGGGCCCGTCGACTCGCCGCTCGTCGTCGTCACCGACGCCCGCCGTCGCGAGGTGGCGTACAGCTCGTGGTCGGGGCTCGACGACGACGGCCTGCCCGTGCTCGTGGCCGGCCCCGCCCTCGTGAGGCCGGCCGACCTCGACGAGGCGACCGGCGCCTCCTCGTCCTGGCCACGCACCGACCCCGACGCGACGACCGTCTCGGCGGCCGCCCTGGGCATGCTGGCCGAGCGTCTCTTCGAGCACGGTCGCGCGTTCGCCGACGCCGAGCCGTTGTACCTGCGCGAGCCCGACGTCACCCCGTCGGCCGGTCCCAAGCCGGTCACGCGATGAGCGTCCTGTTGCGCACGGCCACCCTCGACGACCTCGACGGCATCATGGCCATCGAGACGTCGACCTTCGTCAACGACGCCTGGTCGCGGGCGAGCATGACGCACGAGCTCACCGCCCCCGGTGGTCGGTACCTCGTCGCGACGGCCGAGGGGGACGACACCACCGTCATCGGTTACGCGGGCATGCTGGCGCTGAGAGGGGCCCCCGAGGCCGACATCCAGACCATCGCCGTGCTCGCCGAGCACCAGGGGCAGGGGCTCGGTCGGGCGATGCTGACCCAGCTGCTCACCGAGGCCCGTCAGGCCGGCGTGCGCGAGGTGTTCCTCGAGGTGCGGGCCGACAACCCCGGGGCACAGCACCTCTACGAGACGCTCGGCTTCGAGCGGATCGCCGTCCGCCCGCGGTACTACATGCCCGACGGGGTCGACGCGGTCGTGATGCGACTGCGCGTCCCGCCGGCCGCCACCGAGACCACCCCGGGCCCCGTCGAGCCGTTCGGCGACGCGCCCCTCGACGAACAGGACGTCCGCCCGTGACCGTCACCCGCGCCTCCTCGTCCGCCGTCGCCGAGCCCGCCGTCCGCGAGCCGCTCGTGCTCGGCATCGAGACCAGCTGCGACGAGACCGGCATCGGCATCGTGCGCGGCCGCGTCTTGCTCGCCAACGTCATCTCGTCCTCGATGGACGAACACGCCCGCTACGGCGGCGTCGTGCCCGAGGTCGCCGCGCGCGCCCACCTCGAGGCGCTCGAACCCGCCCTCGCCGCGGCGCTCGCCGAGGCCGGCGTCACGACGGCCGAACTCGACGCGATCGCCGTGACGAGCGGGCCCGGGCTCGCCGGCGCGCTCATGGTCGGCGTCGGTGCGGCCAAGGCCCTCGCCCTGGCGACGGGCAAGCCCCTTTACGCCGTGAACCACCTCGTCGGCCACGTCGGGGCCGACGTGCTGCGCGACGACGGCAGCGAGCTCGAGCTGCCGACCATCGCGCTGCTCGTCTCGGGTGGCCACACCTCGTTGCTGCACGTACGCGACCTCGTCGACGACGTCGAACTGCTCGGCGAGACCATCGACGACGCCGCGGGCGAGGCGTTCGACAAGGTGGCCCGCCTGCTCGGCCTGCCCTACCCCGGCGGGCCGCAGGTCGACCGCGTCGCCGAGGGCGGCGACCCGAAGGCCGTCCGCTTCCCGCGGGGGCTGACCCTGCCGAAAGACCTGGTGAAGCACCGGTACGACTTCTCGTTCTCGGGGTTGAAGACGGCCGTCGCCCGGTGGGTCGAACAGCGTCGCAGCGAAGGAGGCGCGGTGCCGGTCGCCGACGTCGCCGCCAGCTTCCGCGAGGCCGTCGCCGACGTCCTGCTCACCAAGGCGCTCGCGGCCTGCGCCGACCGGGGCGTGCCCCGCCTGCTGCTCGGCGGGGGAGTCGTCGCCAACGCCCGCGTGCGCGAGCTCGCAGCCGAGAGGTGCGCCGCGGCCGGGGTCGAGCTGCGCGTGCCGCCCCTCTCGCTGTGCACCGACAACGGTGCCATGATCGCGGCGCTCGGCGCCGAGCTCGTGTCGCGGGGCCGGGCGCCCTCGCCGCTCGACTTCGGGGCCGACTCGACGCTGCCCGTGACGACGGTCCAGGCGGTCTGAACCCGTGGGCGGCGCCCGGGTGTCCCGTCCCCAGTCGCAGGCCGTGCGTCGCCGATAGCATGGGCGCTCGACCGACCGCGGCCGTCACCGGCCGACCCTCAGCAGAAGGACGTCCCCGATGACCGACCAGAACCCCGCCCCCCACGGCCAGCCCTCGTCGCAGAACCCGTACCAGGGCCAGCAGCCGGCCTACCCGGGGCAGCCCTCCGGTGGTCAGCCGGCCTACCAGGGGCAGAACGGCGCCCGCCCCGGTCAGCGCAACACCCTCGCCCTCGTCTCGATGATCCTGGGCATCGCCGGCTTCGTGACCTCGATCACGGCGCTCGGTGCCATCGTCACCGGCCACATGGCGTTGAGCCAGATCAAGAAGCGGGGCGAAGAGGGCCGCGGCATGGCCCTGACGGGTCTCATCCTCGGCTACGTCGTCGTCGCCCTGACCATCATCGGCATCATCCTGCTCGTGGTCCTGTTCGGTGCCATCGCCAGCAACCCCGACCTCTACGACGGCAGCTACAACTCGTAGGTCGTCCTCGCGTCGTCGGGCATCGCCTCCCAGGGGCCGCTCATCACGACCCTCGCTAGCATGACGGGGTCCGCACCGGACGGTGCGGGCCCTTTCGTGTCCCGGGACGCGACCGTCACAGGCGTGACCGGCCGCTCCGGCGACACGACCGACGCACCGCTCGCGAAAGGCAGCTGATGGCCACCGACGACACCACTCCCGAGACGCCGTCCTCGGCGCCGACCGCGCCCTCGGCTCCGACGCCGCCCGCGGCACCCACCGCGCCCCCCACGCGCCCGACCGAGGGTGGCGGCGCGGCCACCGCCTCGCCGCCGCTGCCGCCGACCGCCTTCCCGGGGGCCGCGTCGCAGCCGCCCGCCTCGTCGCCGTACGCGTCGCAGCCGCCCGCCTCGTCGCCGTACGCCGGGGGCGGAGTGCCGCCGACGGGGTCGGCGCCCTACGGCGCACCCCAGGGGGCTCCGGCGCCGCAGTCCCGCCCGGGGCAGGTTCCGCCGGGTGCGCCCCAGCCGCCCAGGCCGCCCTACGGCCAGCCGGGTGCGCAGCCGCCGGCAGGGCACGGGCAGCAGGGCTACGGGCAGCAGGGCTACGGCCAGCAACCCGGGTACGGCCAGCAGCCCGGGTACGGCCAGCAGCCGCAGGGCTACGGCCAGCCGCAGGGCTACGGCCAGCCGCAGGGCTACGGCCAGTCGCAGGGCTACGGTCAGCAGCCGCAGAGCCAGCAGCCGAGCCACGGCCAGTCGCAGGGCTACGGTCAGCAGCCGCAGGGTCAGCAGCCCGCCGGTCAGCTCGGTGCGCCGCACGGTCAGCAGTCGTTCGGCCAGCAGGGCCAGCCCGGCACGTCGTACGGCCAGCAGGTCCAGCCCGGCGCACCGTACGGTCAGCAGCCCTACGGCTCGCCCTACCCGCCCTACGCCTCGGCGAGCGCCGCTCAGCCCCCGCGCCTCCTCAGCCTGCTGTCGATGATCGGCTCGATCGCGGGCCTCGTCCTCGCGCCCTTCAGCTTCGGGCTCTCGATCGTGCTCTCCATCGCCGGCGTCGTGCTCGGGCATCTGGGCATGTCGCGGGAGCGTCACGCCCGTGGCTTCTGGCTCACCGGGCTCATCGTCGGCTACGCCGGCGTCGTGTTGATCGTGATCGGCTGGGTGGCCTTCGGCCTCTTCATCGCCGGTTTCTCGTCGAGTTCCGACTACTACGGCGGGTACTGATCACCACCCCACCTCGGTGGGGCATCGAGTGGGCAGGAGATGTCGTTCCCGCGCCGACGGCCAACGACATCTCCTGCCCACTCGTGCGTGACGGCCGGAGGGCTCAGACCAGGCGCTCGCAGAGCAGGGCCGTGTGCCGCCCCGCGACCCGGGTCAGCACGAGGGTCGCCGACCCGGTGCCCTGCAACGAGAGTCGTTTGCGGAACGTCGCGGGGTCGACGTCGACCCCGCGCTTCTTGATCTCGAGGCGGCCGATGCCCCGTGCCCGCAGCTCACGCTTCAGCGTCCGCTCGTCGAGCGGGAAGGTCTCGAGCACGCGGAAACCCTGCGCGAAGGGGGTGTCGACCCGCGCCTCCGTCGTCAGCCAGGCGATGTCGCGACTGATCATGCGGGCGTCGATCGACCGGGCCAGGTCGCCGATCAGGCGCGCCCGGATGACGGCGCCGTCGGGCTCGTAGAGGTACTCGCCGAGGTCGCCCGGGTCCACGTCGTCGGAGTCGGCGGCGGCCGTCAGCTCGGACGCCCCGGAGGCGCTGATCACCAGAGCCGATCGGCCCACCCCCGGCCGCGCGAGCGGACCGAACCACACGCCCACCTCGACCACGTCGCGGTCGACCGAGATCCACTGGCACTCGGCGTCGGTCGGCAGCAGCTCGCGGTCGACACCCGGGCCGAGCTTGACGCCGGTGGGCAGGCGGTCGGCGAAGCCGAAGGCGACGTCGAGGCCGGGGGACCAGTCGGCGGGGTCGGCGAGGCGCTTGGTGGCGGTGTGGCCGGACGTCCGTCGCGCCGGATCGAGGAAGGCGCCCTCGACGCCCCCGAGGTCGGTCGTCTCGGCGTCGCCCTGCTCGACGCGCGACGACGACCAGGGCGCGAGGTTGTACGACGCGACGGCCGCGGTGACCTCGTCGCGGTCGACGGCGAGCACGTCGAGGTCGAGCGCGGCGAACGCCAGGGCGTCGCCACCGATGCCGCAGCCGAGGTCGGCCACGCTGCCGATCCCCGCCGCGGCGTATCGTCCGGCATGGCGGGCGGCGACCGGGAGGCGCGTGGCCTGTTCGAGGCCCGCCTCGGTGAACAACATGCGGCTCGCGAACTCGCCGAATTTGGCCACCGCGCGACCACGGAGCCGGGCCTGGGTGAGCACCGCCGACACGAGGGCGGGGGAGTGGCCCTGCTTGCGCAACGCGGCCACCGTGCCGACGACGTCGTCGCCGGTGGCGCCGCCCGTCGGCAGCGAGTCGAGCAGCCGCAGCCCCTCGGGCGAGAGGACTTCGAGCAGCTCGGAGGAATCCATGTCGTCCAGTGTGACGCACGCGGGCCGACGCGTTGGCACTCGGATTGACCGAGTGCCAGTCTCGTCCTACAGTTGTTCTGGCACTCGCCCCCGGCAAGTGCCAGCCCCCATGTTTTCGTAGCACCGAGAAAGAAGAGGTCACCCGTGTCGGTC
>Ga0308160_10007029_pt1 | contig 11298 bp, 20 predicted proteins | sample PhyFR1_FD_201036 | JGI IMG/M metagenome (GOLD analysis project Ga0308160, IMG submission 201036) | Phyllosphere microbial communities from UC Gill Tract Community Farm, Albany, California, United States - DLSLF.R1 | ecosystem: Host-associated > Plants > Phyllosphere > Unclassified | place: USA... | reverse complement strand
TTCTCTCCGACCTTCATTGTCTTTAACCCCCTCTTACCCCTTCTACCCTTTGACCTCTTTGTGTATTTATTGGGTCTATTCATACCTATCACCGATATTACGACTGGCTAGATAGGATAGATAGGATAGACAACATATAGTTAGAGCTAGTAGACATTTAAATGAGTCTATCAGGTAATCCCCCGACTTCTCAATCTCAACAACCACAACCACCACAATCACAACGAATCACTCGACAGAGTGGACCTTCCAATACAACGACTACCACTACGAACACAAACGATAGTAGAGCTAGTAGTTCTAGTAGTACCACTACTGCAGCTAGTAGATATACAGAAGGCGGACTTCCTGGTCCTGGTCCTGGTATCAATCATATACCCCCTACACCCCTTCGAAACCCGTTACCACCTATACGTATCCCCGAGCTCGATTCTCGATTATTCCCTTCTCATCATCAATACCAACCATACCCCCAACGACCACATCCATTACATCAATCCCTTTCCTCACCTTTACTACCCGTAACAGGCGGTTTAGGGTCAGCAGATCCATATACCGGAACTCGACATCTTCCACATCCATTATCTTCACCTGGACAATTGTATCCTCCTGGATCAAGTACTGGTGGCCAGTATTTTAATCTATCCGCATCGACTTCATCAAGTCCACTATCCGATACTCGAGTGCTTAGGTCTCCACATCCGCCATTAACTGCGATCCTACATCCTTCGGAACGTTCGGCTTATCAACAGCAACCTTCTCATTTCCTCCAACAACAGCAACAACTCTCCCATCTACAGCAACAACAGCTACAAGATCAACATAGGCAATTGCATCACTACCAGCAGGAACAACTTCATCACCAGCAATCCCATTCTCGTGGTCAGTCAAACCCATCTGGACACTACAATACCATCTCCCCTTTATACGAACACCCACACACAACCGCTCCCCCTCATTTACCTCCACTCGCCTCGCACTTGCGATCATCTCCACCTCAAATCCCACCGCCATTACGATTCCACTACTCTGCAACTCCCCCTACTCATTTACTTCAACGACCTTCATCCGCCCAATCACAAGGCAGCTCCACGTCCCTCTCTCACGCTCAAACACGTTCTCAGTACTTTCCCGAATTCCTCATTCCAGCAATGCCACCAAGACGTAAAGCCGCAGCCGCAGCACCAGCGGATAACGTTACCATGTCGACCACTCCTCAAACGATATCCTCCACCACCTCATCCCGTCCGCGAAAGAGCGCAAAAGGAAATGGATGGACGATGGAACATACCTACGACTCTGTAGGGCACAAGAAGGAGGTTATCGTGATTGATGATTCTCAAACACCAGAGCATCCACCTAGAAAGAGGACAAGGGCACAGGTAGCTGCAGAGAATGCTGCTATTGCTGCCGGGAGGGGACAGTCTGGGTATGCCAATGGGACCGCACATGGATCTTCAAATGGGCATCTATATAATAATGGAACTACGGCACATAGTGTGGCAAGCACGAGTTCAGCGGGAAAGAAGAGGAAGGTCGATGAAGGGTCTGATCCTGCAAAGAAAAAGGGCAAGGCAGCTGTAAGTCAATCTAAACTTTAGTGGTGATCAAACTGATGACAGGCCGAAACTGCATCGTATGCTCAAAAAGTGACCAAAGGCCCACAGGTCCAACCTGTCCCCGCCAACCAGACGAATACATGGGACGATGCAGAAGGCCATTACATAGTAAAACCAGACGATATCATCGGGCACAAGTGTATGTCTCCTGCTGCCCTCAAAAGTGAAGCTGACGAGATAGACAAGATCGTCCGCCTCCTCGGCCAGGGTACATTCGGTAAAGTCGTCGAAGCTAGGAATGTCGAAAGTAGACGTAAAGTCGCCATCAAAGTCATTAGAGCAGTCCAAAAGTATAGAGACGCTAGTAAGATTGAAATAAGAGTTTTGGAGACATTACGGCGGCACGATCCTGGGAATACAAAGTACGTCAATAATACCATGATTACGCTGACGACAGTCACTGTATTCACATGGACGAATACTTTGATCATCGTAATCACCCCTGTATCGTTTCCGAGCTGTATGGGATGAGTGTATTTGATTTCTTGAAACAGAATTCATTCTCGCCATTCCCAGAACGACATATCCAGGATTTCGCAAAGAGTTTGTTGAAGAGTGTTGATTGTGAGTCCTGCCTCTTTACCTCGGGCCATAGCTGATAATAGTCCTGCATCGGTTGAAATTGGTTCATACGGATTTGAAGCCAGAAAATATATTACTGGTATCAAACGAATCTAGATTAGCTGGACCGAGGGTATGTCACCATCACCAGCGCTTTCTGAATGATGCTGACGGACTCAGAAAGCTGGCGCTAAATCCCGGGCGATCTTGAAGAACACCGATATCCGCCTCATCGATTTCGGAAGTGCAACATTTGAAAATGAATATCATTCATCAGTAGTTTCAACCCGTCACTATCGTGCTCCTGAGATCATCCTTGGTATGCCCCTTGCGTATATACAAGGCTCAGCTGATGAGTAGGTCTACCATGGTCATACCCCTGTGACATGTTTTCCATCGGTTGTATTCTCGTTGAATTTTATACTGGAGACGCCCTCTTCCAGACTCATGATAATCTGGAACATCTAGCTATGATGGAGGTAGTCATGGGTAAAATGCCCCAGCGAATGATTGACAAGGCCAGGTATGTCTTAAACCCGTCATTTGAAATCAAAGTGCTAATGGGCAGGGTCAAGAAACCTGAATTCTTTAAAGCTGGCAAAATCGACTTCCCAAACGCATCAGTTGGTCGGTCATCACGGAAATACGTGAAATGTATGAAATCACTCGCTCAGATCATACCACCCACAAGCTCGCATAATAAATTATTCCTAGATCTCATCGAGAGGTTATTAGATTTCGACCCGGACACACGGATAACGGTGGATAAAGCACTTAGTCATCCTTATCTGAAGGTTGCCACGGCTGAACCTCCGAGTGCTACCGTAAGTCATCCAGGCCATAGGCCGTCGATACATAGCCCGGAGGCTGTTGTTATCAGAGCTAACGGACAGGATGTGTAAATAACGAAAATGTCCTTTTTCCACCTTCATGATTCATTACATTTTACACATTCATTTTCTACGAGACGAGACGAGAATTAAGAAGAGATAAGAGAGACGAGAGATATAGATTGGAGGGATATGAATATAGTTGGGCTAGAATTGTCGAGGGTAGATGAGAATGTCACGTAGAGGACGGATTAACTTTAAATCAGATTATGCAGTGTCTATGCGACGTGTCATTTCCCACTTGACAGCTCGTCACTCATGCGTGCTTATGCTATAGTCGATCGTCGTCCCCGTGTCACTTCTTGATCTAGTGCATAGTCTGTGAACGACCAGAAGTCCAGTTGCAAGTTCAGTCTCAAACGGATCACCGCCGGGCAATCTAGACCGGATCATGGGGTCTCGTCAGTCGCTTAAGACGACCCGATTTCGCCTTGATGGCCCTTGATCCTCTTCTTGTTCATCAATAGCCATCTGCTATCACGATGTTCGCCGATTCACACTACGCCACCAGAGCAGATTCTGAGAGATGTTGAGTGGTTATGCATGCAAAGATACTATATGTCGAGAATTATTTCGTATGTGATAATCGACATCCACAAATTCTACAAAAGCAAATTCACCTCTAAATGGTGATTTACTTGGTCTGATCATTAGCTCTTTTCTCCACACTTGCAGCCCTATGGGCGGATTGGACGTACAGCCTCGGCGAGGTGGGTGATGAGGTCGTTCCTGTCCTTTGCCTTCTTCAAACCAGCGAAAGCCATCTTGGTTCCTGGGATGTACTGGAAAGTTAGCGCTGTTCTTTCGGTTGTAATGATCTGTGTTGAGGGGTGATGATGTAGTAGAAGTGAAATAGACCCGGAGAGGTCCTTGCGATCCCTCATCTGATCGGGACACGATGAGCCCTATGGCGAGTAACACTGTCAAGAGGGCTACAGCTCCTGCGCCACCAGATCGGTACTCTCCGGGATCGAGGCAAATGGTATTGATGTATAAATAAGAAATTCAGTTCACCTTCTTGGGGTTCTCGAGGTACTCGAACAAGGTGTCGTTGTCCTAATTATCAGTCATTGCACTGTGTTGCCAGTGTAGAAGTGACTAACCCAAGTAACACCCTTGTTAACGTTGGCGGCAGTGTAAGAGAAACCCTCGACCTGTCCAGACTTTCGTCCGAAAAGACCGTGGAGGTTGGGTCCGACCTTGTTGGGCTCACCGGCACCAAGGGTGTGGCACTGGGCACATCGGGTCTGATATCAGCTTGAGGCCTCGATTTTTATTGATTTTTTAAAATCGATGGATTGATCTTCGATCTGCGCTTGACGAGCAGGTACGAAGCCGATCTAGTTGGGGGATGGGGCAAATGGGTGGTGGGACATACCTTGAAAAGGGAAGCTCCCTTGGTAGCGTCACCTATTGATGTTAGCTTCGATCGGTATAGGAATCGCAAGTCACGCCGCCATGTTCATCGATATTTTCCAACGGGGCGATATCGGTATGGACAGTGATGGCGGCTTGACTGCTGTTTGCGATGAATACTTACCTGCAGAGAATTTGTCACCGGCCATTTTGATTGATGTGTGTGGGTTATGTGTTTAAAGAATAGGTAGAAGACTGATGATATAATACGTAGTCTATAACGTTTTGTGTCCACCTGTAACCTGATTCCGGTCTTCCCCGATTCAGCCAATAACAGAGTGCTCTTTCAAAATATGTTTGATCCCGCTCCGTTCCGGCTGGTGCCTATTTTGGCCACGTGTAATGGGCATATTAGGCATGGATCTTACCTCGGCCTGTAAAGAGAATCGATTGACTGAGTCCTTACCTTATACATATCCAAGCATATAACAATGGTAAGTTCTCCCATACACTCTTGATGCTTAAGCTGACAGTATAGGGAGGAGGCGTATGTCCACTCAGTCATAAACCGAGCAAACACTAATGACCAGGGCCAATACCCATTCCCAAAAGAAGTATGGAGTCCATCAGGAGGATGGTGGTCCAGACCCGCAAACTGGAGGGGTAATACTATCGTCGCACTTGCCGGGATTGGATTAGCTACATTCGGCGTATGGAGGATTAGTGCAAGGAATGAGGTATGTCACTCTACTCAAGGAAGGGGGAGGAAGCTGACAGAGGATAGGTTAGACATATCGCTCCTACTCATGCTATTCCATCTCAACGTGTAAGTCGAAGCGAGGTGCTGGCGTCTGGGATCGCTCTGTAGTGTGGGGCGTAACGAGCTGTACTGACAAACAGTGGTCACCACAGGCAAAAGAGCTCGGTGTGCGTGTGGAGTAAGCTGGCGTATGAGGGAGTCAAGCGGTTGACTGGAGAGGGCAGGAGACAGGAGGCAATGTACGATGCATCACATGATTCGGAATGTTCTATGGTGTGTACGTGGTGACTTATCACCTGTGATCGACACAGACTGGACTACCCTCGAAATCATCAGGTCTAATTGTATTCTCTATTCCTCTATCGTGACGTATAGACGTGAGAATATCTACAAAGGAGATGGGCCATGCTCCCATGCTCAGCTACATGATATCCTCCACTCTGGAATCATCGTGGGACTCTACTATCGAATCCCACTTCAGGCAATATTCCCTCTCTACAGATCAGCGACAGTATTGTAACCGGGTTTGAGAATGACTAACCTCCTCAATAATCCCTCCAAATCACCCTCTCCAATCTCCCAATCAACCCTAATCCAATTCCTCTCAAGTTCCCCATCTTTGTACACTAACATAGTAGGTAATACATCCGGATCAGCCTCCACTTCTTCCTCTTCCTCGTCCTCATCTTCATCTTCGCGGTGTCCGCCCTGGGGTCGGGATGAGGGTAAGAGTGAAAATCGTAGTGTCGTTGCTCGGGCGCGTAATAATGTTATTGGGATACTTGATGTCGAGAGGGCAGTGGAGAGTGTAGTCATTTCTTGTAGAAGTGTTTGGCAGCGTTGTATTTCCTATATATTCAGCATTGCGCATACTCAATCTCGAGCTTCTCCAGCACAAACACAAGGATTCAAGAGATACGAGACTCACAGGCTCATAGATCAAAACACAAACCCACCCCACCTTCTCTACAGCACTCACGAACCCCTCCTTCCCGACCTCCCGTAACCCCTTCCGAGCTTTCATCTCCTCAATCCTCCCCCTCCTCCACTCTTCAATCCCACCCTCTTGGTCCTTCTCCTTCGCTCGCATTTCCTCCTCTTCTTTCCAGGTATTTCCAACAATACTCATTTTCTCCATTCTCTCTTTCAATCCTCTCCTCTCCTCTTGCTCTTTAGATTGGGTAGAACGGGTATGTGCTTTCTTATCATTTAAAACACCTTTTATACCGGTCTGTGCGCCTTTTGCGTGGATTTCATCTTCTTCTATCAATGCGTCTTGACTCTCTCCTGCCGGAGCATTGTGAAGGTAGTCGTCGGAATCGGCTTCGGAATCAGAGAAGTCGGGTTCAGGTGTCCCACTTCGTTCAGGAGGGCGATAGTTGTCTTTAAACAATGCGCCGGATAGAGCAGCTTCTTCCAATGCGTCTGGCATCGTGGCAGGGGTTTACTACGTAAGCCCAAGCTTATGCCGCTATATGAAGATGATCGACGAGCTCGACGAGGAGTGTAAGGTGATTGAGAGTAGGAATGATAGGTAGTTGAGCTTCCACTAAATGCCAAGACTGAAGTGATCGACGCGCCAGAACAATGTCCCTTTTGTTCTCTGACTTAATATCATGCCTCATCTCGAAATCAATTGCAAGGAAATGGCATGAAACGCAAGATGCATAGTATGAGATATACAACCAAGATTGACTGTCTTGCTTTATGCTACATCTGTCCAAAACCTTGTCCTCCGTTCACATTCGGATTTGGACCCGGATTCGGATTGGGGTTCCCTAGATTCTCACCTCCACCTCCATTTATGGGTATGTTATTCAGGCCCTCGAAATATGTCTACGCATCAGCTCCACCCTTCCCGCACTCCTCCGTATCAAGCGAAGGTACTCCTCTGTATCAAGTGAAGAAGAGATAAATGGGACTCACGTTCCATTCTCCCCAGTTAAATTGATTTATCGGCAATCCCTCCAGTAAACTAGCATCAAACCCGCCTGAATTGGTCGAATCCATAAACAACTTCCCGTCAGTCTCAATCCATATCATAGAGAAAATGACGTACATCCTGTTGCCCTCCACCTCCCATCGGTAGATTCGGATCAATCGGAATTCCAACATCATTAATATTCGGATTAACATTTGTCGTATTCTGCATCCCTAGTAGAGCATCTTGATCTGCGATATTGAAGTCGGCTCGATTGGGCGTCAAAACCCCACTTCCACTACCGTATCCGCTTCCAGTGGCACTTCCAGTTCCAGTGGCAGTTCCAGTGTGAGTAACAGTCCCACTATTATACCCATTGGTATGAAGTGCCCTCTGATCAAGTGTCCCTCTCGCCCTACTTGGGAAATCGTCCTTCAATACCTGATCCCCCTGGGGTAGACCCGACTGTAACATCTCATCTCTTGATGATGCTACCCAAATCCCACCTCCTGGTTTACTTGTATCAGGTACAAATACTGAATTTCCATATTTCTCCCTCATCCTCACTCCGGCTGTTGGATTTACGTTGGATGGTCTATCGGGCTGTTCGGACAGATTCGTCTTAAGGGCCGCTTCGTATAAGAGTGAAGTCGTTTCGCAGGTCTTTCTGCGGATACTCATTTGATCTGGCATCAGTATTCATCTTGCACTCGTTTGGAGGAATAGACATACCAGGCTGTACGATCCTTTCCCACTCTGAAGCAACTTCCTTAGCGACCTTGAGCGCATCAAGAGCAGCCGGATCCATCCGTCTCACCCAGGTATGATATTGAATCAAAGCAGCCGAAGTAGCTGTATATGGGTAAATGAACAGAGAATCCAAAACGACGTTATTATGAGATAACCAATCGATCGATTCTTTTGACCATTGAACTAGTTTTGACCATTGTTCCGTCTTTAATTGGACAGTGAGGTGTGGTGGCAGCGTATGGGTGATGCGCATAAATACTCGCCAGAACAAGAATTGGAGGGCGCAGTGGCCTAGGTGTAGGAGGCCTGGAAGTTAGCGACGTGCTCGAAGGAGTCATGAACGACGGGAGGGTAGTTCGACAGAGTGATGAAATGGGATGGGTACTTACCGGCATTATGAGAACTTCCTGGACCTTTATACCTCAACTGCTCCGGCAAATCCCTCAACCAACCATCAAAGTCCGCCAATAACGTCTCCAACTGCTCATCGGTAGCATGTTTCAATCCAGTAGGTGAATAAATCGTCTTCAACACCCTCCCCACAAGAATACACAATTTCAAATGTTCTCCCAAACTCATGAAACTTTCATCCACAGGCCAATTGGCAGGATCCATATCGGGCACAACTTCGTACGGGGCGGGTAGTAGGACATCACAATCGCATAGATCCACTAGTAGAGGAGTTCCGAGGGCGGCACCGTACCATCTGTCGAAAATTACACATGCTGCCCATACTCTGCGGCGGAGCTCGACTTGGACGAGATCTTGGGCTGTTTTGGCTTGTAGGTTTGATTCGCGGTGAAGACCTAGATCTTGGGCCTTATGTTAGCTTGATTGACGACGAGGACGTACCATTCGGATAGCAGTTCCCATACGTATGAGGGATGCACTAGCGGTAGCCGCTGTGGGCTGGGCATGTAGATCTCCTGCCTGGCCTAGGAGTAGCTATTTGTCAGCCACTTCTCAATCATGGGAATGGATGAAGGAGACTGACCAACGCCTGGACATGTTCAAACCTGGCATCACTCAGAATATCGTTCGACCTCAACAACCCATTGATCACTCCCCTCACACCCGCAAACACCTCCCTCGGGAAATGTCGCATAGTAGCAGCCAACCCACAAATCGAATACAATAGAAGAGGGCTCGGGTTCGCTTTAGCAGTAAAATCCGCTTTACTAACCACCGGAAACAAGGGGGCTAAATGTTCAAAATACGCATTCACAAGAAGCGAGATTGTATGTGCCGATAAGATTGGTCGGTTTAATCGGTTATGGGCTCGAGAGGGATCGTCGGGGTCTGCATCTGCGTATCCTGTTGCTGTTGGTGGGGCGTTTACCCGGATTAGACCGTTTCCATCTTCTGATATTTCCCATTTATTGTGGTTCCGCAGATCGTATGCTTCGGATGTACTTGCTGGCAGGGCGGTATGGAGGAGGAAAGATAGGGATGTAGGACCTGGAGCCGTCAGTACTCCATACGTCCTCCAAACTTTGTGTAGACATACCTTCCAAACGAGCAGGGATCTCCTGTGGACGTCCAGGACTTCTAGTGATCGCCCTACTCTCGGGAGCGGGCTCCTCTAATCATCAGCCCTTTTCAATCTCCGAGCGGAGGTATGACTCACCGGCGTGTTTCTTCTTCTTAAATCTAGTTTCCGTTATAGGTAGGAAGAAAGTACATTCCAGCGAATATTGTTTACAGTGTGCACACAGCGCTTCTCGTCCCATAGCTTCCTCGGGTAATAAGATATCACATCTAATTTTCTTTGTTCGCTGTTCATTAGCCCACCATCATCTTCCGTCACATATAACGACTGAGACGTACACAGGCATCACATGCTCTTCCCGTTTTCGTCCTTTTCTCCTTTTCCTTCTCAGTTTCCCCAGGACTTCCCTTCTTCCTCTTCTTCTTTCCCCCTGTCCCAGTCCCGGATCCAGGAGTCTTGCTCTCACCCGCATCAGCTTGGGTAGAGAATGATAATCGACCCGTTCCCGTACTACCCACAGTATCCCTCCTAGGTGTTTGACCATGATATGAAGAAGAAGGACCAGCAGGATATCCCTCAGGGGGAACATACCACCCACTGCCACTAGCTTCTTCATACCCGTCCCACCCAGCTTGAGGTGGGGGAGGGGGGTATGGGTAATTTGGCATAACAGCCCCACTAGGTTGGATCGGTGATTCGTATACTACCCCAGGCGGCGGGCGGTGTAGTGGAACAGACCACGAAGGTGAACTTGGTGTTTGGCCTGACATCCCGTAGAGTAAGTGGACGGGAAATGTGGAGGTGGTATCGATGCCGAGCTGCCGAGTGTCTTTGTCTGAAGCGAGGTACGGCAAGGATGAATTGATGTTTTCGGTGCCTTTGTTTCAAGTGAGGGGTGGGGTGAAACGGGTTAAGATGCCGAACTGGTTCATAAGCCGAGGAATGTTGGTAGCTTGTGCTTAAGCTTGCTTGCTTGACGGAATTGGAGATAGACCTGACTAATAGGGCGGTGTAAGTTACGACACTACGGAACACAGGAATAAACAGACCTCATCGGATCGACTTCGGGGTATGGAAAATCGTCATCGAGATCTGGAAAATCATTTGTTCCCACACGCTTGGCTTCTCGAACAAAATCATCATGTTACACGGGACGCGTGTCTTTCCGCAATGCCCAATGCTCAATGCCCATATATGCCCAAGGTAGACTACTATACATGCAAGCGTAAACCTAGAATAGAGATGTGTATCAAACTGCAACTGCCCAATCCTTTCCCCTTTATCACTCTCACGTGACCACTTAAAGCTTCTTCTCGGCGTACTCCTTACCGGCCCATCTACTAGTCAGCAATCATCCCCGACTCAGAAGTGAAAGACATACCCCTCGAGTCCACTTAGACCGAGCAAGCCGACAGTGACAGCTGAAACGACGTTCCTGTCCCAAGGGTGGTTCCAGTGCTTGTAGCTGAAGTAACCGACTGTCGACAAGACGGCGATGTTGAATGCTCCCACTAGTCCACCGGCGACCTGAGGTCGGAGAACGACTTCCTTGGTCTGCATGTAGAATTTGGATCCTTCCCGCTTGGCTCGCTCGGCTTCCTGCTTGCCTTCTGGAGTTGATAGGTAAGACTCGGCAACGTATCTGCTTATCAGCGTCTGCATTGAACATCATGTCATAGGACCTACCCCTCGGCACCGAAGAGAGCTAGGGTACCAGCGACGGCGGAACCGACGATTTTCCTGTCCCAGGGCTGGTGCTGACGGGTGTAGGCGTAGTATCCGAGTGTTCCAATAACACCGACATTGACTGCTTGTTAGGTGATTCCGCACAGATAGCTTTTATAACCTACCGACACCCATCAAACCACCAAGAGTACCGGGTCGGAGGACAATGTCCTTTGTCTTCTCCCAGTATGGACCGAGCTGAGACTCGACCTCCTGGAACTCCTTCT
>Ga0308160_10007026_pt1 | contig 11299 bp, 11 predicted proteins | sample PhyFR1_FD_201036 | JGI IMG/M metagenome (GOLD analysis project Ga0308160, IMG submission 201036) | Phyllosphere microbial communities from UC Gill Tract Community Farm, Albany, California, United States - DLSLF.R1 | ecosystem: Host-associated > Plants > Phyllosphere > Unclassified | place: USA... | reverse complement strand
ACCGCACGATCCAGCTGATCAAGTCGCACGGCTGCAAGGCCGGGCTGGTGCTCAACCCGGCCACGCCGGTGGACATCCTCGACTGGGTGCTCGACGACCTGGACCTGGTGCTGGTGATGTCGGTCAACCCGGGCTTCGGCGGGCAGGCCTTCATTCCTTCGGCGCTGGACAAGCTGCGCGCGATCCGCGCCAGGATCGACGCCAGCGGCAAGCCGATCCGGCTGGAGATCGACGGCGGGGTCAAGCCCGACAACATCGCCGCGATCGCCGCCGCCGGCGCCGACACCTTCGTCGCCGGCTCGGCCATCTTCAATGCGCCCGACTATGCCGCGGTGATTGCGCAGATGCGCGCCGCGGTGGCGGCACGCTGAGATGGCCGCGCTGCAGATCCGTCCGGCCACCGCGGACGATGCCGCGCTGATCTTGCGCCTGATCCGCGACCTGGCCCGCTACGAGCGCGCCGAGGACGCGGTGCAGACCGACGAGGCAGGCCTGCGCGCCAGCCTGTTCGGCCCCGGCGCCACCGCGCACGCGCTGATCTGCGAGGCCGACGCGCAGCCGGTCGGCTATGCGGTGTACTTCTACAACTACTCGACCTGGCTCGGCCGCAACGGCCTGTACCTGGAAGACCTGTACGTGGCCCCGGAACACCGCGGCAGCGGCGCCGGCAAGGCCCTGCTGCGGCATCTGGCCCGGCAGGCGCTGGCCGAGGGCTGCGGCCGTTTCGAATGGTCGGTGCTGGACTGGAACCAGCCGGCGATCGATTTCTACCAGGCCGCCGGCGCGCAGGCGCAGGACGAGTGGACCGTGTACCGCCTGCAGGGCGAGGCGCTGGCCAGGTTCGCGGCCGGCTGAGCGGCGGCGCAAAAGAAAGAACCGCACTGTCGCCAGTGCGGCCCCTGGGAGAAATCGGAGGCTGATCCTGCCTCCATCCGTCGTCCTTGCTATGGCCTTCCATGTTCCTGGCGATCGGTGACGCACGTATGACAGCGCGGCCGACATCGGTCTGCTTGCCGGGCGCTGCGTCGGCAACCAATCACGGCCGGTCGGCCAGTGCAGATGGCCGGGCGTGGCGCGTGCCTGATCCGGCGCCCATGGCCCGCGCAGCTGGCACGTTACGCATTCACGATGTCCGCATCCGCCGCCGGCTAGGCTGCAGGCCTGATCTCGGGAAAGGTCCGCATGGCAGCACCGCACTGGCGTCTGATCCTCAATGGCAAGTCGGCGGGCGACGAGCCGCTGCGCGACGCCGTGTCCGCGCTGCGCGAGCGCGGCATCCAACTGCAGGTGCGGGTGACCTGGGAGGAGGGCGATGCCGAACGCTACGTGGCCGAAGCGGTTGCCGATGGCGCCGACTGCATCGTCGCCGCCGGCGGCGACGGCACCCTGAGCGAGGTGGCCAGCGCGCTTGCGCACCATGACGCCGCTGCCGCGGCGCTGCCGGCGCTGGGCCTGGTGCCGTTGGGCACGGCCAACGATTTCGCCACCGCCGCCGGCATTCCCGACACTCCGCTGGCGGCGCTGGAACTGGTTGCGCAGGCGCCGGCGGTGGCCATCGACCTGCTGCGCATCGAGGCCGAGCACGGGCCGCACTGGTGCGCCAACGTCGCCAGCGGCGGCTTCGGTACCCAGGTCACGGTGGAAACCGACGAGGGCCTGAAGAAGATGCTCGGCGGCCTGGCCTACCTGATCACCGGGATGGGCAAGCTGGGCCAGATCGATCCGATCCAGGCGCGCTTCGAGGGGCCGGATTTCGCCTGGGAAGGCGAATTCATCGCGCTCGGCCTGGGCAACGGACGCCAGGCCGGCGGCGGCCAGGCGCTGTGCCCGGACGCCTTGCTCGACGACGGCCTGCTCGACCTGACCATCGTCCCGGAGATGAGCGGCGAAGTCGCCGCGACCCTGGGCACGCTGGTCACCTCCGGCAAGCAGGCCGCACTGGAGCGGGTCGCGGTGCGCGCACAACTGCCGTGGGTGCGCATCGACGCAGCCATGCCGCTGACCTTGAACCTGGACGGCGAACCGGAGACCTCACGGCATTTCCGCATCGATTGCGTCGCCGGCCGCCTGCGCATGCACCTGCCGGCCGATTCGGCGTTGCTGCGCGGTCGGGCGGGGTAGCGGCGCGGCTATCGCTTGCCGGAGGGAGTACCGCGTCGCGACTGAAGTCGCTCCCGCAATGGGACTTGCGGCGCGGCGGCTGGGTGCACTGTGGGAGGGACTTCAGTCCCGACTGCATCCAGCCCAGGCAGTCCTGGCGCTTTCCAGGCTGCGCAATAGATAGCCTGCAGCGCAGCGCCGATGGTCGCTTCTGCACCTGCCGGCCGATTCGGGATTGCTGCGCGGTCGGGCGGGGTAGCTGCGCGGCTATCGCTTGCCGGAGGGAGTGCCGCGTCGCGACTGAAGTCGCTCCCACAATAGGACTTGCGGCGCGCCAGCTGGGTGCACTGTGGGAGGGACTTCAGTCCCGACTGTATCCAACCCAGGCGGCCCCGTCGCTTTCCAGGCTGCGCAACAACCCATGCGGCGCAGCGCCGATGGTCCCTTCTGCAACCGTTGCCAGTCGCCGCAGTTGCGGTAAAGTAGCCGCCGTGTCCAGCCTGACGACCCAGCGTTCCTTCACTTCCGCTCGCCGTGCGTGGCGATGGTGGCCTGTAGCCGTCGTCCGCCCCGCCACCGAGTCCCGGAAGGAAAGTCGTCTTGATCACCCGCGAGCTGTTCCAGCGCTACGCCGCTGAAGGCCACACCCGCATCCCCGTCGTCCGCGAAGTGCTGTCCGACCTGGACACGCCGCTGTCGGTCTATCTCAAGCTTGCCGACGCCCCGCATACCTACCTGTTCGAATCGGTCGAAGGCGGCGAACGCTTCGGCCGCTACTCGATCATCGGCCTGCCGGTGCGGCGCGTGTACACCTTCAGCGGGCATACGCTGGAAGTGCGCGATCACGGCGAGCTGATCGAGCGCCGCGAGGTCGCCGATCCGTTCGCCGAGGTCGAGGCGCTGCGCTCGGCGCATTCGGTGCCCAAGCTCGACGGCGTGCCCGGCTTCACCGGCGGCCTGGTCGGCTGGTTCGGTTTCGAATGCATCGGCTACATCGAGCCGCGCCTGGCCAGCGGCGACAAGCGCAACGAGCTCGACACGCCCGACATCCTGCTGATGCTGTCCGAAGAGGTCGCGGTCTTCGACAACCTCAAGGGCCGCCTGTACCTGATCGTGCACGCCGATCCGCGCGACGCCAACGCCTGGGACCGGGCGCAGGCGCGGCTGGACGCGCTGACCGCCACGCTGCGCCAGCCCGGCGCCGGCTACCCGGTGCCGCTGGCTCGCGACGTGCTCGACGAAAGCGATTTCGTGTCTGGTTTCACCCGCGACGGCTTCATCGCCGCGGTTGAGAAATCCAAGGAATACATCCGCGCCGGCGACATCTTCCAGGTGGTGCTGAGCCAGCGCCTGAGCGTGCCGTTCAGCGCCCGCCCGGTGGACGTGTACCGCGCGCTGCGCGCGCTGAACCCGTCGCCGTACATGTATTTCCTCGACGTCGGCGACACCCAGGTGGTCGGCTCCTCGCCGGAGATTCTGGTGCGGCTGGAAGCCGGCCAGGTCACCGTGCGCCCGATCGCCGGCACCCGCCCGCGCGGCAAGACCGTGGAAGAGGACTTGGCGCTGGAAGCGGAGCTGCTGGCAGATCCGAAGGAGCGCGCCGAACACCTCATGCTGATCGACCTGGGCCGCAACGACGCCGGCCGCGTGTCGCAGGCCGGTACCGTCGCGGTCGGCGAGCGCTTCGTGATCGAGCGGTACAGCCACGTCATGCACATTGTCAGCGAAGTCACCGGCACGCTGCTGCCCGGGCTCAGCTACGCCGACGTGCTGCGCGCCACGTTCCCGGCCGGCACCGTCAGCGGCGCGCCGAAGATCCGCGCGCTGGAAGTGATCCGCGAACTGGAGCCGATCAAGCGCAATGTCTATGCCGGCAGCATCGGCTATCTCGGCTGGCACGGCGACGCCGATACCGCGATCGCGATCCGCACCGCGGTGATCAAGCACGGCCGCCTGCACGTGCAGGCCGGCGCCGGCATCGTCTACGACTCCGATCCGCAGAAGGAATGGGACGAGACCATGAATAAGGGCCGCGCGCTGTTCCGCGCGGTGGCTGAGGCGGCGAAGGGACTGTGAGCGTGTCCGCACCGATCGCGCGGATCGGCTTCCGCAACGACTACAGCGAAGGCGCGCATCCGCGCCTGCTCGCCGCGCTGGCCGCGGCCAGTGCCGAGCAGAACGATGGCTACGGGCTGGACCGGCACAGCGAACGCGCGGCGCAACTGATCCGCCGCGAATGCGCCTGCGACCACGCCGGCGTGCACCTGCTGGTCGGTGGCACCCAGACCAACCTGGCCGCGATCGGCGCCTTCCTGCGCCCGCACCAGGCGGTGATCGCCGCCGCTTGCGGGCATATCGCCACGCACGAGACCGGTGCGATCGAGGCCACCGGGCACAAGGTGTTGACCGTGGACGCGGCCGATGGCCGGCTCAGTCCCGAACTGATCGCGCCGCTGCTGGCCGAGCACGGCAACGAGCACATGGTGCAGCCGCGGCTGCTGTACGTGTCCAACACCACCGAGCTCGGCACGATCTATCGCAAGCGCGAGCTGCAGGCCTTGCGCGCGTTTTGCGATGCGCATGGGCTGTGGCTGTTCCTGGACGGCGCGCGCATCGGCAGCGCGTTGACCGCCGAGGGCAACGACCTGAGCCTGGCCGATGTCGCCGCGCTGACCGATGCGTTCTATATCGGCGGCACCAAGAACGGCGCGCTGCTCGGCGAAGCGCTGGTGATCGTCAATCCCGCGTTGCAGGCCGATTTCCGCTACCTGCTCAAGCAGCGCGGTGCGCTGCTGGCCAAGGGCATGGTGCTGGGCGCGCAGTTCGCCGCGCTGTTCGAGGGTGGCCTGTTCTACGAGCTGGCCGCGCACGCCAACCACATGGCCGCGCGCCTGCGCGAGGGCCTGGCCGCGGCCGGCGCGCAGTTCGCGTCGGACTCGCCGACCAATCAGCTGTTCGTGGCACTGCCGGCCGACGCCGTCGAGGCCTTGGCGCAGCGCTACGACTTCGAGCGCTGGCAAGTGCTGGCCGACGGCCGCTGGGTGATCCGTTTCGTGACCTCGTGGGCCACGCAGACCGATGCGGTGGACGCGCTGTGTCGCGATTTCGCTGCGCTTTCGTACCCCGGCACGCAACGCGTGGCCGGCTGACATTCGCCAAGGAGAGCTAAGGATGAAGACGAACACGCTCGGTCGCTGGTTCATGGCTGTGTTGCTGGCAGTGCCGGCGTTCGCCAGCGCGCAGGTCAACAGCCTGCCGTCGCAGCCGCACCTGCTGGTCAAGGGCGAGGCGCAGCGCGAGGTCCTGCCGGATCGCTTCGGGCTCAAGATCACCTTGAGCGCAGTGGATGCCGACCCGGGTGCGGCGCGCAAGCGCGTGCAGGCCAATGCGGCGAGTGTGCTGGCCGCATTCAAGCAGCAGCATGCGCTGGCCGACAGCGTGCAGGCGACGACACTGTCGATCCAGCCAGAGCAGCGCTACGAAGACAACAAGCAAGTCTTCAGCGGCACGCGTGTGCAACGCACGCTGTCCGCCGACTTCGTTACGTTGGACGACGTACGCGGCCTGCTCGGCAAGCTGAGCACCAGCGAAGAACTGCAGGTGTCGGGTGTGACGCCTCACTACAGCGGCGAGACTGCGTTGCGCGCTGAGCTCAAGCGCAAGGCGGCCGAGCAGACCCGCACGTCGGCGCAGGCGCTGGCCAAGGCCTATGGCGTGCGCCTGGGAGGCCTGTACACCATCTCGGAAGTGGCGCCGAACTTCGCCTACGGCATCCAGGCCGGCCGCTGGCCATCGGAACCGGCCACTCTGCAATTGGTGAGTGGAGCTGCTGGACCGGGATTCCACTTCGCAGAACCGCGCGCCGCCGATCGCGTGGCCGAATCCCTCGAAGCCGGCAGCCTCACCCTTTCCGAAAACGTCTATGCGGTCTTCCTGATCGCGCAATGAGTCCTTCGCCATGCTGCTGATGCTCGACAACTACGACAGCTTCACCTACAACCTCGTGCAGTACCTGCAGGCGCTCGGCGCCGAGGTCAAGGTGGTGCGCAACGACGCGCTCAGCGTGGACGAGATCGAGCGGCTGGCGCCGGAGCGCATCGTGATCTCGCCCGGCCCGTGCACGCCGAACGAGGCCGGCGTGTCGCTGCAGCTGATCGAGCGGCTCGGCCAGCGCACGCCGATCCTGGGCGTGTGCCTGGGCCACCAGAGCATCGGCCAGGCCTACGGCGGCGAGGTGGTCCGCGCCGGCACCATCATGCACGGCAAGACCTCGCGCATCCGCCACGAAGGCCGCGGCGTGTTTGCCGGCCTGCCGGACCGCTACGAGGCTACCCGCTACCACTCGCTGGTGGTGGAGAAGACCACGCTGCCGGACTGCCTGGAAGTGACCGCCTGGACCGAGAACGAGGACGGCACGGTCGAGGAGATCATGGGCCTGCGCCACCGCCAGTTCCCGGTCGAGGGCGTGCAGTTCCATCCCGAGTCCATCCTCACCGAGCACGGCCACGCCCTGCTCAAGAACTTTTTGGAGCAATGAATATGCGTCTGCCTCTACGTCTACTGCTTGCTGCGATCGCGTTGCTGCCCTGCGCTCCGTGTTTCGCGGCGCCTGCCGCCGCCAAGCCGGCCGCGCCGCAATGCGCCGCGGAGGCGCTGAAGCAGGCCGCCAAGCTGCTCGCCTTCCATTCCGATAGCGACAAGCGCGCCGAGGTCGGCGACAAGGTCGAACGGCTGCCGTCCATCGTCAATCCGGCCAACCCCAAGCAGCGCTTCGAGGTGCTGCAGGTGTGGGGTTCCGTCTACAAGGGCGAGTACCGCATGCGCCTGCTCTACTACCCGATGCAAGACGGCGAGTGCGTGCTGATGGGCCAGGAAATCCTCGAGCACGCCAGCCTCTGACCTTTCCAGGAACCGCCATGACGCTGACCCCCCAGCAAGCCCTGCAACGCACCATCGAGCACCGCGAGATCTTCCACGACGAGATGGTCGGGCTGATGCGGCAGATCATGCGCGGCGAAGTGTCGCCGATGATGACCGCGGCGATCCTCACCGGGCTGCGGGTGAAGAAGGAGACGATCGGCGAGATCGCCGGCGCGGCCGCGGTGATGCGCGAGTTCTCGCGCACCGTCGAGGTCGCCGACCGCACCCATATGGTCGATATCGTCGGCACCGGCGGCGACGGCTCGCATACCTTCAACATCTCCACCTGCGCGATGTTCGTGGCCGCCGCGGCCGGGGCCAAGGTGGCCAAGCACGGCAACCGCAGCGTTTCGTCCAAGTCCGGCAGCGCCGACGCGCTGGAAGCGCTGGGCGCGGCGATCGAGCTGCAGCCAGAGCAGGTGGCGCAGGCCCTGGACGCCACCGGCATCGGCTTCATGTACGCGCCGGTGCATCACCCTGCGATGAAGGTGGTGGCGCCGGTGCGGCGCGAGATGGGCGTGCGCACCATCTTCAACATCCTCGGACCGCTGACCAATCCTGCCGGTTCGCCGAACATCCTGATGGGCGTGTTCCATCCCGACCTGGTCGGCATCCAGGCGCGCGTGCTGCACGAGCTGGGCGCCGAGCGCGCGCTGGTGGTGTGGGGCCGCGACGGCATGGACGAACTCTCGCTCGGCGCCGGCACCCTGGTCGGCGAACTGCGCGACGGCGAAGTGCGCGAGTACGAAGTGCATCCGGAGGATTTCGGCATCGCCATGTCGGCCAGCCGCAACCTCAAGGTCGCCGATGCCGCCGAATCGATGGCGATGCTGCTGAGCGTGCTCGACAACGTGCCCGGTCCGGCGCTGGACATCGTCGCCTTCAACGCCGGCGCGGCGCTGTACGTGGCCGGCGTGGCGGCCGATATCGGCGCCGGCATCGGGTTGGCGCGCGCGGCGATCGCCGACGGCCGCGCCCGCGCCAAGCTGGATGCGTATGTGGCGTATACGCGGCGCTTGGTGGAGCTGCAGGACGTGGCACCCGCTGCCGGCTGAACGCGACGGATCGGCAAAACGGTCGGCGCTCCCGCATCGCCGCCGTGTCCATCCATGCCGTCGGCAATGCGGGCTTGGCGCGCATCGCCATGTCGTTCGCGGGTCATGCGGATGAGCGAATGTGCCGGTGGCGATGCGGGGGCAGGGCGATTGCGCAAGTTCGCTGGGTTGGCCGGCGCGCTAAGCTGCTTTCCGCTGCGCATCGGCGGCGCACCACGACACGAGGATTCACATGGCCAACCGATCCTATCTCTACAGCCTCGGCAACCGGCCGACGACGTACTACGACCGGCCCGAGACCATTTCCAGCCTCTCGGAGTGGGCGTACGACGTGCCGTTCGTGTACCGGCTGCTGATGTCGGCCGATCCCCAGCTGTGCGCCTCGCTCGTGGCGGAAGGCCTGGATGACGACGAGGACGACGACGAGAACGAAGGCGAAGAGGCGCTCGAGGCTGACGATCAGGAAGCCGACGAGGACGAAGAAGAAGACGACGAAGGCGAAGACGAAGACCAGCCGCCGCGCCTGCATGCGATCAGCAGCCCGTTCGCGCCGGGCCTGGAGCGGGTCCGGCGCTTCGCCGAGATCGTGAAGGCGATCGCGACGGCTGCGCCTGCCGCGCAGCCCGCTCCGGCGCCGATCGTCGCGCCAACACCGGCGTCCTTGCTGGGGCGTCTCGCGCGGATGTTCTCTGCACCGGCGCCGGCACCGGTCGAGGCGCCAGTGCAGGCGCCTGCGACGGTCGAGCACTTGCCGGGCTGGCTGGATGAAACGATCGCCTTTCTGGAGGAGAACCGCGATGCGTTCCTGCTGCTGGAGACCGTCGAACTGGACATGATGTCGGCGATCGGAGAAGCGGAGCTGCGCGCATGCGTCGAGGAGGAGATCGAACGCTGCCGCGCCGTCGGCGCCGCCTTCGACGCCTTGCCGGCCGACACCCAAGAGGCGGCGCGCCTGCTGCGCCGCCTGGCGATCGAAGAGGGCGCGCCGCCGCTCGATGTGTTCCATGGCTTGCGCTTCGACGACGACTGCGACAGCACGCGCACCGGCGCCACCGAGCGGCCGCTGGGACTCACCAACTGGTCCGAGGTGCTGTACTTCGAATTGTCCGACCAGGAGGAGTTCGACGCGCGCGAGGCCAGGGGCTGACGCCGCAGGCCGCGCCGCACGTGGCGGTTGGCCGCGAATGCGGCGCGGCGGTCGCCGCGGTGCCACGGCAGCAGGCGACGCCACAACCGAACCGGCGCGGGAGGGCACATAGATGCGCGCGGCAGTCGTCCGCTCGCGCTTGCCGGCCCCAAAAAACCGACGCCCATGCGGCTGACCGCATCCCCAATCCCCAATCCGGCCGCATGACCCCGGCCTTCACCATCTTGACCGATAATGCCCGTCCCCCAGGATCCAAGCCCTATGAGCAGCGACATCCTCCGCACCATTCTCGCCCGCAAGGCCGAAGAGATCGCCGCGCGCAGCGCGCGCGTGCCGCTGTCCGAGCTGATGGCGCGCGCCGAGACGGCGCCGCCGGTGCGCGGTTTCGCGCGTGCGCTGCAGGCCGCGATCGCCGCCGGCGATCCTGCGGTGATCGCCGAGGTCAAGAAGGCCAGCCCGTCCAAGGGCGTGATCCGCGCCGACTTCCACCCGGCCGACATCGCGGTCAGCTACGAATTCGGCGGCGCCGCCTGCCTGTCGGTGCTGACCGACGAGGACTTCTTCCAGGGTCACGACCGCTACCTGCAGCAGGCGCGCGAGGCGTGCACGCTGCCGGTGCTGCGCAAGGACTTCATCATCGACCCGTATCAGGTGTACGAGGCGCGCGTGCTCGGTGCCGACTGCATCCTGCTGATCGTCTCCGCGCTGGACGACCTGCAGCTGGCCGAACTGTCGGCGCTGGCGCTGCAACTGGGCATGGATGTGCTGGTCGAAGTGCACGACATCGACGAGCTGGAACGCGCGATCCAGGTGCCGGTGCCGCTGATCGGCATCAACAACCGCAACCTGCGCACCTTCGAAGTGTCGCTGCAGACCACGCTGGCGATGAAGGACGCGGTGCCGCGCGATCGGCTGCTGGTCACCGAGAGCGGCATCCTCGGCCCGGCCGACGTGGCGACGATGCGCGCGGCCGGCGTGCACGCGTTCCTGGTCGGCGAAGCCTTCATGCGCGCCGAGGAACCCGGCGAGGCGCTGCGCCAGCTGTTCTTCGAACCATGAGCGAGACCTATCCCGCGCCGCGCGCCGATGCGCCGCTGGTGGTGTTCGATTTCGACCACACGCTGTACGACGGCGACTCGGGCAGCCACCTGTTCGCCTGGCTGATCCGGCGCAATCCCGTGCGCCTGGCCGCCGCGCTGCTGGCCACGCCGCTGCTGGGACCGCTGGTGGCGATGCTGCCGACCCGGCGCACCGGCATCTCCGGCTACGTGTGGATCGCCAGCTTCGGCCTGCACCGCGCGCGCGAGTTCAACCGGGTGATCGACCAGTACGTGCTGCAGCACGAGGCGCGGATCCGCCAGCGCCTGCTGCCGCACGCGTTGCAGGTGTTCGCTCGGCACCGCGCCGCCGGCGACCGGGTGGTGGTCGCCACCGGCGCGCCGCCGGAACTGGCGCGTGCCATTCTCGGCTTCGTCGCTCACCAGGACGTGCCGGTGGTCGGCAGCCTGATCGGCCCGCGGCTGGGCGCGGTCACCGCCACCCGCCACTGCCACAACGAAGAGAAGATGCGCATGCTGCGCGAGCTGGGCTACGGCGAGATCGCCACCGCCTACTCCGACAGCACCGCCGACCTGCCGCTGCTGCACGCCGCCGCGGTGCCGGTGGTGGTCAATCCGAAGGCCTCGGCCGTGGCCCGCTTCCGCCGTGAACTGCCTTCCGGCACGCCGATCCTGAACTGGGGTTGCCGCGACCGCGCCGGCGACGCGGCGCCGCATGACGGCCTAAGCCCACCAGCGATATAGCGTGCTGCCGATCTGGTACAGGCTGATCCCGAGCACCAGCAGGCCCACCGCCACCAGCACCCAGCGTTCGCGCACCCGCTTCACCAGCAGCGCCGCCAGCGGCGCGGCCAGCATGCCGCCGACCAGCAGTCCGAGCACGATGTCCAGATGCTGGATGCCCATCGTCAGCAGGAAGGTCAGCGAGATCGACAGCGTCACCAGGAATTCGGCGGCGTTGACCGTGCCGATCGTGGTGCGCGCCTGGCCGCCGCGCGCCAGCAGGGTCGAGGTCGCCA
>Ga0308160_10007025_pt1 | contig 11301 bp, 11 predicted proteins | sample PhyFR1_FD_201036 | JGI IMG/M metagenome (GOLD analysis project Ga0308160, IMG submission 201036) | Phyllosphere microbial communities from UC Gill Tract Community Farm, Albany, California, United States - DLSLF.R1 | ecosystem: Host-associated > Plants > Phyllosphere > Unclassified | place: USA... | reverse complement strand
GGACTCGAAATCGTCTCGCGATGCCTTCTCCCGCCGATCGTCCTCGTTCTTTTCGAGTCGCGGCTTCAGTCGAGAACCTTCTCAACCTAATATATACGCTCCTCCACCATCCACCGGGACCTTCTTGTCAGGTCCAGACAACCCGCAGACGGACAAGAGGAAAAAGACCACCCCGGGGAGACGAGGAGAGAAGAGGAAAAAGGCGGCTGATGAAGGGGATGCTGAAGCGGATTCTAGAAGGAAAAGGATGGGGCGGGTCCTGATACCAAGCTTGAGTCTGCCGGATCTGACGCATAGCCGGACTTTGGGCTCGTCTATCCCTTCGGATGGACCGTTGGAGGAGGACAACCCGTTCGAAGTCACGCCTTCAATCTCGGGTCGGTCGACTCCGTTCGAGCAAGCGGCAGGTAAGGAATTGAGTGCGATGGAGATCAAGAATAAAAGCGTGAGTTTCCCGCAGGATGGTTGTATATCTGTAACACTCGTTGACTCGGCCCATAATCTTCCCAGGCCATCAAGAAGAGAGTGTGGATGATGATGGAGGTGCGAGGGGTTTCTAGATCGGACGAGCGCTTCAACGATATCTTCAGCACGGCCAGTAGAGGATCCTGTTTTGCCCTCGTAAGTTGGACCAGTGTCTTCACTCAATGCCCATACTGACTCTAGGGTTTGGTGCCATCCCGCCGTCAGCGACGAAGCATGGGTACCGCTCCGATCGCTTCCTTGGCAATAGAGCGGATAGTATCGCTTCATCTTGATATGTACATAGAACCTCTAGAGGAGGAGGAGAATGCGATGCAAAATGGCGATTGAGGAAGACTTTGAAGCCATCTTTACAATGTGTCATACCGTTCATAGTAGACAATCTTCTGCTGCTGGACATTTTCCCTGCTCGTGTCGAGGTGCGCAACGCCGGGCGCGGCGCTGACCGACTCGATTCGTCGGACGCGTCATGCCCGGTCATATGCGTTCGCTGCGTTTGCAGCTTTCCAGATTGTAATCTATGTCTAATATCAATATCAAATCTCGAACTGGCTCTACCTGGACGATAGCCGTTTGGTTTTACGTTATAGTCCCCTCATCCATCGCACACGAGTTAGAGGAACGTCAAGTCTGCGCTTGGCCTACTCGGGAACTCTGAGATGGATCATCCTCTGGGAGGTGCTAGCTCTAACGGATCCGAGCGATCATTGGAAAGGAATGTCAAACGAGAGGAGCGAAACGAGCCTGCTCGCTTCGACGACCATGCGCTCTTTGGAGAAAATTGGGCAGATACACCCATTGGTTCGTTCAGCCCGAGTCACATTGATACAGGTCACCGGAACAAGCCCGTCGAGCAGAATAGCTATGACAGTAGGCTACAAAACATGCTCGAAGACGATCACGATGTCGGACAAGATCGAGACGATGGCTTTGGTTCATTCCACGGCACTCAAGAACTCATAAATATACGGCCTAGCACGAGGGAAGAAGAATCGGATTACTTTGGGGATAGTAATGGATTTGCAACTCCCGGTCGAGACGATTTCGGGGAATTCCAGGGTGGTCTTTCTACCCCTGTGAGTGTCTCGACTTGATCTGCTAGCTGAAGTAACTATTTGATGATTGCTGAAACGACGATGATTCATACTTAGGTAAAGAGGAGCCCCTCACGAAATCACACCTTACTTCCCGCAATGTCCAACGCTACGATGTCGCCAGCGACACAGGGTTCCCCTGCCCGATCTTCGTATCGACGTCCATCGTATTTACGTGAGTCTGAGCGAGGCCCGTGACTACCGCGGCTGTGTACTGACCGTGCTGCCGCTTCAGATCCAAGTATCTCTAGACTGAGGGCACACGATAGAAAGGCATCTAGCTCATCCTCTGGGTCTCAGCCTAATCCATTCGGCCTCTCCCCTTCCAAGCCGGGACATCACAGAACAGCATCCTCTGTCAGCCGAGTCTCCGCGATCAGTCACAAATCCTCCATTCTAGGCCCTCTCGCGTTCCAAGATCTTCCAGAAGAAGTCGTGCCAAACGCAGAGAGCGAGAAGCAGTCATCGATTTACGGTGGGGCCGAAGGAAGTATCGCCAGCGGGTTACCAATACAGGCAGAAGAGCACCGGGAACAGACCGCTTTCGCTTTCCAGACATTACGTACTGCTACCGATGTGCTGTGGCGTAGCTCTAAAGGGGGTGCGATGCCACCTGTTCGTCATTCTGCTGCTTCACCCGATGCTTTCGAACGGAAGAAACGCTTCAGTATCGGCAGCGCAATGGGCAGGAAACCCGTCGAGGAATCCCCCTTATCTCGCCTCAAAGACGGGAGCAAGGGACTACCGACTGTCCTAGATGTCAACGGCATCATTGCAGTTGGTACTGACGCGGGATGGGTCGTTGTTCTGGACTTCAACCAAGAAGTGCAATGTATCTGCGGGATGGAAGCCATCGGTCAGGAATCAGGCCCGATCACAGCATTGAGGATCAGCCCGGATGCTACTTTTGTGGCTGCTGGCCATCTCAACGGGAATGTCTACCTCTATGACTTGAGCTCACCGAACAGGCCTGCAAGATCTGCACTGGCTTTGCCTTTGGCAGCTCTCAAGACCGGACGCAAAGAGGGGCATTTGGTCGGCACCAAGATCGTCGATATCGATTTTGTTGGTAAACGCCATACTGCAGTGGTGACCTCAGACGAGACTGGTCGTGCTTTCTGGTGGAGCTTGGGTAAGGTGATGGGGGTTGAGAGTAATGATGTTGTGCGCTTGCTCGGAGGAGTCCCGGATGTGCCTGCGACGGGGAACCCGCTCAACGGAAGTGGAGCATCTACGCCAGAACTAGCTTCGCAAGCAGGACAGAACACCAGTCTGTCGGCGGGCAAAGTCAAAGGTCCTACCTTGTTCGCAGGGCGGATTCTTCCATTGGGCGAAACCGAGCACCCTTCCGCCACATACACACTGACAGCATTTCTCACACCGTCCAAGCTAGTCATCGTTGGACTCAAGCCGACCCCTCGGATATGGTACAGGCGATCAAGAGGCCTCGAAGGCGGGGATCAGGCAAGGCGTGTAGGGTGTGTCGCTTGGTTGCCAGCCGGCTCTCGCACCTCGCAATATGGACCCGACCCAGGTGAAGATGTCGTAGCTGCCGTCCCGTCCGACCCGGTAGTCGCATTTTCCTGGGGAAGTAGCCTAAGGCTCGTCACAGTGCGAACAAATACGAAGGCGGAGAACGTCGACCATACTTTGTCCTTTGACGAGACGCTGCATTGGAGGGAGGATCAACCAATACTTGCTTTGGAGTGGCTGAACCCCGAGGTATGTTACAATGCGATACAGAGCAGGTGGGATCGCTGCTCACTTGCGATACCGTGCAGCATCTGGTTCTCGTGACTTTGACACACTTGTCATTGTTCGATGTTCGTTCGGGAAAGCGCGTGGAATACAGCCAATACTCCATGCTCAGCCGGTTGAGCTGGTCCCGGATTTCGCCGCGTTCCTTGAGCCTGACTAGCCGATTCAGCGCTCATAAGGGCAAGATATTCATCCTCGTCAGTCACGATCTGCCGTGTACCCAGGCGGAAAGGTCAGACACTCACGTCCTGTTTACTTGCTCTAGGCTGAGTCAGATCTACGAGCGGGATCTCTCCTGCTCTGGGCGGACCGAATCTTGTCCCTCTGTCACGCTGGAGACTTTCTCGAAGCTATCCACCTCACAATATCCTATTACACCGGGACCGCAGCTGGCAACTCCATTGGACTGTCTCCCGATTTGGAAACCAGAAGATCGATATTGCGGGCTAGAGCACTAGCCCTGATGCGCTCGTCCCTCACCTATGCATTCTCGCAAGATCGCCTGACGGATGGGACATACGATAGCCCGGATGGACGAGGTGTTGACTTGACTCCACTATTCGAGGGTCTAGCAGACACATGCCTGAACAGCTGCATCCTTATCGGCGAAACCGCCTTCGCATTTGACGAAGTGTATGATGCTTATTGTCAGGCTGGTATTCAGGGAATTTACCTGACGAAGCTGGAAAAAATCCTCCTCGAGACCCGGATGAAGGATATCCCCCCTAACCTGATACAAGCTTTGATCCAGATGCATGATGATCATGGGGAATACAAGAAGGCGGAGAACGTGATATGGCACGTAGACCCCATGTCTCTCGACATCAACCAGGCTATTACACTATGCGAGAGACATAGCCTATGGGATGCCTACATCTACGTGTACAACCAATGCATGTTGGACTTCGTGACGCCCATTGCGAAATTTATCTCTCTTATGGATCAGACGCCAGCTGTCGACGATGATGCCAACGTCGAGCATCTTCCTCAAGCATACACGCTCTTCCAATACCTGGAGTCTATCCTGGTAGGATGTGAATACCCAGATGGACGACCATTTCCGGACGAGCAAGCTAATCAGGCGCGCCGGGATTCTTACGAGTGTCTGCTGGCCCGCACTAACATGCTTCGGAAGAGGAGTCAGATCGACGTCGAATTAGAGCAAGGGGACTATCCGGTCTTGCGTACCGTCTTGCACTATGATACCGAAGCATTACTGCACGTTCTAGACATCGCTTTCGAGGACGGCTATCTCAACGACATCGAGAGTTATAGCCCTGCCAGCAGACAAGCTGCAGTGGATGCTCTGATCAAAGTCATGGAGCCGATCGATTTCCCTACTGGGGATATAACGTTCATGCACATATTCATCGCGCGAAATCTGCCCAAGTATCCCCAATTCATCCGCCTTCCTGCTTCTACAACCCACCAGATCTTGGTCAGCTTGGCTAGAGACCCGGATATAACCACTAGGGAAGACCGTCAACTAGCAGCGGAACATCTCCTCTCGGTCTACCAGCCTCCACTGATCGAAGAGCGTCGAGCAGAATTTCGCCAAGCTCATTTTCATCGTGTTTTACGTCAAGATTACGCCAAGACAAAGGAATGGCCGGAAGTCCTGCAGAGCATCGTCGACGATATGGACCTCGACGGCAACGAAACTTTTGCTGCCATTCGGGAGGTCCTGAAATTGTCCACATCGGAAACCACGCTCGCAGCCATCGAGAGACACATTCCCCAAATGCTCACTGTCAGCATACCTATGACCGCGGTGCTACTGGAGGACAGTATGTCTTCCCTACACCGTCAGGTGATTGACACCTTGAGGGAGACACCGGTCAAGCAGCTGGCATATCTTGGAGCGCTTTTGCAGCCCGAGTTGATGGAAGCCGATGCAAGTGACTCGTTCCGATTGCCACAACGTTCGACCTCGAACAGTCTCGAACAAGCCAGTATACAGGATTACATCCGTCTGCTCTGTGATCTCGCGCGAGATCGAGTATTGCCCTTTATGCAAAAACAACGCTCTCTCATCGATCTCGACCTGGCGATCGAGACTTGTGAAAGTCAGCAAGCGGTAGCTGAGGCTGTATGGGCGATGGATGCAAGCGGTGATCCTGCTAGGGCTGTGCAACGGATCAATGAGCAGCTCGATAAGGAGTCTCAGGTCTTGCGAACAGCGATCGAGCCTCTGGAAGAGACCGACGACGAAACTTTGCGCTTCCATTCGCAACTAGAGGGACTACGCGAGCTCGTCAACGCCGGTATTCAAGTCTGCACCAAGGCCGAATCCGAGTCGTCTGATAAAGACTTCACTGAGTCGCTCTGGTTCGAGCTGCTTGCCAAGCTGGTTCATACGGCGCAAGCATTCTTGCAGGCGAAAGCGGATGATGTCACCGGCGAAGCCAGTCCGCAGATCGGCGAGAATGGCTCAAGAGCTGTACTCGTCGTAGCCTCGATGAGGCAACGGATCCAGGATACTCTCGCTGCGCTCATATCGAGCTCAACCTCATCGACGCTGTCATTCCCGCGCCTTTTCAAACGCCTAGTGCAAGCGTCCGGAAATGATCCGGACACTGAGCCTTCGACAGTCTATTCGGAATTCCGGCTAATCTTGGTCAGCATGCTGAACACTTATCATAGCGAGGAGGACATGCTCGTCCTCGTCACGAAACTCATTCAAGGCGACGTGTTCCACTGGATGAAACAACTGGTAGATGATCGCAAAGCCGGATGGCGCGTATCCAAATTATCGTGTCATTTCTGTGATCAGCGGTTCATAACCGCAGATCCAAAGAAGCTTGATGCTCTGCTACCCGGCAACCCAGTGTGTATACCCCGCGTGGGCTCACCATATCATTGGGGCTGTTCTAGGAAGGAGATTTCGGTTACTGTTCCCTAGATTGTATCTGTTCGCCAAGGTGATTGCACAAAATGAGAGGCACAGGATGATGCAATGATTCGGATGTCAGAGCTTGACAATGACGTATGATGAACGGACTCTTTCCTGAACGCGTTACAGAATTGCGATCCAGGCTAGATGGGCTACAATCAGCCTCAGCTGCTACTCACGCGCGAGACGCGCTCGTCTGCCTAGACGGACCCACCGCTATTTAGTCTGAGTCTTTGCCTCGCTTCCTTCTTTCATCGTTCGAACTCTCTTGCTTGATCTTTTCACCTCATTTCCCTTGATTCCATCACCCTCGCTTGATGAAGAATCCCTGGAGGATTCAGTCTCGCTCATCGTCTCCTCTCAACCATAATCCCTCGTACTTCGTCCGTAATGCAGTTTGCGCTTCCTTCCAACATCGCCGCCGATTCGGGCCGGTTCCCAGAGGGCGACAATTCCGTCTTCGCTCCTGCTCAAACGAACTTCATGTATCATCAGGCTTATGCCTTATATAGACAGGCTGAACGTACTCGTCAGCTCGAAATCGACATTTCTCAGTATTTCGATTTCGACGCCGCTTCGTGAGTCTCGTGTGCATAGTTTACATCGATTCAAACTGACATTAAGTTTCCGTCCGAGACCACAGGCTTCCTCCTTCTTACGACGATACAAATTTACCATTCGATGTAGCTGCCAAGGAACCTGACCATGCCCCTAACGGCCTCCACAGCGCTCAATTACAAGCGGTCGCTCCACACTGTCGCGTCCCAATTCAACAATTGCAATCTGGGCCGGACCCAAGACAAGACGTTCAGAGGCACGATTATCTTCCTGTTTGGAAAAGGCTACCCACCATGTCTCGACAAGACGTTCAAAGAATGATGATGCAGAACGTTGGCTTGGCGGGTCATATTGTCGCTTTTGGGGCCATCTGGCGTGCGATCGCAGATCACGGCGGATACGCTAACGTGAGTTACGACACGCTTTCTGTGAATTTCGCTCCGGATTGTTCTTTACTGAGGCTTACCTCAATAAATCATAGGTCTGCTACCAAAGACTTTGGAAACCAGTGACCACAAGCACAGGTCTCCCCTTACGCTGCCCTGAAATCATGATTCCCAACTATTCAGGAAACGGTCAACCGCTCCGAACCGACTCGATGCCTTGTCTCCTCGGACACGTATTCCATGTGATCTTCTTCGGACCAAAGCGAACGGAGGAGGAAGTCAAGGCGACAGGATGGTTCCCTTACTATCTCGTAAGCAGGCGATCAATCGCAGTAAACCAGTCTGCCATCGCAGGGCAAGGGATGTCGGCTGTCATGGGGCAGATGAGGAGTCCATCCACTCTGCTTTCATCACCACCTGGTCTTGAACCGCTGGCGGCTCAAGCAGGTCCAACCGTTCTCAAGCCGCCCACACAATCCACCAAGAAAATGAGCACAGTCTTTCGGGCCATCAAGCCCCTTCCAGTCCGAGCCCCTTACACTTCCGACCATCACCTTGAGAACTCGTCTGTCCTCAGTGTCAGCCCGAAAGAAGTCGTCGATCAATCTCCTGCAAGAGGCTTCATGTCCACAACGATGGACACCAAGAAAAGGAAGCTGCCTCCAACTCAAGGAGGAGCTCCCGAACAGACCTCCTCATCACAAGAAAGATTCACCTTCATCCATGTCCCGCCTTCCGAAGCCTCAGTGGGACGCAGCTCGACTTCAAGGTCCGGGTCGACTCGTAGTGCCAGCGGGAGTGAGGAGTCGACCACAGCGTCCAGCTCGTCGAGACCGAAGAAGAGGAAGTTAGACATTCGAGAGACAAAAGACATCAAACCCAATCTAGCCGGACCTGGGCAAGTCAAGAAATCCGAAAGTCTTCCAAAGGATGAGCAATCGTTCGAATCCATCCTGGCCAACTTACCGATGGAAGAGTTCCTGCAAGCTTGCGCGGATCAATACAGCGCGGACTTGATGGCGGATAGCACATTCTTATCCTCCTACTCAGGTTCTGGAAGTACATGGACTGGTCCTGGATCCGACTCATCGCAGTCTTGGTCATCTACCCAGCTATGATGCCTTAACAAGAGATGAAGGTCCTTTCGCTTCGACACCAAACGAAGCTCCAAGCTCGAGAAAGCGGTTCAGAAAGATATCCTAGAAATGATGAATCGAAACGCCATAGTATTAAAGTACATTAGTCAACTCTTCACGAGCTTGAGTCTCTGGTGTCGATTCTACCATGTCAAATTATACCGATAACTATATAGTCAATCTGAAACCGTAAAGCGGAGGATTGGTCAGAAATATCACGTGACCTTGAACAATGTCAAGCCGCCGGGCCCGGGCTTATCAATCTCGCCCATGGCTAGTCAAAAGGAAAGCATCGGGTTGGTCAGAACTAACTTTTGAACTTCCATGGGTCGATTGCTTCTAGGTCTGCCCTACAACCACAACACATATAACGTCACAATCTTCGGCTAGATCTATCAACCTTAGTGAACCCATTCCCGAACAACAAATTAGACTCTGCCTAAACCATGTCGTCCTTCACCCTGCCCGGACCGGACATTGCCACCAACGGCGGTACCTCGCTCTCCCGCCCCGGCAGTTCGACCGAAAGTCTCCCTACCGTTGTCATTGGATGCATGGAGCGCCTGGAAGAGTACCAGACTCTATTGACCAAGCTTTGGGAGGTCGAGGGCAAGGAGAAAGTTAGGGGAGAGATGGTAGACAGGATCGTACAGAATGGTCAGTTGCGAATCATGACCTCCACCCTCAGCGGGCCGCAGCGAAGGGAATTAAACCAACTCATCCTTTTGCATACCGATGTCACAGCTACCCAACTTCCTGCTCAGCTACACCAAATTCACATGCTCATCTCCACCACCCAGAGCATCCCCTTCCTCCCTTACGTCCCCAAATCCACATTGGTGCACTTCCACCCTAGCGCTTCCGAGTCCTCCTCCTCCTCGTCTTTCACGTCGAACCTCGAAGCACAAGGCTGGACCCCAGTGGCAGGAGCCATCTCTCACCTCCCTTCCGGAGCAAGCAGCGACCAAATCCTCTCTTTTACATCACCTTCTACACAAACCCCTCTTATGCCGTCCTTCTCGACCTCGCAGGCAGTAGGGGGAACCGTCAAGCTCAAGAAGAAGAGCAAGGCTGCCAAGTCTTCCATCTGGGCAGCTCATTCGCCTATGATCGAGGATCCGGAAAAGTTGTTGACGGCGGAGGATAAGAAGCGACCCGAATGTGTCTTCCCTGATCCGGCGGATGGTCAGAGAAAGCGAAGAAAGCGAGCGTGAGTGTTTTGACAGTGTTCCTCTCATACCCTGAAGTCAAGAATAGACATGCTGACCATCTAGTGCTCGGTACTTGACTGTAGTTGCAAAGATTGTACTTGTGGACTCAAGGAATTGGAAGATGAAGAATTCGGCACCCCATCTACCCCTGCCTTCTTTATTGAGGGAGATGATGATATCCCCGACGTCATCAAGAACGCCACAGCAGGTGTGGAGAAAATATGGCCAAAAGGCGACAAGTTGGAGACGGCGGTGAAGACGTCTAGTTGTGGAAGCTGTTATGCTGGGGATGCATTCAGGTGTGGAAGCTGCCCGTACCTTGGGTTGCCGGCATTCGAGCCGGGGCAGAAGATCGAGATTCCGGTCGCGATGAACGATCTTTAGATGCGTTGCGGGAATATGAATGAGAGACTGTAAAAGTCATGGAGTTGCTGTTGTTCACGCCATTTTGTATGAACTCTATACGCTCATCATAAGAATTATCTAGATGCGATGAAAAGCCTCCTTCAAGACGTGCGAGGTACAGCCTTACTGGGCGGCCGTTCTCAAGCAGGTACGAAAAGATGGAGCACGACTCGACGTCGTTGTCATATACATATCGTCATGACGGCTTGTTTGACGCGGTCTACGACATTTCGTATGGTACATGATTTATCGCCCTATGATCGGACTAGAAGTGCGCTTTGGCGTCTGACTCCCGCTCCCGCTCCGCTTGACACTACCCTTTCGGAATAGACTGCCTGATGACATCTCGCTGGCCTTGTACTTTTGTGCCGAAGCGATCAGACCCGCTATCGTCTCGTTCCTGCGTTGACCATGTGCACTATGATTAGCTTATTCCCTTTCGTTTTCGCGAGCTTCTTGCTTTACGTACCGCCGTTTGTTCTCTTCGCCTCGCACTTCCTTGATCTCTTTGAGCCACGCCAGCAGGCTAGCAGCTTCTGAACACGCCTGAACAAGGTCCTCTTGCATCCGCGATAGATATTTAGGAGGCACAAGGCTCAATTGATCTGTAACGAATGTAAGAGCGTCGGTACCTGCCAAGACAACAAAAGGTTCCTCATGCCAACTCACCTTCTCTATAGCTGAGCAATTTGCCACACCTCTCTCGGTTGAATTCCGGTCGAGGACCTGCAAGCTTTTCTGTCTTGAGTTTTGAAGTCTTCCCCATCTTGTCTCGAGCGGAAGAAGTTCGAGGCCCCGGTCCAGCTTCAGCATTGGGACCGATTCGTAGTGGTGGCAGAGCCGATAGACGATGTGAGTCCACCTAATAAACGGGCTGAAGATTAGGCTCGCTCGGGACGGATAAGGAGTCTTTGCGGACTCGCCTCATCAAGGTTGACTGGTACCCCAAGGCTAATGAGTTGTTCTCTTCTGACTCGAGATCGCGTCCAGTCCAAAGGCTTTAGAACAGGAGGAGTGATCAACTGCGCATACAGATCCCGACTGTGGGCGACCGGGTACAATCAGCCTCGCGCCCGTTCGAGATCTCAAGGGTACGTCCACGACTGACCTTTCCTCAGAAAATAGAATCTGACCGAGCCCAGCGACTTGACGAATGGGCTCATCAGTCAACACCGAACGAATATCGAATGGTGGGTTGGGGGATAGAATAGGGTATATGGGCGAGAGGAGGGCGTTTATTTCGGACCGGATATCCGTTTTGGAGGGTAGATCTCGGGGGTCGAGATGCAGAGCTTTCTGTTCTCAACAAAAAGTAGCGAGCATTGGTCAACATCCGAGCTGACACGGGTAGTAAATATATGTGAGCTTACAGCTGGC
>Ga0308160_10007024_pt1 | contig 11301 bp, 10 predicted proteins | sample PhyFR1_FD_201036 | JGI IMG/M metagenome (GOLD analysis project Ga0308160, IMG submission 201036) | Phyllosphere microbial communities from UC Gill Tract Community Farm, Albany, California, United States - DLSLF.R1 | ecosystem: Host-associated > Plants > Phyllosphere > Unclassified | place: USA... | reverse complement strand
CCTGCAGGACTGCCGAGGCGCGGATGACCTCGGCCGCGGGCAGCTCCCCGGGCGCGAGACGGGCGACTCGAGGGTCGATCGGTGTCACCGGGAGGGGCTGCACCGGTGGCCGTCGCCGTCGCCGTCGCCGTCGATCGACGAGGACCGCGACGGCGGACGAGACGACGAGGAACACCACGACGGCGACGAGGAGCCGGGCACTCCTCGGGAACGTCGACGAAGCGAGTGCTCCGAGTGCGGCCAGGCACGGCACCGCGGTGACCAGGCCGACCGACAGCGGGACCAGGCACGACCTTGACGAGCCGCCGCCGTGGTGGTGCCGGCATGCGGTGGGGCGCTGGCACCACCACGGTGATCACTGCATTCTGGTGAGGCCGGCGATCAAGGTGCCCCGGGCCGCCGCGGCCTCGAGTGCCCACGTCGCCGTGTGCGTGTCGACCTCCACGCCGGTTCCGGTGATCCACAGCAGACCGCCCATTCCGTTGACGGCGTCGCGGAACGTGTCGTCGTCAACGTCGATACTCACCAAGACATCGTCGATGCCGTTCACGGTGACGATCAGCTGCAGCAGGCCACTTTCATCCCATCGGCCGAACGCATGCTCAGCGGGGCCCGCGCCGATGGTCGTCTCGACCAGGTCACCCATGTCGGGGCTGGGGTTCATCGTGAAGCCTGCGCTTAGCAGGTGATTCGCCTGCACGTCCACGCGTTCACCGCGCTCGATGATGAGCTGGTTGTTGCTTGCCAGGCGGTACACCACGAACGGCAGCTCCTGCCCGCTGATTATCAGCTTCGCGTAGATCCATGTGACGTCGGTTTCTGCCAACGGCACAAGTGACGGATCGCGCCGAACGGTCAGCTCTGAGGACTTGCAGCGGCTGTGCGTGACGTAGGACTCGAAGCGGCGCACCGGGAAGGATCCTGCGGGGACCGGCTCGTTCGTGGTGACGTCCACCGTCAACGACTTCGCTTCATCAGCCGCCATTGGCTGCTCACAATCCGCGCACGTCGACGCCGGCTGCATGACGCCGACGACAAACCGCGCGGTGTCGTCTTGCTTGAATTGGCGCAGCTCGGTGGGCCAGTCGAAGTTCGTAGGAATACTCACCCCCTCACCTTCGACGGCCAAAGCCGCAGGCGCAACCAGCCCCGCCGCCCGGGACTTTCCCGTGTCGGCGAAGGGTGGCTCAGTTCGCGCGATCGGCTTCGGCACGTGCCCGTGAGCGTGTGACGAGGAACGCGGCTCCTCGCCAACCGACGCGGAGCCAGTTCACTGCCGCGAGGGCAATGACGACCAGCAGCGGGCCCTGCGCCTAGAAGTAGAACGACGTCGGCCAGAATGGCGCACCGTGGTAAACCAACGCATCCACGTACCACCGCTGCGAGAACATCTCGATGTGGCTGCTGATCATGACGAAGAGCGCGATCGCCATCGTGGTGAAGCCAAGCGAACACGCCACGAGAGTGCTGGTTCTCGGGAACATCCTGCGTTCGTCCTTTCTTCGGTGATGGCTCTGTCGACACGGTGCCGCTAGAGCACGCCCCACCCGAGGAGTGTCGAGCTCTGCGAAACGAGGCGGGTGCCATACGCCGAAGCCAGCGGGGAGTCGAGCGCAGGGAGCGGCGGGAACGCGGACATTGCCCGGCTGAAGAGGATGACGTTGATGCCGTTGTTCACCGACGACCGAGAGCGAATCCCGTCGATGTCAGCGCCGTGCTGTTTGTACAGGGCTCGTGCGAATGCTCGGGATCGGGCAACTGTGCCGGTCATCTGTACCGCGGCGACGCTGATCTGCGTGACGGCGGTGCTGGTGAGGTCGACCAATGTCAGCGGCCGTGTCGGCGCCCAACGGGTCATGACGGGGGATCTCGTCAACCGATCAATGACTTTCTCGCGGCTGTAGCTCTCAGCCAGTGCTGTCACCGCCTCGGTGGCCGCGTAGTACACCCCGATGCCGGGCTGCAGACGAGGAGCCCCGAAGATGTGCGGGTCATAGCGCATCTCAGGGAGCGGCCCGAACTCGCGCATCTGATTCCACAGCGCCGGGTGGGCGCCGGCGCTGGGATACACACGCCACAGCTCCTCGTCGAACTGCGTCAACACGTCATCAGTCAGCGTGATGGTGCCAGCGTTGCGGGATACCTTGCTCACCGCCATGCCCACTGCTGCAGGATCTCGACGACGTCGTCGACGAGACCACCCTCAGTGAGCCAGTCGACGGGGGAGCGCTCAACGTCGCCCTGAACCACGAGCGCCGGACTGGGGTTCCGCATGAATCCGTCGACGCTTGCCGGGTGCGTTCCTTCGGGAATTGCTGGCACGATCCGGGCAAGGCCCGGCAGCTCACCGGTCGCGGTGAACTGCCACTTTGGGAACCGGCGGCTTCGACCGACCTGGAAGGAGTAGAGGCTCGGCTCTGCGACCCGGTGGCTCACCCGGCTCGGCGAACGCTGCAGCAGCGCACTCACCTCGTCGGCGCTCAGTGAATCGAGGATCACACCCTGCCTGGTCTGAGCGATCAATCGATCCAGCTCCCCGGCGGCAATCTGCGCTTCAGTCTCCGCAAGTGCCTCCTCTGTGAACGCCCCGGACGCGATGAGGTCCGCACGCTCCGCGGTTGTCAGCGTGCTGGTCGCGGTGATCGGTTCATCAGCGGTCTCAGCGAGCGACTCCAGCATCAGCTCGAGGTGATCCAGCCCGCTGTTCCCGAGGCGGTTCGCGACGTGCACGATCAGCTGCACGGCGTCATCGGCGACCTTCACCACGCGATCGGGGTCCGACACCGTGTCAAGGCCAAGCTTGAGCGACTGACCGGCTGACACGAAGCCGAGGTGGGACGAACGAGTCATAGAAGAACCTCCGCAAGTCACTGTACGCGTTGCTACTGAATTGCGAAATAGCAGTCGGGTTCGGGCTCCGCGGCATGCGACGAAACGGACAGCGGGCCCGCGGCACCAACACACGTCGAGCAATCCGCACCTGGACGGCTACGGCACAAGGACGCACGCTGAAGGTCAGGCCTCGGCGAGGATGCCCAAACTGATCCACCCGTCGGGGGCCGACTGCAGGTACGCCGCCAGAGCGGCGGCGTAGTTCGGCCGGACGCTTCGTGCGGCCGAACCTCAGTCGACCGAGCGACGGCGCGGACGGTGATATTCCCGACCGCGGTCGAGCTCACAGTGTTCGTCTGCACCACTTCGTACCCGGTGAGATCCAGGTCGTCGACGGCGCGGGCCCGCGCCGTGCCCTGATCGTCTCCGTGCCCGTCAGCGGTGATGGTGTTCGTGGAGCGGATCGTGCCGCGGACGGTAGTCATCGACCCATCTTCCCCGGCCGGGCCGACACCGCTAGTGTCGGTGGCCGCGGTCATCATCGGTGGCATGCCCGAACACCGATGGGCGCCACCGACCCGCCCCGATCCGCCCGAGGACCAGCCGCTCGTCGTCCCATCGGCGCCGGACTGGGTGCCCGGCTACCCGGCGGTGTGGGTGCGGGTCGAGTTCACCAGGTCGGGCCTGCAGACCGGCCCCAAAATCGTTGAGCAGGCGGACGGCGACGTCGTCTACGTGCAGCTCGTCCACATGGTCTTCGTGCACCACGTGTGGCTGCCCATCGATCGGATCAAGAAGCGGTCTCTGCGGCCGCAGGGGCGCTGCTGATGGCTCAACGCCGGCGTAGCCGCTGGGTACCCGAGGAAGCTGTGTCGCTGCCCGCAGACGCCCGCGGAAGCCTGGTGGGCTACCTCGCGCCGCCGGCGCCCGTACACGCGTGAATCCGCACCTACCGCGGTGTCGATCGCCGCGACCAGCGACGCCGTCCTGATCGAGTGGGGGAGCGGCCAAGCCGCGACCGCGGCGTGGGTGTGGCGGGCCGCGGTGAAGCACCGCCGAGACGCGTCTACTCGCTGATCGCGGTGGTGCGAGCAGTGGAGAGCACGTTCTCGATCTCTGCGAGGCTCTTGCCCGAACGCCAGGACACGATCGCGTTCGCGAACACGCCGCAGGCTGAGCTCAGCTCGCCACCGGTGCCTTGCGCGATGACATCCCAGGCCTCGGAGAGCCGCCCGATCATCGCCACCTCACTCGAGGGCGCTTTCAACCGGACCAGCTCCAACGCGATCGACACTCCTCCCGGGAACGGGTGCGGAGGCGGGAAATCACCAGGTTCCCGGTACAGCGACCGGTTCGCGATCTTCTGCCAGTGATCGGCCGCTGCCGCGAGCCCATCCACCCGAAGCAGCAGCCGCTCCACGGCCTGCTCGAAGGCGTCGCCGGCCGCCGACCGCCGCTCGGCGCGGAACACTCCCACCACGCCCGCGAGGCCAACGCCCGCTCCGACGACCGTTGCGAGCAGCTGCGCGAGAAAGGACGAGAGGAACTCATTCACGAAAGCGACGGTAGATGATCGAGGGCCGCTCCGACGCGTCGCACGAGAATGGCGGATGCCCGGCTTCACCCCCGGCGAGCACCTCCCGCCGATGTAGCGTCACGGTATGAGCGACGGCCGCACGATCTCCTACAGCGAATTCCGTCGAGCATGCAGTGCGTACCGCCCAAGCGAGCTCTTGCCCGTCCTCGGCCAGTACTCAGCACGCACACACGGCACCGCGCAGCTCGACAGTGAACGACTGAAGACGCTCCCGCCGTGGGGCTTCGCTACGATCGCCCGTGAATGCCTCCTGTGGGGAAAGGACACCCCGGGACGCCACGTTCACGAAAACACGGTCCCCGGACTGTTCAACCTGCTGCGCGATGTTGACGACACGGCAGATGAGCCAACGCTTGCGGAACTGATCACGCCGATGTTCCATGACCAGTTCCGGTTCCAAGCCGACCCGTTCACCGACATGGCTCGTGCAATCGTGATCCTCGGCCCGGGCTGGGATGGGCTTCCGGACTGGGATTGGACGCCCGTGTTCGGGCTGTCGCTGCCCGACATGGTCAGAGCAACATCGGTGCTGTTGGGCATCGCATCCGGCGTAGGGCTCGGGAAGGTAGACCTCTCCGGCCACTGGGTGCCACTTGTCAGCACGGAGCTCGCGCCTCTCGAGGACCTGACGAAAGCCCTCGCCTACCTCACCCTCACCCCCGAAGAACACCACGCCGACGCGGTCAAGGCGGGTGTGCTGGACGACTCAGTGGGCCAGTACGCCTACAATCCGATCCAAGCCCATCCGTTCATCGACTTCGGACCCGACATCGGCGTCGTCTCGCCCGAACCACGTCTGGTCTGGCAGGCGATCTCCCTGCAGAACCTCTACTACGTGGGCCCCACCTACTTCGGCGAGAAGACATTCCACCAGGACTTGGGCAAGCGGATCGAGGCCTACGTCGGACGTCAGCTGGGACTCATCGAGGTCGCGCAGATCACCGGGGAAGTACCGCTCGACGCGCAGAACAAGATGTCGATCGACTGGTTCCTCGTCCTGCCTGACCTCATCGTGCTCGTGGAATGCAAGTCGGCACGGCTGAACGCGAAAGCCCTCGCCGGAGACCCGTACGAAATCGCCCGCGCGACGCAGACATACCTGACGAAAGCACGCGACCAGATCGACAAGACAGCGGAGAAGGTCCGGGACCACGACAGGCGCGTGAGCTTCCTGCCGGAGGATGACCGACCGATCGTCGGACTGATCGTCACCGCCGAACCGATGCACATGGCCAACTCCGGAACCCCGGAGTACGGAACACAAGGCGATACGCCGACGATGGTGTTGTCGCTCAGCGATCTGGAACGCCTGGTACGCGTGCCGACGGCAGAGCTCAGCGCTCGTCTCGCTGCGATGTTCGACGATCCGGAGCGACGCACATGGGGATTCCCGCAGGCATTCGGCCTGGGGGCACAGGGCGAGAGGAACCCGATCATCCGGGAAGCTCTGAACCGATCGAGGTTCCTCCGCGACGACAATGGCGACTAGAGCACCGTCGGTGGCGGTCGGCAGACTGAAACGATGAGTGCGGCGCAGCCGACGAGGTTCTTCAGCGTGAACGTCCCCCAGCCGTGGCTGCGGATCCCTCGAGTCATGGCGTGGGTGCTGCTCAGCCTTACGATCCTGGTACCGGGCGTGGTGCTGCTGTGGGGGGGAGTCTGCCGTACACGCTGGACTGGTTCGCCCCGGCGAAAACCGGCGCGCCAGCGGACGACAGCGCCATGGCAGCGATGGTCATCGCCGGCGGTGCGGTCGGTCTGACGCTGCTGTCAACCTTCGACGCCGGTCCTGCAGTCGGTCGTCTCCGGGTGCACCCGCGGCCCGTAGGCGTGTGGCTCGGCGCCGTCGGGCTCGCGGTCGTCATCGCGCTCGGCGTATCCGTGTTCGTCGGCACCGAACTCGCCACGGCCCTGCCGGTCGACGCCGATGGTGCTGCAGTGGTTCGCATCGCTCTCGGCGGGGATTCTCGAGGAGTTCGCCTACGTGGTGGCGCCGATCGCAGGGTGGTGCGCGGCGATCGCCTCGATCGACATTCGCCGAGATCGACAGCATCAGCACCCGGTCTCGCCCCGCGTCTACCGCGCCGGCATCGTCGTACTGGTGGCCGTCGGGATGCTCCTCCGGTTCAACCTGCACACATACCAGGGGCTGCTGCCGGCACTGCTTTGGGCAGGAGTGAACATCGCGGTGTTCCTATGGTCTCGGTCCTTGCTTGCACTCGTCGTCGCACACACTCTCTTCGACGCCCTCTTCGCGAGCTCGATCGGGTTGGGCCTGAACTACTGGGGGACGCCATGGGTTGCGCTCGGCGCAGCGGTGGCGGCCGCCGCAACGGCCTGGGCTCTGACGATGCGAGGCCGGAAGCAGAGACTGGACCGACGGTCCAGCGATGCTCCCGACTTCACCGCTTGAGCTGGCTAGACGGCGCGTAGGGGAGACGTAGCTGCGCCGAGCAGGCTGCGAGGGATCACGAGCGGCTCGTTCTGATCAGCGGCGTGGATCGCTGCCCGCAGCAGCTCCACCGTCCGCTCTGGTAGCGGGTGGCCGAAGGTCGTCTCAAGGAAGCGAACGCTCTGGATCACTTCTTCCCCGCTACGAACCTGCCGCCGACAACGCACCGTCGCCGAACCGCCCGGGCATTGGCAGATCTGGGCTGGCTCGAAATCGATTCGTCAGGGCGAGCTGGACGCCCCGCGAGAACCCCACTGTGGTCCGGCGGATGTGCAGACTCGACGCGAACCTCGTCGATGACCCCCTGACCCCCTGACCGCCAACGCCTCACTGGTGCGCCTCGCCATCTTCGGGATCACCGACCACCCCGTCGCCCACACTGACAACTCCGAGACCGCTCGGTACCCGCTGTACCACGAAGCCACCCGGTCAGTTGTGTCAGCGAATCGACGCGAATCGATAGCCCTGAACCCTGGAGGCCTCCGCTCCGTAGGCTGAGCCCGTCAGCACGACGCCGATGGGGGAGCGCACATGATTCTGGTCGTTGACACGAACGTGCTACTCGGCCATGCGGAGCTGGACGGACGTGACTGGGGCGAGGTGAAGACCGCCGTCGCCGAGAAAGTCCTCACCGTTGTGATTCCATACGTCGTCGCCGACGAGCTCACCGCACGAGTACGCGCGAATCGACTCGATACAAAGCCCGTCGCGCCGCAGCGGAAGGGATTCCGCCGTGCTCCCACCCACATCGCCGACCCCGTCGACGCCGCGTACGCCGCAGCGAACGAGATGATCAACCAGTGGGCCGCAGGCTACGACGCCCACCGCGTCTTCGCTGCAGCCGGCTTCATCGTTCGGCCGGCGCCCGAGGCGAGCCACGAGGACCTGGGCTATCGAGCGGCGAATCGCATCCGCCCATTCGACAACGGCGGCAACGGGTACCGCGACACGCTGCACTGGTACACGGTGCTCGAGCTGTTGCGTGAGAACCAAGGCGAACACGTCGTCTTCCTCTCCAACGACAAGTCGGCGTACTGGGAGCGGGGCCAGCTCCACTCGCAGCTCAGCGCAGAGGTCGAGCCGCTCCTCGTCGGCGAAACAAGATTCACCCTGGCATCTACGCTGTCCGACATCTCCGTGCCGAGCAAGAGTGCTAGCGAGGAAGAGAGCGTCACGCTCACAGCCCAGGAGCGCGACGAGCTCGTCGCCGCGCTATTCAAGGCCGGTGTGCTGGAGTCGGCGGAGCTGTGGAACACGGTGTCCGAACTCGGCGACCAAGTCGACGCCGAGATCAGCGACCCGGAGGACCCCTCTGTGGTCTTCGCGTTCGCTCGGCAGATCGAGGGCGGCGGAACCGCCTACCGGACACGGATCCGCCTCAACGCCCTCATCATCTTCGACTGGGTCGACTGGATCGTCGACGGCGACGACACCGCCGGCACACGCGGTGACCTCGACATCACCACCTGGTACGTCCGCGACAAACACGACATCCGCATCGACCGAACCGACGTGCGCCTTGCCCCCATCGAGACGCCACCCAAAATCACAGCCGGGAACAGCCTGCGCACGAAGGCCTTCACGCAGCAGCTGATCGAGAGCATCCAAACCGCCGCCATGCTGCGCGAGATCAAACAGCAGAATATCGCCAACTCCGCCACGAAGGCCTTCAGCGCAGGGTTCGCCGCGGACCTCACGAAGTCCCTCAACATCGTTGCTCGGGCAGTCCATGACGCCCAGACCCTCAAGGACCAGCAATCCGCCGCCATGCTGCAGGCATCGTTCAACCCCGTGGCTGAAGCGATCCGGAACATGCAGCTCATCAAGGAACAACACCGGGCAGCGATCGCGCAAGCAGCGGGCTCAGCGAGCGACGTCGGAGCACGCATCGCGCGTGAACAGGCCGCCTCCCTGGGGCAGCGCCACGACGAGATCGAGCCCACCGACGCAGACGCTGCGGAAGAGGACGACGATCAGTCGAGCTAGCGACTCGAATCTGGGACTCTGCCAGTTCGTGACGACCGGGCGAGGATTGTCCGATCGAGCACCGGCCTCGTGCCTCGCCCACGACCCCACCTGCAGCCCCTACGAGGTCTCGCCCGCGTGCACGATCCGCGCGATCTTGTTCGCGTAGGCATCACCCATCTCCACGGCTGACGCAATGGCACGACCACCCCACTCGCACGTCGCCCACGATGAGGCAGTTGCGCATGCCGATCTCGCCACCGATGACCCCGCGGACCGCCACCACGAGCACGCCCACACCTGGGCAGGTGATGCCGAGGCCCGCTTCCGCACACTCGACACCATGGCGAGCGGAGCTGGGCTCTTCGCCGACAGCTACGGCCCGGAAGGGCAGAACGCCGTTGCTGGTATCAAGGACGTCATCGACGGCGCAGCAACCGTCACCGCAGCCGCGCACACTGCGGCGGGCCTGCCCGTGCCGGAGAAGATTTAACGCTGCCCGGCCCGCGCCGACGCATCCGTGGTCGACATCAGCGGCGGCCGGGACGGTGGAGATCTCCCACCCATGTACCGGGGCAACGACTTCCCGCCCGGCGACGACGGCTGGCCCAACGAGGGCACCCGGTACGCGGTTCGCCAGGGCGAGACCGTGGAGGTGAAGTACTCCCAGCGCGGTGAGGAAACCACCGTCCGGTATATCCGAATCATGGGCTGCTGGGCTGCTGGGCTGAGGTGCTCGAGTCAGCGGTCGAAGACGACGGCACCACAAAGCTCAAGAGCCGCGCCCCGCACAAGCTCACCATCCAGTTCCACCGGTGGGCCCGAGACGGGAAGACGAACGAACCGGTCATGGTTGCCGACCCCGACAGCGGCCCGGATCTGCCCGTGGTCGAAGACGCGATCGTCGAGTTCGACGAGGACGACTTCCGCAACCACGCAAGGGCCGAGAGACTGCCCTGGCCGGCACTGCTCGCGTCGACTTCCCGCCGCGGGAAGGACCAGGCATGGGACGCGATCTTCCAGACCCGCCGCGCCCCATCGAACAACAGCGTCGTCTACACCACGACCGGCTGGCGTGAAAGCGACTCCGGACCGTTCTTCGTGCACGCCAACGGCGCGATCGCTCGCGGCGGCCAGCTCGACCTCGACGTCGACCTGCCCGAGCTGTTCCGCGTGTACCGCCTACCCGAGCCCAACATGGATCCCGCCGACTTCCGGGGGCCTGGGCCCTCGCTACCGAACCGCTGGTGGACAAGCTGCCCCCGCGGATCATCGCGCCGCTGCTGGGCGTGGTGGGGATCCGTGTTCAAGCGGGTCGACACCGTCACGCACCTCATGGGTGCCCGCGGTTCGTTCAAGACAGCGATCATGCGCTGTGCCATGCAGTACGTCGCCCCCGAGCTGCACGAGACCGGCCGCAAGCAGGTCCTCTCCGCCTCCAACAAGGGCGGCACCGACATCGGCCCGATGCGGTACCTGTCGTACCTGTCGTACCTGCGGAACATGCCCGTGCACATCGACGACCTCGCACCAGACAGCGACGCGAAGGCCGCACAGAGGCGGCTCAGCAACATCGTCCGCGTCGTGTTCAACGGCATCGAGCGCGTCACCGGTAAGCAGCGCGGCGGCATCAACACCGACGCCGCCCCCGAAGCATCCATGATCACCACCGGTGAGCTCGGCACCAGCGGATCAGCCCAAACCCGCATCTTCACCATCCCCGTCGACCCCGGCGCGATCGTCGGCGGCGCGGACCTCATGGAGGACCTCGAACAGCGCCAGCGCCGCGAAGCCCGCGGCATGCTCGGCGCTGCCCTCCTGCAGTGGCTTACCCAGCACCGCGAAGCCCTCCTCGCCGAAGAAGCCGACGACACCGCCACGAACTCCCGCCGGGCCTTGTCGAGCTGGTGGCGCAAGCGCCTCCACGACCTGCCCCACGACCTGGGTGTGATCGGCCGTCTCGCCAGCTCCGCAGCAGCCTCCACCCACGGGGCGTCGCTCATGCTCCGCATGCTCGTCGACACCGGCGCGATCTCCCCGGAGCGGTCCGAGGCGCTCTACAGCTGGGCGATCGATGGCATCGGCGAAGCCGTCCGCATGCAGGACGCCGGCCACGGTGACCCCGCACAGCAGACGCTCGAGTACCTCCGCGAAGCGATCTCCTCCGGCCTCGGCCACTTCACCGGCGCGAACGGCGGCGCTCCCGAGGATCCCGAGGGCCACGGCTGGACCGTGAAGAGCCCGAACACGCAGTTCGAGACGTGGGTGCCGAACGGGACCCGCCTCGGCATCATCAAGGGCGAAGGCGCGACCGCACGACTGCTGCTGTCCCGCCGTGTCCTGTCGAGACCGCTGAGCACGGGCCCGACGGTGGCTCTCGATGATCGCGGCGGGGTCGTCACGCCCGTCCGGAGGCAGGATGCAGAGGACGTCCTGGGTGGTGGGGATCGCGGCC
>Ga0308160_10007023_pt1 | contig 11302 bp, 7 predicted proteins | sample PhyFR1_FD_201036 | JGI IMG/M metagenome (GOLD analysis project Ga0308160, IMG submission 201036) | Phyllosphere microbial communities from UC Gill Tract Community Farm, Albany, California, United States - DLSLF.R1 | ecosystem: Host-associated > Plants > Phyllosphere > Unclassified | place: USA... | reverse complement strand
ATAGCTGATAAAGGATTTTACCACGGAGAAAGATGAATCAAAGCCATCTGTAAGATCTGCCACTGTATAGGCGCTTGTTAAAATATAAAAGCATAATTTTAATTGGTAACTAAAAACAAACCAGGGAAATTATTGGTTCATTCAGACAAATGCGAATACGATGAGAACAGGTTCCATTTCGAGGCATTGCCTTACTTTACTGCTACTCGGCTTGCTTTGTTTTTCCTTATGTGCCGAAGCACAAGACGGGCCACTGCACCGGATGAAATTTAAAAGACCAGCGGACCTGCATGCCTATTTCCATTACTCCGGCGGGAGGCAGGGAATTGTTAGCGGACATCGGGGAGGCATAGAAAATAACCTTCCGGAAAACTCCATAGCTGCATTTGAAAACACCCTAACCTATACACCTGCCTTTTTTGAAATAGACCCAAGGTTAACCAAAGACAGTATCATCATCTTAATGCATGATGCAACATTAGACCGAACAACCAATGGAAAAGGGAAAGTATCTGACTACACCTGGGCAGAACTGAAGCAACTAAAACTTAAAGATGCGGCGGGAAACATTACCGAATATCGAATTCCCACACTTTCAGAAGCCATTGATTGGGCAAGAGGCAAAACCATATTAAGCCTGGACTGGAAGGACGTTCCTTATGCCATGACCGCCGACCTTATCCTGAAAAAGCGGGCAGTTGCTTTTGTAATGATCGGAATCCAGCATTTAGAACAAGCACAATACTACCTCAATCGAAACCGGAATTTCATGTTTGCTATGTTCATTGATGCTGCGGCGAAGTTAGCGGAGGTCGAAAAATCAGGAATACCATTTAAGCAAGTGATGGCTTATGTTGGTCCTGAAGATAAGCCTGCCAACAAAGATTTATACAATTTATTGCATCAAAAGGGCATCATGTGCATGATCGCCGCTGCGCCGATTTACGATAAGCTGGAGCCTGAGGAGAAAAGAAGGCTGGCTTATCAAAGAATTTTTGAAAACGGCGTGGACATTATAGAATCTGATCGTCCAATTGAGCTCTCAAAAGCATTATTAAAGTAACCTTCGTACAGGAGGAAACTAAGCTTGAAAAAGCTCAAGATCACCCAATGTTAAGTTTAAGTTCACTAGCGTCTCATTTGCTACTCCTCTTCGCTCCCGCTTCGATTCCCCTTCGCTACCGCTTCGCCAGGTATCGAAGAAAAAGCGAAAAAGGAACGCAGCGAATACGCTTCATAAACAAAATTGATTATTAAGAATTTTCTGTTTAACTTAAGTTGTTGTTAAACAATTAACGCACTCAAATTATGGCAATTATTAAAAATGGCATACTGGGCCCCGCTGTAGGCTCCGTTGCTAACCTGGTCGCGTATGTCCGCTTGGGCGTACCCATCATTCGTACCCACCCACCCCAACAGACAGATAAACCTCGCAGCCCTAAACAACTTGCACGTAATGCGCGATTTGCTATGGTGATGAAATTCATCAGACCCAACCTCGGTTTTCTTAATGTTGGCTTTTCTGTTAAAAAGCCTGCTGGTTTAACCGCTTATAACCTGGCAGTGTCTTACGCCATGGATCATGGCATCGCCGGTGAATACCCCGACCTGCAATTCAATTATCCAAACATGCTGGTAGCAAACGGTGACCTTGTCCCTACATTAAATCCCAGGGTGGAAATGACCGAATCCGGTACCATAAGATTTGAATGGGATGTGCCTGAAAAGCTAAGTTACCAGCGCGGCCGGGATCAGGTGATGCTGCTTGCTTTTCTGCCAGAGGAAAATGCTTCATTTTATTTGCTGAGTGGTGCCCGGAGAAACAGCGGTCAGGAACTGCTGGAAGTTTATTCAGGAAGCCCGGGACAGACCTACGAAACTTATATTGCTTTCATCTCAGACGACCGTAAAAAAGTCTCCAAAAGCATTTACACCGGACAAATCGTGATCGAATAGACAAAACCTATTATTGTACAGTAATCAATCGGGAATAGCTATACCTCTATTTTATCGACTGGAGATGCTATAAAACAAAGAAGGGCGGGTCAAATGACCAACCCTTTTCTCGTAAAATATTTGACAAGTATTTATTCAGATTTAGCAGCAGGTGCAGCTTTACCAGCGCCTAATAATTCAGCCAGCTTAGCCTGCAATGCATCTTCTCTCAGGTTTCTTGCAACGATCTTTCCAGTAGGATCTAACAGGAAGTTAAATGGAATCGCCTGTACTCCGTAAAGCTTTGAAGCTGCATTATCGAAATATTGCAAGTCTGAAACATGCGTCCAGGTTAATCCATCATCCTTGATTGCCTTAACCCAGGCTTCTTTCCCATTGGGACGATCTAAGGAAACACCCAAAACCGTAAAGTTTTTGTCTTTGTAAGTATTGTAAGCTTTTACCACATTAGGATTTTCCCTACGGCATGGTCCACACCAGGAAGCCCAGAAATCTACCAGTACATATTTACCTTTGAAATCAGACAATTTCACGGGTTTGCCATCCGGATCATTCTGCGTAAAATCAGCCGCCATAATCCCTACCTGAGATTTTTTAGCGCCATCAATTGCTGATTGAATGCTTTTACCTAACGGTGTAGCTTTCATCTCTGCTGAAAACTGATTGAATGCCGGTTCTGCTGTTGTGGGATCAATATCGTAACCCATTACCGATCTGAAAGCATTCAGGGCTACATAAGAGTTCGGGTTTGCTTTAATGAAGGTCTGGCTCAAATCCTGCATCTCCTTTTCTATGGCTTCAGATCTGGCATAAACGGTTTTCATATATGCTTCGTTTTGCTTCTCTTCATCACTCTTCGCATCATATTCTGCTCTTAATGCTTCCATTTTTACCGCAGCAGGCTTCATGAGTGCCGACAACTTTTCATTATCCGCATTTACTGGTGAACCAGTAATCGTCGCATTTTTGATGGAGTCTTTTGCAGTGATATTGATGTTCTTGTTTTCCACATAAAAGCTCAAAACATCCAATGGTGTTTTGGTTGCTGTTGGTGCTGTATGCACCACACGAATATTGGCACTTACCGGCGTTTCTACTGTTCCTTTAAAGGAGAAAGCACCTTTAACGATATTGGTTGAATCTGCAAACTGACCACCTGGTGTCCGGTAAATCAGATAGGCTTTTGCAGGTGCATTTAATGCCCCTACTTTACCGTTTATGGTAAATCCTTGTTGCGCCATTGCGGCAAAAGGCAATAAAAGTGCAGCCGATAATATGAATTTTTTCATTGATGTAATTGGTTTGGTTGAATGTTAATCAGATGATTGTCTGTTATCAAATATAAATATTGATAATTGCTTAACGATTCTTTACCAGGAAAATTACAATAGCTTTTGAAAGGTACGCCACCACAGATCAGGCATTTCCCCATTCACAGCCATGGTATAATCCTCATATCTGCAGGGCACCAGGTGGTAGCGCTCATTTTTAGACACCCCGGTTGGGTAAGGCACCTGCATCCACCAGCGGTCAGATTTTTTACTTTTTACAAACAGCATTTCCCCGTTGCCATCATTAAGTGTGGTGCGGTAAGTGAGGTATTGCGACTTGGGACTTAATGGGAAATCTTTTTTACGGTTATAGAAGCCATCCACAAAATACCAGACAATTTGTGCCAGTAATAAAGCCGTCTGACTGTTACTGTCGTATGCTGGATTGAATTCGTAAAAACCGATTGAAGTAAGTTTATCATTCATACCTGCGTAGCGTGCTATCCTGCAGGCCTGTTCTCCATAAAAACCATTCGGCGTGGCATTGGCATTGGCAGCGGCATCAGATGAACGGATGGCCGAGATGTCAAAGCTGATCATATTGGAGTTACGGATGATGGGCTCTGTAAGACTGATTTCGGTGCTGAACTCGCCCAAACGGTGGGCATCAAAGTATAATTTGCTCATCACTTTCAAGCTTTCCTGGTTCACAAAATAGGTTTGATAGCCCAGGTTGCTGAAGTTGAAGAGATAATTTGGCTGATGTAAAAAGATTTTGTTCAGATAAGTATCTGAACGTGTGGCAATACCTTCCTCATCATCCTCATCCAGGTCAAACTTATTATCCACGACAACCAAGTCCACTTTTTGCTCCAGACTTTCGTAAGCCAGGTATTGCGGATAAGTAAGATCCTGTCCACCGCCGATAATCACTGGCAGGATGCCCAGTTTCATCAATTCATTTACGGCCATTTTAACGGCGATGTAAGTATCAGAGATGGCGGCACCGGCTTTAATATTTCCAAGGTCAATAATCCGGCTTTTGAAATCGCCTTCATTCAACGTATAAAATTGTTCGCGGAAAGCATCCGGCCCAAGGGAACAGCCGCTGTTATTGACTGATGCACGATCATCCTGTACACCAAAAATGGCAATATCGTACTGCCCTTCTTCCAGTTCGGGAAACCTGTCTGTATAAAAGCTAGCCTTCATACCAAGCTGACTGGTTAGAAATCCGTTTTTTGGGCTAAGTTCTTCTAAATTTAAAGGAGAAAAGAAGTCAGATAAGCTCATAAATATCAATATGTGGCCTCAAATATCTATTTTTGAGGCCACATATTGATGCACATCCTTAAATAAATGAAATGATCTTGATTACTGGCGCGACCGGATTCTTAGGTGCTGAACTTACTCATCAGTTAACGGCAACAGGTCTGAAGGTGCGCGCTATAAAAAGGGCAAGCAGTAAAATTCCGGCGCTTTTAAGCGGTAATCAATCCATTGAATGGATAACTGCAGACATCAATGAATTTTCTGATCTTGAAGATGCTTTTGAAGGCATCACTAAAGTATATCATTGTGCAGGTCTGGTTTCATTTGACCCCAAAGACAAGCTTAAACTGATCCGTGTTAATATTGAAGGCACCAGTAATGTGGTGAATCTTTGTGTGGAACATGACGCCCGACTGGTTCATGTAAGTTCTGTGGCAGCGCTTGGCGAGGCAAAGAAAGGTGCAGCAATCACGGAAGAAGATTTCTGGGAATATAATCCGCATGTGCATACCTACGCCATTTCAAAATACGAAGGCGAGATGGAAGTCTGGCGCGGCATGGCCGAGGGTTTAGAAGCAGTGATTGTAAACCCATCAGTGATCATTGGCCCCAGTGCAGGTTATGACGGCAGCGGTGCGCTATTCAAAGTGGTGAGAAAAGGTCTTTCCTTTTACACCAAAGGGGCTACCGGCCTGGTTGATGTAGCGGATGTGGCCAAAAGCATGATCCTTTTGATGGACAGTGAAATACGGGGAGAACGATTTACGATAACTGCGGAGAACATGCCATTCCGGACCCTCTTCAGTGAGATTGCCGCAGGCTTTGGGTTGAAAGCACCAGAAAAGGAGGCTAAACCCTGGATGCTGGGCATCGCCTGGCGTGCAGCAAAACTGGCAACCTTTCTGACCGGGAAATCATTCGGCATAACCAGCGATACCGCAAGCAGCAGCATAACAACCAGCGAATACAGCAACGAAAAAATAAAAAACACCATAGGCATCAATTTTAAACCACTGGATCAAAGCATCCGGGAAGTTTGCGCCGCATTGATAAAAAACAATCCATGACACCGAAAAATTACTACATCATTGATTTCGACAGCACCTTTACCCAGGTAGAGGCATTGGATGAAATGGCTAAGATCTCTTTAAAAAAACATCCCAATAAAGCAGAAATCTTAAAGCAGATTGAAGATTATACCAACATGGCGATGGAAGGTAAATTGTCTTTTTCAGAAAGTCTGGCGGCAAGGGTGAGGTTACTTGATGCCAATCAGGATCACCTGAAACAATTAATAAAACGTCTTAAGAAAAAAGTTTCCAGCTCCTTTTCCCGTAATGCCGCTTTTTTTAAGAAACATGCGGATGAAGTACTGATCGTGTCTGGTGGTTTCAAAGAGTTCATCATCCCGGTAGTAAGTCAGTATCACATTAAGATTGAAAATATTTATGCCAATACCTTTGTAACAGACGAAGCGGGAAAAATTGTTGATTATGACCATAATAATCCCCTAAGTGAAGAAGGTGGAAAAGTCAAATTATTGCAGGGCATGGGCCTGGAAGGCAATGTATACGGCATTGGCGATGGTTATTCTGACTTTCAGCTTCGGGAGAGTGGCCTGATCAAGAAGTTCTTCGCCTTTACAGAGAACATTGCCAGAGAGAGCATCGTTAGCAGAGCTGACCATGTTACGCCCAGCTTTGATGAGTTCCTTTTCGTAAATAACCTGCCGAGTGCCATTTCCTACCCTAAAAACCGCATTCTTTGTCTGGTGATTGGGGATGTAGCTGCAGAAAGCATTGCCATGCTAAAAAAAGATGGCTTTTCTGTGCGTCATAAAACCGATTTTGAAGATAAATATGTGCCTGATGTGCATATGTTGCTGCTTGCAGAAGGACAAAAGATTGATCCGGAAAAGCTGAAGCTTGCGGTAAAACTAAAAACCATTGGTTATTTTGGGTCCGGAAAATCTATGGACCTGAATGCCTGTACTGCAATGGGCATTGTGGTGTTCGACAATCCGAAAGGCAACCCCAGGAGCGTGAAGTTCCTTCCAAAAAGAATGATCGACTTTATGAATACCGGCGCGACCTACCTTAGTGTAAACTTCCCCAATTTGCAGTTGCCAAGGATGGCAAAATCACATCGCCTGATACACATCCATCATAATATTCCGGGGATCATGGCGCAAATCAACACCATATTTGCGCAGCACGACATCAACATTGTGGGGCAGTTTTTAATGACCAATTCACAAATTGGTTATGCCATTACTGACATCAATGCCGAATACGACAAGGAATTGTTTCGCTCCCTTAAAACGATTGAACAGACTATAAAATTCCGGGTTTTATACTAAAAGAGCAGCAACGTTTAACTTGATTTAGCATCCGGGCAAAGGGGCTTAGTGTACCTCAAACACCTGTAAATCTGAAATAAAACGCACGCGCAGTATATTTTTTCTTAATTTTGTTCCAACTAGAAATTACCGTTGTGATAGATACTTTAGAGATTAAACAAACCAAAACAAGTCATTCAAGATTGGCTGAAACCAAATTGACTGACCTTCCATTTGGTAAGGTTTTTACAGACCATATGTTTGTTGCCGACTATATTGACGGCGAGTGGAAAAACTTTGAGATTTTGCCTTATGGACCAATTCCAATGAGCCCTGCGATTTCAGCGCTGCATTACGGTCAGGCAATTTTTGAAGGCATGAAAGCTTATCGTCTTCCAGATGGCAGCATCAGTATATTCAGGGCAGACAAGAACTTTGCACGTTTTAACAAATCGGCCACCAGAATGGCAATGACCACCATTCCGGAAGAGGTCTTTATGCAGGGTATTGCATCACTGATTAACCTGGATAAGGATTGGGTGCCCAGTGCAGCCAATAACTCTTTATACATCCGTCCGACATTATTTGCTACGGATGCCGTTCTTGGTGTAAAAGCAAGTACAGATTATAAATTTGTGGTATTAACCAGTCCTGCTGGTCCTTATTATAATAAGCCGTTAAAGGTAAAAATTGAAACCCGTTACACCCGTGGTGCTGACGGTGGTGTTGGCGCAGCAAAAACTGCCGGTAACTATGCCATGTCCATGCTTCCAACAGCCGAAGCGCAAGCGGAAGGTTTTGATCAATTGATCTGGACGGACGCTAAAGAACATTTATACGTAGAAGAATCCGGAACTGCTAATTTGATGTTTGTAATGAACAACAAAATTGTAACTCCTGAAGTACGTGAAACCATTTTGGATGGTGTAACCAGAGATACCGTTTTACAAGTTGCAAAGAGCCTGAACTATGGCATTGAGGAAAGAAGGGTATCGGTACAAGAGGTGCTGGAGAAAATTGCTTCAGGCGAACTTACTGAAGCCTTTGCAGTAGGTACCGCTGCAACAATCACACAGATTGCAGAAATTGGTTTTGAAGGTAAAATTCACACACTTAATGATCCTGCAAACCGCCCGGTTTCCGCAGCCATTGCTAAAAAAGTAAATGACATTCGTTACGGTCTTGCACCAGACGAATTTGGCTGGAATTGGGTAATTTAATCTGATCGCTAGATAGCATATAAAGGAAGCCGCACATTTAACGATGTGCGGCTTCTTTGTTATACAAAGTTCATTTATTGGATAATATTATATCAATAGTTTGGAATTTTAACATAAAAGAAAATGGTGTAACCTCCTCTGGTTAAAGGGCTAATAGTGAGAAATCCATTGCACACATCTGGTTAGATAAGATCATGATAGGTTAAAATAATATTATATAGAATGTTAGCAGTAGCGCTAATTTTATCTAATAATAACTAACCAATTATAAATCTTATGAGTAAAATTTTACGAGCAATCTGGCTTGTGATCTTGTGCGTTGGTACATTGGTATCCCAGGCCCAAACGCCCACATCCAGAAGTATTACGGGTACAGTCTATGACGAATCAGGTGCTGCATTACCCGGCGCAGGTGTAGTCATCAAAGGCACAAAGACAGCAGTATCTACAAATGTTGATGGAAAATACACCATCACCGTACCAAACGGTTCAACAATCCTGGTATTTTCTTACATCGGTACCACACCACAGGAAGTGGAAGTTGGTCCGAGTAGAGCAACCATTAATGTAACCCTGAGATCATCCGCTACCGATCTGGACAATGTGGTGGTTATTGGTTACGGAACTGCTAAAAAATCTGAAGTTACCTCTTCCATTTCATCCATCAGTGCGAAAGATATAAAAGACCTTCCGGTTTCCGGTGTAGATCAGGCATTGCAGGGTAAATTATCCGGTGTGAGTGTATCTACAAACGGTGGTCAGCCAGGTGGTGGTGTTTCTGTACGCGTTAGGGGTATCACCTCCGTTAATGGAAACGAACCTTTATACGTAATCGATGGTGTGCCATTGCAAACTACCAGAAACACCATTTCGCAGGATCAGTTGGGTGGTATGGGTGGCCAAACCACCCAAAGCCCCCTGGCTTCACTTAACCCATCAGATATCTTAACCATTGACATCCTTAAAGATGCATCTGCTCAGGCCATTTACGGTTCCATGGCAGCAAATGGTGTGGTATTGGTTACCACAAAAAGAGGTCAGGCGGGTGAAGGCAAAATCACTTATGAGGGCTATTATGGCCTGCAGGAGGTTCCCAAAAAACTGGACATCATGAATTTAAGTGAGTTTGCAGCATACAATAATCAAGTGTTGGAGGAAATCGCCTTAACAAATGGCAATACCACATTCACCCCGATTCCGGAATTCCAGAATCCATCCATATTAGGTGTTGGTACCGACTGGCAGGATGAAGTATTTAGAAGAGGTGCGATGCAGAATCACCAGCTTAGCTTTTCTGGTGGTCATGATAAGACCAATTATTATACTTCTTTGAATTATTTCAATCAGGAAGGTACGATCCTTGGCTCGGAATTCAAGCGACTATCCTTACGATTCAACATTGATCAGCAGGTTAAAAGCTGGTTTAAAGTTGGATTGAGTTCAAACTTAACCAGAAGCAATCAACGTATTTCACTAACCAATGGATCGGATGCCATTGTAACCATTGCAACAGCGAATAGCCCTGCATCCCCTGTTTTTGATCAAAACGGTGGTTATGCAACCACTGTTGGTATTGGTGGTTACAATTTCGGTAACGTTCGGAACCCAATTGCACTGGCTTTAGCCCGTGAAGTAAGAAACATCCAGAGCAAAGGCTATGGAAACTTGTTTGGGGAGATAACGTTCAGCAAAAACTTCTCTTTCAGAAGTGAAATCAACTTCGATTATACGGTAGGTGACAATAGTGCTTTCCAGCCATACATTGATAACATTTTAACCCCAAGCAGATTGGTGGAACAAAGATCATCGAATGTTTATTATGGCGTTAGAAACTTCCTGAACTATAACCAGGCTTTCGGTAAACACAAGGTGACTGCGTTATTGGGTCATGAATTTCAGGAGGGGGAATATGACCAATTAGATGCCTCAAGAACAAATCTGGCTCAGAACATTCCGGCAATTGGTGCTGGTGGAGAATCAGGTCAGTCTTTAGGTTCTTATCTGGGTAATTTTGCCATGGAATCTTATTTTGCCAGAGCTGGATACACTTATGATGATAGATATGCATTAAATCTATCGGTTAGACGTGATGGATCTTCATCTTTTGGTCCGGAAAACAGAATTGGTTATTTCCCTGCTGCATCCATTGGCTGGACCGTTACCAATGAATCATGGGCAAAAGACCTGAAATTTATTGACTACATGAAAGTAAGAGCGGGTGCGGGTGCCGTGGGTAACCAAAACTCACCTTCTGCAAACGCTTATGTAACCAGGGTACGACTGGTATCAACTGCACCTTTTGGTCAGGGTGGTATCCCACAAAACGTGGGTAATCCAGATTTGCAATGGGAATCTGTAAAAACCTATAACGGTGGTATTGACCTTGGATTCCTGAAAAGGAAACTTGAAGTCACTTTAGACATCTACAAAAAGGAAACTTCTGATATGATCCTTGCCAGTACGCTACCTGTATTTACCGGTATAGGTACTGAATATAACGACATCCAGGCACCGGTTGTAAATGCTGGTAATATGGTAAATAAAGGTTTTGATATCGGAATAACTTCTTATAACATGACTTCCAAAGATTTTGACTGGAGAACAAACTTCGTTTTCTCGAGATACAAGAATATCTTAAACTCACTAAATAGTTCGACTTCTACCATTACAGAATATGTTGAATACGGTAATGCGGTACTATTGACCAGAACAGCAGCAGGCCGCCCTGTTGGTGGATTTTATGGATTCCAAACTGATGGATTATTCAGAACCATGGAAGAATTGAATAATGGTCCGGATCAGGGATTACCGGTTAGTCCAACAGGAACCTGGTTGGGTGACGTAAGGTACAAAGACCTTAATGGCGATGGTAAAATTGATGATCAGGATTTAACTTATATCGGTGATCCGAATCCATCTTTCACTTTCGGTTTAACCAATACTTTCCGATATAAAAACTTTGATCTATCTGTGTTCCTGCAAGGTACTTATGGCAATGACGTCTTAAATTACACCAAAAGAACCACTGAGCAACTTAGCAACGTATACAACAACCAGTTAAGCACCGTTAAGGACAGATTTACCGCAGCGAATCCAGGTGGATCTCTGCCAAGGTATAATCAATGGCACAACAACAACTTCAGGGTTTCGGACCGCTTTGTAGAGGATGGCTCTTATCTGCGTATCCAGAACATCACTTTTGGCTACAACTTGCCAACAAGGTTAATCAGCAAAGCTAAAATTCA
>Ga0308160_10007022_pt1 | contig 11303 bp, 6 predicted proteins | sample PhyFR1_FD_201036 | JGI IMG/M metagenome (GOLD analysis project Ga0308160, IMG submission 201036) | Phyllosphere microbial communities from UC Gill Tract Community Farm, Albany, California, United States - DLSLF.R1 | ecosystem: Host-associated > Plants > Phyllosphere > Unclassified | place: USA... | reverse complement strand
GAGCTTTTCCCACAGGCGCGGCAGTTTATCCAGTTCGTGCTTCTGCAGCCAGGGCTGGACCTTGCCCTGGGTCTGCACCCGTTCCTGCAGCTGGCGCAGCGCCGCCAGGCGCGCTTCCAGCTTGGCGCTGGCGGCCGCTTCGGCCTGCGCGCCGGCATGGGCCTGGCGCCGCTCTTCCTCGACCGCCTGCTGGCGCGCGGCGGCTTCTTCCAGCATCAGGGTCTGCTCTTCCAGCTGCAGCTGTTTTTCTTCCAGCTGCATCCGCAGGTTGTCGAGGTGGCCGGCGTCCGGCAGGTCGATGCCGGCGCGTTCCTGCTGCAGGCGCTCGCGCCGCGTGGCCAGCGTGGCCAGGATGCTCGCGGCATTGCGCCCGTGCGCTGCGGACAATTCGATGCGCTGCTGGACCTGCATGATGCGGGCGCGCGATTCGGTCGACTGGTTCTGGGCCGCGCGCCAGGCGGCGTCGAGTTCGGGCAGGCGCTCGTTCTGGGCTTCCACGGCGATCTGCGCCCCTTCGACGCGCGCCGCCAGCTCTTCCAGGCGGAACTCGCCTTCCTCGATCTGCTCCTGCAGCTCGGCGGCCTGGTTCTGCCACTGCTCGCGCTGGGCAGTCAGGGTGCCGATCTGGTTCTGCAGGCGCGTGCGCGACTCGACCACGAACTTGATCTGCGCCTCCAGGCTGCCGATCTCGGAATTGGTCTGGTACAGCGCGCCCTGGGCCGTGTGCAGCCGGTCGCCGGTGGCGAAGTGGGCCTGGCGCAGGCGCTCCAGTTCCAGTTCGTGATTGCGCAGCTGCGCGGTCTGCGCCTCCAGCCCGGTCTGGGCCTGCTCCATCTCGAGGAACCAGCGCGCCTGCTCGGCCTTGGCTTCGTTCTTGCGCAGCAGCCAGAGCAGCTTCTGCTTTTCTTCCTGGTCCGACTGCAACTGCTTGAAGCGGTTGGCGACAGCCGCCTGCGCTTCCAGCTTTTCCAGGTTGGCGTTCAGCTCGCGCAGGATGTCTTCCACCCGCACCAGGTTTTCGCGGGTGTCGGCCAGGCGGTTTTCGGTTTCGCGGCGGCGTTCCTTGTACTTGGAGACGCCGGCGGCTTCTTCCAGGAACACGCGCAGCTCTTCCGGGCGCGATTCGATGATGCGCGCGATCATGCCCTGGCCGATGATGGCGTAGGCGCGCGGGCCGAGGCCGGTGCCGAGGAAGATGTCCTGGATGTCGCGCCGCCGCACCGGCTGGCCGTTGATGTAATAGGTGGAGGTGCCGTCGCGCGTCAGGGTGCGCTTGACCGCGATCTCGGCGTACTGCCCCCACTGCCCGGCCGCCTTGCCGGCGCTGTTGTCGAACACCAGCTCGACCGAGGCACGCCCGGCCGGCTTGCGGTGGGTCGAGCCGTTGAAGATCACGTCCTGCATCGATTCGCCGCGCAGCTCGGATGCCTTGGATTCGCCCAGCACCCAGCGCACGGCATCGATGATGTTCGACTTGCCGCAACCGTTGGGGCCGACGACGCCCACGAGCTGCCCCGGCACCTGGAAATTGGTGGGATCGACGAAAGACTTAAATCCCGACAATTTAATGGAGGAGAGACGCACGTTCGCTACGCTGGATGGGGTTCGACGAAACCCGCATCATACCATCTGTTGCTTGCTGTCAGGACAATTCGGCCGGCACGCGGCCGGCATCGATGGTGCGCGCCCTGCCCATCGCCTTGGCCCGGTACAAGGCAGCGTCGGCGCGGCGCAGGAGGCCGGCCATGCGCACTTCGTCCGGCGCGCGCAGCGCCATGCCGCCGCTGTAGCCGAGCGCATGGCCCAGCTCGGGCATGGCGGCATCCTGCAAATGGATGCGGATGCGGCGGTCGAAGGCCAGCACCGCCTCCTCGTCGGCCCGCAGCAGCAGCACGCAGAATTCTTCGCCGCCGTAGCGGCACACGGTGTCGCCGCTGCGGCATGCGTTTTTCAGCACGCTTGCAAAAAACTGCAGGGCGCGGTCGCCGGCTTCGTGGCCGCGGCTGTCGTTGATCTGCTTGAAGTGGTCGATATCGATCATCAGCACCGCGAGCGGACTGCCATAGCGGATGCTGTTCGCCAGTTCGATGTCGGCCTGCAGCAGCCAGGCGCGCCGGTTCAGCACGCCGGTCAGGCCGTCGATGGTGGCCAGGCGCTCGAGCGCGCGGGCCGCTTCATCGCGATGCGCCAGCAGGATGCCGACCAGGCCGGCGACGGTGGTCACGTTGGCCACCAGGGCAAACGCCAGGTTGACCGGGTGCGGCGTCATGAAGGTCGGGAACTGTTCGGTAAAAAACGCGCCGAGCACGCCGCGCCATGCCGTGAACAAAGCCTGGACCGCAAGACCGGCGATCAGCAGCCAGCGCCAGCGCCCGACCGGCACGGCGGCGCGGCGCGCCAGGCCCACGATCATCAGCGCCATCTGCAGCGCCAGCAGGCCATTGGCCCAGCCGACCCGGAACGCATAACTGGAGAAACCGGCGCCGTAGCCGGCCGTCATCGCGATGGCCAGCAGCGCCGGGACCCGATCCGGCGCACCGCGGCCGCACCACAGTTCGAAGGCGGCGGCATTGCAGGCCAGGCCGCCGGAAATGCAGCCCATCGACAGCGTCGACAGCGCAAAATCCGCGGTTCCGCCTGGCGCTACCCGGCTGGAGAGCAGAAGCAGTATCCAGCCGAGCGCCTGCAGCACGGCGCCGGCCTGGGCAAACCGGGCCGCCCGGTTGACGTTCCCCATCACGGACACCAATGCCAAGGCCATCGTCAGCATGCTGAAGGTGGTCGCAACGAGGATCGAGGCTACATCGAAGGGCATGGCAGGGAGAAAGCCGAAGAAAGTAGGCCACACGCATGGCATGGCTGTCTGGAAACAGTATAACCTACTATTTGTTGCCTGCTGTCAGTGAAACTTGGGGATGGCGCGATCCGGCGCGTCGTTCCCGGCCCCAGCCGCCATCGCCGCCATCAGCACCTGGCCGACCACCCCTTCCATCGCCAGCACGCGCGCGGCGCCGGCGTGCAGCGCGTCGACCAGCTTCTCGGCCGTCATCGAAAACGCTTCGCGGCGCCCGCTGCCGGAGAAGATGAACAGGGTACGCAGCGGGCTGACCCAGGCCAGCCTGACCTTGCGCGCGTTGGTACGGGCGCCGTCGTCGCTGCGGAATTCGCACCACATGCCGCGCTCCAGGCCGTCCAGCGGCGAGATCGCGTCCTGGCGCGCCGCTTCCTGGGCCGCGGCGGCGTTTTCCAGCTCGACCCGGCGCATGGCGTCGCGCTGGGCCGCTTCCACCGCCAGTTCCAGCTGGCGCTCGGGCGACAACTCGATCGGGGCGCGCACGATGGCGGCGTGGTATTCGGCCAGGCGGGCAAAGAAGTGCAGGCGCTCGGCATCCTGCCAGCGGATCGCGTCCAGCCATTTGTTGAGCGTGGCCAGCAGGCGCGGCAGGCGCGCGATCAGGGTCTTGCGCTGCTCCTGGGTCGCCTTCGGCTTGATGCTCCAGATCAGGTCATCCATCGCGCGGGTGGCGTTGCCGACCGCGCCCGGCTTGTCGTCCTCGATGGTGTAGGCGAAGGTCAGCACGGTGGTCCAGCGCTGCTCGAGGAAGCCGCTGACCGCATCCAGGATCTCGCCGGCTTCGGCACCGTCGGCGTCCTGGTCCTTGCCGGCGCCGATGCGCAGCGCCACCGCGTCGCGTGCGGCGCGCGTGGCCGCCGCCAGCTTTTCCTGCTTGAGTGCAGTGGCCACCGGGGTCGCCAGCGCCTGTTCCTCGGCGCGCTCTTCCTGCGCGATGCTGGCCTCCAGGCCGGCCACCGCTTCCTCGAAGCCGGCGCTCTCGCCGCCGCCCGGCTGCGCCACCCGGTCGACGCTGCGCTGCATGGCCTGGAACACCGGGTCGTCGCCATCCTTGTGCTGCTCCCAGCCCATGCGCGACAACAGGTCGACCATGCGCCGCGCCGGATGCGCTTCCTCGAAGAAGAAGCTTTTATCGAGCAATGCCGCTTTCAGCACCGGCACCTGCAGCAGCTGCAGCAGTTCGCGCGCGCGCGGCGGGATGCTGTCGTCCAGCAGCACGGTCTCGAACACGCGCGACAGGAGGTCGAGGGTATTGGCGTCGCCGCGCGACAGGCTGCCCTGCGGCAGGCTCTGCTTCAGGCGCGGCAGGTAGAACACCTGGTGCGGTGCAGCTGCACCGCCCTGCCCGCCGCCGTTGGCACGGGCGGCGGCCAGCACCGGCTCGATGCCGGCCACCAGCTCCAGCAGCGGCGCGCTGGCGACCATGGCCGCGCCCGGCGCCGCCTGCGGCAACGGCGCAGCGCCGCTGGCGGCGGCGACCAGGCCCTGCACCGGGATACCGGCCCATTGCACGGCGAGGCCGGGCGCCACGCCCGCGCCTGTGCCCGCCGCGCCCGCGGCAGCGACGGCACCGGCGGCACCGCCGGCAGCGGGCTGTACCGGCACATAGAAGGCAGCCTGGCCCGCGGCCACGCCCTGCGCAGGAACGAAACCCGCGGCGGGCTGGGCCGGCTGGGCCGGCGGCATCCCTGGGACCACGCCGGCACTGGCTTGGAGCGGCGTGCCGCCCGCGGCTGCAACCACGCCGTGCAGGGGCTGGAAGACCGGGCTGGCGGCAGGTGCCGCGAAGCCCGCCGCCGGCTGCAGCGGCGTAGATGCCTCCGGCGCGGACGCGGTGACGGCGGCTGGCGCAGCGCCACCAGCCGCATCCGCGCCCACCCCGCCCTGGAACCCGGCCGCGGCACTCGGCCGCCAGCCGCCGTCGCCGGACGGCATCGCCGGCAGGTCCGGAATCAGCGGCACCCCATCCTCGCCGCCATCGTCGCCGAACAGCGCGCGCAACTGCTTTGCCAGCGCCGCGCGGCTGCCGGCGCGCGCTGCCCGGGCGGCGGCGCTGTCGTCGGTTTTCTGGATGCGCAGCGCGTCGACCGAGCCGGGCTGGCCTTCCTTGCGCTTCAGGACCTCGACCAGGCGCTCCAGCAGCGGTCCTAGGTCGAACACGATCTCGGGGCGCAGCAGCGGCTGGATCAGGCCGTGGGCTTCGGCGTCGGGCTCGAATTCGCGCCAGGCCTGGTCGAGCGCCTTCAGGAATACGGCTGGACGGAAGGGATTGGCGTCGGCGCGCAGCAGGCCGCGCTCGAGCAGCAGGCCGAGGCGGACCGACAGCGTCGCCAGCACGTCGGCATGCTGGATGTCGAAGGGGCGCGCCAGCGCCGTGAACGCCAGCCTGTCGTCGATTTCCTCGAGCGGCACCAGGCTCAGCGCCGCGGCCGCGGCGGCGGCAGGCTGGCGCGCATGCGCTGCCGGGCCCAGGGCATCCAGTTCGGCGCGCACCGCCTGCCCGATCGCGGCCTCGGCCAGGTGCACGAAGGCGTAGCCGTTGTCCTTCAGCAGGCGCGCCGATTTCACGCGCTGGTAGACCGCACGCGTGTCCAGGCCCGGCGCATCGACCTCGGCCAGCGCCGCGGACATGCGCGCGGCCATGTCGCCCAGCGCGTCCTTGACGTGCGTCGAGACGGCGCCGGCGAGCGCGTCCAGCGTCGCCTGCAAGGACGCGGCCTTACGGGCAGCCGGGGTCTGGACTTGGCTTGCGGTCATGGGTTTGGAGAATGGCGTGGAATGCTCTGCTTATTGTGGCACATAATTTCCGGCTAGCAATCAGAATAGTTGCGCCGCCGTGGCTTCAGTCCGCCGCGCAGCATGGTCCAGCGCCACCCCTGAAAGAATAATCATGCTATTGATGAGCTAACTCATCCATGAATTTACTGGTTATTAGCGATAGACCTGGCAAACACAAAATAAGCATATTTGTTTTTCGCGCTTTTCAAGTAAAAACATTCTTTGATACCCAGTCCTAGTCCTACACGAGCTCAAGTAAAGCTCCGATACCTGTTCCAAGGCTGGGCTCGCATCATTGCACTACCGAAAACGCTGCTGAACAAACAAAGTTTAGACAACGTTTTGGCGAGCAGGACATTTCCCATTTTATCGAAAGGAATGATCATGACTACGAATAAAAACTCGCGTCCCGGCAATCAAGGCGGCACCCACGAACAACACGTGAAGGCCGGCCAGCAAAGCCACAAGAACGACGCCAACAAGCAATCCGGTTCCGCAGGCTCGAGCTCGCGCTCGCGTTCGGGCGGCGTCCAGGGCGGCACGCCGGAACAGCATGCTGCTGCCGGCCGCCAGAGCCACAAGAACGACGGCAACAAGCAGTCGGCCTCGTCGGGTTCGGGCTCGCGTTCGGGCGGCACCCGCGGCGGTTCGCCGGAACAGCATGCCGAAGCCGGCCGCCAAAGCCGCAAGAATGCCGGCAACCGCTGATCGGCTGAGCCGCTGATCGGGTAGAGGCAGATAAAAACAGCAGGGCCTGATGCGTCGAAAGCGCATCAGGCCCTGCTGTTTTCTATCTATCCGTAGCATGGACAGGCGCATGCGCCTGGCGCGTTTCCGATCTTGGAGACGCGCCAGGCTTCCTGATCCGGGTCAGATCATCAGATATTGCGCAGCGGCGCGCCACGCGGCGGTGCGAAATCGGTCACCTCGGTGATCAGTCCCGCAGCCTTGGCTTCGCGCGCGGTGAGGTGGAGGTCGCCGTACTGGTGGATGCCCCACTGCTCCGGCGAAAGTTCGATATGCTTGCGCAGGATCGACTCGGTGCGCGCGTCGTCGGCGCGCAAGCCTTCGACGATGATGTTCAGCGCATCCGGGCGCGAACCCGGCGAAGCCGTCGCATGCGACTTGTGGATCATGAAGCGCGCGGTCTCGCTGGCGTAGCGCTGCCGGCCTGCCAGGAACAGGATCACCGCGATCGACGCCACCGCGCCGCCGTTGTAGGTGATGAAGTTGACCGGTGAATTGGCCATGAAGTTGTACAGGCACAGGCCGTCGCTGACGTAGCCGCCGTTCGACTGGACCAGCACGTGCGCCGTGTCGATGCCGTCTTCGGTCATGTGGGAGGTGGCTTCGAAGACGCGATGCACCATGTCGCTGTTCACGTCGCCGGACAGCGTGAACCACGCCTCCTTTTGTTGATTTGCTTGATCTTCGCTCATAGTCCCTCTCTTCTGTCACAAGGTTCGTGGGACAAGTGTAACAAATCACGGTTTGGCACCATGTGGCCTACCAGCAAGAGTGTGCGCCCCTGCCATGAAAAGCAAGCTGCCAGCTCTCCGGATTGACTTCCCCCGGCCGCTGACATATCCTTCGCAGTCTTGACCGGGAGAGCGCAGCGCAGGCTGCCGCCGAAGGGGCATCACCCGAAAACTCTCAGGCAACCGGACCGGTCAAGGGACGCTGCGCCATCGAAGAATGGTGCGGCGGCCAACTCTGGAGAGCGGCCCTGGGGGCCCACCGAAGGGGCAGGCGGCATCGCCGCTATCTCTCAGGTACCGAGGACAGAGGGGTGCGCAAGGCATGCGGACGAGGTCCGTGTGCCCGAACCCCATTTCACGTGCCCGAGGACTCCATGACGCTCAAAGCGACCCCGCTCAACTCCGTACACCGCGCCGCTGGTGCCAAGATGGTCGACTTTGGCGGCTGGGACATGCCCGTCAATTATGGCTCGCAGATCGAGGAACACCATGCCGTGCGCAGCGACGCCGGCATGTTCGACGTCTCGCACATGTGCGTGGTCGACCTGCAGGGCCACAACGTGCGCGCTTTCCTGCGCGGCCTGCTGGCCAACAACGTCGACAAGCTGCAGGCGCCGGGCAAGGCCCTGTACTCCTGCATGCTCAATCCGCAGGGCGGCGTCATCGACGACCTGATCGTCTACTTCTTCGACGAGACCTGGTTCCGCCTGGTGGTCAATGCCGGCACTGCCGAAAAGGACATCGCCTGGATCCGCGAGCGCAACGAGACCTCGGGCTCGGGCCTCGCGATCACCCCGCGCCGCAGCGACATCAACGAACACGTCACCGACGACGGCATCGCGCTGGTCGCCGTGCAGGGTCCGAACGCGCGCGCCAAGTTCTGGGAAACGGTGCCGGCCGCGCACGCAGCCTCGGAAGGCCTGAAGCCGTTCAACGCCGTCATCGTGAAAGACACCCCGTTCGGCGAACTGATGGTGGCCCGCACCGGCTACACCGGCGAAGACGGCTTCGAGATCGGCGTCGCCGCCGGCCAGGTCGACGCGCTGTGGAACGCGCTGGCGGCGCAGGGCGTGAAGCCGGCCGGCCTCGGCGCGCGCGACACGCTGCGCCTGGAAGCCGGCATGAACCTGTATGGCCAGGACATGGACGATACCGTGTCGCCGCTGGACGCCGGCCTGGCCTGGACCGTCGACCTGGTGTCGGAGCGCGACTTCGTCGGCAAGAACGCGCTGCAGCGCGGACAGCACCAGCAGTTCGTCGGCCTGATCCTGCGCGAAAAAGGCGGCATCCTGCGTGCCCACCAGAAAGTCATCGCCGCATCCGGCAACGCCGGCGAGATCACCAGCGGCACCTTCAGCCCGTCGATGCAGCAGGCGATCGCGCTGGCGCGCGTGCCGATGGACGTGGCCGTGGGCGACACCGTGCACGTCGAAATCCGCGACAAGAAGCTGGCTGCCTCGGTGGTCAAGCTGCCGTTCGTGCGTAACGGCAAAGTGCTGGCCGCGTAAGCGCGCCGGCCGCACCTGAACAAACTATACTGACTGAACCATCCCCCATTAGGAGCTACGCATGAACATCCCAGCCGACCTGAAGTACACCGAATCCCACGAGTGGGTCCGTCAGGAAGCCGACGGCACCCTGACCGTCGGCATCACCGAATACGCGCAGGACGCGCTGGGCGACATCGTGTTCGTCGAGCTGCCGCAAGTCGGCAAGACCTTCACCGCCGGCGACGACGCTGCCGTGGTGGAATCCGTGAAAGCCGCCAGCGACATCTACGCCCCGGTCTCGGGCACCGTGGTCGCCGTCAACCAGCCGACCGCCGACGCGCCGGACTCGATCAACGCCGACGCCTACAGCGCCTGGCTGTTCAAGCTGCAGCCGGCGGATCCGGCGGCCATCAACGGCCTGCTGGATGCGGCTGCCTACGGCAAGGCAACCGAGGAGTGATGTTTTTGACAGGCGCGCCCAAGGGCGCGCTTGTTGTTTGTCTGTTCGACCCAATATCGTTTCGATTGCACCCTACCGGTGCCAACGTCGCCCCTGCGAAGGCAGGGGCCCCAGGTTCGCTCCGTAGCCTGCGCAAAAAATTGGACCCCTGCCTTCGCAGGGGCGACGGCGCATAGTTTGCCTACCCGGCCGATTTTTCCCTTTCTGCTCATACCATGACCCGCACCAGCCTGACCCAACTCGAAGCCCGCGACGGTTTCATCCCGCGCCACATCGGTCCGTCCGACGCCGAACAGGCAGCCATGCTGTCCGTCCTCGGCTATGCATCGCGCGCCGCGCTGATCGATGCCGTCGTTCCCGCCAACATCCGCCGCAAGGACAAGCTGGACCTGGGCGAGTTCTTCGAGCCGCTGCCGGAAATGGCCGCGCTGGCCAAGCTGAAGGCCATCGCCTCGCAGAACAAGGTCATGAAGTCGATGATCGGCCAGGGCTACTACGGCACCACCACCCCGCCCGTCATCCTGCGCAACATCTTCGAAAACCCGGCCTGGTACACCGCGTACACCCCGTACCAGCCGGAGATTTCGCAGGGCCGCCTGGAAGCGATCCTGAACTTCCAGCAGGTGATCATCGACCTGACCGGCATGGGCATCGCCAACGCCTCGATGCTGGACGAAGGCACCGCCGCCGCCGAAGCCATGACGCTGATCCAGCGCGTCGGCAAATCGGCCTCGAAGGTGTTCTACGTCGCCGACGACGTGCTGCCGCAGACGCGTGAAGTGGTCGAGACGCGCGCCAAGCCGATCGGCGTCGAAGTGCGCACCATCGCCGCCGCCGACATCGAGAACCTCACCGAAACCTGCTTCGGCGTGCTGCTGCAGTACCCGGGCGTGAACGGCGACGTGCGCGACTACCGCCACGCGGTCGAGAAGCTGCATGCGGCCGGCGCCATGGTCATCGTGGCGGCCGACCTGCTGGCCCTGACCGTGCTGACCCCGCCGGGCGAATGGGGCGCCGACGTGGTCGTCGGCAACAGCCAGCGCTTCGGCGTGCCGCTCGGTTTCGGCGGCCCGCACGCCGGCTACCTGGCCACCCGCGACGAATACAAGCGCAGCATGGCGGGCCGCCTGGCCGGCGTCACCATCGACGCCCAGGGCAACAAGGCATTCCGCCTGGCGCTGCAGACGCGCGAACAGCACATCCGCCGCGAAAAGGCGACCTCGAACATCTGCACCGCGCAGGTGCTGCTGGCCGTGATGGCGTCGATGTACGCGATCTACCACGGCCCGAAAGGCCTGGAGCAGATCGCCCGCCGCGTGCACCGCTACACCGGCATCCTGGCCACCGCGCTGCAGGGCGCCGGCTTCCAGCTGGCCAACGGGACCTATTTCGACACCCTGACGATCGTCGCAGAGAACGCCGACGAGGTGCACCGCATCGCGAACGAAAACGGCGTCAACCTGCGCCGCATCGACGCGCGCCAGGTCGGCCTGTCGCTCGACGAGACCACCACCCGAGACGACATCGCCGTGCTGGCGAAGATCTTCGGCGCCGCCGCCGGCAAAGAGATCGCCATCGATTTCGACAGCCTCGACAGCGACGTCCAGGATGCCTTCCCGGCCGCCCTGGCCCGTACCAGCGCCTACCTGACGCACCCGACCTTCCACCGCTACCACGCCGAGCACGAGATGCTGCGCTACCTGCGCGCACTGGCCGACAAGGACCTGGCGCTGGACCGCACCATGATCCCGCTGGGTTCGTGCACGATGAAGCTGAACTCGACCTCGGAAATGATCCCGGTCACCTGGCCCGAGTTCTCCAACATCCACCCGTTCGCGCCTGACGACCAGACCGTCGGCTACCGCGAGATGATCGGCCAGCTCGAGAAGATGCTGTGCGCCGTCACCGGCTACGCCGGCGTGTCGCTGCAGCCGAACGCCGGTTCGCAGGGCGAGTACGCGGGCCTCCTGATCATCAAGAAGTACCACGAGTCGCGCGGCGAAGGCCACCGCAACATCTGCCTGATCCCGTCCTCGGCGCACGGCACCAACCCGGCATCGGCCAACATGGTCGGCATGCAGGTGGTGGTCACCGCCTGCGATGAAAACGGCAACGTCGATCTGGCCGACCTGAAGAAGAAGGCCGAGCAGCACAGCGCCAACCTGGCCTGCGTGATGGTCACCTACCCGTCGACCCACGGCGTGTTCGAGGAAGGCATCAAGGAACTGTGCGAGATCGTGCAT
>Ga0308160_10007021_pt1 | contig 11303 bp, 14 predicted proteins | sample PhyFR1_FD_201036 | JGI IMG/M metagenome (GOLD analysis project Ga0308160, IMG submission 201036) | Phyllosphere microbial communities from UC Gill Tract Community Farm, Albany, California, United States - DLSLF.R1 | ecosystem: Host-associated > Plants > Phyllosphere > Unclassified | place: USA... | reverse complement strand
CGTCATCGCAAATATCCATTCGAAAGCTCCACGAATATTATCCAGCAGATAGTTCCAAAGCAGCGCCGCTCAGTATATATCACTGCTGTTGACGTGGTCTCGTCTTTTACCAATTGAAGAGCTTTTTACAAAAGCAGCCATGACCCCATGTGTTTGTGGTTCGGGTGGGCTTGGAGCACTAAATGCCTTGAGTCGCTTTTTCTTGGTGCTGGTTAAGCACGGGCTCGGCGCTGTCATGCTTATCATGTATGGTCGCAGGCGGCGCCCTTTTGCCGTGTTGTGCATCTCAGTCGTGATGGCCTGATCCGTGGCTATCTGCCACGTCGTTTGGCTGTATTTCCGGTTTTCGCTGAGTCTTCGCGATATCGAGGAATTGATGGCCAGTCGAGGCATCATCGTGACCTACGAAACGATCCGCCAATGGACGCTAAAGTTCGGCCAGCGATACGCCAACGAGCTGCGCCGGCGTCAACCGCAACGAGGCGACAAATGGCATCTAGACGAGGTTGTGCTGACCATCAACAACGGCGCGAGTCAGGCTACGCCGCCGGTTATCAGTTTCCTTTCTTACGAAGGTGCTGCATCAGCCGCTCGCGCAGTTTGGGATCCAACGCCGGCACCACGCGCGCAAACGCTCGCCCAACAGCGGCTTCTTGCGCTTGAGCAGAACCGCGCTCAAGGCCGAAGATCAGCGCCGCGGACATGGCCACGGCTCCCACAACCGAACCAGCGAAGGCTGTAGTGGTCAAGTAATTTCGGACACGACGATAGGTTCTTTCGCTGCCATTGTGCGTTCATAGACGCTGGGCGGCAGATTGCCCAATACAGAATGCAGGCGCTCGCAGTTGTAGAAGCCGGAGATGTAATTGGCCACGTCAAGCTTGGCCTCTGCATGGTTCGCGTAATTGCGCTGCCAGACGCGCTCCATTTTCAGGTTCAGGAAGAAGCGTTCAGCGACCGCGTTGTCCCAGCAATTGCCTTTGCGGCTCATGCTGCAGACAAAGCCGTGTTCATTGAGCAGGGCTTGGTACTGGTCGCTTGCATACTGGGCGCCACGGTCAGAGTGGTGAATCAACCCTGGCGCCGGACGCTTGTTGCGCACAGCGCGCCAGAGCGCCTTCGGTCAGTCCCTGCGTCATGCGCTCACCTATCGCATAGCCGACCAGTTCACAGGTAAAAACATCCTTGATGCCAGCGAGGTAGAGCCATCCCTCGTCAGTGGCGATGTAGGTGATGTCGGTCACCCAGGCTTCGTTTGGGCGGGTCGGCGCGAAGGTCTGATCGAGCAGATTTTCCGCGACTGGCAAGTCGTGATTCGAGTTCGTCGTCGCCTTGAAATTCCGCTTCTGCTTGCAGCGCAAGCCAAGCTCGCGCCGCAGACGCGTGATGCGGTCGCGCCCCGCCTCAAAGCCTTGAGTGGCCAGCTCCGGCTTCATGCGCAGTGCGTCATAGGTTTCCCGCGTTTGTACATGCACTGCCTGAATGGCGACCTTGAGGCGCTCCTCCTCGTACACGCGTGCCGACGGCGAGCCCTTTTCCCATACATAGAAACCGCTACGCGAGACGTCAAAGACACGGCATAACGTCGTGAGCGGGAATTCGAGTCGCATCGTTTTTGTGACCGCGTACCTGGCAGCGACTCCTGCGCAAAGTACGCTGCCGCTTTTTTTATAATATCTCGCTCCATACGCGCTTCTGCCAGCTCTTTACGGAGCTTCGTCACTTCTGCCTCCAACTCCGGAACATAGCGGCTACCAGGTGCCGCTTTGGGCGATGTACCACGCTTGGCGGCCGCTACCCAGTTCGCCAGCGTCCCCTTGGGTATCGTCAGGCGATGGGAGGCATCGTCCAGCGTCAGCCCCTGTGTCAGGACCAGCTTTACCGCTTCCTCACGAAGCTCCGGCGTGTATGTTTTTTGGCGTTTCATAAATTCTCCAGTTGGTGAAGTTTACCAAACAGGAGTGTCCGAAAAAGTCAGCGTACCTCAGTGACGTGGTCGTTCTTGCAGAGCATTTCCGCCACTTGTTTGCCCACGAAAGCTCGCAACCAATTGCGGGGTTTTCCGACGCCGCATTGCTCACGATCGCAAGCTACCACTGGCCAGGCAACGTGCGCGAGCTGATCAATCGTGTACGACGTGCCCTGGTGATGGCGCAGGGCTATCGGATCTCGCCACTGGACCTGGGATTCGAGCATCGCCTGGCTGTATCGCCGGCGAGGACGCCGTCGAGGGTATCAACACGTTGGCCGCGCTGCGCGTGTCTTTGGAGCGTAACGGCTATAACGTGAGCCGCGCTGCGCGCGATCTCGGGATTTCACGGACGACGGCCTACCGCTTGCTGGAACGCGGAGACGACAGGCGTACGAGTTCGACAGGCGCGGCACACAGCGCTGTCGCCACGGTGCGCGGCAGCGGGGTGTCGTGGGAAATTGGAAGGCAGCATGGTGTTTCGGTATAGCCAGATTGACGCCAAACGCCGGGCCACTTCGACAACGGAAGCTTGGTTCTTGGCATGTTCTGCGTTGTCGTCGAGGCCGATGAAAATCCGCGCCGCGCACACCGCAACGGCACGGCCAATGTTCAGATCAACGTTTGCAGTCTCTTCAGCAACTCTTCAATATTCCCTTCGTGACGCTTGTAATAGGTCCAAGGTCCGATGCGCTGGGACGTGACCAGTTTGGCCCGCTGCAAGACCGTCAAGTACTGTGAAATAGTCGACTGTGACAGCCCCGCACTCTCTTGGATGATGCTCACGCAAACCCCGACCTTTTCGGGATCAACCTCTTGCTCCGGATAGTGTTTGCGTGGGTCTTTGAGCTTGGCCAAGATCGCCAATCGGGCGGGGTTGTCCAAAGCCTTCAGTGCCTCATGGATATCAATGCTCATGGCAACCTCAAAACTACTTTTCTCGATATTATAATATCTCAATTACTAATAGCAATGCACGGATGTAGTGAGAGCCACTACCGCAAAGTCCAGAGTGATGTCGGCATCAGCAATGCCATCCACCTGTTCGCCGCGTTCGCTGCCCGCTAGTCTCTGCAACCGTCTAGTGCAGCACAGAACGCGCGTCAGACTCCCCATAACGAGTTGGTCTCTTGCAAACTCATGGCGAGTGCGCGGTAAACCGGGGCACGATATAAGAGCCAAGTTCATCAATGACTTCTGATGCCGGACGATGGCCATACTTGAGATTGAGAATTACATGATCGACGCCAATCGACTCAAGTGACTCCAATAGCGCCAGCAGATGATTTCGCCCCAGCCGGTAGCCCAGATGGATTGGCACCGGCGGTGCGTCCGGACGCACATCCAGGTCGATGTAAAGCGACTGGAGGAAAGGTTTGTAGGCGTCCTCCAATTGGGCTTTGACCACCTCTCGCCAGTTCGCCACCATCGTCTTCTGCAACTGCGGTGCCCGTGGATAGGTGATCCACCCGGAACTCTCCCGCGCGATCCACTCCATGGACTGGCGACTGTTGCCCGTCACGAAAAATGGAATCTCGTTCGTAGTCGGCTTCGGAATCAGGTCAGCATTCTCCAATCGGCCACGATTCCATTGCAGCGGCTCGAAGCTGGTGCGCTGAGCCTGGCGGATCACTTCCAGGTGCTCCCGGAAAATGTCGCCCCGCTGATCCGGGTCGACATCAAATGCAGGGAACTCCACAGGTCTGTCACCCGAGGCGATACCCATCAGGAAGCGGCCGCCGCTCAATTGGTCCACGCTCGCAGCCGCCTTGGCCGTGTGCAGCGGATTGCGCAGCGGGATCGCTATCGACGCAGTCCCCAGTGCAATCGTCGACGTATGTGCTGCGATGAAGCCCAGATAGACCCAGGGATCAAAAACCTGGCCCACATCGCCGAAGCTGGGGTCGCGCAACGGTACGTCCCGGAACCAGAGCGCGGAGAAGCCCAGGGCTTCCGCACGACGGGCCAACTCGACCTGGTTGGACATCGTCGGCGTATCGCCCTGGAAGGCCTCGATGGGGAAAAACAGCCCCAGGCTCAGGTGGCCGGCCTTGAAGGTTCGACCGAACCCTTGGTGCTGCTGATAAGGGGTTGTACTTGGCTGATACATTGTCAGGCTCCTCTGGGTCTCAGGGTTTCCATCGCACGCGCGCAGCGCCACTGGCGCGTCCGAAGCTGCGAACGCGGCCAGTACTGCCTTATGGCCGGTAAGGGGGGTAGTCGGTGTATCCCTTGTCAGTGCCGCCATACATCGTCGCTGGATCTACTGCGTTGAGCGGCCAGCCCTGGGCGATGCGCTCAGGCAGATCCGGGTTGGCGATGAAGGGACGGCCGAACGCGATCAGATCGCCCCAGCCCGCCTTGACCACGCGCACACCGCGCTCCACGTTGTATTTACCGGCATAAAGGATCTTGCCGCTGAAGTTGCTGCGCACATCATTTCGGAAGGTCTCGGGCAGGTCTGGCGCGTTGTCCCAATCGGCCTCGGCAAGCGAGACATAGGCAATCCCGACCTGTTCGAGAACCTTGATGGCCTCGATATAGGTTTCATGGGGATCTTCCTCCACCAGCCCCAGATAGACGCGGTCTTCTTCGGTGCTGGCGAACAGCGGGGCAAATCGCACCCCGAGCCGTTCCTTGCCGACCACATCAGCAACCGCCTGTACCACCTCGCGCAGGAAGCGCAGACGATTTTGCAGGGGGCCACCGTATTCATCGGTGCGCCGATTGGTGTGCGAGGAAATGAACTGGTTGACGAGGTAGCCGTTGGCGCAGTGGAGTTCGACACCATCGAAGCCCGCATCGAGTGCATTGCGGGCCGCCTGGGCGTAGAGCTGTACCAACTCTTTCACTTCGGCAGTTGTCAGCGCACGCGGCACCGACGGCTCCGTAAGTGCGCCTTGGCCCGGGCCGGTTTCGACGAACACCTTGACGTTGTCGGCAGCGATTGCCGATGGTGCGACGGGTGCCGCACCGCCGGGTTGCAGCGAGTTATGCGAAACCCGCCCCACATGCCAGAGCTGCGCAAAGATGATGCTGCCTTCGGCATGCACCGCTGCCGTGATCTTGCGCCAGCCTTCAACCTGTTCCGGGCTGTGCATACCGGGCGTCCAGGCATACCCCTGGCCACGCGGCTCGATCTGCGTGCCTTCAGTGACCATGAAGCCCGCCCCGGCCCGCTGACGGTAGTAGTCGGCCATCAGGTCGTTCGGAACGTTGCCCGGCTGGGAACTGCGCGAGCGGGTCAACGGCGGGAGCACGATCCGGTTTTTCAGGGTGTAAGGCCCCAGCTGCGTGCTTTCAAACAGTATTTCTCTATTCATTTCAATACTCCTAAATATCCGGAAATCTCGATGTTACTGGGCAAAATTTTGGCGATGAATCGAACTCAAAACACGCCGAACGGTTGACATGGCTATCATAGCCACATATCGGGATATGTCAATATCTAAATTGATAGATGTCATGTGCCGTGCAGCGTGCACAACTGCGCTCGCAGTGTTGCCCCGCTAATCCGATTTCCCATCCGATAAGGAGCTACATATGTTCAACTCCATCCTCATTGATAAAGACGATTCCGGTTACCACGCCAACTTGAGTACGTTGGACGAGGGCGCATTGCCCTTAGGCAACGTAACGGTAGAAGTGCAATGGAGCACGCTCAACTACAAGGATGCTCTTGCCATCACCGGCCAGGGCGGAGCCGTGGTTCGTCATTTCCCGATGGTGCCAGGCATAGATCTGGCTGGTACCGTGCTGCACAGCCACAACCCCGATTTCAGTACCGGCGATGCAGTGTTACTCAATGGCTGGGGCGTGGGCGAAAAGCACTGGGGCGGCTTGGCTCAACGCGCCCGGCTGCAAGGCGAATGGTTGATCCCGCTGCCGCACGGATTGGACGCACGCCAGGCGATGGCCATCGGTACGGCCGGCTATACCGCGATGCTGTGCGTGCTTGCGCTTGAGCGTCACGGCCTGCGTCCGGAACACGGCGAGGTGCTGGTTACTGGTGCCAACGGCGGCGTCGGCAGTTTCGCCATTGCTTTGCTGGCTCGCCTTGGCTATCACGTCGTCGCCTCCACGGGGCGGCCACAGGAATCCGACTATCTGCGAGCCTTGGGCGCAGAGACCATCATCGACCGCGCCACCCTCTCGCAACCCAGCAAGCCGCTGCGGGCCGAGCGCTGGGCAGCAGCAATCGACTCAGTCGGCAGTCACACGCTGGCCAACGTCTGCGCTGGTCTGCGCGCCGATGGTGCCGTGGCTGCTTGCGGCCTGGCCCAAGGCATGGATCTGCCGGCCACAGTAGCACCCTTCATCCTACGCGGCGTCAGCCTGCTCGGGATCAACAGCGTGACGCGTCCGAAAGCCGACCGCATCCAGGCCTGGTCACGACTGGTGAAAGATCTGGATTTCGTCCAACTCGATGCGATTAATCAGGAAATTGGATTAGGCGAGGCCATCGCTGCCTCCGAGGATCTACTCGCCGGCAAGGTGCGTGGGCGTCTGGTGGTGGATGTGAATCGCTGAGCAGATCTGCACAAACCAGCGAATAGAGAGGAACAACATGGAGTTTCGACACCTGCGCTGCTTCCTGGCGGTCGCGGTCGCCTTCCAGCGCAACATCTGCGACGCAGTGCAGGCATTGCTGGGCGCAGATGGCTTGACGGAGCTTTGCGAACAGGCGGTGGCGCAGGTGCGCCTGATCACCGGCTACGACCGTGTCATGATGTACCGCTTTACCGAGGACTGGCATGGTGACGTGATCGCCGAGGCGCGCGTACCCGAGGCGCACTTCTATCTGCACCACCATTTCCCGGCCTCGGACATCGCGGCACAGGCGCGAGCAATCTTCTTGAGTAACTGGCTGCGCATGATCCCGGATGTCGGCTATACGCCGGTACCCGTCTACCCCGGTGTCATCCCGACCAACGGTGCGCCGCTGGATTTGGGCTAGGCAGCCCTGCGCAGCGTTTCGCCGATTCACGTTGAGTATCTGCGCAACATGGCGGTCGGCGCGACCATGACCCTGCCACTGATCGACGACGGCAAGCTGTGGGGCCTCATCGCCTGCCATCACGCGACACCGCGGCTCATCGATACCGATGCGCGCCTGGGCGCGCGTATGGTAGCTCAGCTGGCCTCGGCGCAGCTGAACCTGAAAGAGTCGCTCGAAGATATGCGCTATGGCGCCCAGCTAAGGCGCATCCATAACCGCCTATTGCAGCGCATGGAAGAAGAAGAGAACCTAGTGCATGGCCTGGTCAAGCACAGCCCCAACATGCTTGATTTGGCCGACGCCAGTGGCGCGGCAGCGGCGATCTACTATAGCAACGAGTGGACTATCATCGGCGTGCCCCCTCAGTAGCGCAGATCGAGGAGCTGGTTGACTGGTTGTCAACGGTGCATGTACAAAAGGAGCTTTTCGCCACTAATCGCCTGGGCAGCGTGTTCGCGCCTGCGCGTTCATACGCCGACGTCGCCAGCGGCTTGCTGGCGGTATCGATTCCCAAGACAGATCGCAACTACATTTTGTGGTTCCGTTCCGAGGTTGCTACCACCGTGGTCTGGGCCAGACATCCAGGGAAACGCCTGCAGCTGGAAGGCGGCGTTGTGCGCCTGCACCCGCGCCTCTCCTTCGAATTTTGGCGCGAAGTTGTCGACGGCGTCGCTGTGCCCTGGAAAAAGGCTGAGATCGACGCCGTCACCGAGCTACGTACCGGGATCTTGGCAATCGACCTGCGGCGGGCGTTCCAGAAGGAGCAAGCGGCACGCTCTCTGGCCGAACGCATCGGCGTAGAAAAGGAAAACATGATGTCTCATGGTATCCGCAACCCGCTGAATGTGTTAAAGATGAGCATGCAGATGCTGCAGATGGGGCCCGCCCAGCCGCGCGCCTCCCAGCTGTGCATGCTGGAACGTGGGATATTCGCGGTCGACCAAGTCGAGCGGTTGGTCACATCGGTGCTCGATCTCGCTAAGCTCGAGCATGCCGGCAAGGTGCTTCACTACCGCGCCGAGAGCGCCCAAGAGCTCGTGCACGACGCGGTCGACCTGGCCGCGCCGTTAGCTGAGAAGGCTGGCCTGAAGATAGCTGCTACAGTCGATGCCGACCCGATGATGGTGGCTTGCCAGCGCACTGGTCGTGGTGGGAAGGCACAACTGCGAGATCGCCGGAGAGCTCGGGATCAGCGTGCGCACCGTGGAGGTGCACAAGTCGCGGATGATGGAAAAACTGCAGGTGGACTCGATCGGAGCTGGTCCGGCAGCACCTGCAGAACCCGATCACATGACAGCGGCCGCGGCCACCTCGCCGAACAGCAACTGACCGGCCACCATCGCCGACAGGGCGGCGACCATGGTCTTGAGCACCGTGCGCCGCCAGTGCAAGCCGCGTTCCAGTAAATGCTTCGCCAAGCGCCGCTTGCTGCGCCGCTCCATGCGTTGCTCGAGGCGCTGCTTGGCACGCAGCGCCGCATCCCGGCCGAACAATCCGGGGCGGTAAATAGCCATTCTCATCTCCAGCCAGCCCCTGACGCGGGGCAGTTCATCATCGTGCGGCCTGTGGTCGCGGTTTGTGCCTGTACAGGGCAGGGCGGCGCAGCCGCCTTCATGCCGCCAGCCGCGGCGCGTCGTCGGTTCCGGAACGGTCAGCGCCGACCAGGATGTCGCACAGGGAATCGCTCACCAGCCTGTGCATCACGTTGGAGCACGACAACCAGGCCCCTGGATGGGTCGCGCCCCGGCCCAGCACCAACAGGTCGGCGCCGTGTCGGTGCACGCAGTCTGCCACCACGGCATGGGGCCGGCCGGCGCGCGTTTCGCGCGTCCCGGGCGGCATGTCGCGCAGGTACAGGTCGATGAATTCATCGAGCCGCGCACCTCCTGCCGCGCGGACCCGGGTGCGATAGGCGTCGAGCGCGCTTACCGGCAGGTCGAGCTCGCGCATCATTAGTTCCTCCGGCAGGCTGCAGGCATGGATGAAGATGAAGCGGGCCGTGGGTGCCAGCAGTGCTGCCGTGCGCGCGGCCGCAAGCGAGGCGCGCGAAAAGTCGATAGCCACCACCACCGTGCGGTACGTCTCGCACGGCTCTCCGTGCACCAGCAGGACCGGGCAGCGGCACAGGCGGATCAGGTCCGCATCACGCGAAGAGCGCACCCATGAAGGCAGTCGCGGACTGCTGTTGCCGGCGGCCAGAGTCAGGTCGGCGCCGATGCGCTCGGCGGCGCCGGCGATGACTTCCGCCGGCTGGGCGCGCTGGACGGTCCAGGCGCTCTCGATAGCGTCCGCGAATGCCGCTGGCGTGCCGGTCCGAGCCGCGCTCCCGGTGAGTGCACGCAGCGCGCCAGGGCCGACGCGAATATGGCTGTAGGCCGTTGTGGCCCTGCCCAGGCCGGCGCCGGTACGTTTCACCGCCACGACATCGAAGGCATCGATGCCCAGCCCGGGTGCCAGCAGGGCGGCGCGCGCTTCGACGCACCCAGGGTATTGTTGATTAATTGCCAGCAAAATTTTGTCGATTCGACGCATTGCTCGTCTCCAGGTAAAGAAAGTCTCTGCATCCGCTTCAAGACGGATGCCGCGGGCCGGCGCGTGGCGCCGGCAAGGAGTACATGCGGCAGCGTCAGCCTTTGCGGCGCGCGAGAGCGGCGTCGAGCTGGCGCGCAGCCAGCACGAGGCCCTCCCGCAGTGCTGCAGCGTCGTCGGTGCGCACGGCCAGGGCGGCTTCGAGCGCATCCTTGAATGGCAGCAGGGCCTGGGTCAAGTCCTGGTGGCCATAAAGGGTGGCATTAGAGAGATCGGTCGCCGCACGCCGCCGTGCCTGACCCAGGTCGGCGATCGCGCCGTCCAGTCGGCGCTGCAAAGCGGCTCGCTGGCGCCCGGTGGCGGCGATGCGCTCCTCGAAGTCGTCCCCGCTCGCGGACGGCGTCCGTGCGCCGGCGGCTGTGTCGCTCCGGTGAAACGCACCGGTGAAATGCATATCGGTCATGGCAAGCTCCTTTAGCGTGGGTGACTGTACGGGTGACAAACAGGGAAGACTGGGTTTTCCACCGCGACGATATCGACCGTCATGGAACGCGCGTACGGCAGGTCGATCGCGACGGTGCAGCCCTCGGCATGGCCGAGCAGCCCCAGCGCCAACGGCGAGAGGATGGTCACGCGCGCCAGCAGGGCTTGCGTATCGTAGGGACAAGCGATCACGATGGAACTGATGCCGCCCCCCCGTGGGGACGGTAATGAACGGTCGCGCCGAGACCGACATCTTGCGGCTGCGCGCCGGTCCCGGGAGGCGGAAGCGAAACGGCGAGCAGGCTCGCCAGCTTGCGCGCGGCGCCGGAACTCTCGTGGATGCCGTGTTCGCTTGCGAATCGATGCAGGACAACCAGGTCATGCTGGCTCAGGTGTTGCATTGTGCACATACAAATGCCTTTCCCAGCCCGATGCTGGACTGGCCGACAGTAACGAAACAGGCTTGGCGCCGGGGCGCCAGAGCGACTGGACGATCTTGTGGGATGGGGCTCGGGAGAGTCGTCAGACTCTCACCGAGCTCAGGAAAGGCAGGCGAGATCGCGCGTCGAACGCTGCGCGAGACGCGCGCGGAAGACGCTCAGTCCGCGGAACAGGGGCGTTTGCGAGGCACGGATCGATGCGACGGCTACAACGGCACCCGCGTGCGGCGAGCGCACGCCAGATGAGGAACCAATGCCGAAGGAAGAAATGCAGCGCATGTCCGTTTGAAGTCATTCAAGAATGAGGAAGGGATCGAAACTAGTATATACCACCTGTTCTATTCGTCAACTCAGCGGCCCACATTCGGCCACTCGCAGTAGCCGCCTTGGGCTGTAAAGCGGCTTTGCTGCGTAAATCGGCCTCAGCCAGCTTAGTGCGTGGGAGGTCTGGCAGCCTGAACGCATGAAACCGGCTCCTCAGAAGTATCGCACCACAACCGGCAGGCATACAAAGAAGCGTTGAAGTCACGTCGCTCGCTGCTCATCTGACTTAATCCTGCGACGAAATGGCATGGACAGCCAAGCGGCAAGCGCGGGCGGACCCAGCCGTTCAGCGATCAGGCGATGCAGTTCTGCCTGAATATGAATAGCACACGCTCAGTCATCACACCATCGCACGACACTGATTGCCCAACCTTGTATCTTGACCGAGTTGGTGGTTAGCTACTGCCAGCAGAGGTGAAGACCAGCTTGGGCCCACCCTTAAGGCTCGACCTTGGAAGGTAGATCAAGCCCTTCACCTCGTTCCCACACCATGCCAAACACTGGACGGTAGCCAAGGGCAATGACCCTGTATGCACAAGGAGAGTGGGTGTGTTGATCG
>Ga0308160_10007019_pt1 | contig 11304 bp, 9 predicted proteins | sample PhyFR1_FD_201036 | JGI IMG/M metagenome (GOLD analysis project Ga0308160, IMG submission 201036) | Phyllosphere microbial communities from UC Gill Tract Community Farm, Albany, California, United States - DLSLF.R1 | ecosystem: Host-associated > Plants > Phyllosphere > Unclassified | place: USA... | reverse complement strand
CTGGCGGCCGCATCGCGCAGCGCACGCAGGGCGATGCCGATCAAATCGCCCGGCTTGACCGCGCCATGTAGTTCCATCGCATTGCCGTAGGCGATTTCCATTACGAGGGCGCCCAGCTTCAAGGACGGAATCGGCGATTGGCCGGAGGGGAACAGCCGCGCAAGGCGGTCGCCGACGTCCTTCCACTGCTCGTCGAAGATGCGCGAATAGCGCTCGGCCAGCGCGGGGTCGCCGCGGGTGCGGCGCGCCATGTCCAATACCAGCATGCGCAGGTCCGGCTCGTGCTGCATGCCGTCGGCCCAGGCGCTGGCGGTATCAATCACGGCGTTGCTGGAGGCGGCGTCGAGCCGCTGGCACAGCTCGCTCGCCTGGCTGCGGCCGTAATGGTCGAACATCGCGAAGAACAGCTCGTCTTTCGACGCGAAGTTGGAATACAGGGCGCCTTTCGAGTAGCCGGCTTCCTCGGCGATGCGGTCGCACGAGGCCCCACCATAGCCTTCGCGCGTAAAAACGACGGCGGCCGAGGCCAGCAGCCGTTCGCGCGTCTGCGCCCGGCTCTGCTCGCGCGTGAGCCGGGCCGGCCGCACCGTGCCCAGTTGCTCGGTCAGCTGTTCATGCAGTGCGGAAGGTTCGTGTTCGCTCATGATGATGAAGTGTTGACGGTCGGGGTGACCGACATGCCGACCTTCAGCAGGTGGGCGGCGCGCTGGTTCGGATCGAGGACGATCTTGACCGGCAGGCGCTGCACGACCTTGGTGAAGTTGCCCGTGGCATTGTCCGGTGCGACCGGCGAGAACGCCAGGCTGCTGGCCGGCGCCAGGCTGTCCACGTGGCCGGTCAATGTGGTCCCCGGCAGCATGTCGACAGCAATTGTAACCCGCTGGCCCACGCGCATCTTCGCCAACTGGGTCTCGCGGAAATTCGCTTCCACGTAGGCTTGCTGCAGCGGTACCACGGCCAGCAGCGGCGCGCCGACCTGGGTGTAGGCGCCGACGCGCACGCTGCGCTGGCCGACGATGCCGTCGGCCGGGGCTTCGATGCGGGTGTACGACAGGTTCAGGTGGGCGCCGGCCAGCGCGGCCTTGGCGCGCGCCACCTGGGCTTCGGCCTGGGCCAGCTGGGCCTGCAGTACGTCGACTTCCTGCCTGGCCGCGTTCAGGGCCGCGCTGTCGGCCGCGTGGCGGGCTTGCGCGCTGTCGGCCTGGGATTCGGCCTGCTGGCGGTCCTGCTGGGTGGCGGACCCGTCGGCGGCCAGGTTGCGGTAGCGCTCGGCGTTGGACTTGGCGAACTTCAGGGTGGCGGCGTCGGCGTCGATGGTGGCGGCGGCGCGCTTGATGGCGCTGCCCTGCTGGGTGATGGCCGCGTGGGCGCGCACCAGGTCGGCATTCGCCTTGGCCAGCTCGGCCTGGGCGGCGTCGACGGCGACGGCGTAGTCGCGGTCGTCGATGCGGGCCAGCAGCTGGCCCTTGCGCACCGTCTGGTTATCGTCGACCAGCACCTCGACCACGTGGCCCGCGACTTTCGGCGCGACCAGCGTGAAGTCGGCGCTGACGTAGGCGTCGTCGGTGCTTTGCGCGCCGCCTTCGCTCTCGCGGTATTGATAGGAATAGGCGCTGCCGGCGAGGAGGGCGGCCGCCAGCACGGCGATGGAGATCTTTGCGGTCTTCGGGAGGGACATGGACTTACCTTGGTATTGTTTATCGTTTTGGCGCGGCCGGGGCCGGTGCCGGAATGTATTGGAGCGAGAGCACGAGCGGGATCAGCGCCAGCGCCAGGATGCCGAGCACGAGATAGGCGTCGGCGATCGCCAGCACGAAGGCCTGGTGCGAGGCGCGGTGCGCGAGTTCGGGGAACACGTGGTGCGGCAGCGCCTGCCCGGCGCGATGGGCGTTGGCGGCCCCGTCGAGCAGCACGTTGGCGTGGGTGGCTTCGCGTACGGTGAGCAAACGCCCGACCAGCGATGCGCCCAGCATGGTGCCGAAAGCGCGCAGCGTGTTGACGATGCCGGACACTTGCGGGCCCTCCATCGGCTGCACCACGCTGGTGGCCAGGAACAGCAGCGAGATCACGGCCATCGGCTGGCCGAGCGCCTGCAGCGCCTGGGCCAGCATGAACTGGTCCGCCATCCACTCGGGCGTGATCCGGGCACCGCACCAGCAGGCCGCGGCGATCAGCAGCAGGCCCAGGGCGAACACGTGGCGCGCGTCGACCCACTTCTTGTACAGCAGCCAGGACACGGCCGGGCCGACGATGAACTGCGGCAGGCCGACCTCGAGGCCGAGCACGGCCAGGTGCGGCGTGCGGTAATGCCAGGCGTGGCCCAGCCAGTCGGCCGGCAGCAGGGAACCGGACAGCATCACCACCAGCATGCCGACGAAGATCGTGAAGCCGAGGCCCAGGTTACGGCGGTGCAGCAGTTGCAGCTTGATGAAGGGCATCGGGTGGAACCACTCGCACACCAGGAAGATCGCCAGCAGCGCCAGGCTGGCGCCGAACAGCCAGCACACCAGCACGCTGTTGAACCAGTCCAGGCGCTCGCCCTGCGACATGGCCACGCCCAGCATCACCAGGCCGGCCAGGCCCGTGACCAGGCCGAGCCAGTCGATCTGGCGGAAGCGCTCGAGCCGCACCGGGTCCTGCGGAATCCCGTAACCCACGGCCGCTATCGAGAACAGCGCCATCGGCACGATCTGCCAGAACAGCAGATGCCAGTTGACCAGCGTGTCGGTCCAGGTCGCGGACAGCCAGGTGGCCACGTTCGGCGCGAAGGTCGCGGTCATCGCATACAGCGCCAGGCCATACAGCCGGATCGGCGCCGGGAAGAAGCGCAGCGCCGCCGCCATCAGCACCGGGATGAGCAAGCCGCCGAACAAGCCCTGCAGGCAGCGCAGCACCAGCAGCGTGCCGACGCCTGGCGCGAACGGCGTGAGCATGCCGAAGAGCGCGAACAGCGCGACCACCGCCATGTGGTAGCGGCGGAACGAGAAGGTGATCGCGAACCAGGCCGAGAACGGCATCGCCGCCAGTTCGAAGGCGCCGTACAGGCTGGTGATCCAGCTGCCGTCGTCGACGCCCATGCCGAAGGCGGTGCGGATGTCGGTCAGCGCCAGGCCGCCGATGCGGCTGTTCAGGCCGGACATCATGGCGGCGACGAACACGCCCACCACGCCGGTCAGGATGCGTGGGCCGAAAGGGTGGACCATGGGCGCAGGGGGCGCGGCCGGCGCCGGAGCGGCAAGTGCCGGCGCGGCCAGGGTTGCGGACAGTTCAGCGGCCATGCTTCACCCCTTCCCGTACCGCGGCGACGGCGGCCGCCTTGGCCGCGGCTTCGCTCGCGCAGACGCCGCCGGCGGCGACGCCATCGGCCTCATAGGTCTGGATCTCCCAGTGCCAGCCGCCGTCGAGTTCATCCAGCCAGACGCACAGGCGGCGGTGCGCCACGCTGTAGACCTTGTCGTCGAGGTCGAGCACCCACAGGGGCATCTCGAACTCGCCGGATCGGTACCAGTCGCTCACTTTGCCTCCTGTGCCGCAGCCACGGCCAGCGCCGGATCCCAGCCGCCGCCGAGCGCCTTGTACAGCGCGACCATCGCCAGCGCCATCTCGGTGCGGCCGCGCGAGGCGGCGTTGTCGCTGTCGAGCAGGCGCTGCTGGATGACCAGCACGTTCAGGTAGTCGGCCGCCCCCTGCTGGTAGCGGCGCTGGGCGTTGGCCAGGGCTTGCTGGTTCTGCGTCACCGCCAGTTCGAGGTGGGCGGCGCGCTGCTGGACCGCGCGGTAGGCCGTCATCGCATTCGCGACTTCGTGCCAGGCGCCCAGCACCGTGCGCTGGTAATCGATCGCCGCTTCCTGCTGGCGCGCTTCGGTCAGCGCCAGGTTGCCCTTCAGGCGCCCGCCCTCGAAGATCGGCAGGTGCAGCACCGGGCCGAGGGCGAACTGGCGCGAGGCCCAGTCGCCCACGTCGGAAAACTTCAGCGACTGGAAGCCGAAGCTGCCGGTCAGGCTGATGCTCGGATAGAAGTCGGCCTTCGCCACGCCGATCGCGGCGGTGGCCGCGTGCAGCTGGGCTTCGGCGCGCAGGATGTCGGGACGGCGGCGCGCCAGCTCGGACGGCAGGCCGACCGGCACCCGGGCCGGCAGCCGGGGAACGTCCGCTTCGGGCGCCAGGCGTGCGTCGAGCGCATGCGGCGGCTGCGCCAGCAGCAGGGCCAGCGCGTTCATCAACGCATCGCGGCGCTGCTCCAGGGCCGGGATGGCGGCGCGGATGGTCTCCACCTGCGCGCCCGACACCGAGGTGTCGAACTGGGTGGCGACGCCCTGCTCGCGGCGGCGCTCGGCCACGTGCAGGCTCTTGGCTGCCAGGTCGGCATTGCTGCGCACGATGCGCAGGTCGTCCTGCACGCCGCGCAGTTCCAGGTAGACGCGCGCCACTTCGGCGGTGACGGAAACGCGCATCGCCTGCGCATCGAAATGCGCGGCTTCGACCTGCGCCGCGGCCGATTCGCGCATGCGGCGCGCGCGGCCCCACAGGTCGGGTTCCCAGCTGGCGTCGACGCCGAACTGCGACAGGCTATACGGCGGCGAACCGGATTCGCCCGGCATCGACGCGGTGCCGAAGGGGTCGGCGCCGCTGGCGGCTTCCGCGCTCACCGGTGCGGCGGTGCCCATCAGGGCCAGGATGCCGTTCGGGCTGGCGCGTTCGCGCAACTGGGACGCGTTGGCATCCACGCGCGGCAGCAGCGCGGCGCCGGTCATCTTGAGGGCGGCGCGGCCCTGGGCGATGCGCAGCGCGGCGGCGCGCAGGTCGAAGTTGGCGGCCAGCGCATCCTGTTCGAGCGCCACCAGCATCGGGTCGTCGAACAGCGTCCACCAGGAGGGATCGACGGCCCCTGCGACGGCCTGGCTCGGCACGCCCTCGGCCCTGGCATCATCGAAGACGGTGGCGTGGGCGACGGGGGCCGGCGCATGGAAATCCGGGCCCGTCGCCGCGCAGCCGCCCAGCGCCAGGAGCAGGGCCGGCAGCCCCGCATGAATGGGTTTGAAGGTGAACATACGATATAAAAGTTGACTGATCCCAACTATTATACCGACCGGTATTTGAATATGTTACGGTATTTAAATGATGACTGGTATAGCCAAAATTGATAATCACTCAATGCGCGGTGCTTTCATGTCCTCGCCGCCCTGGCGCAGGATGAGGTAGCGGGCACGGTCCGGGTCGGTCTCGTCGAAACGCAGCCCGGCATCGACGACCTTGGCGAACCAGCGGTTCGGCCCTTCCGGATAGATCTCGAACTGCCGCTGTCCGGTCGCGCGGGCGAACAGGCGCCCCTTGTCCTGCACCACGCTCAGCACCATGTCCGGCGTCAGCTGGTAGCGCCCCACCAGGCGCGGCAGCAGACGGCTGTCGACCGCCACCGTGCGATGCTTGGGCGCGACGCCGAGCGCCAGGCGCGCGAGCCCGTCGGCGATCTGTTCGACCACCCCGTCGTCGCCATGGTTGCCCAGCACGATCACCGTCACCCCGTCATCCGGGTAGTAGGCCTGCATCGCATGAAAGCCCATCAGGGAACCGCCGTGCTCGTAGACCGGGCGCCCGAAGCGCTTCGTGACGTACCAGCCCATGCCGTAACCGTGGCCGGCGTCGCTGAACATCGCCGCGGTGCTGCCCGCACTCAGCACCCTGCCCTGCACCAGCATGCGCTGCCAGGCCAGCAAGTCGTCGACGGTCGACACCAGGCCGCCGGCCGCGCCGGTATTGCTCATGTCGACGGGCGGTCCCTTGCGGACTTCATCGGCGCTGTCGACATAGGGCTGGGCCGTGCGGGGCAGGACGCGATGGCCGTCGTCGTAGGCGGAATCACCCAGGCCGAGGGGCGCGAGCAGACGTTGCTGCACGTAGTCGGGATAGGACAGGCCGCTCGCCGCCTCGATGACGCAGCCCAGCAGCAGGTAGCCGGTGTTGTCGTACCTGAAGCGGGTGCCGGGCGTGAATTCGAGCGGCTGGTCCTTCACCAGCTCGAAGATCTGCTGCGGCGTGTGATGGAGGCGGCTCTGCACATCGTCGAAGTCGTCGAGCGCGGTATAGCGCGGGATGCCCGAGGTGTGGCCGAGCAGCTGGCGCAGGGTCACCGCCTGCCAGCTGGCCGGCAAATCCTTGACGTACTTGCCGACCGGATCGTCGAGCTGCAGCTTGTGGTCGTCCGCGAGCTTCAGGACTGCGGCGGCCGTGAAGGCCTTGCCCATGGATCCGATGCGAAAGCGCGTGCTCGGGGTATTGGGGATGGCCCACTCGCGGCTGGCGAGGCCGAAACCCTGGCGCAGCAGCGGCTTGCCGTTGCGGGCCACGAGCACGGCGCCGCTGAACACGTCGTCGCGGACCAGGTCATTGACGAGCGCCCGGGCCTCTTCGGCAAACGGCCGGGCCGCTTGCGCGCGCGCCGGCGGCGGCAACAAAGCCATCACCAGCAAGGGGATGGCGGACAGCAGGTGAAACAGGCGTTGCATGGGCTTCCTTTCGTCGAGCGGTGGTCCGCCAGACTAGAGGAAGCGCGGTTTGGCAACAATGACAATCAGTTGCGCATTCCTGCCAAACTTACAAAGCAATCAGCTCGCGCTCGGCCGCACCAGCCCCTGCGCCTTGCGCCCGCCCGGCATCGCCGACAGCAGGACGCCGGGCACGCGGTCGCCCTGCAGCGTGACCTCGAAGCTCATCAGCTCGTCGCGGCGGAAGGCGTGCACGGTGACGGTGTCGCCCACGCGGTAGCGCGCGAACAGCCCGTCGAGGTTGCACGGGTTGCCGTTCACGCGCAGGCCGTCGACGGCGACCAGGATGTCGCCCGCCGACAGGCCGGCCTGGTGCGCGGCGCCGCCCTCGTGGACCTGGGACAGCTTGGCGCCGCCGTTGTCGCGGCCGATGCCTGCGTCCAGCGAGGGCTTGCCGTTCTTGCGTTCATCGGTGAGCTTGATGCCGAAGGGCGCGTACAGCTTGGCCAGCGGGATATCCTCAGTGCCGCGGATGTAGCGCTCGAAGATCGATTTCAGGCGCACGCCCGTGACCTCGTCGAACAGCGCCTCGACTTCCTTCTCCGTCACGCCGCGCGCGCCACCCTGGTAGAAGTCGCGCCCATAGCGTTCCCACAGCGCGCGCATCACGTCGTCCAGCGACCTGGCGCCGCCGGTCTTGGCACGGATGGTCAGGTCGAACGCCAGGCCCACCAGCGAACCCTTGGTGTAGTAGCTGATGATGGCGTTCGGCGCATTCTCGTCCTGGCGGTAGTACTTGCTCCAGGCGTCGAAACTCGATTCGGCCACGCTCTGCTTGGTGCGGCCGCTGCCGCGCAGCACGCTGCCCACGGTCTTGCCCAGCAATTTGAGGTAGGTCGCCTCGCTGATGATGCCGCTGCGGACCAGCATCAGGTCGTCGTAGTAGCTGGTGAAGCCTTCGAACAGCCACAGCAGCGGCGTGTAGTTCTCGACCTGCAGGTCGTAGGGCGCGAACACGGCCGGCTTGATGCGCTTGACGTTCCAGGTGTGGAAGTACTCGTGGCTGCACAGGCCCAGGAACTTGGTATAGCCCTCGTTCGGCTCGGCCGTCTTTGGCGCCGCCGTGGTCGGCAGGTCGGCGCGTGCGCAGATCAGCGCGGTCGAGGCGCGGTGTTCCAGGCCGCCATAGCCGTCGCCGACCGCCATGGTCAGGAACACGTAGCGGTCCATCGGCGCCTTTTTCGTCTTCGGTTCGAAGAAGGCGATCTGGGTTTCGCAGATGGCTTTCAGGTCTTGCTGCAGGCGCGCCATGTCCAGGTTCGGCACGCGGCCGGTGATGACGATGTCGTGTTGCACCCCATGCGCCTTGAAGCTGCCGAGGGCGAAATCGGCCATCTCGACCGGGTGGTCGATCAGTTCGTCGTAGTCGCCGGCGATGTAGGTGCCGAAGCCGTAGCGCTTGGCGCCCAGTTCGGGCAGCGAGGTGGCCACGCGCCAGTCGGCAGCCGCCGGGTCGCCGGGCCGCTGGATGTCGACCTGGTGCGGCATGTGTTCCTGCCCGAGCACGCGCAGGAATACGCTGGTGCCGTTGAAGAAGCCATGGGTCTGGTCGAGGTGGGCGGCGCGGACCGACAGGTCCCAGGCATAGACTTCATAGTGCAGGCTGAGCGGGCCGTCGACGGGCGCGGCCTGCCAGGCATGTTTATCGAGCTTGGTGAGCGCCACCGGCTCGCCGCCGGACTCGGCGCGGATGCGCACGATGTTGCGCGCGAATTCGCGGATCATGTAGCTGCCCGGGATCCACGCCGGCAGCGCGAACACCTGGCCATCTGCGGCCGGGGCGGCCACGGTAACGGTGACGTTGAACAGGTGCCCGGCCAGGTCCTTGGGCACGATGGTGTACTGGAGGCCTGCCTGTTTTTTTGAAGTCGTTTTTTTCATGGGTGTGAACAATCTCTCTCCGATGCGCCGTAGTGTAATCGGATTCTTCAGCAAGAGGTGGCTCAAACCGTTGATAGATCGGCGGGTGTATCGATATCGAGAAAGATGCCGGAATCAAGCACCGCGACCTCGAGGACGGGGCAGGTCTGCAGCAGGCGGCGCGCACCCTGCTCGCCGTCCAGCGCCAGCAGTGCGTCCAGATGGAGGTGGCCAAAGCCGACCGGGTTGCCGCGCCGGCCCGCCATGACGGGTGCGGCGATGCCGGCGCCGCCCGCCAGGGCATCGCGCAAGGCCGCCAGGGTGGCGGGCGCCACGTGCGGCATGTCGCCCAGCGCCACCAGCCAGGCTTGCGCTTCGGGCAGCGAATGGCGGATCGCGTGGGTCAGCGAGGCGGCCATGCCGCTGTCCGCATCCGGGCAGACGGTGACCTCGCAACCGAGCGCCGCCAGCCTGGCGCCGACGCCACCATCGCCGGGCGGCACCACGGCGATCACGCGCGAGAACGCGGCCAGCAGCTTGCGCGCGCTGGCCAGGACGACCAGGTCGCCGTCGGGCAGGGATTGGAGCAGCTTGTTGCGCCGCCCTTGCGGGTCGAAGCGGCGCCCCCGGCCGGCGGCCATCAGGATCGCGACCGGGGACGTCGTCATGCGGGTTTAGTCCTTGAGCGTGGCCAGCTTCTTCTCGAGCGTGGCCTGGTCGACCGCGCCCGGGATGCGCGAGCCGTCCGAGAAGAAGATCGCCGGCGTACCCTGGATCTTCATCTGCTGGCCCAGCGCCAGCACCTTGTCGTTCGGGGTCTGGCAGCTGGCCGCGGCTTCCGGCGCGGCCTTGCCGTTGATCATCCAGTCGTCCCAGGCCTTGGCACGGTCCGGCGCGCACCAGATGTTCTTCGACTTCACGAACGAATCATCCGACAGGATGTTGTACATGAAGGTGTAGATGGTGACGTTGTCGATGTTCTTGAGCGTGGTCTGGCGCAGGCGCTTGCAGTAGCCGCAGTTCGGATCCTCGAACACGGCGATCACGCGCTTGCCGTCGCCTTTCACCTGCTTGATCGCATCGTTGAACGGCAGGTCGGAGAACTTGATCTTGTTGATGTCGTCGATGCGCTCGCGGGTCAGGTCGCGCGTGGTCTTGGCGTCGTAGACGTGGCCGATGACCAGGTATTCGCCCTTCTTGTCGGTGTACAGGATGTCGCCGGCCACGCGCAGCTCGTACAGGCCGCTATATGGGGTTTCCTTGATCGACTCGATCTTGGCGCCGCCCAGGCGCGGTTCGATGTTCTTGCGGATGGTCGCCTCGACCGAATTCTGCGCACCGACGCAGGACGTGATGAGACCGGTCGCCAGCAACAGGGCGAGCTTGGTTTTGAGCATGACTGAATTCCTAATGAGACTGATCCTGGATATATATTACCGGCCCATTGCATGGGCGATCAGCCGACGCTTGACCAAAGGCAACTTATCCAGCAAGTTTAATCCTAAATTGCGCACCACGCGCAGCGGTTCCAGGTTGGCGCCGAACAAACGCTCCAGGCCATCGGTCGCGAGTTGCATCAGCAAGACCTCTTCCTTGCGCGCCCGGGCGTAGCGCGCCAGCACGCGCTCGTCGCCGATGCCATGGTGTGCTTCGCGCGCGGCCAGGACTTTGAGCAAGTCGACGATATCGCCGAATCCCAGGTTCATGCCGTGGCCGGCCAGCGGATGCACCACGTGGGCGGCGTCGCCGACCAGCGCCACGTGCGGCGCCGTGATGGCATGCGGCCGCACCAGCGCCAGCGGCAAGGCTTTTATCGCTTCCGGCTGCAGCGGCTTGAGCAGGCCGAGCGTGGCATCGGCGTGCTCGCCCAGGCGGATCGCCAGCTCGCCCAGCGATTCGTTCATGATGGTGTCGGCCAGGGTTTCCGGCGCCGACCACACCAGCGACACTTTATTGCCCGGCAGCGGCAGCAAGGCGATGATGCCTTCCTTGCAGGTGAACCACTGGTGGGCGACATTGTGGTGCGGCTTTTCGCAGGAGAAATTGGCGACGATCGCGTGCTGGTGATACGAACGGTAATCGATGCCGATGTCGCACTGGCCGCGCACCCAGGAATCGCGGCCGTCGGCGCCGATGACCAGCTGGGCGTCGATACTGCCGCCCTCTTCCAGCTGCACCGCCGCGCCCTCCTGGCTGCAGGCGAGCCGGCGCGCGCGGCCATGCACCACCTGCACGTTCTGGGCAAAGCGCAGCGCGGCATCCAGCGCCCCGTTCAGGTTGCTATCCTCGACGATCCAGGCCAGGGTGCCGGCATGGGCGCCGAAGGCATCGAAGCCGAGATGGCCGCCCCTCTCGCCATCGCCCTGCACGTCCATCGCATCGACCGGCGCCACGCGTCCCATGTCGAGCGCGCCCCATACCTTCAGCGAGGACAGCAGCTGGTGGGCCGTGTGGTTCAGCGCGTAGACGCGCACATCCCAGGGCTTCTCGCCGCCGCCGGACGCCGCCGATGCCTCCGCCCCGGCACGCGCAGGCGGCATCAACAGGGTGACGCTGTGCCCGGCCTGGGACAGGCCCAGAGCGGCGGTCTTGGCGATGGCGCCGTTGCCGACGATGCAGACGTCGCTACGACGAACTTGGGCTGGGGAAGTGGTTTGCGTAGTCATGTCGGCATTATAGCCCCTTGCGCTACGCACTTTTCGCCAGGCTGGGCGGCCGGTTTCCGGCACTTCCTGAAAAAATTGCCCGGCAGGACTTGCGAGGCCCGGAATCGCTGGCTATAATCATGCCTCTCTTGGCCTGGTAGCTCAGTTGGTAGAGCAGAGGATTGAAAATCCTTGTGTCGGTGGTTCGATTCCGCCCCGGGCCACCAAGAATTCAGCAGTACAGCAGAACGCCA
>Ga0308160_10007018_pt1 | contig 11304 bp, 8 predicted proteins | sample PhyFR1_FD_201036 | JGI IMG/M metagenome (GOLD analysis project Ga0308160, IMG submission 201036) | Phyllosphere microbial communities from UC Gill Tract Community Farm, Albany, California, United States - DLSLF.R1 | ecosystem: Host-associated > Plants > Phyllosphere > Unclassified | place: USA... | reverse complement strand
CAGTATCTATTTGACGTTGTATTCCTGGATGAACGATGGTGTTGAAGACGTGATCGCTGGGATGGTCTTCATTGTCTTCGTTCTTCAATAAACAACCGGAACACAAGTCGTAGTCGTCGCAATCCTGTCTGTCAGCTAGGTCCGTTTCCGGACATAATGCGACGTACTTTGCACTTGAATCGTAGACCTTTGATACCCTCCTGGCACCCATCGCAGCAGATATTGGTGTGCCTGTACAGATCGCGAACTGGTCGCGAAGCTCGATAAGATCTGTTGTATCGGGGACCAGATCTGTTGGCCTTTTGCTGCATCTGCTGCTTCTGTTTCTGTTCGAAGGTCATAACCGGAGAAGCATCACGCCTAGCGGCCCTTCGACGGTGCACCTCTGCCATAGCGTCTGCCCAAGTAACTGGTTGTTCCATTGGCATGTCATCAAAGGGGTTGTTCAAAACATGAGCAGGAGCATGGGTCTCTTCTGGTCGTGGGTGTGGTTTTGATGATCCTTGGGGCAGGGCAGGCGGTTTCGGGATATAGTGCCGAATCTCCCCAATAGCAAGCTCAAAGACCATCTTGGCTTGCATAAGAGCTTGATATGGGCCGTCGAGTGGGTTGGTAGCGCGGACAGGATCGATCGCACCGGATCCCATCTCGTCACGGAATCCAGGGGGAAGTCTATCGGCGTAAGGAGGTTCAAAAGGGCGTGGCCTCTGAAGACCGTGACGGGCCAGGAAACCCGAACTTGCGTAATATAAATGATTCGCCGGGTCAATTTCAGGGGGTGGTGGGGGCAAAAGTTTACCTCGACACGCCCTTCGTTCTTGATCTCGTATGAGGCGAGCAGCCGGACCCCTGTGACCTCGTCGAGTTATTTCTGGAATGATATGATCTAGCGGAGGGAATAGAGAACCAGCACCCTGTGCCGATGGGGATGACGATCCCTCGTAGAGCTCAAGAGCGGCCCGCTCGAACCATCGCGCCTCCGCCGCATCTTCAGCCGCAAGAAATCCTCGGAATGTGGAATATGAGAAGGTCGAACGTTCGAGTTTGTGCGAGACAGCGATACGTTCCGAGTTGCATGCCTCGAGTTTCATCTTGATTGCCTCGCTCGCTTTTTGATGTAAAGATAATTGAACCGACCAAAGCGAAGCTTCATTGTCTTTACCGACATCGACAGCGTATCGGATCTTTTGTTCACATGTTGCAATAAGCTCGGCATCTTTCTGTAATTGCAGTTCGAGCTTTTCGTATTCGATACTCAAGTTCGATTCGGCCTTGAGTAATGCTCGTCCTTCCTGTCGGGCATTGATGATTTGAGTAGCATGATTGTGACCAGTGCCTTCAATAATATCGAATTGAAGGGCAGGGCTAAAATATCGTTTGGAAAGGAATGGTTTCTGAGCATCTTCGTACCTGACGCGTCAGCGTTGGCGTTGCATCACACGATAAGGGAGTCGCAGGATTGGGCAGGTGGGAAGTGACTTACTCGGCGGCGTCGCAGACGTTTTTCTTGAATAATAGTCTTCCTCCACTGGCGGCGGAAACGGGGTAAAAAAGGACTTGATGCCAGTAGACGGGAACGTTGTCGGCTATCTTGAATGCCTCTCGAATCTACAACGTCAGCCTTAACCTACATGCGTCATCACGTTTGAAGACTGACCTTGGCCTGGATATCACTATGGTATGGAAATCGACCATTTGTCTGAAAACGGAATTCATGGCTCTTGCCCGGGCAAGACACCTTGACGGTGAAGGCCATCGTGGTGGCGATGGAGACTGTTGTGGAGGATAAAGGAATGGCTCGCGAGCCGGAGAGGTAGGTTTAGGTATGTGTTGAAAAGGTGGACCGCTTGATAGCAGTATTGAGGTATGTTTGAGACGATGTTTGGGTGTGTTTGTTGAAAAACAATGGGAAGTATGAAGAGAGAATAGAGATGTACTGATGCTATCTATCTATCTATCTGAATTGGATTGCCAGCGAGTCACCAACAGGCCGGATAGCGGGTGTATTTTATCCATAAACGGTAATTCCGGGGAGTTAGTACCCGAATGTGGCGTTTATCCTTTACGTTACTTGTAAACTCTATTTCGCCTGCCGCAGCTGATAACACATTCTCAAGTATATGTAGTGAATATATAATGCATGGCATCCATATGTATGAATGGCCAAGTTCCTCATGGCATAGGCATAGAGCGAATCGTGATGAGACGGCGATCGTTACTTGATCAATCGATCCGTCTCTTTTCCCTCACCTTCTCCCTCATCATCATTCTCCCTCTCATCCTCCTCCTCGTCCGCAGCATTCTGCGAAACAGTTTTAGCAAGCGGACTGCCATTCACTTTCTTGGCTTGATCGGACCTAGGCGGTGTTCCTTCGTGAATGTCTGCTTGAGATCCAACAGCGGGGACTACTATTCGACGTCCATCAGTTGGGAGATTTGGCATTCCAACGGGCTCAGCCACGATACTACCGTTATCGATGTGAATTAGGAGTCCGTCGTTATTGGCAGCTTGATCGGTTTCATTGTTGGCGGCATATTGAACGGTCTGCATAGTCGTAGAACCCTGTCGCTGGTGATCATCTTTGAAGGGTGAAGTGAGGGTCACTTACGGAAGGTCGGCGAGAGAGAGCATTCACGACTCGTTGTCTTTCGATGATACCACCTAAAATTGTCAGCTTTGCCTGCGCATAGATACGAGGTTGTCAGCTTACGCATAACAGCGGCTGTGGTAGATCGCTTGACAGCTTTCTTGGACTGATTATCCTGGACTCGATCCGTCTCGTCAACCTGTGTATCAGCTTGACTCTGTCACGAGGTACTCAAGTCAGCTTACAATCTCTTCACCAATGATCTCTTCAATCAAGTCCTCCACTATTCGTCAGTAACAAGCGCATGTGGGCTATGAAACGTACAGCTGACGATACCAATCGCTCCACCCCTTTGACCGGGCGTTTCGCTAATGAGCAACAGATGAGCTCGACCAGTTTGGAAGTAATCCAATGCTTGAAAACAATTGATATTAGGCCTAGCTTCGGGTAAGGGGAGTAGAGAGAATTTCGAAACTGGGAACTCGTCTTCAGGCGAGTAAGTGATGAGCTACAATAAGCTCAATTCTACTACTCCGCGACCGCGAGACATGGAGGGACGTACCCTCTTGACGAGAAGCATTCCGATGAAATTATCCCTTTGTCCAGGCTCGTGAATTGGTATACGCGAGAAACCAGAGAGCAAAATCTGATCGACTGTGTCGTGATCCAGAACCTTGTCTGACGGGAGGGTAAGACAGTCCGCGATGGGGGTCATGATTTCCCGAGCGTGTTTATCGTTAAGAGACAGGACACCGTTGAGAATGACGATCTGGTCATTAGCTCGCAGGAACAGAGTGAATGGAAGGGGAAACAGAAACTTACTTCGTCATCACGTAGCGGTTCTTCACCTTCTCGATGGAATTGAAGGAAACTCTTGAGTTCTGCTTTCTTGTACCTATTCATCAGTCTCTTGTATACGAGATAGAAAGATACTTACGTATGTCCCTCATCACGACCTAAGACGTAATCGAGTAACTTTGCGATAGGCCAAGCAATAGGTGAGAGGACTACCATGAATACCCAAACTAGAGTCGAACAAGCTGAACCAATCGCCAGACCGTATCGAACACAGACCTGTCATTAGCGAATACCCCATGAAGCTGATCCAATGGACTTTGACTTACAGCTTGAGGGATAACTTCTCCAAAGATGACAATCATAGTAGTGGACGCAATTACTGCCCTAACACCACCTCCGAGCACATCATCGAGGAAGATGGGTAGAGATTCATTGACGATCTACCTTGATCAGTTCTGGGCGACATGCCACGACAGGGGGTGGACGTACGACATTGGACAACAACAGAACTACCAAGACCCAATGTCTTCCTTTTGCAAGTAACTTCAATACTTTTCCAGCTTGTTTCCTCTCGGCAGGATCATCTGAACTAGTAGCAAGTACTCTCAAATTCAAATCATCCGATCCCATCAATGCCAACGTTAATCTATTATCAGCCTCTTCCTAATCCATATGTGGTGCCCTGTGTATGACATACCCAGCAAAGACACCTCCTGCCAGTACCAAGAAAGCACTCAATCCAAGCTTCCACCAGAATACAGGTGAATTTGGTTTATCCTCCGGTTCATCATCTGATGCGGTCATAAGGTATTCATGACCCGCCTGAAGGTTTGTAGGTGAAGCAAGAGCGAACAGCTTGGAGAGGGAAGTAAGGATAGGAACAGCGGAAGAGGCATGTCGCCTATATGCCATTCTTGTTGGCGGCATTGTAGGTGTAGGGGTATGTGTATAATAGGAGCCAAAGGCATTTTTAGAAGAATAGTCATGGTGACGACGGTAATTGAGATCAGATATTACTTAAAGAGGATATTCAGGTTATACTGGAAATTGTAAATTGAGCTTGGACGGTGGACGCGTGTGACTTTCCTATGTTCGGTTCCCTCATATCCTCCTTCCGTCAACAACTGAGGCTGTGATAACAACAGTGTAAAGGCGCACTGGCCCACTGAGACTCATAGGTTAGAGGTGGTCTACTGACGACTTGATTCATTATGACAGATCTCGCCTCAAGCATCAAGCTAAACCCTACCAATATCAATATACGCCCTTTACCTTCATCTCAATACGCACTAAAACTCGGATTGACTCCTCACCTACTCACACAAGACCCAATAACAAGTGGGACTATCAGAAAGGATGGTGATTCGGCATTCGAGGTGACTGTACCTGTGGGAGGGACAATCGAGTTGGAGGTAGAAGTGGATAGGGATGGGCTCGAAAGGGTTGGAGGTAGGGAAATGAGTATAACCCAAGAGATAGAGTTGGAGGGGACGATCCAGGAGGTTATCGTCAATGCGTTTCGAAGGGTATGTTTGTTGTGAGTTAAGAACTGGGCTAATGGCAGAACGCCGCAAGACTGGCTATTGAGGAGATCAGACCACATGGGAATAAAACCTCGTTCATTATACGACCACTCGCTTCGAGCGCCGACAGATCCAGCGCCAATTCAGCGCTGATACTGAGGAATCAGCCTATAGCTCATCTGAGCAAGCTGGATATATGTCTGAATTGGTGTCCCCCTTCAAGTCGAGAGAAGGAATCGGACGAAAGTCAGTCCAGCAATACCGATTCATTACCTTCGAATCGCGGAACCGAGGATCATGCGGTCGAGGAGGGAGATCAGATGCTACAGGGTAAATAGATATCGATGCTGAGCTGATTGTAGAAGGAGGTGGAAAGGAAAATGGGCAGATGCCAGTATGGGCACATACTCAGCTCCAACAAGCTCTCGACCAACTTTTCCGTACAAACATGATCAGGTGAGTAGCCTATAGGGAAACTCTGCTAGTGATCGCTGATGAGAAGGCGTTTCCCATTGATATTCGATCCAGACCTCCATCGAGTATGTTCAGACAATTTCAAGGAAGGGCTGATATCAGTTCATCCCGTCTATGACCAAATCTTCGATTCTGCTACATACCCTCACTCGCGCATTGGCTCTTTCGGCTTCTCATCGAACAAACCTCTACCTCGATGCCAGACCAGTCCTGAATGGCTTGCTGAAGGAGAAGTATCGAATGGCTGCGTACAAGTTGGAACAGGTATCGAATTTGTCTAGAAGAGGAAAATCAGCGAAACGAATCAAGGCCGATACCCAAGAGGATTCTTCGGAATCACAACCCGCCATTGACGAGAGTCAAGTTATCGGCACTCAGGACAGCTCGAAGGAGATCAATGTAAAGCTCCTCAGTGATGCTATGACAAGGATAGGGTTTGCCGCATACAAATCAAGTAGGATCAGAGGAGGTAAATTAGGATATAGGAGAATCGAGGTATTTTCCACATTCAATTCTATCGATATATAGCTGACGGGCTAGTTCTCATTGGATGAGTCCGGAGAATCTGATCCGGCGGTTCCCATGGAAAGTCAAGAACTGAACGACAAGATGCGACACCTCTACCTGGACGATGATGAACGATTCGACGCCTTCTTCGATCAAGAGGCTGGGGATGAAATGCCGAACCTGTATTATGATCATGACGAGCTGTTTCTCGATAGCGGCGATGATGATGGTGATGGATTCCTGGAGAGCGATGAGTATGATGAGTTCCTCGGCACCGATATCGAGTCCGAAGGTGAAGATGGCAGGATGGAGGGAGTTGATGTGGTTGAGTACCCTTGGCCTAGCCATATGAGAGGAGAAGGGAATGAATGGTTAGATGAAGTAAGCCATCGCCGTGGAATCGAAGGACATGATTGGCCTTATCAATTTGGTCACGGAATCGAGCGGAATATGGCATCATCCACTCCTGGTCTATTTATGCCGGGCAATCCGCTTGATAATGTTCCGCCCGATGACTTCCTGGAATCTGACATCGATGACGATGAGTCTCGTCATGTTGCAGCAATGACTGTCCGACCTCTATCGTATCCCTCTCACCCGATACCGTCTACCTTGCAACACTCCGAATACGAAGACGACTACGGAGACGACGATGACTTCCTTGATGGAATCGACGATGTCGAGAACCCAGTCCCTTCGTCTCATCTCTTTTCCCCCGATATCTCGACTATACATCAGTCAGCTCCAGCGATCCAATTCATCCTCCCCCGCAGTCCACAACTCAGCCTGGGCCAAGCAGGAGATATCATCTGCGATCGAAATCACCACTCAGACGCAGGTGACGGGTATGAGCAAGAGTTTCTCGAAAGCGACAGCGAGGCGGTATCAGAAATGGGCATCTATACTGTAGATCAATACATACCCGCACCTGAACAGGAGCTGCTCGAACTGGAAATGGGGACTTACACTGTTGACCACGAGTATCTCGATTACCCCTTCGAGCTCGGATCAGAGATTGGTGATTACACCGCAGATCACGACAACCGGATTGATACTGAAATAGAACATGTGGAATACACAGCCGATCAAGAAATGAACCATTGCCAATGCGAAGGTGCATCAGAGATGGGTGTATACACCGCCGACCAATACTTCGAGCCCTCCGAAAGTTCCTCGTCACTCGATTCAATTGGGTTAACGTCACGTCAAAATACGTCCCGGGATGATGATGATGAAGAAGAGGTCGTTTATCGTATCCCGGCCATGCCTGTCGATATGAGGAACTATCAGTACCCCCTCGAAGATGACGATGATGACTTTCTAATGTCAGATGGAGGAGATGCTATGTCGATACATTCGGATCTACCAATCACCCCAAATGACGAACCGAACCGCCAACTTATGCAATCACACGATCATCTGGGTAGTGGTGGTATCAACCATATGGAGCCTCACTTCACTCAGGGCCTCAGCGAATTCGAAGGAGTACACCCACTCTTTCCTGATGAAGATGGCCTCCCATTCTGCGATACCGAGGACGAAGATCAAGCTGCAGCTATGCCGATGTAAGTCAAGTAAAGTCAAGTCAGATCTCACCACTATAAGCCACGCTGACAGATAGGTCACAGGACTTCCTTGAAAGTGACGATGATCTGATTTAACGATATTGAGCTGTTCTGTAGATATCGCTGGAGCACGATCGATGCACCCAACATGCCCCGCCCTACAGGTTTATAGTTCCCGTACAAGCCATACCGTAAGATCTCGATCGTCAATTGCAATAGAAGGGTAGAAGCACAGTGAATATGAGACCACGAGTGCCAAGATAGGCACAGTGCACGGTGTAACGGCGTTGCGTTCCTGGTTGAGTGCCGCTCTCAAAAAAGGATCGGTTAGGGATGACAGAAAGAGCGGTGCAAAACACGCAACTTGCTAACCAGACCATTAGTCGCGTCACTGGAGGTGATGTACGGTGACTGCCTGGCTGCCTGTGCATGCTGCCATACTTTGCACTAAAGTAGTATAGTTCTACCGAATAATCACTCTTAGCGTACACACTCTCTTTTCGGCTGCCGAATAGAAGCACGGCCCTTGTCGTAATAAAGTTCCGGTTGCCGCCGACATAACGATATAGACTTCAGTGGCTGATCATTCAACGTAAACTCTGTGGTGGGAATAATAATAGTGAGTCGCTGTACTCCTCTACCGTAGCTCAGTGACTGACTGACTGGCAGACTCGTCAGTGTATAGGTCGACAAAGAAGTCTGTCTATCACATATCGACCATGATCTAATACATCACATCCTACCATCGATTTTTCAAACCGACCGATCGTGCGTTTCACCTCCCAACCCCTACACTAGAAAGAAAGAGGGTCAAGGGATAGATTGAGATTGCGGAATAGGGACAGGATCATCGAGGTATCAGGTCATTGCTACATCCATCATAGTGAGTAAATCGACGATACCTTTGTCAAAATAGTCGGGTGGGACGGAAGCGGTACATCTGTTTATTCGCTCCTTTGTCTCCCTACCTCCATGTCTTATAGCGTCATGCTCTTACGATTACGGGTTTGATCACTGACATTATAGATACATCCATACCTGCTTTGCATATACAACCACGCTGTCACGCACCATTCACGCTTCACAACCGATCTCGACATCACACGACAGGACAGACCATAATCAGTAATAAATAATGGGTCTACTCAAACGATTCAGAGCCTCATCATCGGCTTCTACCCATCCCCCGACTGACCATATCAATTCCGATGCTCCACCTATGCCACCTCCACCTATCCTTACTCATTCGCACATGTACGCTACAGTCTCACGAGCTAGTATCGCCGACTCGTCATCGGCATCGGGGATGGAAACGCCCAAATCATCGAAATCATTTTGGAAGAGGAAGACGAAAGGAAAGGATAAAGAATTAGGATACGGCCTGCCGTATGAACATACATCACCTAGTCTTGCCCCTCCCATACCTCAGACGCAGTATCAGGGGGAGAGATCGAGGAATTCTTCATTTGTCCATGTTCCTGCTCCTAGGCGGGAATTGAGTCATCAGGATTACAGGAGAGAGAGGGAAGGATCTTCGACACCCAAGCAGGAACGTACCCCGACAAGAACCAGAGTTCAGCCACCATCTCCACAGCGGGCGATGTTGGGCAAGCTCGATTTTGAGGGACAAGGTCAGAGTCAGGAGTTCAACAGCCATGCCCTAGAGATGGATGCTCGTCAAACGACTCAGACATCTTATGTCCCCTTTGGAACCTCCCATCAGAGTCAAGCGACAGCCCACCAACCTAAAGCCCGCCCTGTTACTGCCATCTTCCTGGAACGACCTAAATCGCAAGCCCCCATACCTGTGGCTGAGCCAGTAGGCCGTATAAGCAACGAAGAGATGGAACATCTCGCATCACCGGAGAAGAATGCTGTCTATACCCCTAATACTAGACGAATGTCTATACAAGAGGAACCTGTGAGTCATCAAGCATCACTGGTACAAAAGGTATAGCTAATGAATTAGGGATCTCCCACACCTCGAAAGGGCTCATTACCACCTCAAGAACTCACTTCTGCTCTCAAACCCAAAGCCAGCCGAAGCTCTTCGACCGACAATTATAATGCCCTTTCCTCGAGAAGTCCATCTGCAAATCGAAGAAACTCGTTCATTCCCCATAATCCTTTCTCCCGATCTTCAACCAAGGGATCGATGAATGATCTGAATTATCTCGATACGGAACCTGTGGACGATAAATCGTTTCAAGTCACTTCATTCCGTCATGTATCTGGAGCTTCGGATTATCAGAACCCTGAGCCGTACAAGGCCGTTGATGACACACCGCTTGTTAATGCGATTGCCCCTACACAAACCGCTCGACCAATGAGCCGAGCTGCATCGCTCGCTTCACTGGACGACCATATTTCGACTGCTGCCAAGGTATCTGCTGGGGCTTTCAGAAAGGGTGTCAGGCGACCAAGTAGCACCTATCTCGATAACATGGATGATGGTGAAGACGATGATGTCCCACTGGGCATGCTTCGACATTCAGGCAGGCAATCCAGCTCGGCCTCTCTGTCGAGCTTCCAGGAGGCAGGGAGGGGTTCAGTACAGATGCGCTCTCCTGGGAACAACACCGGTCAATCCGTCCCCAGCACGCCGTCTCGATCTCGTCCTTCCATGCCCTCCTCTCCCAGTTCGGCCAAGGTGGATCAAGTGATCTCGCATACAAGGAGCAAGACTATGCCGCTTATCTCACCCGACGAGATCCACCCAGATTTCCCTTCTCCAACCCGTAGTCCTCCTGGGTCGCCCAAAAGGACATCGCAGGAATTACCTCAAGAAGGCTACTTCGCTCCTCCCACTACTACCACCACACGCGACACACCCTCGGTCGAGCAAATGACGGGTTCACCCGAATTCGATTTTAGTTCACTCGATTATCCCGTCAGTGCATTCTCGACTTCTCCTCAGGCTACCAAAGTCCAACCTCAACCTATGCAAAGGGACCTGGAGGCATTGGTGACTAAGACGTCTGGTTTAGCTGTCTCTATCCCTTCGCCTGCTGGTGCAAGTACCTTGTCAAGCGGCATCTCGCCTGCACCGCCCGCACCTAAACGACAGGACAAGGAGTTCGACCAAGACCTTGTTACCCGATCCATGGCCGTCTACGGTGATAATGATATCGAGAATGAACCCCCGACTCCGAGAGTGGCGATTCGACAACAATCCCATTCTTCCTTGTTCGCCGAATCGATCTCGTCTGACGCTAATACCATCCGCTCGCCCCTCTCTGAAAGACTGGGTAATCTGGTCGGACCGAGGCCGATGAACAAGCCGTCCTTGACTGGGTTGAATACGATAAAGGCGGATGATAGCCTCAAGTCTCCATCGAGCGACGCTACCGTTTCGCCTATCGCGCAGGTCCCCAGGTCGAGTTTCGCCAGAATCACAAGTCAGCCCCTCAAGCAAGAGAGTGATTCGGATGGCACGGATTCTGATGATGAAGAGGAAATGCCTCCTCCACCACTTCCACCAACTCGACCGGTCAATGCTACTCGATCTTCATTCGCTAATGCCCCTCCTAGACCTGCGTCTATGTTCAAGCCTGCCACTAGTCAATCTAGTTTATCAAAGGTAGTCAAGGACGATAGTGATAGCGATAGCGAGGAGGATTTACCCCTTGCTCGAATAAAATCCAAGGCATCTCGATCCAGTCTAGCAGTCAATCAAACTGGTGTTCGACCCGCTACCATTCATTCAGAATCACCTAAACCATACAAGACATCTCCACCTGTTGAGTCGCCCGGATCTTACGCTCGCCGAGCATCTGTTCCCAATGTCTCAGCAGCTCCATCGGAGATTGGTGGAATCGGACAGAAGCTATGGGATGCTTCCCCCGCATC
>Ga0308160_10007015_pt1 | contig 11306 bp, 12 predicted proteins | sample PhyFR1_FD_201036 | JGI IMG/M metagenome (GOLD analysis project Ga0308160, IMG submission 201036) | Phyllosphere microbial communities from UC Gill Tract Community Farm, Albany, California, United States - DLSLF.R1 | ecosystem: Host-associated > Plants > Phyllosphere > Unclassified | place: USA... | reverse complement strand
TCAACTCCCCGCTCATCTCCGACCTGATCTTCAAGGGCGACGTCCACGAGATCAAGGAGATCATGAAGAAGTCGCGCGAGCTGGGCATGCAGACCTTCGACCAGGCGCTGTTCGACCTGTACGAGGCCGACAAAATCTCGTATGAAGATGCGCTACGCAATGCGGATTCGGTGAACGACCTGCGCCTGAACATCAAGCTCAACAGCAAGCACGCCAAGAACCGCGATTTCTCGGCCGGGACCGAGAGCCTGGGCCTCGTCTGAGGCCAACGCTGCGCGGCGGTGGGCAGGCATCCCGCCCTGCTTTGCCGTACACTCTTGCATTCGTATTAATACAGGATGCAGGAGACACCCATGAATGTTTACGACTTCCAGGCCACCGCCCTCGACGGCAAGCCGGTCGACCTCGCGCAATACCGCGGCAAGGTGCTGCTCATCGTGAACACCGCCAGCAAATGCGGCTTCACGCCGCAGTACCAGGGCCTGGAAACCCTGTACCGCGAACTGCATGCACGCGGCCACGGCTTCGCCGTACTGGGCTTCCCCTGCGACCAGTTCGGCCACCAGGAACCGGGCACGGAAGCCGAGATCGGCGCCTTCTGCGAACAGAACTACGGCGTCACCTTCCCGATGTTCGCCAAGGTCGAGGTCAACGGCGACAATGCGCATCCGCTGTGGAAGCATTTGAAGGGCGAGGCGCCTGGCGTGCTGGGGACCGAAGCGATCAAGTGGAACTTCACCAAGTTCCTGGTCGGCCCCGACGGCAAGGTGGTGCACCGCTACGCACCCCAGACCAAGCCCGAGGACATCGCCGACGAGATCGAGCAGGTGCTGCAGCAGTAAGGTAGGCGCCAGCGGCTAGCGCAGGAACGGCCCCGCCTTTGCCTGCAGCAGCCGGACCAATTCCGGCTGCATGTAATCGTAATCGTCCGGAATATCCAGGCAGATCACGCGCTTGCCGTTCAGGTGGTGCCTGAATTTTTTCGACAGCAGGTTGCGGTGCCGCTTTTCCATCACGAAGATCATCGTCGCCCAGGCGATCTGCTCGGGCGACAGCTGCACGTCGGCATCGTTGCCCAGGCCGGCGGAGTCGGTCTCGACGTCCGGCCAGGTCGAGAACACCTGCTCCGCGGTCGGGCTGCGCAGGCGGTTCTGGGTGCAGATGAAGAGTACGCGTTTCATGGAAGTCGTCCTTGCAGGTTCAGCGTTGCTCGAACCATCGCATGATGCCATCGTATTCCTTCTGCACGTCCGGGAACGGCTGTCCCTGCGCCTGCAGGCTGTGGTTGGCGCCCGGCAGGCGGCGGAAGGTCACGTCCCTGCCCTGCGCGCGCAGCTGCGCGTACATCGCTTCGGTCGACAGGATCGGCACGCTGTCGTCCTGCATCCCGCTGGCCAGGTAGATGCGGGCCTTGGCGTGCGACAGGTTGTCGCTCGAGGACTGGGCGAAGAAGCTGCTCCAGCGCAGGTAGGTGTGGCCCCAGGCGAATTTGGCGGTGCTGGCCGGATCGGCCTTGATGTCGCTGACGGTGGCATCGAGTTCCTGCAGGCGGCGCAGCCTTTCCGCGTCGGCGGCGTCCGCGCGGTAGATATTGGCCGCGAAGTCGAACAGCTGCGTCGGCCCGCTGCCGCCCACCAGGGCCACGTCGGTCACCTCGGGCAGCGCGCGTGCCAGGCCGGCGGCCATGGTCGCGCCTTCGGAGATACCGATCACGAGCACGCGCCGGGCATCGACATACGGCAGGGTCGCTGCATGGCGCACCGCCTGCACCAGCGTGGCGAGCCAGCGGTCGTACGAAAAGTGATCGTTGAAGGCCTTGGGGCAGTCCAGCGCGCCGCCCTGCTGCCCTGGCGACTGTCCTTCCGGCTGATACGGCTTGTCGACCGCCATCACCGCGTAGCGCCCCTGCTGCGCCAGCGGGACCCAGGAAAAGATGGTCGATGCGCGGTTGGGCGTGCCGAGACCGATGAAAGGCGGGATGCAGCCCGATCCCTGGACATACAGCACCAGCGGCGCGCGCTGCGCCGGGCGCGAAATGACGTAGCGGACGCCGGGCGCGCCGTCGCGCTGCAGGGTGAAGCGCGCGCCCTGGGTCTTGCCGAAGTCGATGGCTTCTTCGCGCGCTGCCGGGGCAGCGGAGGCGGCGCCGCAGACCACGGCCAGGACCAGGGCGGCGATGCCGGTCATCGGAAGGCCCCGCGTAGTGCTGGTCATGGTCGCTTTCATGATGACAGAAGCCTTCGATAGTGCCATGGAATGGCCAGCGGAAGGCTATCCAAAACTCACCGGCATTTTTACTCGTGACGCAGTCAGGAACGTCATCCCCGCGAAGGCGGGGACGACGTGCATACCTTACTTCTGCGGCGAGAACCTGATCGCCAGCCCGCCACCTGGCGCCAGCTTGAGCTGCAGCGCATCCTTGGCCGTCACGGTCTTCTTCTCGATGACGAGGTCGAAGCGGTGCGCGTTGCGGTAGTCGGCCGCATCGCCGTCGCGGTAGATCTCGGCCACGTACTGCTTGCCCGGATCCAAGAACGCCAGCGGCACCGAGACGGTGCGCGCCTGGCCGTCGGTGACGGCGCCCAGGTACCAGTCGTCCGACTTGCGGTCCTTGCGGGCGATGGTCACGTACTCGCCCACCGCGCCGTTCAGCACACGCGTGTCGGCCCAGTCGGTCGGCACGTCGCGGATGAACTTGAAGGCGGCCGGGTACTTGGCGTAGTTTTCCGGGATGTCAGCCGCCATCGCGATCGGCGAATAGATCACGACGAAGTTGGCCAGCTGCTTGGCCTGGGTCGAATTGAACACCTTGTTGTCGGCGCCGACCAGGCTCAGGACGCCCGGGGTGTAATCCATCGGGCCGCTCAGCATGCGCGTAAACACCAGCTTGACTTCGTGGTCGACCGGGTTCACCGGGTTGCCCCAGGCGTTGTACTCGACGCCGCGCGCGCCTTCGCGCGACAGCCAGTTCGGGTAGGTGCGGCGCAGGCCGGTGTCCTTGACCGGCTCGTGGGTGTCGACGACGATCTTGTAGCGCGCGGCTTCGGTCACGGCTTTCACGAAGTGGCGCACGCCTTCCTGGGAATCGTAGTTCCCGTAGTGGATGCCGCCGCCCGCGCTCGGGAATTGCATGGTGCCCGCTTCGTGCACGTAACCCGACTTGACGCTGTCGACGCCCAGTTTCGAATACAGCTGATACGCCGCGTCCATCTGCTTTTCGTAGGCCGCGACGTTGCCGCCGGTCTCGTGGTGGCCGATCAGGCGCACGCCCTTCTGCTGGGCGTACTTCGACAGGGCCGGCAGGTCGAAGTCGGGATAGGCCTGGGTGAAGCTGAAGTCGGCGCCGCCATGGCCCCAGTCGCTTTCCCAGCCCTTGTTCCAGCCTTCGACCAGCACGCCGCGGAAGCCGTTCTGGGCGGCGAAATCGATGTAGCGGCGGGTAGCGGCGGTGGTCGCGCCGTGCTTCGGTCCCGCGTTCCAGGTGGTCTGCTGCAGGTGCATGCCCCACCACACGCCGACGAACTTGGACGGCTTCACCCACGACACGTCGCCCAGCTTGTTCGGCTCGTTCAGGTTCAGTTCCAGGTCCGACATGTACAGGCCGGCCGCATCGTCGGCGATGCGCATCGTGCGCCACGGGGTCGTGAACGGGCCCTTGCGCACCACGCTCGGCCCGGTGGTCGACGGCGCCAGCTGGGCGCGCAGCTTCTGGCCTTCGACCTTGCGGATCCACATCGAGGCGTAATCGACCAGCGCGGCTTCGTGGAAGGCGATGTGGGTGCCGTCCTCCAGGCGCACGGTCAGCGGGCTGTTGGCGGTGCCGATCTCCTTCAGGGGCGCCTTTTGCACCAGTTCTTCCAGGCCGGGCAGCTCGCCGGCCGGAATCCACCAGGCAGTGGCCGGCTGGGCCACCGCGAATTCGGTCAGCTCGTCGGTGATGGCGACGTCGCGGCCATCCGGTTGCGCCGGGAACTCGTAGCGGAAGCCGACGCCGTCGTCGTAGATGCGGAAGACGATGCTCAAGCCGCGCTTGAGGCGCTTGCTCTGTTCCGCAGTGTCCTGTGCCACCTCGACGCGCAGCTCGCGGTAATGGTTGCGCACATAGCGGCGCTCGCCCCACGGCTGCTCCCAGGTGTCGTCATGGTCGCTGACGCCCTTGTTCACCAGCTTGAAATTGCCGTCCAGCTTGGGGGCGTTAGCCAGGTTGAAACCCAGGCGCGACAGGCCGATGACCTCCTTGCCCTTGCGTTTGACGTCATACGCCAGCTTGCCCATCGGGTCGATCTGCACCTCGACGCTCAGCACATTGCCGGGCGAGGCGGCCGTTGCCACGATTTGCTGGGCCCAGGCGGGCATGGCGATGTAACTTGAAAACATTGCCGCAGCGGCAATCAGGCGTAAACGCATCGGTGTCCCCTATAGCGCCGGAAGTCATGGCAATCCGGCATGATGAAAGAGATGTAATATTACTACAGCTGAGTGTGCTGCCGATGCGTAATCCGATGAAAAATCAGCCGACGTTCAAGCCCATCGCGCGTACCAGTTCGGCCGCCTGGCGCGGCGAGATCGTGGCTCCCGCAAACAGCTTGGCGTTCGACAGTTTCAGGCCACCGAGATCGGCTTCGCGCAGGTCGGCCTGCTCGAAGCGCGCGTCCTTGATGTGGGCGTCGCGCAGGCTGCCGCCTTCGAACACGGCGTCGCGGAAGTCGCAGCCGGCCAGGTCGGCCTCCGAAAAATCCAGGCCGTTCAACCTGGCCTTGCGGAAGGACATGCGGCGCAGGTCGGCGCCGACCAGCAGGCAATCCTCGAAGCTCAGGCCGAGCTGGCCGACTTCCTCGAAGCGGGCGCCGGTCAGCTTGCAGCCGCGGAAGGTGGCGGACGCCAGCTTGGTGCGGCGCCAGCTCGCGTTGTTCAGGTCGCAGCCTTCGAAGCGCGCGTCGACCAGGTCGCTCGACTCGAAGTCGGCATGGCCGCCGCGGCAGCGCTGCCAGCGCGTGCGCGCCAGGTTGGCGGCATAGAAGGACGCCTCGGCCAGCGCGCAATGCTGGAACACGCACGCCTGCAGGTTCAGGCGCGACAGGTCGGAGCCTTCCAGGTCGCAGGCGTCGAACACCAACAAGGCGTCGTCTGCCAGCAGTTGTTCGATGCGGTCGCGGGTGATGGTCTCGTTCGAGAGGGTGACGGTCGGGCGGGGCATTTTACGGGATGGCTGAAATCGGAAGGCCACAGCATACACGGCGAGCGCGAAAGGAATGCGCCAATCGTCCGGACTTTCAGGCAAGTCCGCCCCTGCCCCGCTCCCTAGAATGTGCTTCATCCGCTGCCCGACCGGGCGGCTTATCCAAGGAGAAGCACATGAGTCAAGTCTGGTTCATCACCGGCGCCGGCCGCGGTATCGGCGCCCACACCGTCAAGGCGGCGCTGCAGGCCGGCCACCGCGTCGTCGCGACCGCGCGCAGCCTCGAACAGCTGCGCAGCGCCCATGCCGACGCGCCGCAGGAGCGCCTGGCGCTGGCGGCGCTGGACCTCACCAATCCGGCCCAGATCGACGCCGCGGTGGGGGTCGCGCTCGAACGCTTCGGCCGCATCGACGTGCTGGTCAACAATGCCGGCTACGGCCTGCTCGGGAACTTCGAGGAAGTGCAGGAAGAGGCGATCGAACGGCAGTTCGCCACCAACGTGTTCGGCCTGATGCACGTGATGCGCGCCGTGCTGCCGGTGATGCGGCGCCAGCGCAGCGGCCGCGTGTTCAACCTGTCGTCGATCGCCGGCCTGATCGGCTTCCAGGGCGCGTCGGTGTACTGCGCCAGCAAGTTCGCGGTCGAAGGCCTGTCGGCGTCGATCGCGACGGAGGTCGAGCGCTTCGGCATCTCGGTCACCCTGGTCGAGCCGGGCTTCTTCCGCACCGACTTCCTCGAGCCGACCTCGGTCAGCTACGCCGCCGCGACCATCGGCGACTATGCCGATGGCGACGCCAAGGATATCTACGGGGGCTACAACGGCCGCCAGTTGGGCGATCCGGCGCGCCTGGGCACGGTGCTGGTGGAATTGGCCGCGATGCCGTCGCCGCCGAAGCATTTCCTGGCCGGCAGCGATGCCGTCGGCATGGCCACCGGATCGCTGCAGGCCCGCCTGGACGAGATCCGCGCCTTCGAGACGCTGTCCCGGTCGACCGACCACGCGGCCTGAGTAGGCAAGTGATGAAAGAGGCGTTATGCTGGCTTACATGAACAAGCTCGCCGATGCGATCCCCGCCTCTGGTCCGCCAGCCAGCCCATCTCTTTCCCGGCTGGCGGACCTGCTGCGTGCCCACGCGCCGGTCGACGGCAGCGTCGAGCAGTGCGTGCCCGGCGTCCATGCGATTCGCGCATCGCGTCCCAACGCGGACCTGGTGCACGGCGTGCAGGGCTCGTCCGTGTGCATCGTCGCCCAGGGCGCCAAGACCGTGCTGCTGGGCGGCGAAGCCTACACCTACGACGCGGCGCGCATGCTGGTGTTCTCGGTCGACCTGCCGGTCGCGGCCCAGGTGCTGCAGGCGACGCCCGCCCGCCCCTACCTGTGCTTCCGGCTCGATCTCGATGCGCAGCGCATCGCCGCGCTGACGCTGAAGGTGTATCCGGACGGGCCGCCGCGCGAGCGCGAAGGCCGCGCGCTGTACCTGGCCCAGGCCGGCGACGCGATCGTCGACGCCGCCGCGCGGCTGATGGCGCTCATGGACGACCCGCCAGAGGCTGCCCTGCTGGCGCCGCTGGTGACCGACGAACTGCTGATCCGCCTGCTGCGCAGCCCGATCGGCGGGCGCCTGGCCCAGATCGGGCAGGCCGACTCCGGCACCCACCGCATCGGCCGCGCGGTGGCGTGGCTGCGCGACCATTACGACCAGCCGGTCAGCATCGACGACCTGGCCGGCATGGTGCACATGAGCGCCTCGACGCTGCACCAGCATTTCAAGTCGGTGACCTCGATGAGTCCCTTGCAGTACCAGAAGATCCTGCGCCTGCACGAGGCGCGCCGGCTGATGTCGACGGGGATGGGCGCGAGCGCCGCGGGCGGGCGCGTCGGTTACGTGAGCGCGTCACAGTTCAGCCGCGAGTACGCGCGCCTGTTCGGCAATGCGCCGAGCCGGGACCGGCCGCGCCAGCAGAACGCCGTCTAGCGGGTTTCGATGACGGCCGAAGCGTGGGTGACGCAGCCGCGGTGCACGTTTTCCAGGAAGCGGATCGCCTCGCCCAGGCGGCAGGTGGGCGGCAGCATGCGGCCCAGCGATTCGTCCTCGGCCAGCTGGTCGATGCCGTAGGCGACCGCGCGCGAGACGTCGCGCCCGCGCCGGCCGTCGCTGTTGTACAGGGCATCGTAGACGCCGACCTTTTCCCACAGCGGGACGTAGCCGGGACTGATCGAATCCTGGAACGCGACCGAGGGCGCCGCATCCTCATCCTGGGAAATCAGCCGAAACACGAAACTCACGGGAAACTCCAACCAACATGAATAGGGGCGCCGATGCTACCACGGCGCCGCACTTCACGTGGTCCGCGTGAACCCGTCCGCACTCCATCCCTCGCTCCCCACGCCGTGATGCACGAAGAACAAGCCGGCCGGATCGACCGCCTGTTTCACCCTGGCCAGCCGTGCATAGTTGGCGCCCCAGTAGGCATCCTGCCAGCGCTGCTGGAAATAATCGCTTTCCGATACATAAGCCCCGGCATCCGGCGCCGCCTTCAACAGCGCATCCATGGCACCGCGGATGCCGGCCGCGCGCCTGCGTGCCCGCGCCGGATCGGCCTTGGCGCCTGGCATGCCGGGAAACGCCGGATCGCCGCCGCCGGCGATGATGGCCAGCGCAAAGGCGTCGAGCACGGCCGGGTTCATCGCGGTGTCGCGCGTGGCGTCCAGCGCGTCCCTGGGGGCGCCGGCGATGCCCTTGTTGAAGTGCAGCTCGACCCACCACTGGTCGGCCGCGGCGCACAGCGCATCGACCAGCCTGGCCCTGCTTTCCTTGCCGAGCAGCCCTGACGGCAGCCAGGCCGACTGGTAGCCGTGGATGAACCAGCCGGCCTGGCCGCGGTCGCCGCTCCAGACGAAATGGTCTTGCGAGGCTTGCGGGCGGCCATCCATGGTGACGATCCCGGGCGCGTATTTCTGGAACAGCCGGGGATCCCAGAAGCGGCGCGCCGGGATCGCGATGACGCTGGGCGCTTCCGAAAAGCTGCAGTCCTTGCGCTCGCGCACCCAGGCGAAGAACGGCGCCCACACGGCCTCGGCCTGCGCCTGGGTCAGGTCCTGGAACACCATCGACAATTTCAGGCGGCGGCCGTCGCGCAGCGAGACCTGTTCGCCCCAGTGTTCGTTGAACAGGCCGTCACCGTAGAAATCGACGAAGCGGGCCACCAGCGCGCGCCAGGCGCCGTCATCGGCGGCGGTGATCTCGCCGGAGACGGCCCCGAAGAATGCGGGCAGCGCGTGGGTGCGCAGCGTCAGCCGGGTGACCACGCCGAAGCTGCCGCCACCGCCGCCCTTCAGTGCCCAGAACAGGTCCGGGTTGGACCAGGCGTTGGCGATGCGGATCTGGCCGTCGGCGGTGACGACTTCCGCTTCGATCAGGCTGGCCGCGGCGGTGCCGTAGCGCTTGGAAAAGTTGCCGAAGCCGCCGCCCTGCACCAGCCCGGCCACGCCGACGGTGGTGCAGCCCCCGCCCTGCACGTAGCGGCCGCCGCGCGTGGTGACTTCGGCATAGGCATCGGCCCACATCGCGCCGGCGCCGACGCTCACCGCCGGCTGGGCGCTGCCCGGCGCGCAGCCCTGGGCGACGAAGGCGTCGTGCATCTGCACCCGGTTCATGGCGCGGGTCCAGACCAGCAGCGAATCGGGCGCGTTGGACGCGCCCATGTAGCTGTGGCCGCCGCCCTTGACCACCAGCCGCAGGTGATGGCGGCGCGCGAAGTTCACCGCCGCCGCGACGTCGCCGGCATCGCGCGCCGCCACCGCAAACACGCTGGCCTGCGAGGTCCAGGCATCCTGCCAGCCGCTGGTCTGGGTCAGCGCCGGATGGTCGCCGATGAAGTATGGGTTCTTGATGCCTTCCAGCGCCTCGGCGCGCACGGCGTCGGCCTGGCCGCGGGCAAAGGGCGAGGCCGGCGTCAGCAGGCGGCCGCCGACTTGCGTGCGCAGGGCCTGCCACTGGCCAGGGCCCGGCCACTGCGGCGTGCCGGGCCGCGCCCGGCTGAAGCCTGCTTGCGCTGCCCGTGCCGCCACCGAAAGCGGCAGGGCCTGCAGCACGCCGGCAGACAGTGAAGCCTTCAACAGATCACGTCGTTTCATCGCATCCTCGTCGTTGGTATGTCAGGCGAGGATGCCGTGCCGGCACACCGGGAACAACCGGTTTGTGGCGAAGCGGGCGTCAGATGGGGCGAGCCGGCACGGCGGCGCCGGCCTGCAGGTTGGCATGGGTCCAGAGGTCGCGTGCCAGGCGGCCGAGGAAGACGCCGTTGAACAGGCCGAACAGGACGCACACCGCGCCGGCAGCCAGCGCATTCTGGTGCGCCTGCGGGAACACCGCCAGCAGCACCGAGGCGGCGTACTTGGTGAAGAACACCGCCATCATCAGCGCCAGCGGCATCCAGCTGCCGCGCACGCGTACCGTGCCGGCTTGCTCACCCGCCGCGATCCGATCGGCACCGAAGAGCAGCACCGGCGCCAGCGCCAGCGCCACGCCGGCTATCCAGGCGGCCAGCGGGATGCCGTCGAGGCCGAACTTGGCCGAGATGTCCTGCAGCGACAGCACCAGCATCACGACCGGGATGATGCATAGCTTGCGCAGCTCGACCTCGCGGTCGCGGCTGGCGGCCATGCCGCGGTAAACCAGAAAGGCGAGGATGGCCCAGACGTGGATCGGGGTGTGGGACACGATTTGAATCAGCATGGCAGGCTCCGCAAAGTCGGTTGAGGTGGCACGACTTTGCCAGCGGCTGCCGGCCGGCGGACGGAAATGCGACGAAGCGCCCGCCGGCGGCGCGAGATGCAGCCGGCAGGCGCCAGATGCGGGCCGGTGTCAGGCGAGGAAGGAGCGCAGGACTTCCGCGCTGTGGTCCATGCCGTATTTCAGGCGCTTTTCCGCATGCGCCGCAAATTCGGCCGGTGCGCCATTGGCCTGGCTGGCCGCCTTCACGGCGATCGCCTTGCTCGCCACGCCGAAGGCCATCACGGCCTGGTCCCAGGTCAGGCCCGAAGCCAGCGCGTCTTCGACGGCCTTGGCGGCGAGCACGCCGAGCTTGTCGACCAGTCGATTGTCCATGTTCCCCAATGTCAGCATGCCGCTTCTCCTGTCGTTTGCATCACGCCCCGATAGTAAAGCAAAGCCGGCCGAAGGGCCGGCACGCATGCCGCAGGGCTTATTTCTTGCCCGGCTCGCCGACGATCGCCACCGAACCCACGGCCTGGCGCCCGGCCTTGTCCGAGGCTGCCGTGGTGACCATGAACTGCATCCGGCGCTCGGCGCCCGGCTGGACCCAGGTGGCGGACAGCGTGCGCAGCTTGCCGGCCGCGCCGCCCGGATGCTCCTGGCTCTTGCCGCGCTTGGCCACCAGCGGCGCCGGCGCCTTTTCGACCACCTTCGCGAAAGCGCGTTCGACGCTGGCCGGATCGGCGTGGCGGGCATGCAGCGTGCACATGCTGTTCCCGGCCGGCAGCGCCACCACGTAATTCCCCAACTGGCCCTTGTAGGGCACCGGCCAGGCGTCGCCCGGCTGGCCGTTCAGGAAGCGCGCCGCGCTCTCGGGCGGCAGCTTGGGCGCCTCGCCGCGCAGCAGGTCGGTGCGCAGGGCCTGGAGGTCGCTCAGGTGGTTCATGCACAGGCCGATATACAGGGTCATGAACCCTTCGGCATTCGGTTCGAGTGCCTTGGAAGCGGGCTTGGGGGCGGCCTGCGCGTTGGCGCCGAGGCCGAGGGCGATACAGGCGGCGAGGATGGAATGCGTTACCTTGATCAAACAGTTGCTCCAGTAAGTGATGGAAGACACGTGGTTTTATAGCTTGCGCGACGTGCCGGACCGGCGTCAGCCGATGGGGTCATGCGCCGATTCTAAGCACAATCAGATTATTTTGGCGTATGCTCCGGCTATCTTTTTTTACAGGCAGGGCACAAGCATGGGCAATCGCTTATCGAAGATCGCGACCCGCACCGGCGACGACGGCAGCACCGGACTGGGTGACGGCAGCCGCACCGGCAAGGACAGCGCACGCGTCCACGCGCTGGGCGACGTCGACGAACTGAACTCCTTCGTCGGCCTGCTGCTGTGCGAAGACATGCC
>Ga0308160_10007013_pt1 | contig 11311 bp, 10 predicted proteins | sample PhyFR1_FD_201036 | JGI IMG/M metagenome (GOLD analysis project Ga0308160, IMG submission 201036) | Phyllosphere microbial communities from UC Gill Tract Community Farm, Albany, California, United States - DLSLF.R1 | ecosystem: Host-associated > Plants > Phyllosphere > Unclassified | place: USA... | reverse complement strand
CCCGTTGGGGGCGGCCGGCGGGGGGGGGGGGGGGCCCGCCCCCCCCCCCCCCCGTCCCCGGGGGCGCCGGGGGGGGGGGGGGGGGGTCGACCCTGATCGTAATGGCAACAACAGCGAGAGCACACACGTCGCGGTCGACTGGGTGCATGCATGGTGATCCCCTCGCCCAGCATCTCTCATGTCCAGGCATCTTGCCAGCGCCGGCCGCCGGCGTCGACGACCTCGAGGCCTTCGGCTCGTAGCGCGCGCGCCATCTCGCGTAGGCCCCTGACGCCCCGCGTCTGGGCCGTCTCAAACGAGAGCGGATTGCCGACGCGCTCGCCGAAAAGGCCGACCGTCCGGAGCGAAGGGAAGAGCCTGCATGGCTCAGCCTGCGAGCAGAGGCGGGTGACAAAGACGCGAAGGCCGTGCGCCTCGGGCCATCCCGGCTGGCCGACGTGGGGTAGCAGGGCCGGACCGTACACGTTGTCCTCAAAGTCGAGCTGCTCGGCCTGGAAGCCGTCGAGAGCCGTCTCTCCTGCCGCCTCGTCGTGGGCGGCGCTTGACATTGGTCCGTCCAGACCGTCATCGCTGGCCGCGACCGGATTGGCGAGGGCAGGCGCCGTTGGAGTTGCGGTCGCCGAGTCGTGCTCGCCCTCGCCCTCGCTTTCCGTCGGGGCAGCACTTCCGGCCTCTTCGTCGCCGTTCGGGTCCGATTCGCCGTCAAAGAGTGCGTCCGACTCGGAGTCTTCGTCGCCGAACGGATTGGCACCGGCGTCGGCCGTCCCGACAAAGAGTACCTCGAGCGCCTCGTGCGGACCGGCCAGGAGCGGCCGGAGGTCGTCGTTGAACCAGACGAGCGAGCGCAGGTTTGGGAGGCCTGCCAGCGGGTTGATCGGTGGGAGCGAGTCTGGCTGATGCGGCGTGACCGCTAGGCTCGTCAACCCCGGGAAGCGGGTGAGGATGGCGAGCAGATCGCTCTTGTCCCAGTCGCCGACGGCGAATTTATCAAGGGCGAGTGACCGAAGATGTCCCGCTCCGATCCGATGGATGAGACCAAGGTTCTTCGGGACGATACCCAGCCAAAAGAGCTCTCTCAGCCGACCGATCCGGAAGTACGAGTCGATCGGTGCGAGAGGAGGCCGGTAGCGCTCGGCCGACCGGATGTGCAGCGTCTCGAGTCTTGATCGTTTGACGACAGCGACCTCGCCTGCCGATGACTGGGTGTACAAGAGCGGCCATCGAAGAACTCGAATGGCCTTGAGTGCCGGAAGGAGGTGAAGATGGTTGACGAGGTCGACCGATTCGGCCTCGAACGGGGCGAGCGCAACCCGGCGGACGAGCGGGCGGAGGTGCGCGTTGGCCTCGAGCGCCGCCCAGAAGGCCTTGGCCCGACCCGACTCGAACAGGAAGGAGGCGGCCTCAAATAAGAGGGCCTGGCTTTCGGCCTGCACGATGATCAGAAGAAGGAATACAGCGCGTCAGTGAGGCCTGGAGGTGTGGCTAAGGCCGTTGCGCGAGGACAGGGGCGAAGCGGGCGGGAGAAGGACGCACACGCCAGTCGCGGCTGACGAGCGCGCACGTCCGGAGGAGCGCGAGTCGGTCCTTCCGCGTTCGGGGCGAATCCGAGGCGAGATCAGAAGCAGCCTCGTACAAGACGGCGAGCTGGAGCTCGATCGGGAGGACGGCAACCGGCGGTGACGATGGCCTGGGCGAGAGAGGAGGGGGAGGGCGGGGTTGTCGGCGCCCTGGCCGGGCTCGGTCAGTCGATGGGAGGCATCTGCCAGGGCAGCAGGGGCGGCAGAGGCATCGGCAACGTACGGCATCCCGGGTCGAGGCGTCTGTACGGCTGGTCGATCTAGGGCGGTCGATGTGGAGGAGGGGGAGGGGGGGGGGATGCTGGGAGGGTCGAGCGGGTCGTGGTCAGAGGCAACGGAGCGGGGCGGCAGCGACGGCCGTCGGGCCCCTTTCTTCTCGCACGCTCGCTCGGCCGGCCGAACGTCGAGCACTTGCATCGACGTGGTCTTCCCCCCCTCCGAACATCCCTCGCGGCTCATGCTGCAGAAGAGGAGAGCAAACGGCATGGGTCGCAGTCGCCTGCCCTTCCCTTCTCTGCTCGGTCGGCGTCCGGCATCGCCTCGGCGCTCAGGCCAGCCGGCGGAGCTCTTCTGCCTCCCGCTCGAGGGTGAGAGTCCTCTGGCGGTCGGCGAGTGCCCTCCGCTCGGCCTCCTGGGCGCCGTTGATGCGGAACTTGTGCTCGGCCTCGAGCGTCTGCTGGCGCTTCTCGGCCGCCTCCGCCTCGGGGAGGTCGGCGAGCAGGAAGTCGATGTCGGCCTTGACGGCGACCAGCTCGGCCTCGGCCGCGGCGAGCTCGGACGCGTCCGAGGGGGAGGTCGACTGGATGATCGACCGGAGAGCATAAAGCTGCTCAAAGGCGGCCGAGATGTTGGCCCGGGCGGCGCTCGCCGGCGCCGACGACGAGCGCTCGAGGCCGAGAGCCTTCTCGCTCGATGGGTCCGCCTCGTCCTCAGGGGTGAACGACTGGCGGCTCCGCCGACGAGCGTCCCGGCGCTCTTCCCGCTCGGCAAAGAGCGCCATGACGCGGGCCGGCCCGTCCTCGCCGGCCCAGGCCTCCTCGAGCTCCTTTTCAAACCGCCGGCTCGCGAGGATCCGGTCGGGCAGGAGCCGCATCTTCTGCCGGTTGAGCGTGTGGTACTTCTTGAGCTCGAGCACGATCTGCTCGCGCTCGGTCAGCGGCGGCTTGCCCTTGCGGAGGACGGGGCTCGGCAGGCCAAACTTGCCGGGCACAAAGGCCTTGCGGGTGTTGTTGTCGGCCGAGACACGGGGCGTCTGCAGAGCGGACCACTCTGCAATCTTCACGGCGACCCGGATCGGCCGGGGCGCGAGCGACATCGGGGCTTTGGCGGCAAGCGCCTTGGCCCAGCGCTCAGACACCGCAGAGGGGTTGTTTGGGGCCGTCGGCTTGCCGAGGGCAGGGTGGAAGCGCCAGCTGGAGGGAAAGGCGACAGAGAAGACGGAATCAGCGCCATTCGCCCGTCCACCTGCGGCATGCGGGCAGAGTGTCGTGCGCGCTGCGATTGAAAAAGAGCACGAAGCACCCACTAGTATGAGCCCGCCACCGTAGCCTTGCCGCCGCCCTTCTTGCCGGACTCGGCCGCGCCCTCCTTGTGCGCGGTCTTCTCAAAGGCCTGCTGGAGAAGATGCTGGTTCTTGAGCTGCTTGAGAAGACCTGCCCGGAGCTGCCTGATCGGGTTGGGGGAAGGACGCAGGAGAAGCGAGAGAGCGCGCACGCGTTGAGCCTTCCGGCACATTGACGCTGAGGCAGAGGCGCCGAGCACGGGTCTGCTCCGGGGGGGACGTACTGCTTCGAGCCGATCGGGTGCGCCGCCGGCGCCGTCCGCTCCATGCCGGGCCTGGGCGCCTTGAGCTTCATACCCTTGGGCCAGTCGAGCCCAAGGAGCTGGGGCGTCAGCGGGTCGTCCTTGTTGCCGGCCGGCAGCGGGTAGCGCTCGTGGACGAGCCGGTAGAGGTCGGTCGTCGTCGGCCGGGCGTCGGCAGGGAGCGAGCGCAGGATCTCGTAGATCATGCGCTTGGCCGAGGGCAGAGGTCTTTGACCTGACGACGAAGAGGACGCCATCGAGGAGCCGGCCGAGGCGACGGCTTTGCTGGCGGTCGACATCGCGGGGCTGTAGGGGTGGGAAAGGATGGGGGGCTGGAGGGGCGAGGAGGACGAGGAGAGGGCGGCGAGGCGGCGGCGGGCGAGGAGAGAAGACTCCCGTCTGGACTTCTTTTGCCCCAGTTGTGGCTTCCTCAATTTCGTCGCGCCCCGGCGTCACCCCCACCAGCGATGGTCGCCTCCTCTTGACGAAGACCCCACCCTCCCTCGCGAGCCCGAGCGACGCGATGGCCCACCTGACTCGGTCGGTCGGCTGCTGCCCGGGACCTCCTCGACCGACTTCTTGGCTGACATCTCTTGTCTCACCGTCTCCTCACTCTCTACGCGGCAGGCTCAACGAGCGCTCGGCCCGGCCGAATCCGAACGTCGGCTTCCTGTCGGTCCTCCCGGGCCCGGGCGAGAATGTACGTCTGCTGGGCTCGCAAGCGGAGGGTGACGGGGGAGGAAGTGGTGCTACCCTCAAGCTGCCGTCGCGCTTCTTGCATGCAGCCGGGGACAGTCGAGCTGACGCCGAGTCTGCGACCGCCTTTCATCTGACCCCCCCTCTTCGAACGACTGCGCGCCGACAGGAGGCGATGGCCCTCCTCCAGGCGCTGGCCGCCCAGGTGAAGCGTGCGTCGCCCGTCCTCTCTTCGGGCTCTTTGCGGAAGCTCGACGCCCGCCTCTGCTAGGCTCTCGTCGACCGTCGAGCTGACACTCTCGCGCCTTCCCTGCTCTTTAGGCGTCTGCGACGTCGAGGGCCTCAAGGTCAACTCGCTGGAAGAGTATCCGTACAACCGTGAGCTGCCTCGTCTCCTGTGTCGTCGCCCGAAAGGTCCGCCGCTGAAGCGTCCTTCCTTCTCACTCTCAGGCGTCTTTGCCGGCCGCAACTGGTGTGCGGGCGAGGTCGTCGAGCTCGTCCTCCGCCGGCCGAACGGCAGCTTCTTTCCGACGAGCTGGCTGCTCTCGGTCCTCTGCCACGAGCTCGCTCACATCAAGCACATGAACCACGGTCCGGGCTTCCACAAGTACAACGGCGAGCTCAGGCAGCAGGTCGCCCAGCTCCGCGGCCAGGGCTACTATGGCGAGGGTCGGTCCTGCTCCCTTGTATGCCAGCGGTCCAGGCCTAAAGCTCACTGACGCCCTGCGTCGTATTTCCTGCAGGCTTCTGGTCGACCGGCCAGACGCTCGCGACCGGCGAGGCCTCGACCGACAATCCGACCGTCAAGGCCGACCTGGCCGAGCATATCTGCGGCGGCGCCCAGGCCCGGCGCCGGCCGGTTGGCGCGACCAAGCGCCGGCGGATGGCACTCTCGTTCGGTGGCGGGCCGCCCCGGGGAGGGGGGCCGAGCGCTTCGACAGGCCGGCAGACGGCACGGAAGCGCAAGAGCGGAGCGCGCAACGAGGGTGCCTTCAAGCGGCTGCTCGAGGCCGAGGGGCTCGACCCGGCGAGCGAGGGTAGCTCGAGTGGCAGCCATAGGCTCGACGGCGGCCTGGTCCTGACGTCGGCCGAGAAGGCGGCTCTCTCGTCGGCTCGAGCCAAAGGTCAGGTCAAGGGTTCCAAGCGCCAGGCTGCCGTAGTCGACGCCGCGCTCGGGACCTACAAGAAGCGGGCGGGCACGCGCTCAGCAGCCGAGCTCCGGGCTGAGGCGGCCGAGAAGCGGCTCGCGGACACTCAGCCGGCGGCCGGCCTCAAAGTGGAGGACGGCCTGTCGGACGCATTCGACGAGGATGGCTTCGACAGTGACGACGACGACGACGAGCTCTACGAGCCGATCCCCGAGACCGACGCCGCTCGCCGGCAGGCGCTTGTCGAAGCCGAGGCCAACGATGGGGTCAGCAATGACGACGACGACGCCTGGGCGACGTACGAGCGCGAGATCGCCCAGCAGCGGGCAGAGCGCGCGGTCCGTCAGAATTCCTCGTTGTCTTTGACCGCGGGCGTAGCGGCGGCCAGCGTCAAAGGCAAAGGCCGGGCCACCTCTGCTCTTGTTGAGCCCAAGCCGGAGCCGGTCGACGAGCCACTCTTCTTCCTCGACGGCGCGAGCGAGAGCAGCGACAGCGACATCGAGTTTGTGCGCCTTCTCCTCATGCGCTGGTTGTCCTCGCCCGCTATCGGTGCTGATAACCTTTCCTTTCTCCGCTGCCAGGTGGGCGAGTCGCAGGCATCCAGCAAGGCGATCGAGGGCAAATCGGCCGTCCAGCCAATCGGCACGGGCAAGGCGCCTGTCGGGTCTTCTACCCAGGGCCAGCCGAAGACAGTCGCCGCGCCTGCCCCTACGAAAGCCGAGCCTGCTGCACGGTTCGTTACGCACTCCCCGCCACCCTTACACAGGGCGAATGTCGACTGACTTCTCTGACCCCTCCGCACTCCAGCTCACAGTTCCGGCCGTCGTGGGCATCCTCGTCAGTTCCCGCTCGGCCCTCCAGCACGAGCACGGTCGTCCGCCCTCCTCCACTCGCGCCCGCCCCGCCGCTTACCGCCGCCGATGCGTCGGCGAGCGCGCTGCTCCGGTCTGAGCTCGCTGAGCGGTCGGTTGAGCTCCGCCGCCGCGAGCTTGCTGGCCTCGGCATGGCTGGCCGGGGCGCGCTCAATCGGCTCGCAGGCGACCGGAGGCCTGCGCGATGATGCGACTGCACTGCGGTCCTGACGAGCAAATCAAGAGCACGGCTCCTTCGCTCGACCCTCCGCCCTCCCGGATCTCTCGTCGGCGTTGAATGCCGCGCTCCGTCCGACATGGCCAACTCCCTCTGCCTCTCTTCCACTTCCCTCCTCTTCCCCCCTCCTTTTTTCATCTCCCCCCTTCCTCTTCAGCCCACTCGACGACCCGACCGCACTCATACCCTCTCCCTCCCTAATGATGCCCCCTCCTCGCCCACTACTCGGCGTCGCCCCTGTTCCATGCACTTACGTCCTCCACGCCTCGTAACGCCGTCCTCAATGTCTCCATGCCCTCTCGCCCGCTAAAGAGCCGTCCGGCGACGGCGGCGCGCGCAGCCCCGGTCGCTTGGGACCCGATCCGACCGAGTCGCGGCCTTAGCGCCGAAGCCTGCACCTTGCAGACTGCGTCGCTGGCGCTCGTTCCGGCCGCTCGGGCGAACACCATCGGACGGGAAGGGCGCAGCTCCCAGGCGGCAGCGCGGGAGCTCGGCACGGCGCATCCGACGACCCCACCGACCGCCTGCATGGGCCGGGATGACGACGCGCGGCGCCCTTTCTGGTCGTGCCGAGATTGCGGAACCAAGGGCAGCAGGCGGGCGAGGGCTGAGGGCTGAGCTGAGAGTCCAACAAGTGCCGCCGCGAAGTCCAGTTTGGGGAAAGCTCTCACGATCGCCGGCCGGCCAGCCGCGCGGCGGGAGTTCCGGTGGTGCGGGTCGAGGCCCTCTGCGGCGCTGCCGGGGCCTTCGAAGGGCTTGACCCCCCTTGGCCGCCAGCCCAGCCTCGCTGCCCACCACACCATCCACCCACCCCCTCCCTACACCTTTCGACTCCCAGATTCCCCGTTCTCGGCCTCCCGGATTCGATACCCCCTTCCTACAACCACGCTCGCACAGCCAACAAGCAACACATCCACAGCCCGACCGTCTCGACCCACTAGGTCAGACCACCCGCCTCTCGATCCCCCCGATCCGCCCAGTCGCCACCGTGCCCCCTGCGCGCCGCCGCCCGGTGTCTGACCCCTCGTCCGTCCTTTGCCCTTCTTGCAGGACTTCGGCCTCACACACACTTCTATCTCGCATCGGCTAGACAGCTCTCGTCTGCCGGCAGTCTCTCTCCCACCTCCTCCCTCTCTCTCGCCTCTCATGTCGGACGCTCAGCAGCAGCAGCAGCAGCGCCCGACGCCGTCGCAGACGCCGGCCTCGACGACGCCGAGCGGCAGCGCGGCCTACCCGCACGCCTCGTCTTCGTCGCTACCGCCGCCGCCGCCAGCGCTCGGCAGCAGCGCGACGATCGATGTGACCGAGGAGTTCAGCAACGAGCAGATCGATGCCTTCCTCTCGGCCAACCCTGACTTTGCGGCCAGGGCGCTCGACGAGGCCGCCCGGGGCGGCGCGGCGACCTCCGCCGGCTGGGATGCGGCAGCTCAGGTGCGCATCTCCTTCCCCGTCCGACCACGACTCCCTCCCGCCTCAAAGGCGAGATCGGCGGGTAGCAGCGGAGAGAGGAGAAGCAGGGGTCGCTGCCGGTGTCGCTCGATCTCGCCGGGGTGGACCCTAGGCCTGCCGATCTGGCCCTTTGCGCCCTCACCTCGGCCTTTTCGCTCGCTTGCCCGAGGCCGGGCGAGCGAGCATCAAGCCGCCCACCTCCCACCGACTCCACCTCCCTCACCCTTCCGACCCTCGACGATCGGAGCTCGCCGCTCACATCGATCGTGTCGCTCCCTGACCTCGCCACCCGCAGGACATGCCGATGGACGGCCGCGCACGACCCGGCCAGCTCGACTCGCAGCGGATGGCCAGCGGCGCCGGCGGCGGCGGCTGGACTGGCACCGGCTACCAGGTCGGCTCGCAGTACAGCATGTTCGTCTCCGTCTTGTTCCTCCTCCGGTCTGCCGATTCCCTTCTCTGACCCATCTTCTTCCTCCCGCTGCCTTCAGGAACGACCCTTCGACGTTCTCGCCGCCCAACTCGCTCTCGCCGGAAAAGATGCTGTCCTCGCCGCCCGAGGGCTCGACGCTTGACGGCGACGACCGCTCGCTCTCGCCCTTCAGCGCAATGATGGCCCAAGCTGGCGTCCCGCCCGTGCCGACGCTGCCGACAGCCTCGCCCCAGCCTTTCGCGGCCGGGGTCGACGTCCTGACGCCGCCGCCATCGAGCGTCTCGTCGGGCGGCTCGACCTCAAGTGGCGAGCACCGTCACAACCACCACCAGCGGCAGCAGCCGCCGATGAAGCGGACGATCATGGAGCGCCGGCTCGACAAGCAGCGCTCGGCCCAGTCGGCCCCGTCCGAGAAGACGATTCCCCAGGTCGGCCGGCCGGTGACGGGTCTCTACTCGTCGAGCGGCTTTGACGTCCTCGGCGCGCTTAGCCGAGTCGTCAGTCGGCCGAACCCGCGCGTCAACCTCGGTCCCGTCGACTTCTCGTGCTCGTTCCTCGTCGTCGACGTCCGCAAGGAGGACTGCCCGATCGTCTACTCGAGCCCGACCTTCAGCGTCCTGACGGGCTACGAGAACAAGGAGATCCTCGGCAAGAACTGCCGCTTCCTCCAGGGCCCCGACGGCCAGGTCGCCCAGGGCTCGCGCCGCAAGTACACCGACAACGTCGCCGTCTCGCACCTCAAGCGCAACCTGTCGCAAGGGCGTGAGTGCCAGGCCTCGCTCATCAACTACCGCAAGGACGGCTCGCCATTCATCAACCTCGTCACCGTCGTCCCTATCCCGTGGGACACCGAGGAGATTGCCTTCCACGTCGGCTTCCAGGTCGACCTCGTCGAGTCGCCTAACGCCATCCTCAAGAACATCACGGACGGCACCTACCAGGTCAACTACCAGGTGCTCGCCAACGCCCAGAACCCGCTCGCGCCCGCCGCGGTCGAGGCCCGGACCGGCAAGAACCGGACGCTCGGGCCCGAGCTGACCGAGATTGTCCGCCAGAGCGGCCGCAAGGAGGCCCGCGACGCGGTCGCCAATCTCGAGCGCGCGCAGGAGCTCGGCGAGGACGAGGCCGACGACGACGCGCCCGAGATCAAGGACCTCGAGCGTGATCTCATGATGGAGTGGTACAAGACATTGGCCGAGCACTCGGATGGTGCGTCGCTCCTCTCCCCTTTCCGACCCTTTGCGTCTTCACCCGTCTGACTATCGGCTACCGCCCTCTTGTCTCGCCAGACTTCATCCACGTCCTGTCGCTCAAGGGCCAGTTCCAATACGTCTCGCCTTCAGTCCGGCGTGTACTCGACTACGAGCCCGAGGACCTCCAGAACAAGTTCATCTCGGACATCTGCCACCCGTCGGACGTCGTGCCGATCATGCGCGAGCTCAAGGACTCGACGCAGGCACCCCCGCCGGGCCAGGCGGCCAAGACGGTCAACTTCCTCTGCCGGGTCGAGCGCAAGACGGGCGGGACCGTCTGGCTCGAGTGCACCGGCCGGCTCTACATTGAGCCCGGAAAGGGCCGCAAGGCCGTCATCCTCTCGGGTCGCGAGCGCGTCATGCCAAAGCTCGAGTGGTCGGCGATCGGCGCGATGGGCGGCATCGGCGGCGGCACGATGGAGGGCTGGGGCATGATGTCGTTCGAGGGCCTCGTCCTCTACGCCAACGGCGAGCTCAAGGACATCTTCGGTGCCCCGGCGACCGACGGCCTGCTCGGCGAGTCGCTGCTCGACTACATCCCGCCCACGGAGGGCGGCAGCTCAAAGCCCAACGCGAGCTCGGGGACGACCGTCTCGCCCGCAATCCTGAACACGCCCTTCCAGGAGCCGATCCATCAGCGCATGCTCGACGCGCTCAAGCTCGCGAGCCGCGGCCAGCCGGCCCAGTCGGGCGTGACAATCCGGCACCAGATCGTCGTCCCCTGCGGCGCGCTCTCGTCGTCGTCGTCTGGTGGCGGCAGCTCGAGCTCGACGACCGGCCGCCTGCCGATCGTCCAGGAGGTGGCGACCACCATCTACGCCATCCAGCGCGACTCGCGCGAGTACCTCGATCTCGCCTCCTCGCCTGGCCAGCACCAGCAGCTGGGCGGCAGCGGCGGGAGCGCGCGCTCGCCGTTCGGCTCCGAAAACACTGAGTCGTTCCCGATCGAGGCCGGCGTCGGGCCCTCGCAGAACAAGCTCCGGCAGACGGCGCTTGTCTTCCAGGTCAAGCTGCTCTCTGCCCGGCCCCAGGCGGCCGGCCAGCCGCCCCGGCCGACCAACCACACGTCGTTCCAGACGGCTCACGAGCCGACAGCCGACGTCTTCGAGGCGCTCGACACGAACCGGTCGACCGGCTGGACGTACGAGCTTCACCAGCTCAAGATTGCGAACCGGAAGCTCAAGGAGGAGATCGCCCAGAAGCGGGCCGGCAAGTCGATGACCGACGCCGACGACGCTAAGAGCAGGAGGACGAGCGGCGCCGCGGCCAAGCGCAAGCGCGACGCGGCGAGCGGCACGCCGGCCGCGACGACGCAAGGGTCGACGAGCCAGTCGCCCGCCGCTGCGATGCCGCCTCCGCCTCTACCGCAGCAGCAGCAGCAGCAGCAGCAGCAAGCGGCGTACGCGCAGAGCTGGGCCGACCCGTACGGCTCGCCCGTCGAGTACGGCTCCTCGGCCGGCCAGCAGCAGCAGTACTCGACGGCCCCGCCAGGCTCGTCGGGCTACTACAGCTCGCCCCCGAGCGACCAGCAGCAGCAGCAGTATCTGCCGCAGATGGCCTACCCGCCGCCGCCACACGGCCACGGGACGGCCTACGGCGGCTCGACTGGCAACCCCTTCTACGACTCGTATTGAGCGCCCCTTCCTCTGACTCAAAAGCGCCGCCGCCGCCCGACCCGCCCTGCCTGCCTGCCCGCCCGCTCGAACACTCTCTGTCTCTCGTCCCTCCCTTCCCTTCCCTGCTTTTTGCCCAACCGACCATCCCACCCCTTCTCTTCTCTCCTGTTGCGTCTCCCGACCAATCGACCGACCCCCGCTCCCTCGTTGTAACATCCCCCCCCCTCTTCGCGCTCTTCTTCTCTCC
>Ga0308160_10007012_pt1 | contig 11311 bp, 10 predicted proteins | sample PhyFR1_FD_201036 | JGI IMG/M metagenome (GOLD analysis project Ga0308160, IMG submission 201036) | Phyllosphere microbial communities from UC Gill Tract Community Farm, Albany, California, United States - DLSLF.R1 | ecosystem: Host-associated > Plants > Phyllosphere > Unclassified | place: USA... | reverse complement strand
TCGGGGAGCGTCCAGGCGGCGGCAGGCCCTTACACAGAAAAAGCCGGTCGAGACGCTCGCATGGAGCGGGCCCGGCCGGCTTTTGTGCATTATCCGGGTTTTGGGTGACGCTCACCACCCCCTCGGCCGCCGCGTTCAGCAGCGCGACCGGGCCCGGATGGCTCGGGGACCTCGCTCAGGCGCGGACCCACCACAGGGCCAGCAGCCCCACCGCCACGGCCACGCCACCGGACGCACGCAGTTGCGCAGCCGGCATGGCCAGCATCTGCTGCACCAGCCGCTTCCACGCCTCCGGCGCGACCAGCAGCACCAGCCCCTCGAAGACGATCATCAGGCACACCGCGGCGATCAGGTCGTGCATGGGGTCTCTGGCAAGGGGGAAGCGCGACGCGCCGGGATTGGAGCACCGCACTGAAACCTGTGGGAGCGACTTCAGTCGCGACGGGCTTTACCGGGAAGGCCCGTCGCGACTGAAGTCGCTCCCACAACAATCCGCATGCTGGGACTATCCGGGTTGAGAATGCCTGAAGCGCCAGGCCGCCAGGTCGTATGCAACCGGCGACCCCGTACTTCGTCAGGGATCGGGACCCGCTCTTGCGAATCCCAAATCCCCAATGCCCAATCCCGGCCTCTATCAGCGCTCGCTCTTCAGGTACTGCAAGAACGGATCGTTCTTGTCCAGCACGATCACCGCGTTGCCGTCGGCCATGGCGCCGCGATAGGCCTCCAGGCTGCGGTAGAACGCATAGAACGACGGGTCGGCGGAGCCGGCCTTGCCGTAGATGCTGGCGGCTTCGGCATCGCCTTCGCCGCGCAGCTTCTGCGCGTCGCGCTCGGCCTCGGCGACCAGCACGGTGCTCTCGCGGTCGGCCTGGGCACGGATGGTCAGCGCCTGTTCCTCGCCCTCGGCGCGCAGCTTGCTGGCTTCCTGCTTGCGCTGCGCGCGCATGCGCTCGTACACGTCGGTGATCACCTGGCTGTCGGTCGGCAGGTCGATCTGCTTGATGCGCAGGTCGGTGATCTGCATGCCCAGGGTCTTGCCGGCGGCATTGATCGCGCTCAGCTGCTGCGCGATCAGTTCGCTGCGGTCGCCGGACACCAACTGCTGCAAGGTGCGCGAGTTGATCTGGTTGCGCAGCGAATCGATGATGATCGGCGCCAGGCGCGCATTGGCCACCTTCTCGTCGCCGCCGGTGGCGCGGTAGAACGCGCGCACGTCGGAGATGTAGCCGATGGCGAAGAAGTCGACGCTGACGTCCTTCTGCTCGGCGGTGAAGTAGCGCGCCGGCGGCGTGTCCAGCACCTGGAAGCGGCGATCGAACACGCGCGTGGATTCCACCAGCGGCAGCTTGAAGTGCAGGCCCGGCTTGAGGTCGGCGCGGGCCACGCGGCCCAGGTTCAGCACCATCGCGGTCTGGTCTTCGCGCACCACGAACACCGAGCTCAGCAGCGCGAACAGCGCCACGACCGCAACGCCCGCCCACAGGGAAATTCTCATCGCTGCACCTCCTCACGGCCGTTCGGGCGCGGCGTGCGCTCCGGACTGCGGATACTTTCGGCCGGGCTGCTGGACAGCGACGGCATCAGGACTTCCTGCGGCAGCGTCGGCATGCCGCCGCTGGCGGACGGCGACGGCGCGGCGCTGCCACCGCTCTTGCCGCCATCGGCCGGCATCGGCACGTAGATCAGTTGGCGGCCGTCGCCGCCGATGACCTTGCGGTTCTCCGACAGCACCTTCTGCACCGTCTCCAGCCACAGCCGCTTGCGGGTGACCTCCGGCGCGTTCTGGTACTGCTGCTGCAGCAGGGTGAAGCGCTCGGCATCGCCCTGCGCGCGGGCGATCGACGCTTCCTTGTAGCCCTCGGCGACGGTGCGGGTGCGCGCGGCCTGGCCGCGGGCTTCCGGCACCATCTTGGCGGCGTAGGCCTGGGCCTCGTTGATCAGCCGTTCCTTGACCTGCTGCGCGCCGTTGACTTCGTCGAAGGCCGGCTTCACTTCTTCCGGCGGACGCGCGTCGGGCAGGGTCAGGCCGGTCACGGTCAGGCCGGTGCGGTAGGCGCTGAGCGCGGCCTGCAGGCGGTCGCGCGCGGCGGTGGCCATCGGCCCGCGGTTGTTCAGCACCACGTTGAGGTCGGCGCGGCCGACCTGTTCGCGCACCGCGCTCTGCGCGGCCTGCTCCAGCACCTGGTCGGCGTTGCGCGAGCCGAACACGTACATGCGCGGGTCGTCGATGCGGTACTGCACGTTGAGCGAGACGCTGACGATGTTCTCGTCGCGGGTCAGCACCGGCACCTGGTTGCTGAAGGTCTTGATCTCGGTGGCGTTGACCTTGCGCACCGATTCGATCGGCCACGGCAGCTTGAAGCTCGGGCCGGGCTGCAGGATCCGCGAGAACTGGCCGAAGCGCAGCACCACGCCGCGCTGCTGCTCGCCGATCAGCTGGAAGCAACTGAACAACAGCAGCAGCACCGCCGCCGCCAGCACCCAGCGGCCGATGTTGGCGCCGTCGCCGCCGAACAGGTCCTTCAACGGACCGGGCAACCCGCCCCACTTGCCGCCACCATTGCCGCCACGAGGCTTCCAGGGATTGCGCCCGTTATTGTCCGAGCCATCTCCGCCCTTGCCGCCGGGTGTATTCCAGGCCATGCATGCTCCAAGAAGGTAGGTGGCGGCGCGTCGGTCCGCGCCGGTCACCGTAAGTGAGTCGCCGATTCTACAAGATGGGGCAGATCCGACGTTTCGAAAGGGTATCTTGGTGCATTCCGTCGCGCCGACCAAGGTTTTCGCCATGTCGCTCCCCGCCAGCTTCCCCGCTTTCCGCATCCACCAGGACGAGGCCGGCTACCGCGCCGCGGTCGAGCCGGTGCGTCTGGACCAGCTCAGCCCGGGCGAAGTGGTGATCCGCGGCGCCTGGTCGTCGGTGAATTTCAAGGACGCGCTGGCCGGCACCGGCCAGGGCAAGATCCTGCGCCGTTTCCCGCTGGTCGGCGGCATCGACGTGGCCGGGCACGTGGTCGCCTCCAGCGATCCGGCCTTCAAGGAGGGCGATGCGGTGCTGGTCACCGGCTGCGGCCTGAGCGAAACCCGCGACGGCGGCTACAGCCAGTACGCGCGGCTGGAGGCCAAGTGGGTGGTGCCGCTGCCGGCCGGGCTGAGCCTGCGCGAGAGCATGGTGCTGGGCACCGCCGGCTTCACCGCGGCGCTGGCGCTGCTGCGCCTGCTCGACAACCGGCAGACCCCGGAACACGGCCCGCTGTGCGTGACCGGCGCCACCGGCGGGGTCGGCTCGCTGGCGATCGACCTCTTCAGCCGTGCCGGCTTCGAGGTGCATGCGGTCAGCGGCAAGGCCGACCGCGCCGAGCACCTGAAGGCGCTGGGCGCCAGCCAGGTGCTGGGCCGCGACGCCCTGCAGAGCAAGCGCCCGCTGGAGTCGGTGCGCTTCGGCGGCGGCCTGGACAACGTCGGCGGCGCGATGCTGACCAGCCTGCTGGCGCAGACGGCGCCGTACGGCAACGTCGCCAGCGCCGGGCTGGCGGCGACCCCGGAGCTGGACATGACGGTGATGCCGTTCATCCTGCGCGGCGTGTCGCTGCTGGGGATCGGTTCGGCCGGCACCGCCCGCGACCTGCGCGACCTGATCTGGCAGCACCTGGGCAGCGACTGGAAACCGCGCCACCTGGACGCGATCTGCACCCGCGAAGTGGACCTGTCCGGCCTGCCCGAGGTGTTCGCGACGATGCTCGCCGGGCAGTCGTTCGGACGCACCGTGGTGCGGCTGGATCCGGCGGCGTAGACGCCCCCGGGGGTCTGTGACGCGCACCGCTTTCCGGCTGCGCGCCGCTGCCACTACACTCGTGCTTCCAAGGGGGAAACACATGGCACGCATCCTGATCGTCGACGACTCGCCGTCGCAGTTGCTCGGCATCCAGCGCATCGTCGAGAAGCTGGGCCACGAAACGATCACCGCCACCGACGGTGCGGCCGGCGTGGAAGCGGCCAAGGCGGCGTTGCCGGACCTGGTGCTGATGGACGTGGTGATGCCCAACCTCAACGGCTTCCAGGCCACCCGCACGCTGCGCCGCGAGCCGAGCACGCAGAACATCCCGGTGATTCTGGTCACCACCAAGGACCAGGACACCGACCGCATGTGGGGCATGCGCCAGGGCGCCCGCGCCTACATCACCAAGCCGTTCTCCGAGGACGAGCTGTCGGAGGTGATCGAGCGGGTGTTCAGTGGCGAGGATCCGCCGAGGGGCTGAGGAGCCGGGATGGCGGGATGACCAGCCATTCGGCTGTGGAAGGCCGTGATTAGGGATTGGGATGCAGCCGAGGCCGCCATGCGCTCTCGCCCTGCGCTTTTTTTAGGAGGGGCTTTAGCCCCGACGCGTTACCGGTAAAGCGTCGGGGCTAAAGCCCCTCCTACAGGAAAGCACACGCCGCGGCAGGCCTGGGAAACTCGAATCCCCAATGCCGAATCCCGAATCCCGGCCTCACACCGCCTCGCCGAACGCCTTGGCCAGAGTGCGATAGGCCTTGCGCTGCGCCTCGGTCTCCGGCGCCGGCGCCAGCACTTCCAGTTCCACGATCTGGTCGCCGGCCGGGGTGCCCGGCAGGCCGCGGCCGCGCAGGCGCAGCTTGCGCCCGGCATCGGACTCCGGCGGGATCTTCAGCTCCACCGCACCGCCCAGGGTCGGCACGCTGATGCTGGTGCCCAGCGCCGCCTGCCACGGCGTCACCGGCAGGGTGTACAGGATGTTGAGCCCGTCCACCTCGAATTGCGGGTGCGCGGCGTATTCGATCTCCAGCAGCAGGTTGCTGCCGCCGTTGCCCTGCCCGCTCAGCCGGATCACCTGGCCCGGGCGCACGCCCTTGGGCACGCGCACGTCCAGTTGCTTGCCGTTGATGGTGATGCGCACGCTGTCGCCGGCATACACCGCCTCCAGCGGCACTGCCAGCTTGGCGCGGGTGTCGCCGCGCGGCGCCGCGCCCGCGCCGGGACCTGGACCGGGGCCGCCCTGGCGCGCGCGCTGCTGGCGCGCGAACAGGCTCTCGAAGAAATCGCTGAAGCCGCCGCCGGCGCCGCCGTTGCCGAACACTTCCTCGAAGTCGTAGCCCTGCGCGCCGCCGTAGTTGGGCGGGGCCTGGAACTCTTCGCCGGGCCGGTAGCCCTGCGCGCGCAACTGGTCGTAGGCGGCGCGCTTGGGCGGATCGCGCAGCGCCTCGTAGGCCTCGTTGATGGCCTTGAACTTGTCCTCGGCGCCGGCCTCCTTGCTGACGTCGGGATGGTACTTGCGCGCCAGCCGCCGGTAGGCGGTCTTGATCTCGGCGTCGCCCGCGCTGGGCTCCACGCCCAGGGTCGCGTAGTAATCCTTGAATTCCATCCATCACCTCAAAAAGAGTCGGCCCGCCGCCTTGCGGCAACGGGCCGGTTGCATGCTGCGCACCATCGCCCGGCCATTCTACCGGCCGGCCGCGAAGGCGCGGCGACGCCGTGGCGCCGCCGGCGCGTGCGGGCGCTTACTGCACGATCGTGGCCCCGGTGTCGACCTGGATCCGGCGCGGCGTGCTCGCCGGGCGCTTGGGGATGCGCACTTCCAGCACGCCATGGTAGCCGGTGGCGGAAATGCCGTCGGGATCGGCGCTGTCGGGCAGCGCGAAGCGGCGGTGGAAGCTGCCGTAGCGGCGCTCGATGCGCGAGAAGCGCTCGCTGTCGGCGGTGGACTCGCTCTTGCGCTCGCCCCGGATCGACAGGATGCCCTTGTCCATCGACACCTCGATCTCGGCCGGGTCGATGCCGGGCAGGTCGGCGTACAGCACGAAGCGCTCGGCTTCTTCCTTGATGTCCACGCGCGGCACCCACTGCGCGGTGACGACGGCCGACTCGTCGGTGCCGCCGTTGGGGTCGAAGAAGCGGTCGAACACCTGCTTGATCTCGTTCTGGAAGGCGGCCTGGGCCGGCAACTGGCGATAACGGACGATGCTCATCTCGTAGTCTCCTGCAACGTGAATGGGATAGACCCTGACGGGTGGTTCGCGGCGCCGGGGCATGCCCGCCGCCATGCCTGCCAGATAGGAATGGCCCTGCGCTTTTCAAGGGGCCTTGACGCTGCCTTCCCATACCGATTTCTAGACTCGATTCATCCAAGGAGCCCGACATGCCCATCCAGCCCGGCGAACGCATTCCCGAAGTGGTCCTGCAACGCATCCGCGAGGGCGTGGAGCAGGTCGACACCCGCACTCTGTTCGATGGCCACCGCGTGCTGCTGTTCGCAGTGCCCGGCGCGTTCACCCCGACCTGTTCGGAGAAGCACCTGCCCGGCTACGTCGAGCACTTCGAGGAATTCCGCAAGCGCGGCATCGAGGTGTACTGCATGGCGGTCAACGACCCGTTCGTGATGCAGGCCTGGGGCAAGAGCCAGCTGGTGCCCGACGGCCTGCAGATGCTGTCCGACGGCAACGGCGAACTGGCCAAGGCGCTGGGCCTGGAAATGGACGCCAGCAGCTACGGCATGGGCGTGCGGGCGAAGCGCTTCGCGCTGTACGCCGAGGACGGCGTGGTGCGGGCGCTGTTCGTCGAGGCGCCGGGCGAATTCAAGGTCTCCGCCGCCGACTACGTGCTGCAGCATCTCCCCGACCTGCAGCCTCTCCCCAACTGATTTCTCTTTCACCCACCACACAGGAACCGGCCAGCCATGTCCAACAAGCCAGCCAACGACGCCAAGCCGCTGCAGCACACCGCCGGCCTCACCGATACCGCTACGCTGCGCGCCAACGCGCGCCAGAGCATCGAGGACGGCGCGATCACCAAGAGCTACAGCGCCGACCGCGAGGCGGTGATCAAACTGCTCAACGATGCGCTCGCCACCGAATACGTGTGCGTGCTGCGCTACTACCGCCACTACTTCATGGCCTCGGGCATGCTCGCCGACTCGATCAAGGCCGAGTTCCTGGAGCACGCGCAGCAGGAACAGGAACACGCGCACAAGCTGGCCGAACGCATCGTGCAGCTGGGCGGCGAGCCGGACCTCAATCCCGACACGCTGACCGCGCGTTCGCACGCCGAGTACAAGGAAGGCGAAGACCTGCGCGACATGGTCAAGGAGAACCTGATCGCCGAGCGCATCGCCATCGACAGCTATCGCGAGATGATCAACTTCGTCGGCGACAAGGACACCACCACCAAGCGCATCCTGGAGCAGATCCTGGCCCAGGAAGAAGAGCATGCCGACGAGTTCTCCGACCTGCTGGAAGGCTGGATCGGGAAGTAGTTCGGCCGATCGCCTGGATAGATACATCCAGCGCCCGGCACCTGCCGGGCGCTTTTTTTTTGGCAATCGCGACGGGATTCGCCGGTAACGCCTGTCGGGGTTGAAACCGCCCCTACAAAAAGCGCGCGTCTGCGCGATGAGCCGCCTGCTCCCTGTAGGAGCGGCTTCAGCCGCGACAGGATCCATCCGCAAACCTGTCGCGGCTGAAGCCGCTCCTACAAGTGCCATGCCGCTTCGCGCGTTTTCCTGGTTCGCAAGAAGAGTGCGACAGCATGTCGGCGCCCGCTCGCAGCCCTCTTCTTTCGCAGGCACTGGAGCCCCATTGTGGGAGCGACTTCAGTCGCGACGGGCCTTACCGGTAGAGTCCGTCGCGGCTGAAGCTGCTCCTACAACGCTCCTTCGACTGTAAGCAGCAACGCCGAATGTTCCACATCGCGCGTCGCGCAATGCACGCGCAAGCCCACATCAATGCAACACCCGGAACCGCACCTGCGTCCACGCACCATTGCTGGCCAGCGCAGTCAGGGTGTGGTCGCCAGCATCGGCGAAATCGCGCTGGAAGTTGCGCGCGCCCTCGGTGCGCGCGATCCAGCGCCCATCCAGCAACCAATCCACCGGCGCGGTGGTCCCGAGCGCACGCACCTGCAGGCGCACGCTGAGGCTGCCCGGCGCGCGCGCCAGCGTGGCGCGGTCGTTGAGGCCTTCGATGCGCAGCACGTCGTTGCCGCCGCGGCCGTCGTCGCGGCAGTCCGGCGCCAGAGCGGGCAGTTGTCCGGCCTGGCGTTCGCTGGCGTGCAGCCACGGGGTCAGCAGCGCCGGCCAGCGCGCGAGTTCGCGCTGCACCACCTGGTGCGGCCGCGCGCAATCGGGCGACAGGCGCAGGCCGCTGCGCGCGTCCACCTGCACCGTGTCGCGGCCGGCGCTCCACAACCGCGCGTCGCGCTCGGCGAAGGTCGGCGGCACCGCGCCGTCCAGCGCGTAGGCGGAGAAGCGCCGCTGGCACAGTGCGGACGGGGTCTGTTCGGCGGCGATGCCCAGCGGCCAGCACACGTCCAGCTGCTGCACGTTGCCCGGCATCGGCCGCGGCGCGTTGTCGCCGCGCGCGCGCGGCAGACTGTCGATGGTCTCGAACATCAGCGGCAAGGCGGTCACCGCGCCGTACTGGCCGGGCAGCGGCGTGCCGTCGGGCCGCCCGACCCAGACCCCGACCGTGTAGCGGCGGGTGCTGCCGATCGCCCAGGCGTCGCGGTAGCCGTAGCTGGTGCCGGTCTTCCAGGCCACGCGCGGGCGCGTGCCGACGTCGAAAGTGCCGATGCCGTAGCCGGGGCGCGGATTGGCCTCGAGGATCTCGCGCACGATCCACGCCGCGCCGGGCGACATCAGCCGCCGGTCGATGACCTTGTCGGTGGCGGTGTAGCGCACGTGCCCGGCGATGCCGTCGCGGTTCAGCGCAGCGAAGGCGCCGACCAGTTCTTCCAGCTGCGCGCCGGTGCCGCCGAGGATCAAGGCCAGGTTCGGGGTGCTGCCGCGCGGAAACTTCAGGCCGATGCCGGCATTGTTCAGGCGTGCGGCGAAGCGCGCCGGGCCGACCCGTTCGAGCAGGTCCACCGCCGGCACGTTCAACGACAGGCGCAATGCGCTGGCGGCGCCGACCGGGCCGTTGAAGGCCTCGTCGAAATTGCCCGGGCGGTAGTCGCCGAAACTCTGCGGCGCGTCCACCAGCAGGCTTTCGGAATGGATCAGGCCGTCGTCCAGGGCCATGCCGTACAGGAACGGCTTGAGCGTGGAGCCGGGCGAGCGCCAGGCCTGGACCATGTCCACGTCGCCGAGCCGCTTGCGGTCGCCGAACGTCACCGAACCGATGTAGGCGCGCGCCTGCAGGTCGCGGTTGTCCACCACCAGCAACGCCGCGGAGGTGCGCTCGGGCAGCTGCGAGAAATACGCGCTGACCCGGTCCTCCAGGGTGCGCTGCAGATCCGCATCGATGGTGGAGACGATGTGCGCGGCGCGCGGCGATTGCCGGCGCAGGCGCTCGGCCAGCAGCGCGGCGTGCATCGGCGACTGCAGCGAGCGCGCCACCACCGGCTCGATGCGCGCGTCGTCGACCTGCTCGCGCGACCACACGTGCAGTTCGACCATGCGCTCGAGCACCTTGTCGCGCGCGGCGCGCGCGGCTTCCGGATGCCGGTCGGGGCGCAACCGGCTCGGCGCCTGCGGCAGCACCGCCAGCAGCGCCGCCTCGGCCTGCGACAGGCGCGACGCCGGCTTGCCCAGGTAGGCCCAGCTCGCCGCGTCCACGCCTTCGATGGTGCCGCCGTAGGGCGCGCGCTCCAGGTACAGCTGCAGGATCTGCCGCTTGCTCAGGTGCACTTCCAGTTGCAGCGCGCGCAGCAGCTGCTGCAGCTTGCCCAGCGGGCTGCGCGTGCTGACGTCGTCCGGCATCAGGATCCGCGCCACCTGCATGGTCAGGGTGGAACCGCCGGAGACGATGCGGCGCGAGAAGACCCACTGCTTGCCGGCGCGCAGCAACGCCCACGGGTTGACCCCGGGGTGATGCCAGAACCAGCGGTCCTCGTAGTTCAGCAGCGCCTGCAGGTACAGCGGCGACACGCTCTGCGGCGTGGCCGGGTAGCGCCACACGCCGTTGCCGTCGGCGAAGGCGCGCAACGGGGTGCCGTCGGCGGCCACCACCAGGGTGGAGGTGTCGCGCGATTTCGGCAGCGGCAGCGGGAACGCCAGGTCCAGCAGCAACAGCGTGGCCAGCAGCGCCGCGGTGCCCCAGCGCAGCACGCGCCACTGCGTGCGGCCCCAATGCGGCCGCGGCAGCAGGCGCATCCAGCGCCGGGTGCGCCGCGCGGCGGGCGTGGCGGCGGTCTCGTCCTGCGACATGCATGCTCCCGATGGAAGCGGCTATTTTGCCTGGTGCAGCGGCGTCGTGGCGAAGCGGCGCGGGTCCTTGTTCGCGGCAGCGCACTTGTGGGAGCGACTGAGATGGCTTCGGTCCATCGGTCGCGACGGGCTTTATCGGTAGGGCCCTTCGCGGCTGAAGCCGCTCCTACACCAAGCTTCGACTGTCGAAGTTCATCGGCACGGCCGATCTGGCGCGTTGCCGAAGAAATTCGGCCGCATCATGCCTCGTTGCCGCCCAAGGCCAGCGGCAGGCGCAGCGTGGCCACGCTGCCGGCGGCATCCGCGCGCGCCTCCAGGCTCAGGCTGCCGCCTTGCGCCTCCAGGATCTGCCGCGACAGCACCAGGCCGATGCCTGATCCGCTGGGCTTGGTGGTGAAGAACGGCACGAACAGGTTGTCGCTGGGCGGCAGCCCGGCGCCGCCGTCGAGGACTTCGATCAACGCACTGGCGCCGTCGCGGCGCGCGCGCAGCAGCACCGGCGCGCTGCCGCCGGACTCCAAGCCGTTGCGCAGCAGATTGATCAGGACTTGCTCGAGTTGGTCGGCATCGGCACGCAGCCGCAGCTGCGGCTCGATCTCGACCAGTACCCGCGCATCGTCGAGCAGCCGCCGCACCCGCGCGCACAACGGCGCCAGTTCGACGGCGGCCGGCACCGGCGCGGGCAACCTGGCCAGGCGCGCGTAGCCGCCGAGGAAGCGCTGCAGCGCCGCACTGCGCTGTTCGATCACGCCCAGGCCGTTGCGCAGATCTTCGTGCAGCTCGGCGTCGAGCGTGTCCGGCGCGGCCGCGAGCAGGCGCCCGAGCGTATCGGCGATCGAGCCGATCGGCGCCAGCGAGTTGTTGATCTCGTGGCCGAGCACGCGCAACAGGCGGCGGAAGGCCTGCGCCTCTTCCTCGCGCAAGGCGCGTTCCATCGGCTGCACCAGCAGCAGGCGCCCGGCCTGGCTGCGGCTGCGCAACGCGGCGTGGCCGATCTGCCAGCGCCCTTGCTGGCCGGCGAAGGCATGCGCGTGGATGCTGCCCGACGGCAACGCGAACAATCCGGCCAGGCCCAGCGCCTGCGCGGACTGCCCGATCAGGTGCTCGGCGGCGGCGCCGAGCAGGCGTTCGCCGGCCGGGTTGACCAGGCGCAG
>Ga0308160_10007011_pt1 | contig 11312 bp, 10 predicted proteins | sample PhyFR1_FD_201036 | JGI IMG/M metagenome (GOLD analysis project Ga0308160, IMG submission 201036) | Phyllosphere microbial communities from UC Gill Tract Community Farm, Albany, California, United States - DLSLF.R1 | ecosystem: Host-associated > Plants > Phyllosphere > Unclassified | place: USA... | reverse complement strand
TTCGATGGTGTGGACCACGGCCTGGGTCGAGTACTTCTCCCACAGCGGGTTGCCTTCCTTCGGATAGTAGGACATGGCCATCACGTCGGTGTCGCCGCTCTTGATGCCTTGCGCGTCCCAGATGAACTTGCGGCTCGAGGCGAACGCGAAATCGCGCACGTTCTTCGCCTTGAAATGCCAGGTTTTATTCGTGGTGGCGCGGGTCTTCTCGGCCGCTTCGGCCTCGGCCTGGGTGACGATGATCACCGGCGTCTTCGCATTCTTCGCTTTCGCCAGGCGGTCGCGCTGGGCCGAAGTCAGGACCGAGCCAGGATTTTGCAGCACGCCGGTCGAGGCGACGATGTGGTCCGACGGGACCGTTATCTCGACCTCGTAATCGCCGAACTCCAGCGTGAATTCGCCGGCGCCCAGGAACTGCTTGTGCTGCCAACCGTAGACGTCGTAGTAGGCCGCCATGCGCGGGAACCACTGGGCGATCTCGAACAGGTCGTTCTTGTCGTCGAATTTTTCAAAGCCCGAACGGCCGCCGAGCACCTTCTGCTCGTTGATCTTGTAGTTCCACTCGACCTCGAAGGAGAAGCGCTGGCCCGGCTTCAGGGGCTGCGGCAGGTCGATGCGCATCATCGTGCGGTTGATGACGTAGGCCAGCTTGCGGCCGCCCGCATTCACCTTGGTGATGTTGAAGCCGCCGTCAAACGTCAGGCCTTCGAAGGTCGTGCGCAGGGCGTCGAACTTCATGCCTTCTTCCGGGCTGCGCGGCTTGGCCCAGGCTTCGCGCGAGACGGAAGTCGCCGACATGCGCGCGTCCGAATTCGGCTTGTAGATGTTCTGGTCGAGCTGCAGCCACAGGTAATTCAGGGTATCCGGGGAATTGTTGTGGTACGTGATCGTCTCGGCGCCGCGGATCGAGCGGTTCGCTTCGTCCAGCGTGGCGCGGATCGTGTAGTCCGCGCGCTGCTGCCAGTAGGCGTGGCCGGGTGCACCGGAAGCGGTGCGGATGGTGGACGCCGTCGGCAGCAGCTCGTCGAGCTGGCGGAACTTGTCGTCGAATGGCTCGGCCGCGAAAGCGGACGCGCCGAGGCACAGCGCGGCCAAGGCGATTGGCAAACGGATCATGTTTCCCCTGTTTTTATGATGGATTTAGGAAAAAGTATTCTAAGGGTATCTTTCGAGCAATCCCGATGCCGAATTGTAAAAATCCTGATACATGATGCATATGCCACACGGATAGCCCTGCTGGCAGGGCTGCGGGGAGCTCAGGCCAGCAGTTTCAGGTCGAGCGCCCGCTCGGCCAGCCATACCATGGCGAGCAGCGCGATCAGCGCCGAACCGCCGCCGAGCACCACGCGCCGGTAGAACAGGCCGCGCCGCAAGGCGTGGGCCAGCGGCAGGAAAGCGGCGACGATCGCCAGCTGGCCCAGCTCCACGCCGACATTGAAGCCCACCAGCGAGACCGCCAGCGCTCCCTGCGGCAGCCCGAGGTCGGCCAGCACGCTGGCGAAACCAAAGCCGTGGATCAGGCCGAAGACGAAAGCGACCGCCGCGCGCCAGCGGTGCACCAGCGGCCACAGGTTGTTCAGGGCCGCCAGGACGACCGAGGCGGCAATCGCCGATTCGACCAGGCGCGAGGGCAGGCTGAGGGCGCCGAGCGCCGCGAGGGTCAGGGTCAGGGAGTGGGCCAACGTGAAGGCGGTAACAATCCTGACGACGTCGAGCACGGATGCCTTGAGGGTCTCGCGCTCCTGCCAGCGGCCTGCGTGGCGCACCAGCACCGCCGGCAGCAGCAGCGACACCAGGAACAGGATGTGGTCGAAGCCGATCCAGATGTGCCAGATACCGTGGCGTACATACTCGCCAAACTGGCGCCAGCGCGACGCTCCCGCCACCTGCAGCACCTGGATCGATGCGTCGGGCGCGAAGATCGCCGTGCTCGTCGTGGCGCCGTGGGTCAGCCGCAAGAGCCCCTTGTGCTGCGGGTCGATATCGAACAGCAGGCCGTATTCCACGCCCAGCGCCGTTACCGGCGCCGCACAGCTGCCCTGCAACCGCAGTACCGCGTAGGCGCCGTCGGTATGGGCATCGACCAGGTGCCCGGTCACGCGCAGCGGACAGGCCGCACCCTCGCTGGACAGGTGCAGGCGCGCCAGCGCATAGGCGGCGATTGCCTCGTGGCGTGCCCGCACTTCGTCCCAGGTGATGGCGGCATCGCCGTTGGCATCGAGCCCGACGGCCATCTCGAGGTCGCGCAGGGCGATGTCCCACTGGCCGTCGATGCGTTCGCCCTGCACGGCGAGGCTGAGGTAACTGTCGCTGGCCTTGTGTGCCTGCGCGGGTAGAACCCAAGCCAGGAACAGCAGCGCCAGCATCAGGCAGCGCGCGATCATGCCGCGCTCCCGAGCCGGACCAGGGTAGCGGCGAGGCTTGCGTCTTCGATGCGGCTGCTTTTGATCCAGGCGCGTACCAGCGCCTGCGCTTCGGCGTCGCCGCTGGCCAGGGCCGCCTGGGCCAGGATGCGCAGGTCGGCCGGTTCCTTTTGCACCGCCCAGTTCAGCTTTGCCAGGCGCACGGCGGCGGCCGCGTCGCCGCGCAGGTCCAGCTCGAAGCGTGCCTGTTCGCGCTGATGCACGCTGTCGCGGCGGCGCATGGCGGCATCGAAGCGCGCCCCCAGCTCGGCCGTCGCGCGGGCGGCATCGGGCCGGCCCGCGGTCTTCAGGGCGATGGCGTAGCGCAGGAGCAGGGCATCGGCCTGGGTGTGCTCCTTCAGGAGTGCGAGCACGTCCGGCGCGCGGCCCCGGTCGAGCAGGAAGTCGGCATACGCGCCCAGCAGGTAGCTGTCCTGCGGGTCGAGGACGAGCGCCGCGCGGTAATGTGCTTCGGCCGCATCCAGCCGGCCGAGGCGCGCCGCCATCTCGCCGAGCAGGGTCGCTACCCAGGCGCGCAGCGGTGCCGGGCTGTCGGCACGGGCGTCATCCGTCTGGCGCAGGCGTTCATAACTTGCCGCAGCCTGGCCGCTGACGCTGCCGACGTTGGCCAGGCAGGCTTGCACCACCAGTTCGGGCGCCCGCGAATACAGGCGCATGCAGCTGGTGCGCGCGCCGGCGAAATCGCCCGTGATCAGCTGCACGGTGGCGCGCGTCAGCCAGGCCTGGGCATTGCCGCTGTCGCGTTTCAGGACCGTGTCGAGATCCGCCAGCGCCGGGCCGAACTGATGGGTGCTCTGGCGCAGGGTTGCGCGCAGCACCAGCACGGAGGACGGCGGCTGCGGCTGCTTCCACCACGGCGCCAGCGCCGCCTGGGCATAGCCGAGATAGCGCGGATCGCCGTCGCGCCGGCTCTGCTCGATGTAGCGCTGGGCCAGCATGGTCGCCAGGTCGAGGTTGTGGGGATTGGCGGCCAGCGCCGTACGCAAGCCCTGCAGCTGGCGCCGCGCGGGGTCGAGGCCGCCGGGCAGGCGTTCGAGCACTTGCGCGCCGCTGGCGGGGATGTAGGGCGCCGCGCCGGCCGTCGCGACGGCACCGGCGCAGGCGAATAAAACGATGAACTTGCCGAGCATGGACACTCCGGAAAATGCTGCGCGGGGCGGCAAGCCGCCCCGCTCTGTCAGGCTATCAACCGACCGGCTTCGGCTCGGTGTCCTCGGGTTTGGTTTCGGTCACGCCGTCGATCGACGCCGGCTCTTCGTTATCGATCAGGGCGCTCACGCGCGCCATCACGTAATCGAAGAAGGAGTCGTTCGCCGCCACCGGCGGCGGCGTCGTACCGCCGCCCGGCGGTGCGTCGGCTTCCGGCTTGTCGAGGCCGCCGCAGGCCGTCAGTGCAAAGGTCGTGCACAAGGCGGCGCACAGGGCGGCGCCGCGAGCGAGGCGAGACAAAGAAGAGTTAGACATGGCTGCTCTCCTTTATTGGTTGCCCGGCAGCGGCGTGTTCAGGTAGGGGAAAGCCGGCTTGAAGCTGTTCGCGTCCTTGCGTACGCCGTCGGTCAGCGGCAGTGCGCCAGCCGGTGCGTCGGCCGGCTTGCAGCCCACGCCGAGCGCGTCGCCGGTACCGGTCAGCGCGCACAGGGCGCCCATTGCGACCCGCAGCGAGACGTCGACGATGTCGTCGCCCGGCCGGCGGCCGTTGGGGAAGCCGGCATTGTCGCCGGCCGCCACGCCGAGCGGATTCTGCGAGGCCTGGGCCGTCGGTTCGATGCTGGTGTTCAGGCGCAGCATTTCGGAAGCGACCACGTTCTTCGGCTGGTTCACGCCGGGCAGGCCCTTGAGGAAGGCGGTCACCAGGTCGGTACGCGGGAAGTTGGTCGGTGCCTTGGCCGAGGGGAACAGGGTCTCGACGACGGCCGGCAGCACCGGGTTGGTGACGTAGTTGGCCCACTGCGCGTCGTCCTTCGGCTTCGAGGTATTGAAGCGGTCCTTGTCATCCATGCCGATGATGACTTCGTTCACGAGCGGCATGCCGACGCGCGAGACCTGGGTCCATGCGCCGCCTTCCTTGACGGCGTTGTTGATGCCCGAGGCCGGATTCGGATTGACCAGGCGCGCCTGGCGCATGCTGGCCGTCGCATAGGCGCCGATCACGGGATCGGCAGCCGTCGCCAGGCAGCCCACCGGCAGTTCGAGCGCGATCGTGCTGACGTTCTTGTTCTCCAGGTCGTTCTTGTTGCCGCCCGCCTCAGGGCCGAGCGGATTCAGGTTGAACAAATCGAAGATCTTGCCGACCGCGATGTAGAAGGGCTCCTTGCGCTGGCCGACGAACACGCGGCCGGTGCCGCAGCCGGGCACGTTGATGTCGTAGATGTGCTGGTTGGCGTAGGTTTCGTAGCCGCCGGTGCCGCCGAAGACCTTGTCGCCGATGTTGTCGACCGGCTTGTCGAATTCGGTGGCGCCGCCGGTGCCGGCCAGGCGGGTGCGGGTGCCGCTGCGGCGGTCGCCCTTGACCATGTCGATGGTATAGGTCTCGCGCACGTTCAGGGAGGCCGGGTTGACGCCGCTGATCGTCGACGAATTGATCAGCGGGATCAGGACCTGCTTGCCGCCGATGTTGAGCGCCGTGCGTTTCGAGGTGTTCTTGAAGCGGATCTGGAAGGTGATGTCTTCCTTGGCGTCGCCGTTGTTGTCGACGTGAATCTCGTACAGGGCGTTCTGGTCGAACTGGTAGAAGTTCGGGCCGCCCTGCGGATCCTGGAAGGGAATGAAGTTGGCGATCATCGTCACGAAGCCGCTGCGCCCCGGCGCGTAGCTGCGGAACATATAGAAGTCGGTGCCGTCGACTTTCGGCGAATTCGTCAAAAACGGTGCCTCGCGGTGACTCGAAGCAATAGCCGGTCCGGACAGCGCAGCAAGCGCCGTTCCTGTCAAAATGGCCGCCGTCCATAGGGATTTCTTCTGCACTTGTCGCATCTCGCTCTCCGGTGAATGGTTTTATTTAAGTTTCGCTTAAGTCTGCGAATTGAGGATATTGAGTATGTTGCAGTCATGGCGCGCGATTGAATTCTTGCGTCGGCGCCGGCTGTAAAGGCATATACGCGGATCGGGGCTTATCGGATTCAATATTTTTTATTGCAACGATGGTGCGGCTGTAAATATGGTATTTTTCTTCGCGTTAATACCTCGGCCACGACCATGTCCCCACGTAAGGATCTTCATTGAATACCTCAGCGGCACACGCCGATCCGGCGCAGTTGCGTGCCTGGCTGCAGGGCGCGGCGCGGCGCGACCGCATGGCTTTTCGCGCGCTCTACGATGCCAGCGCGCCCCGGTTGTATGGCCTGGCGCTGCGCATCCTCGGCCGGCGCGAGCTGGCGGAAGAGGTGCTGCAGGAGAGCTTCGTCGCGATCTGGCACCATGCGGTCGACTACGAAAGCGCCTTGTCGGCGCCGATGACCTGGATGACGGCGATCGTGCGCAACCGCGCCTTCGATGTCTTGCGGCGCAGGCGTAGCGAGGGCGAGGACGATGCGATCGACAGCGATGCCCTGGCCTCGCTGGCCGACCTGGCGGCCACGCCGCCCGAACGCCTGCAGATGAGCAGCGACGCGCAGGCGCTGGCCGATTGCATGGCGGCGCTCGAAGCCAGGCACCGCGAAGTGGTTGGCATGGCCTTCTTCCACGACCTCTCGTACAACGACGTCGCCAATCAACTGACCCTGCCGCTGGGTACCGTGAAAACCTGGATCCGCCGCAGCCTGGCGCGCCTGCATGCCTGCCTGAGCGCGCGAGGTGTCGCATGAATTTGCGCGGCAACGAACCCCTGCGCGAGCGGCTCGCGTCCGAATACGTGCTGGGTACGCTGCGTGGCGGCGCGCGGCGCCGCTTCGAGACCCTGATGCAAGACGATGCCGCCTTGCGCCGCACCACCCGCGAGTGGAACGAGCGCCTCGGCGCCATGGCCGAGTTCGCGCCGCCGGTGGCGCCCGACAAGCGCGTCTGGCGCGCGATCGAAGCACGCCTGCGCTGGCAGGCGGCTGTGCCGCGCTGGCAGTTCTGGCGCCACGGCTCACTCGCGCTGTGGCGCACCCTTGGCCTGGCCTCGTCCGCGCTTGCCGCGCTGCTGCTGGTGACGGTGCTGTTTGAGCGTCCCGACAGCGCGCGCATGAGCGACATCGCCAGCCTGCTTGACGCGCAGCAACGTCCCGCGCTGGTGGTGACGGCCGACCGCACGCGCGGAGTGATGACGGTGAAGGTGGTAGCGGATGTGCCGCTCACCTCGGAGCAGGCCTTGCAGCTGTGGGCGGTGCCGCGCGCGGGCAAGCCGCGTTCCCTCGGCGTGCTCGGTGCGAATCGTGAGCTGACCCTGCCGTTGCCGGCAAATGCGATCGGCGCCGACGTGGCCCTGCTGGCCGTCAGCCTCGAGCCGAAGGGCGGATCGGCCAATCCGGACGGGCCGAGCGGACCGATACTCTACAAAGGCGGCTGGGTCAGGCTGATATAGGCTGGAGCCTTAGTGGGGCGATCCTGCCACGCATGCGTACTGCAATCTGCAATGTAAAAAATTCGGACTGTCAGTTTATGACGCGCTGCAATACTGTACGATAGGCCCATGGTCAAAAAAGCCCTGATTGTCGACGACTTTCCTTTCGACGTGGAGTTGACCCGGCGCGTATTGCAGAGCTGCGCGGCGGACCATGACGTCGTCGTCGTCTCCGACGGCGCGGAAGCCCTGCGCGAACTGGACCGGGCGCACGATTTCGATCTCGTGCTGCTCGACCTGCGCCTGCCCAAGGTGGACGGCTTCGAGGTCTTGAAAGAAATCTCCTCCAAACCCTTCCTGTCCGATGTCCCCGTCATCGTGCTGTCGAGCTCGCGCGACCAGGCCGACCGGGTGCGCACGCGCATGCTGGGGGCGGGCGACTTCGTCGAGAAGGCGCTCGATTACCGGGTGTTCAAGGCCGATCTGGCGCGGGCGCTGGCGCAGTGCGGGTTTGCGTGAGTTCGTAACGCGTGGAGTCCTGACTCCACGCGTTACGACGTAAGCAATACCTGTTCAGTCGAATCCACACACCGGCAACCTGCCATCCCGCTGTATCCAGTTACGCGGCGAATAGGCGGTGCGCGCGTCGGTCGCGTGCAAGGTGAACGCATGCCGCGACACCGGTGAGCGGTTCGGCGCGCTGTAATGCGGCAGCAGCCCGTGGAAGCAGATGAGCGTCCCGGCCGCCGCTTCGAGCGGCACGGCCGTGCTGTCATCCGGCCACGGCGTCGTATCCAGCTTTTCCATGCGGATTGCATCGCCCTCGCGCAGGAAGCGCTCACGCAGCGGGCCGCGGTGTCCACCCGGCTCGGCCCACAGGCAGCCATTGTCGACGGTCGCGTCTTCCAGCGCGAACCAGAAGGTCGTTACGCTGATCGGATCGGTGTCGAAGAAGGTCGCGTCCTGGTGCCAGCGCACTTCGCCGCCGATGCCGGGCTGCTTGAAGATGTACATCGATTGCCAAACCTGCGGCTGCTCGAGGCCGAGGTCGCGCGCCACGTCGGCCAGCTTCGGGTCGCGCGTGAACGCGCTGAAGACCGGATCGAGGTCGTGCATCGCGTGGCCGATCTTGTTGATCGAGAGCGCCTTGGCCTGGCGCAGCTGGCCATCCGGCCCGAAGGCCTCTTCTTCGAAGAAGCAGCGCACCGTATTGTCCGAACCGAGGAACCAGGCGTCGCTGGCGCGTTCCTGGTCGCGGGTCGTGAAGATGGCGCGCGACTCGTTCGGATCGAAGGCATCGACGATGGCTTCGGCGCGGGCTCGTAGTGCCGCGACCTCATCGAGGCTCTTGAAGCCGGGGAGGACGATGAAGCCGTCGCGGTCGTACTGGGCGCGTTGTTCAGCAGTGAGCATGATCGAAGAAGAGATAAGGGATCAGACGGTCCAGGCGCCATCCTGATACACCCGTTCCTCGCCCAAATATACCGCATCCGTCACCACGAACACGTCGATGTGGTAGCGCGCATCTTTTCTCTTGAAACCCGGCTTCGGATACACGCCGTGCTTGGCGCCCAGCGACAGGTGGATGCCGCACATGCGCTCGTAAGTGCCGATGTCGTCGACGCGGCGCTCGCGGGTGAAGGCGCGGTTCATGCCGAAGCCGAGTTCGCGCACCCATACATCTCCTTCGTCGCGCCGGATGATGTCGAGCACTTCCTGGAATTCCGGCGTCGCGTTCTCGGCCGCCACCACGCGCCCATGCTCGACGACGATCGTCACCGGCACTTGCGGATGGTTCGAGCGGTAGCTGGTGTCGCCGAACACGTGGATCTGGGCGCGGCCGTTCACGGCTTCCAGGTCGAGCGCCTCGGTGAACACCTCGCCGATCGGGAACTGGCCGCCGACGTTATGCATCTCGCTGTAGTCGCCGATGTTCAGCTTGGCCGGCTCGAAGCGGGATCCGAACACCAGCTCCTCGCCGCCGCCGCACACGCGTCCCACGGACGCGGCATCGATGCGCGACTTGAGGGCCCGGCCCACGCCGCGGAAGTAGGCGGGGTCGTAGGCCAGCGCCTCGATATAGTGCTCGCTCTGCGCACCCGGCATGCGCGACAGGTGCACGTGTTCGACCACCTTTAAACCCAGCTTGAACAGCTCGACGCGGATGCGGAAGGCCTCCAGCCTGAAATTGGTCGACTGGACCAGCACCACCAGGTCCTTCGGGGCCAGCTGGTGGAAGCGCGCCAGCACTTCGTCCGGGCCGACGCTGTCGAAGTCGAGAAAATCGGCTTGCGGCAGGTTGCGCCGGTAGGCTTCGACCAGCGCACGCGACAGACCCGTGCGGGTGTCGTAGACGACCAGGGCACGGTGACCCGGGCCGTGTTCGATGGCGACGTCGAGCACATTGCGCAGGTGCGTGGCGGCGGCGTCGATGGCATGCGCGGGCAGGTCGGGCGTCGGGGGGAGGGTGGGAGCGGTCATGGCAGGGGCGGGCGCGGAAAGACCCCGCATTATACGATTTCCACATCGAATTTCCCTGCCAAGGGGCACTAGGCAGGCCCGGCAGTGCCGCCAGGCGCTACCAGCCGAACGGCGCGCCGCTCAGGACCCGGGGCAGTTATGATTTAGACAGCAATGACGCCCCGCGATACCCGGGCGGCATGCATATCTCAATCACTTCCGGGAGCGGCGCAGCACGATGGCAACACGATGGGACACGCCCACCAGCACCTGGCTGGAAGACGAGACGAGCGGACAGTTCGCGCTGCAGGCCACGCAAGGCCTGGGCCCGATCGACTGGCAGGCGCATGCGCGCGGCCGGCTGCCCGATGTCGCCCATCTGCTCGGCGCCTCGCTCCCGACCGCCTGCGCGCACGCCGGCATCTATCCCGAAGGATTTGCGTTCTGTCCGACCTGCGGCGCGCCGCTCGAACGGTTGCAGGGACGCATCGAGCACCAGCCCGACTGGTGGGGCGCCGCCAGCGACCAGGCCCTGCCGCGCCACGTACCGCACGGCTTGCCGGTTACCTCGCTGGCCCTGGGCGACCGCCTCGAGGGCCGGCCCGCCGCGCCGGTCGTCAACCGCGCCGAGCTATCGATGCCGGCGCCGCCGAATGCCCACTGCGTCTTCATCGCCGGCAGCTACGGCTTTCCCGAACAGCGCTTGCTGGCGCTGGCTCCGGCGCGCGGCGTGCTGCAGTACTGGGATCCGCTGGCCCAACTGTGGCACGTGATGGGCGCCGAGGAGGCCGGCAGCGAGCTGCGCTTCAATAGCGGCAGCTACAACTGGCTGCCCGCACTGAACCCGGCGCGCGGCGAGGTCGGCATCGTGCCGCTCGACAGCGGCCTGTCGCGCCTGTGGATCAATCCGGTCAACGAAAGCTATCGCCTCGAGCTGCTGTTCGGCGGGCGCCTCGCCTCGAGCCCCGGCGTGATGCGGCGCCAGGTCGGCTGCCTGTATGTCGAGGACGGCGTACTGACTCTGCTCGACGCCCAGCTCGATTTCGTCAACGGCACCACCTGGGAATGCCCGGATGCGCCTACCTTGGGCTGGACGCGTCCGATCGGCTACGACAACCGCCTGTTCTGGCTGCATCCGCAAGGGCAGCTGGTCTGGCGTCCGGGCGAGGAGCCGCGCTGGACCCCGTGGCCGCGCGGCTGGACCCCGAAGCTCGACTTCGGCGGCCCTACGCAAAGCCGCGACGGCCGCCTCTGGCACATCGGTCACGACGGCCAGGCCTATTCCTTCCTCGAACTGGGCGCCGAGAATCCGCAGGTCGAACCGATCGACGGCGGGCGCCTGGGCTTTGCCAACTTCCTGTTCCGGCGCGGCCATCCGGTGCTCGATCAACCCTGGTCGGCCGAACACGTCGAAGACGCGGCGCAGGACGATACCCTGGTGCTGCCGCTGCTGCGCAGCTTTAACAACAACCGCAGCCAGCCGAGCGGCCTGGTGCTGCGCTTTCACGCCTACACCGGACGCGCCGAGGAAGCGCTGGCCGGCCGCACGATCGCGCGCACGACGATCGAATGGATCGGCAAGCGCAACCTGATCCTCGACGAGGTCGCGCGCCTGGCGCGGCCGCTCGAATGCGTACCCTTCGTCTACGCCGGCGCGTTGTGGCTGCACCACCCGGACTGGAACATGGTGCGCGGCTGGCGCCTGGAAGCCGTGACGTGATGGTGGCCTTGATACGCATCCTCGCGCTGTTCGTGCTGCTGGGGGCGGCGGCGCTTGCACGTGCGACCCCGCATGTCTTCCTGGTCCAGAACTCGGGCTGGATGGAGCCGTTCTACGGCGACCCGCAATCGCAATTCAAGCCGCTGGTGACCGAGCTGGCGCTCAGCGTCACGCAGCCGGGCGACGCCCTGGTGCTGGCCGCCTTCAACCAGTCGCAGCCGAAGGC
>Ga0308160_10007007_pt1 | contig 11317 bp, 12 predicted proteins | sample PhyFR1_FD_201036 | JGI IMG/M metagenome (GOLD analysis project Ga0308160, IMG submission 201036) | Phyllosphere microbial communities from UC Gill Tract Community Farm, Albany, California, United States - DLSLF.R1 | ecosystem: Host-associated > Plants > Phyllosphere > Unclassified | place: USA... | reverse complement strand
CAAGCCTGCGTTCGGGCACACCGAGCCTAAGCGAGGTGCCGAGTGTTGGGGCAAGAGCCCTTTTGGTTACTTTTGGGGCTCCTTTCCAAAAGTGACCCGCCGTAAGGGCGGAACCCTAAGCAGCCGTTACCGCAGCAACGGATATTTACTCGATCCAACATCCTGGTCGCCGGTCAGGCCGCCATCGGGGGCAAGCCCCCTCCCACATTTGGCGGCGTTACGGACGGCATGGGGCACCTGTGGAGTGCGTCGAGCGGTGATAGATGTCACGGGTGACGTCGAGCAGATAACGCGCTTCGTCAGTCATCAACAACAGGTCGATCTGGACTTCCTCGATAATGATTTCCAGCGTGATCAACAGGCCAATAGCCGGGGCAATGACCAGCCAGTGGTAATACGACAGCGTGACTAATGAAACGCACACGCCGATCAACCACAGCGCCAATACACATTGCGGCGCGTACTGCTGCAGGGGGATCCACACGCGTTGCAACTTTCTCAACTTAAACGCATAGAGCGTCAATGACGTTTCCAGTTGTTTAAGGTCGATAGAGTGCCGAGCTGAATGCTGTGTAGGCATAACAGTTATCCAAGTAACAACGTTAAACATCGGAGCCGGGCCATCGACGATGCGGCTATTGTTGGCCCGGGTGCCCACGGCCTGGCAGCGTTTGGCCGAGCCAGGCGACATTGACTGCGTTGACTTCCACCCATTCACCCCTGGCGGGAATCCCTTGGCAACTCATAAAAGCAATACAACGTCCGTGTGTGTCCAGTAAGGCAAAGTGGCGGTATTTTTTGACTCTTTTGAACAGGCCAATAGAGCAATGCATGCCATCACCTTGGTGCGATTTAGTACGGATAAGTTGTCAGGGTTGAGTCTTAAACAGCGCGGCGCCAGGCCAGCTGAGTTCAAATAACGTGCCGCTGTTGAGCGCGGTTCGACAGGTCACTGCGCCGCCATGGGCGATGGCAATCGCGCGTACTACGGTCAGGCCCAGGCCGCTGCCGCCCTGGGCGCGCGAGCGTGAACGTTCGCCGCGCTGGAACGCCTCGAAAATGTGCTCGGCGAACGCCGCGTCGACCCCCGGGCCCTCATCCGCGACCCTCAGGAAATGGCCGCGCTCGTCACTGCCCAGTTCGATGCTGACGATGCCCGGCGTGGCATGCCGACGAATATTGTCCAGCAGCGCCAGCAAGGCCTGGCGGATGCGATCGGCGTCGCAGTGCACGGGGCCCTTGCGCAGGTTTAATTGCAAGGCAAAACCGGCACCGTTCAGGCTGGGTTCGAACAAGCGAGCTTCAGCCTCCAGTGCGTCGGCCAGTTCCACCTCCTGAAGTGCCAGCTCCAGATGGCCGTTGTCGCTCATGCCCACCACGCGAAGGTCCTCGACCAGTCGGGTCAAGCCCTCGACCTGGCCCAGGAGGCTGTAGAACTGCGCGGTATCCGGCTCGAAAACGCCCTCGGCCAGCCCCTGCAGACGGCCGCGCAGGATAGTCAGCGGGGTGCGCAGTTCGTGGGCAATGGCAGCGTTCCAGAAGGCTTGTTCCTCGGCCATGCGTTTGAGTCGGTTGGCCATGCTGTTGAAGTCATTGACCAACAGGGCGGCTTCACCCAGGGAAAGATCGGGCGCCACGGCACGGGCATCCAGGTCACCGTCAGCCAGGCTGCGCAGGCTCGCCGCCACCGAATTGAGCGGCGCCAGAATGCGTTTGGACAACTTGACGGCCACCGCCGCGCCGACCCCCAGGCTGACGCAGGTGATCAGGCCCATCCACACCCATTCCACGCCTGTGGGCAGCCATTCGTTCGCTTCCATTTCCAACTCCGTGGGTGGCGCGATTGTCCAGAGCACTGCGTAGAACACATAGGAACCCACCACCGCGAGCGCAATCACGCACAGGACCACGGCCGACATCGACACGATGATCTGCCGGCTCAGACTGTTGGCCACGTTCATGCCTGGCTCCCGAACCGGTAGCCGACGCCACGGATGCTGGCGGGCACGCCCTGCAGGCCGAGGTCTTCGATCTTGCGGCGCAGCTTGCTGATATGGCTGTCGACGGTACGCTCCAGGCTGTCGCTTTCCGGCGAGCAGAGCACCAGCAGTTCGGCACGGCTGAACACTCGGCGCGGCGCCTTGGCTAACTGGGCGAGCAACTTGAACTCGGTGACCGTCAGGTGCAACGGCTGTTTTTGCGTGCCGATGTGGACGTTCACCTCATGGCTGTCGATGTCGATTTCAAAGGCGTCGACGCGCAGTACACGGCGATCGGCGCCATGGCCCTGTTCGCCGCAGCGGCGCAGCACGGCCTGGGTTCTGGCGATGACTTCCGCCGGGTTGAAAGGTTTGACGACATAGTCGTCCGCGCCGATACGCAGGCCCATGAGCTTGTCCATGTCCTGGTCGTGCGCGGTCAGCATGATCACCGCCGTGTTGCCGCGATGGCGCAGCTCTGCCAGCACCTTCCAGCCGTCCAGTTTGGGCATCATCACATCGAGCAGCACCAGGTCCGGTTTGAGCTGCTGATGCAGTTCGAGCGCGCGACGCCCATCCGGCGCATGCGCCGTACGAAAACCCGCGCGCTTGAGGTAGGCCGTGAGGATGTCGGCGATTTCCGGTTCGTCTTCGGCGATCAGCACCAGCGCCTGGTGGGCGGGTGATGCAGGGAGTGATTCAGTCATGGTCTGCTCGTTCGGTGCACGGTTTTTCAGCAACGGGTTGGATGATGCACCGCAAGCATGCACGTTCAGCGAAGGTTTTATGGAGAAATGATGGAGAGGCGAATAAATATTCGTCGAGCTGGGAGGAGGGGCCGCTCAGGCGAAACGGATGCGCTCGTTGCAGGCGCTCTGCAGCATTTTGCGTTGGTAGTCGCAGGGGGTCGTGCTGACCAGCTTCTTGAAGTCGCGCAAAAAGTGCGACTGATCGGAAAAACCCAGGTCCAGGGCCAGGTCCGAAAACGATACGTCGTTGCGGGTGTTCAGGGTTTCCAGCGCCGCCTGGCAGCGAATGATCCGGCAGAACGTCTTGGGCGACACGCCGGTGTCCTGGCTGAACTGGCGATGAATCGTGCGGCTGGTGTAGCCACTCAGGTCTTCCAGTTGCTGAATGCGCAGGTCGCCCCGATGGGCCAGCGCTTGTTGAATGACCATGGCCGTGAGTTTTGAGGTCCTGCCCATCAGGCGCGGGGCCAGGTAGTCACTGAATAATTTCATCTGCTCGTGCAGCTGTGGGGCCTGCACGATGCTCTCGAAAATGCGCTGGGCAAAGGCCGACACTTCCAGCAGGTCCCATTCCTGTTCGGTCAGGTCTTCGGCCACCACATTGATGAAGCCTGGAATCACCCCCGGCGCGAAGCGCACGCCGAAGTAGTGGTGATCCTGCAGCAGCTCGACCCGTTGCGCTTGCAGCGGTGTGCCACAGATCCTCACGCTGGGGCGCGTGGCGTCGCAGTCGAACACGATGTCCACGCAGCCGTCCGGCACCGCCAGCAGGTCCGCCGAGTGGGCCACATCGAAGGCGTAGAAATGCGAGATCGCCGGGTGTTGGGAAGGCATGACCGAATAGCGCGATGAGTTGAGCACGAACCAGGGTTGTTCGTACGCGGTGTGGTGCCGCAGCGTTGGCGTACTCGGGTTGATCATGAGCGGACTCGGGTTGGCTAAAAGCGGGAATATTCACGCATTTTTCGCGCCAACTCAGACGAGCGGGCCGGGCCTTGATGTCCGAAATTTACAATACCGGCGCAAAACACGCCGTGATACTCGACCTCGATAGCGTGGGAGCAGCGCCTACCGCAGCGATATCACCTTCAGCCCGAGAATAACTATGTCCACTACTACAAAAATAGACTTCATCTACCTGTCCGAGCAGGACATGATCCGCGCTGGCGTAACCGATATGCTCGCCTGTGTGAATACCATGGAAGAGATGTTCGGCCTGCTCTATAGCGGCGACTATCGCATGGCCGGGCCGAACAATGATTCCCACGGCGCGATGGTGGTATTCCCCAAGGATTCGCCGTTCCCGAACATGCCCAAGCCCACCGCCGACCGCCGCATGATGGCGATGCCGGCCTACCTGGGCGGCAGCTTCTGCACCGCGGGCGTCAAATGGTACGGCTCCAATATCGCCAACCGCGAAAAAGGCCTGCCCCGCTCGATCCTGATGTTCACCCTCAACGACCCCGACACCGGCGCACCGCTGGCGCATATGTCCGCCAACCTGCTGTCGGCCTACCGCACCGGCGCCATCCCCGGCGTGGGCGCGCGGCACCTGGCGCGCAAGGATTCGAAGGTAGTCGGCCTGCTCGGCCCCGGGGTGATGGGCAAGACCACGCTCGCCGCATTCATCGCCGTTTGCCCGCACATCGACACCTTGAAGATCAAAGGCCGTGGCGAGAAAAGCCTGAACGATTTTATTGCCTGGGTGAAAAACACTTACCCGCAGGTGACCACGATCAAGGTGGTCGACAGCCTCGAAGAGGTGGTGCGTGGTTCCGACCTTGTTACTTATTGTAGCTCCGGCGAGACAGGCGACCCCTCGATCTACCCAATTGTGAAGCGCGAGTGGGTCAAGCCGGGGTGCTTCATGGCGATGCCGGCATCGTGCTCGCTGGATGAAGGCATGGAGCGCGCCGACGTGCGCAAGGTACTCGACAACACCGGCCTCTACGAAGCCTGGTTCGAAGAGCTGCCCAAGCCTGCGCACCACTGCGTGCCGGTGATTGGTGTGCGGTTCATGGACATGATCGCCGAAGGCAAGATGCAGCACGCAGAGCTTGAAGACATCGGCAAGATCGTCGCCGGTGATGCCCAGGGCCGTCGCAACGATGAAGAGATCATCATCATGTCGGTGGGCGGCATGCCGGTGGAAGACGTCGCCTGGGGCACCGTGGTGTACCGCAATGCCGTGGAAAAAGGCATCGGCGTGAAGCTCAACCTGTGGGAAACCCCCGTCCTGCGCTAAGCCAACCTTTACCCCACTGACGAGACCTGTGACATGACTAAAATCATCAAGCTCAAAACCGGTTCCCCCTTTGAAGACCAGGCCAGCTATTCGCGCCTGGTGGTGGTGGATAACTGGATCTATGTGTCCAATACCGCCGGGCGCAACCCGCAGACCAAACTGATCCCTGAAGACATCCTCGAGCAGACGCACCAAGTGTTCGCCAACATCGAAACCGCGCTGGCCGCCGTCGATGCAAGCCTGGCCGATGTGGTGTGCTCGCGGGTATTTATCCAGGACCCCAAGGACGTGCCGGCGGTGATGGGCCTGATCGGCGAGAAATTCCGCGGTGTCGATCCGGCGAGCACCGTGACCTGCCCGCCGTTGGGTTCGACGGTGTACAAGGTGGAGCTGGAAGTGACGGCGTATCGCAACGCCTCCAAGGCCCAGGTCGAAGTGATTCGCCTGGCGCAATAACCCGTCCCGCGGCCGCGCCCTCGCGCGGCCGACCTCAATTGTTTTGCGAGTCCTGATCATGGCCCCGACTATTGCGCCCGTGAATACGTCCACCGAGTTTCCCACCGCCACCGCCGTTGTCATCATCGGCGGCGGCATTATCGGCTTGACCGCTGCACTGACACTGGCCGAACGCAATATCCCGGTGGTGGTTTTGGAAAAAGGCCGTATCGCCGGCGAGCAGTCCTCGCGCAACCTGGGCTGGGTGCGCAAGACCAGCCGCCACGCGCACGATATTCCACTGGCCCTGGCCGCTGACCGCTTGTGGGCGCAAATGCCCGAGCGGGTCGGTGCGGACGTGGGCTACCGCCAGGAAGGCATCATGTTTGTCGCCCATAACGAGGCGCAAATGGCAATGCATGAAGGCTGGCTTAAATCGGTCGAGCAGTTGTCGCTTGACTCGCGGTTGCTGAGCAAGCGCGAGATCGAAGCGCTGGTGCCGGGCGGCGAGGGGGCCTGGGCCGGCGGGATCTACACGCCGTCCGATGCGCGTGCCGAACCGACCCTGGCCAGCAGCGCGATCGCCAAGGCCGCCATGGCGCTGGGCGTGGTGATCATCGAACAGTGCGCGGTGCGTACGCTGCAGATGTCGGCCGGCAAGGTCAGTGGCGTGGTCACCGAAAAAGGCGAGATTCGTTGCGACCAGGTGTTACTCGCCGGCGGCATGTGGTCGCGGCGCTTCCTGGGTAACCTGGGGGTGTCGTTGCCGACCCTGGCCTTGACCTGTTCGGTGTTGCGCACCCATCCGATGCAGGGCCCCACCGAAATTGCCGTGGGCGCGCCGGACTTTTCCTTTCGCAAGCACAAGGATGGCGGCTTCATCATTACCCAGCGCGGCAAGCTGGACGCGTTCCTGACCCTCGATCACCTGTTGCTGGCCAAGCAATACATGCCGCAATTTCGCGCGCAGCGCAGTGTGTTGAACGTGTCGCTGGGCAAATATTTCTTTAACGACCTGGCACTTGCGCGGCGCTGGTCGGCTGACAGTGTCAGCCCGTTCGAACGCGTGCGCGTACAGGACCCGGCGGCCAACCCCCGGCTCAATAACGATGCGATGAACAACCTCAAGGCCGCCTGGCCGGTGTTCGAGCAAGCGCGGATAGCCGAGGCCTGGGCGGGCACGATCGATGTGACGCCGGACTCCAACCCGGTGATCGGGCCGGTTGCGCAAATCCCCGGCCTGACCGTGGCCACCGGTTTCTCCGGGCACGGCTTCGGCACCTCGCCGGCGGCAGGCCATTTGGCCGCCGATATCGTCAGCGGGCATACCCCGATCATCGACCCGAGCCCCTATCGGTTTGAGCGTTTCTAACGAGGTCCACCCCCCACGCCCCTCGCTTTTACCCGGATTAGCGGAGCCACCCTATGCACCCGGACAGCCGTTTTTTCACCAATCGTTCAGGCCTGAACCTGCATGTGCTGCGCTGGGGCAACCCGAGCGGCGTGCCTTTGGTCTTGCTGCACGGCTTGCGCGCGTACGCCCAGACCTGGGAGTCACTGGTCGATGCACTGGGCGATGGCTATTGCATCTATGCCCTGGACCAGCGCGGTCGCGGGCTGAGTGACTGGGCGCCGGCCGCCAGCTACCACACCCAATCCTATGTGCACGACCTGGAGGACTTCGTCGCCCATGTCGGCTTGCAGCGCTTCGTGTTGTTGGGGCACTCGCTGGGGGGCGCCAACGCGCTGGAGTATGCACGCCAGCATCCGGGGCGCTTGATTGGCCTGATCATCGAAGACATCGGGCCCGGTTCCTCAAGCCAGGGCGACGGTGCGGCGCGCATTCGTCGCGAGATGGCCCAGACTCCGTTGCGTTTCGACACTTGGGACGCCGCCCGCGCCTTCTGGCAGGCGTCGCGGCCCGGCTTGTCGGCAGCGGGCCTGACGTCGCGGCTGGCGCATTCGATGAAGGAAAGCGCGGGCGCGATTACCTGGCGCCACGACCAACAAGGTATCGCCGAGGCGCGCCTGAGCATTGAGCCGACCGACCTGTGGCCGGCGGTACGCGCCCTGGATTGCCCGACCTTGTTCATTCGCGGTATGCGCTCGGACTTTCTGCCGGCGGCGACGCTGCAAGCCCTGCGTGACAGCAATGCGTGGGTGCGCACGGCGCAGGTGGCGGATGCCAGTCACTATGTGCATGACGACCAGGGCGAAATCTTCAACCGGCTGGTCATCGAGTTCCTGGATAGCCTTGCGATTGCGGGTCAATGAAGACGCAAGCACGCCTGATCGCACTGTTGTCATCGCTGACGGCCTTCGGGCCGTTTTCGATTGATACTTACCTGCCCAGCTTCCCGCAGATCGCCGAGGACCTGTCGACCAGCACCGCGCAGGTGCAACACACCATCAGCGCCTTTCTCGCCGGGTTGTGCCTGGGCATGTTGTGCTACGGCCCGTTGTCGGACCGTTATGGCCGTCGTCCGCTGTTGCTGGGCAGCCTGGCGTTGTATGTCGTGGCGACCCTGGGTTGCCTGTTTGCCGGCAGCGTCGAGCAGTTGATTGCCTGGCGCTTTGTCCAGGCGTTGGGCGGGGCGGGTGCGTTGGTGCTGGCCCGCACGGTCGCCAGGGACCTGGTGGGCCTGGTGCAGGCGGCCAAAGTGCTGTCGTGGATGCACGTGCTGACCATGATGGCGACACTGGTCGCGCCGATGATCGGCACCTGGCTGGTATTGATCCAAGGCTGGCGCACGATCTTCGCGGCCTTGTTCATCCTGTCCAGCCTGTGCCTGTTGCTGGTTGCGGTGACCTTGAAAGAAAGCCTGCCGCCGCAGGAGCGGGGGGCGTCGGTGCAGGCGGCGTTCGCGGCTTACCTGGCCATTGCCCGGCAACCCAGGGCGGTGGCGCTGATCTTGTGCATGTCATTGGCGTTCGGCGGCATGTTCGCCTTTATCACCGCCTCGCCGTTTGTGTATGTCGTGTACTTCGGGGTGTCGCCACGCATGTTCAGCGCGCTGTTCGCCCTGAATATCCTCGGCATCATCCTGGTGACCTTTATCAACGCACGCTGGGTGGGCCGTTATGGGCCGCAACGCATGCTCGGGGTGGGCGCCATGCTGGCGTGCGGGGCAGGGCTGGCGCTGCTGATCGTGGGGTTTACCGGCTGGGGCGGGCTGGCGAGCATCGTGGGTTGCATGGTGCTCTATATGGGTGTGACCGGCTTGCTCGGCGCCAATTGCACGGCCAGCCTGATGGCGCTGTTCCCGCGCCAGGCCGGTGCAAGCGTGGCCTTGGGGATTTCGGTGCAATTCGCTATTGGAGCGCTGGCCAGCCTGTGGGTCAGCCACTTGGCTGATGGCAGCGCCTGGCCGATGTGCCTGGTGGTGGGATGTTGTGGGCTGGGTTGCCTTGTTGCCTATGCAGTCAGCCTGCGTATGCCTGCCCGCGCGGTCGCGGTGCAGGGTGTTGTCGAGCAAACGTGAGCCGCTGTTAAAAAAACCAGGATATTGGAATGAAAACTACAAAAATAAATCCGATCGATAAAACCTCCGTCTATGTCTGTGCAGGGCTGGTCTCGGGCGCAGGTGCGCTGTTGTTGAACGTGCTGCCCTTGCTGTTTGGCGCGTTTGCCGAGCGTTTTGGGCTTGGCGAGCACCAACTGGGCAACCTGGCGATGGCCATGAACCTGGGGTTTGGCGCGTTCGGGCTGGCGTCTTTGCTGTGGATTCACCGGCTCAGTTGGCGGGTCATTTCGGCGTTGTCGTCGGCGCTGGTGGTGGGGGCGGTCCTGTTTGTGCTGCGCAACCCGTCCTATCAAGCGCTGCTGGTGATCATGGCCCTGGCGGGCGCCGGCACAGGTGCCTTGTATGCCCTGGCGATGACGATTTTCGGTGACAGCTCGCAGCCCGAACGTGCGTTTGGTTTCAAGCTGGGTATCGAGACCGTGCCGGGCGCCTTGCTGCTCATCGTGCTGCCGGTGGCGGTGGTCCCTGTGTGGGGGTTTGAAGGTATGTTGATCACCATCGCGATTGCCATGGTGGTGATGGGGATCCTGCCGCTGCCCTGGGTGCCGCGTCGCAGCGAGCGGCAACGGGATGCGGCCGGTGCCCAGGTGCGGATTGCCAGCGCCGAGAGTCGCACCATCGTGTGGTTGAGCCTGGTGGCCAGCCTGGTGTTCCTGACCGGCATTATGTCGGTATGGGCGTTCCTCGAGCTCATGGGCAAAAAGACCGGCCTGGCTTCCGACACCATCGGCATGGTGCTGGCGCTGGGGTTTTTGATCAATGCGGGCGGTGGCTTCATCGCGTCGGCGATCGGCCTGAAGGTGGGGCGTTTCATGCCGGTGGCCGTGGTTATCCTTGCAGAGTTGCTGGGCCTGGTGGCACTGGCGCAGTTCGCTTCCCTGACGAGCTACGTGATAGGCGTGATCTGTTTTCTGTTTTCGATCGGCTTCGTGCTGGCCTATACCTTTGGCGTCATGGCCGAGTTCGACCTCTCGGGCAAGCTCGTCGCGCTGGGCGCACTCTGCCTGTCCCTCGGCGCGGCGTTCGGGCCGGCCATCGGTGGGTTTCTGATCGAGGCATTCGGCTACTCGGCGGTGTTGGTGTTCTCGGGTGCCTGTTCGGTGGCGGTGCTGGCCATCTATGGTGCGGCGGTGTTGAGAGCCCAACTGGCATTCCAGCGTACCCAGGCTGCGGGCAGCGCCGTTATGTCCGGGGTGTGAGCGAGTAACAAGGGGAATACCCATGCGCGGTCAAGCGTTGTCGGCGTGGAACGAACGTGTGCACGCGGCCTGTGGCCGTTTCGATACGCGCTATGACCATTGCCAGAGCCTGTTCATCGGCGACATGCAACAGACGCTGGTGGGCACCACGGCGGTCGCCCATATTCGCAGCAATGCCAGTGTGATTGCCAAGGCCGCCGGCTCAAGCGGGCGCGACTCATCGGCGCGGTGTTTTCTGGTGTTGCAGCAGCAGGGCTCGATGAGTATCGAGCTGGGCGACAAGGTGCTTGACCTGCGCGCGGGTGACCTGGCTTTGCTGGACTTTTGCGGCGCGGTGAAAATGACCCCCATGGGGTTGTTCGCCCATGTGTCGATTCCGCTGCCGAGCGAGTTGCTCAAGGGCCTGGACCGCAACCGCTTCGGCAAGCTGTCGACCACCGGGGTGTGCGGCCAACTGCTGGGCACGCTGGTCCGTCAGCTCGCTGCGGGCGAGCTGGCGCAGTGGTCGTGCGCGCAGGATGGCGAGGGTGTGCCAAGGGCGCTGGTGGCCTTGCTGGCCTCGGTGCTGGAGTACCGTGCGAGCGACCACTCGCCGGGATGGCAGTTGCATGAGGTGCAATCGCTCATTCAGCAACGGCTTGAATCACCGCGGCTGTCTCCGGCGTTGTTGGCCGAAGAGCTGGGCATCTCCAGCCGTCAGCTCTACAGGTTGTTTGAGGCAAGTGGCGACAGTGTCTGCCGCTACATCCTGCGGGAGCGGTTGTCGAAGGCCGCGCAAGACCTGCGCGACCCCGTTTGCGCGCATCGTTCGATCACTGATATTGGCAGCTACTGGGGGTTTGCCGATTCGGCGCATTTTTCCAAGGCGTTCAAGAGGCAGACGGGGCTGACACCGAGCAGTTATAGACATCGTGGGTACTGAGGCTGGGTTGCTGGGGGCTTCGGGGTGAACGCTTTTTTTGGGGTTTAGTGTGTGCATATCCGTTGCTGCGGTCACGGCGGCTATGGGTTCCGCCCTTACGGCGGGTCACTTTTGGAAAGAGCCCAAAAGTAACCAAAAGGCTCTTGCCCCACCACTCGGCACCTCGCCTAGGCTCGGTGTGCCCGTAATCCGACAGTGATTTGGGGGGCCGCCGCCACGCGCCATCCATGGCGCGGGGCGGCTAAACCGGCATCCCTGCCGGTT
>Ga0308160_10007006_pt1 | contig 11318 bp, 8 predicted proteins | sample PhyFR1_FD_201036 | JGI IMG/M metagenome (GOLD analysis project Ga0308160, IMG submission 201036) | Phyllosphere microbial communities from UC Gill Tract Community Farm, Albany, California, United States - DLSLF.R1 | ecosystem: Host-associated > Plants > Phyllosphere > Unclassified | place: USA... | reverse complement strand
CTCTCCGATGCCCTCGCGCGTCCGCTGCACGACCTGCGCATTTCCGTCACCGACCGTTGCAACTTCCGCTGCGTGTACTGCATGCCGAAGGAAGTGTTCGACAAGGATTACGCCTACCTGCCCCATTCCTCGCTGCTGAGCTTCGAGGAAATCACGCGCGTGGCCGCGCTGTTCGTCGCCCATGGCGTCGAAAAGATCCGCCTGACCGGCGGCGAGCCGCTGCTGCGCAAGAACATCGAAGCCTTGGTCGCCCAGTTGCGCGCGCTGCGGACGCCATCCGGCCGTCCGCTCGACCTGACGCTGACCACCAACGGCTCGCTGCTGGCGCGAAAAGCCCGGGCGCTCAAGGATGCCGGCCTGGACCGCGTCACGGTGTCGCTGGACGCGATCGACGATACCGTATTCCGGCGCATGAACGACGTCGACTTCTCGGTCGCGGACGTGCTGAACGGCATCGAGGCCGCGCACGCCGTGGGCCTGGGGCCGATCAAGGTCAACATGGTGGTCAAGGGCGGCATGAACGACGACCAGATCCTGCCGATGGCGCGCCATTTCCGGCACACGCCCTACATCCTGCGCTTCATCGAATACATGGACGTGGGCGCCTCGAACGGCTGGAACATGGACGAGGTCGTGTCGTCGGGCGAGGTGGTGCGCCGGATTTCGGCCGAAATGCCGCTGGTGCCGGTCAACCCGAACTATACCGGCGAGACCGCGTCGCGCTGGCGCTATGTGGACGGCGGCGGCGAGGTCGGCATGATCTCGAGCGTCACGCAAGCGTTCTGCCAGGATTGCTCGCGCATCCGCCTGTCGACCGAGGGCAAGCTCTACACCTGCCTGTTCGCGACCCGCGGCCACGATCTGCGCGCCCTGCTGCGCGCGGGCGGCAGCGATGCCGAACTGTCCTCGGCCATCGCCCACCTGTGGCGCAAGCGCGCCGACCGTTATTCGGAAACCCGCACCATCAACACGGCCGGGCTGGAGCGCCAGGGTGAGCAGGGAGGCCGGAAGCGTATCGAAATGTCCTACATCGGCGGATAACAAATGAATAAAGAAGCAATCAGCGGCCTGATCCTCGCCGGCGGCCGCGGCACGCGCATGGGCCACGTCGACAAGGGCCTGCAAGCCTTCGGCGGCACGACCATGGCCGCGCACGTGCTGGCACGCCTCGAGCCCCAGGTCGCGACGCTTGCGATCAACGCCAACCGCAACCTCGATACCTATGCCGCCTTTGGCGTGCCGGTGTGGCAGGACGACACGCCGGACTTCCCCGGCCCGCTGGCCGGCCTGCAGGCGGGCCTGCGCCGCTGCGCCACCACCTACCTCGTCACCGCGCCCTGCGATTCGCCCTTCCTGCCGGCCGACCTGGCCGAACGCCTGCGCGCGGGCCTGCAGGCGGCGGATGCCGACCTGGCCGTGGCCGTGACCGAGGAAGACGGCCGCAAGCAGGTGCACCCGGTGTTCTGCCTGCTCAAGGCCTCGCTGGAACCGGTCTTGAGCGCCTACCTGGACGGCGGCGGACGGCGCATGGATGGCTGGTACGGCCAGATCAAGGTGGCCGAAGTGGTATTCGACGATGCGGACGCGTTCCGCAACATCAACACCCCGGACGAGCTGGCGCAGCTGGATCCGGCGCGCCCGCCGCGCCTGGCCGACGTGGTCAGTTGCCTCTCCAGCTACGATCCGGACGCGCTCCCCGTGCGCGATGCCCAGCGCATCATCCGCGAATTCGTCACGCCCGTGCGCGCGGTCGAGCAGGTGGCGCTGCGCGCCGCGCTCGGCCGCGTGCTGGCCGCAGACATCATCTCGCCGATCAACGTGCCCTCGCACGACAATTCAGCGATGGACGGCTATGCGCTGCGCGGGTCCGACCTGCTGCCCGACGCGCCGACGCGATTGAAGGTGGTCGGCACGACCTATGCGGGCCGCGCCTTCGACGGCACGCCCCAGCCGGGCCAGTGCGTGCGCATCATGACCGGCGGCGTGATGCCGGTCGGCTGCGACAGCGTGGTGCCCCAGGAATTCGTGCAGGTCGAAGGCGAATCCATCGTGCTGGCGCCCGGCGTCATCCGTCCAGGGGACAACCGCCGCCTGGCGGGCGAAGACCTGAAGGCCGGCAGCGCGGCGCTCGCCAGCGGCAAGGTCGTGCGTCCGGCCGACCTGGGCCTGCTGGCGTCGCTGGGCGTGGCCGAAGTGCCGGTGCAGCGGCGCCTGAGGGTGGCGTTTTTCTCGACCGGCGACGAACTGCGCTCGATCGGCCAGCCGCTGGACGAAGGCTGCGTCTACGACAGCAACCGTTACACCATCTACGGCATGCTGCAGCGCCTGGGCTGCGACCTGATCGACATGGGCGTGGTGCGCGACGACCCGCACGCGCTCGAACAGGCCCTGGTTGATGCCTGCGAAAACGCCGACGCCATCATCACCTCGGGCGGCGTCTCGGTCGGCGCCGCCGACTACACGCGCCAGATCATGGCGCGCCTGGGCGACGTCACCTTCTGGAAGATCGGCATGCGCCCGGGCCGCCCGCTGGCCTTCGGCCGCATCCATTCGAACGGCCGCAGCGCCTTCCTGTTCGGACTGCCGGGCAATCCGGTGGCGGTGATGGTCTCGTTCTACTTCTTCGCGCGCGAAGCCCTTCTGCGCATGATGGGCGCCGAAGCACCCCTGCCCCTGCTGCGCGCCCGCTCGGCCGCCGCGATCCGCAAGAAACCCGGCCGCACCGAATACCAGCGCGGCATCCTCGCCCGCGGCGCCGACGGCCAGCCCGAGGTGCGCATCACCGGGGCGCAGGGCTCGGGCATCCTGCGTTCGATGTCGGAGGCGAATTGCATGGTCGTCCTGCATGACGAGCAGGGCAATGTGCAGGCCGGGGACATGGTCGACGTGCTGGTGTTCGAGGGCCTTGTCTAACTTTCGTCGGCGATCTTCTTCGCCAAACGCTCGCGTGCCGCGGCCACGTACTTGCGGCACGCGTCGGGATCGATGAAGGCGGCATTCCCCATCGACGCCTGTTTCGCTTTTCTCTCCCACAGCCCGCTGAATTCCGGATGCGCCGACACCAGCACGTCGCACTTGAAGCCGGCGACGGTCACCATCGAGCGCTCGAGGTCGGTTCTAGCGGCCGGATAGCCCGGGTTGCGGCTGAAGCTGACGCCGTCGGACGACACCGCGTTCAGGCTGTCGGCGTACACGATATCGACCGTTTTGCCGTTCTCCATCGCGCGCCAGGTCCAGCTGGCGCCGCCCCTGGTGTGGCCGGGCGTCAGGTGGGCCGTCACCGCGATCGCCCCCAGTTTGATCACCTCGCCGTCGCGCACGGCGCGCGTTTTGGCGACCGGCGTCATCGGATCCAGGTTCTTGTATTGCGGGTCGCCCTTGTCCGGCAGGCCGGTGCGCAGGACTTTCTCCGCGGCCGGACTGGCCAGCACGGTGGCGCCGCTCATCTTCTGCAAGGCGGCGATGCCGCCCGCATGGTCGCCGTGCTCGTGCGAGCTCAGGATGTAGCGCACGTCCTCGACACGCAAGCCCAGCTGGCGGATGTGCCGGGCGATCGGCTGGGCCGCCTCGGGCGTGGCGCCGTCGATGAGGATGTGGCCGGCCTTCGACGTGATCAAGACGGCGCTGATGCCGGCGGTGCCGACGTAATACGTGTTGCCGTACAGGGCGAAGGGTTCCTGGGGGCCGTTCCAGTCGGCCCCATGGGCGGCGCCGGCCAGCAGGACGGCGCCGAGGACGGCGGCGAGGCGATGTGTTTTCATGAGGGTGTCAGTGTGGTTGGGCCGGGGATACCGGGTCGCAGGCGTCGAAGGAGGTATCGAACCATCCGCCCGGCTTGCATGTCCCTGCCAGCAGCGCCCGGATGCGCACCACGCGCTGCGCATGGGCTTGCGGATGCAGGACCGGGTGGAACTGGTTGGGGGCCTTGATCATGGCGACCAGGCCTGTGAATTCATCGTCCGTCAGTTGCGCCAGCGGCTTGCCGGCATAGCGCTCGGCGGCGCGCGCCAGGCCGCGCACCTGCTCGCCGCGGTCGGTGCCCATGTACACCCGCTCGACGTACAGCGCCAGCTGGCGTTCCTTGGACAGCTTCGCATCCAGCACCAGTGCCATCGCGTCGCGCCCGAGGTCGATGCGCTTGCAGCAGGCGAAGACCCCGCGGTAGACGCGCTGGAACAGGCCCGCGGCACCATCCAGCGACCTGCCCGACAGGTAGACCTCGCGCGCCAGCGCCGACGTGATCGTGGCAACGCCCTGCCCGTCCGCCAGGCTGAGTCCATGGTGTTCGAAGAAGCGCGGATCCTCGACGCTGAGCAGGATATGCAGCTGCGGCAGCGACAAGGGCGCCCGCGCGCCGGCCGGTAGCCCGGCCATCAGCGGATCGAAGGCCGCCGCCGCCCACGCCATCGCCACGCCGAGGTAGGCGGCGATGGCCAGCAGCAGCGCCAGCATGGTGGTGCGAAGGGATCGGATCGGCATGACAGCGATTCTGGCGCGCCGGCGCGCAGGCGGATACGCGAATGTGACGAAACGCCGCTGCCGGGTGACGGCCACGGCCGGGCCTGGTCCTGGCGTCCGGATGCCGCTGCTATACTTGCCAAATGAACACTCATCCAGCCGACGCCATGCCGGTGCGCTACCTGATCGTCGACGACGAAGCCCCCAGCCGCCTGAACCTGCGCCTGGCGCTGGCCGCCTTTCCCGGCTGGACCCTGGTGGCCGAATGCGACGGCGCAGCAAGCGCGCGCGCGGCCATGGCCGATGCGGACATCGACGTCGTGTTCCTGGACATCCAGATGCCGCGCGAGAGCGGGCTGGCGCTGGCGCGCGACCTGAGCCGCCTGCGCGAGCCGCCGCTGGTGATCTTCGTGACCGCCTACAGCACCCACGCGATCGATGCCTTCGAGGTGCATGCGCTCGACTACCTGCTCAAGCCTCTGGACGATGCGCGCCTGGCACAGGCCGTCGAACGCAGCGAGGCGATGCTGCGCCAGCGCCAGCGCGAAGCCTTCGGCCAGGTGCTGCGCAATTACGTCGAGGCGTCGCCCTACCCCGAGACCTTCAGCGTGCGCTCGACAGGGCGCATCGAACAGGTGCGCGTGGCCGACGTGCTGTGGATCGAATCGGCCGGCAACTACGTCGAGCTGCACCTGGCGGCGCGCACGGTGCTGCACCGGATTCCGCTCGGGCGGCTGGAAAACCTGTTGCAACCCGGCGACTTCGTGCGCGTGCACCGCGGGACCATCGTGCGGCGCGACCAGGTCAAGGTGCTGGAAGTGGCCGGCGACGGCAGTTACCGGCTGCTGCTGCGCTGCGGGGCCGAGGTGGCCGTCAGCGAGCGTTATGTGAAGGCGGTGCGGGCCTGTATATGAATTAATCGTCCTGCTCGGCCGCACCTGTACCCGCACCGGCGCCCAGCAGCAGCTGGGCGGCTTCGCTCGGCAGCGCTTCCACCGACTTCAGCTTGCGCGCCATCTGGCGGCTACGCACTTCCGCATTCTCGATGTTCTTGGCGGCGCGTTCCAGCGTCAGCTTGGTGGCGGCCAGCACGTCGCCGAACTTGGCGAATTCCGTCTTCACCGCGCCCAGCACCTGCCACACTTCGGACGAACGCTTTTCCAGCGCCAGCGTGCGGAAGCCCATCTGCAGGCTGTTGAGCAGGGCCGCCAGCGTGGACGGGCCGGCGATCGTCACCCGCAGCGTGCGCTGCAGCTCGTCGGCCAGGCCGGGGCGGCGCATGACTTCCGCATACAGGCCTTCGGTCGGCAGGAACAGGATCGCGAAGTCGGTGGTCTGCGGCGGCGACACGTATTTGTCGCAGATGGTCTTCGCCTCGCCCCGCACCGCGCGTTCCAGCTCGGCGCCGGCGCGCGCCACGCCCTCGGCATCGGCGCTGTCGCTCGCCTCTACCAGGCGCTCGTACTGCTCCTTCGGGAATTTCGCATCGATCGGCAGCCACAGCGGCGGGCCGCCATCGACCACGCCCGGCAGCTTGATCGCGAATTCCACGCGCGCATTCGACCCGCGCACGGTCTCGACGTTCTTGGCGTACTGGTCGACGGTGAGCACCTGCTCGAGCAGCATCTCGAGCTGGACCTCGCCCCAGGTGCCGCGCGTCTTCACATTGGTCAGCACGCGCTTCAAGTCGCCCACGCCGACCGCCAGCTGCTGCATCTCGCCCAGGCCCTGGTGCACCTTTTCCAGGCGGTCCGACACCTGGCGGAACGATTCGGTCAGGCGCGTTTCCAGCGTCGCGTGCAGCTTCTCGTCGACGGTCTGGCGCATCTCTTCCAGGCGCCGCGCATTGTCGTTCTGCAGGTCGCGGATCTTGGTCTCGAGCGTGGCGCGCACCTCCAGCATGCGCTGGGCATTCGATTCGGTCAGGTTGGCCAGGGCGCCCTGCATGCTGTCGGCGAAGCGCTTCAGGGTGCGCGCCTGCTCCTCGCGTCCGCCGGCCGCGTGCAGCTGGATCTGCTGGCGCATGCCTTCCAGCTGCTGGGCACTGGCTGCCTGGTTCTGCGCCAGGTGGGCGGCCAGTTCCTGGCGCGTGGCCTGGGCGCTGGCCTGCATCTCGTGGCGCAGTTCGCGCTCCATGCGCTCGAAAGCGAGCGCGGACTGGTCGCCGCCGCCATGCGAACGTTTCAACAACAGGAATTGCAGGACGAGCACGGCCAGCAGGCCGGCCGCCAGGACGATGAAGGCGAGTGTGGACATGGTGTCAGTGCGGTTTGTTGCGCATCCAGTCGGCGGTCTGGAAGAAGGCCTGCATCAGGCGCAGGCGCAGATCGTAGTCGTAGCCCATGTCTTCCAGCGCCATCGCCATGCAGCGCAGCCACTGGTCGCGCTCGCTGGTGCCGATCGCGAACGGCAGGTGGCGCGCGCGCAGCATCGGGTGGCCGTACTTTTCGATGAAGAGATTCGGGCCGCCCATCCAGCCGGACAGGAACATGAACAGCTTGTCGCGCGAGCCGTCGTTCGGGACCGGGTGCATGCCGTGGATGCCGGCAAAGTCGGCCTCCAGCTGCATGATGTCGTAGAAACGGTCGACCAGTTCGCGCAGGCGGCTTTCGCCGCCGATGATCTCGTACAGCGTACGTTCTTGGGTGTTATCGGTGTCAGCCATCCGTGCATGATAGCGCAGCGGATGCCTTATGTCGCCTCCCGCAAGGTCTGCAGCGGCGGCTGGCGCAGCACGTTGCGCAGTCCCAGCCAGCCGCCGACCAGCGCGCACACCGCGCCCACCACCAGTCCCGCCGCCCACACCGTCGGATCGAAATGCCACGGGAACTTGAACTGGTACTCGGCCAGCGCCCAGCCCAGCCCAGCCGCGCCGGAAGCCGCCAGCACGCCGGACAGGCCGCCGACCAGCGCGAACTCGATGCGCTGGGCCTGGGCCAGCTGGCCGCGCGTGGCGCCCAGCGCGCGCAGCAGGCCGGCTTCGCGCGTGCGCTCGGCCTGGGAACCCATCAGCGCCGCGTACAGCACCAGCACGCCCGAGGCCAGCGTGAACAGGAACAGGAACTCGACCGCGGTGACCACCTGGTCGAGCACCTCCTGCAGCTGGCGGATGATGCCGCTGACGTCGACCACGGTCAGGTTCGGGAATTGGCGCGTGAGCGTGTTGGCCAGGCCGATGCCCTTTGCGGGTAAGTGGAACGCGGTCATGTAGGTGGTCGGGGCATCGCGCATCGCCGCCGGGTTGATGATGACGAAGAAGTTGGCGCGCATCGAGCCCCATTCCAGCTTGCGCAGGCTGGTCACTTTCGCATCCACCGCCAGGCCGCCCATGTCGAAGCGGAGCGTGTCGCCCAGCTTCAGGCGCAGCGTCTCGGCGATGCCCTGCTCGACCGAGGCTTCCGCGGTACCGGGCGCGTCGCCATACCATTGGCCGGCGACGACCTCGTTCCCGGCCGGCAGATCCGGCACGCTGGACAGGTTGAATTCGCGGTCCGACAAGCCTTTCGCGCGCGGGTCGGTGTAGGTCTGCGCGGTCACTTCTTTCCCGTTCACCGCGGTCAGGCGGCCGCGGATCATCGGGTACAGCGGCAGTTCGCTCACGCCGGCGGCGCGGATCTGTCTTGCGACCGCCTCCTTCTGGTCGGGCTGGATATTGATGATGAAGCGGTTCGGCGCGTCGGCCGGCGTCGACAGGCGCCAGGCCTGCATCAGGTCGCCGCGCACCACGGTCAGCACCAAGAGTGCCATCAGGCCCAGCGACAGCGACACGATCTGCACCACCGTCGCGCCGGGACGGCGCTGCAGCGAGGTGACGGCGAAGCGCCAGCCCTGGTGCGGGAATAGGCTGCGCAGGCGCCGCAACGCCAGCAAGGCCAGCCAGCCGACCAGCGCGAACACGGCCAGGCCGCCGAGGAAGCCGCCGGCGGTGATCAAGGCCAGGCGCATGTCGCCAGCCTGCCATAGCAGCAGGCCGAAGAACACCGCGATGCCCAGGCCATAGGTCACCAGCGCGACCGGCTGCGGCGCCGCGGCTTCGCGCCGGATCACGCGGTTGTGCGGGACGTTGCGCAGCTGGAGCACCGGCGGCAGTGCGAAGCCGACCAGCAGCAGCATGCCGGTGGCGATACCCTGCAGCGCCGGCAGGATCGACACCGGCGGCAACTGGGCCGGGATCAGGCGCCCTATCAGCTCGAGCAGCACGAAATGGGCGCCGAAGCCGGCGAGCACGCCCAGCAGGCTACCGGCCAGGCCGACGATCGCGAATTCGAGCAGGAACATCAGGCCGACCTCGTTCTGGGTCATGCCGAGGCAGCGCAGCATCGCGCAGGCATCGAGGTGGCGCTGCATGAAGCGGCGTGCCGCCATCGCGACCGCCACCGCGGCCAGCATCGCCGACAGCAGGCTGACCAGCGCCAGGAAGCGTTCCGCGCGGTCCAGCGTGTTGCGCATCTCGGGACGACCGTTTTCCAGCGTCTCGATGCGCACGCCCTTGACGTTGTCCTGCGCGATGCGCGCGCGCAGCCATTGCTCGTAGCCTCGCACCGCCGCCTGGTCGTTGGACGAAGTCGATGCGACCTGCATGCGGTAGGTCACGCGCGCGTAGTTGTCGACCAGGCCGGTGGCCTGCAGGTCCTCGAGCGGCAGCATCACGCGCGGCGCGAAGTTCGAGAACGAGGCGCCGCGGTCCGGCTCGGACGCGATCAGGCGCGCCACCTTGAAGCTTTTATCGCCCAGCTGGATCGTGCCGCCGACCTTGATCCGCAGCGGCGGCAGCAGGTTGACGTCGACCCAGACCGTGCCAGGTGCCGGGACCCCGTCGGCGACGTCGCCCAGCGCCTCGCTGGCGTCTTCCACGCTGGTGGTGACGCGCACCTGGCCGCGCAGCGGGTAGCCCTTCGACACCGCCTTGACCGACGCCAGCAGCGCCTGCGAATCATCGCCCTGCCCCGCCTGCGCCATGCTGGGGAAGGTGACGGTGTCGGCCAGCAGCAGGCCGCGCCGCCGGGCCTCGACGCGCCAGTCCTGGCGCAGCGGCTGGTCGGCATTGACCAGCAGGTCGGCGCCCAGCAATTGATGGGCGTCGCGAGCCAGGCCGCTGCGCATGCGGTCGACAAAGAAGCCGACCGCGGTCAGCGCCGACACCGCGACGACCAGCGCCACCAGCAGGAAGCGCAGTTCGCCGGCGCGCCAGTCGCGCGCGGTCATGCGCAGGGTTTGACTCAGGAGCGGCGTGCGCATCGGGCGGTCCTCATGGGTTCAGGTTGGGGTGCCGGCAAAGAATTGGTCGACTTCGGCCAGGAAGGCGCGTTTTTGCTCCGGCTCGAGGAAGGCGGCTTCGAAGCTGTTGACGGCCAGCTGGCGCGCGTGCGTCGCGTCCAGCGGCAGCGCGTCGAAGGCGGCCAGGTAATTGGCGTTGACGTAGCCGCCGAAATAGGCCGGGTCGTCGGAATTCACGGTCGCGGCCAGGCCGGCGTCGAGCAGGCGGCGCAGGTTGTGGCTGCCCATGACGTCGAACACGCGCAGCTTGATGTTCGACAGCGGGCATACCGTCAGCGCCATCCGTTCGCGCGCCAGGCGCTCGACCAGCGCCGGGTCGTCGAGGCAGCGCACACCGTGGTCGATGCGCTCCACGTGCAGCACGTCGAGGGCGCTCTCGATGTAGCTGGGCGGCCCCTCCTCGCCCGCATGCGCGACCAGGTGCAGGCCGAGCGCGCGCGCGCGCGCGAACACGCGCGCGAATTTTTCGGGCGGGTGCCCGACCTCGGACGAGTCCAGGCCGACGCCGATGATCTTGTCGCGGTAGGGCAGCACCTCTTCCAGCGTGGCGATGGCGTCCTCCTCGGACAGGTGGCGCAGGAAGCACATGATCAGGCTGGCGCTGACCGGGCTGTCCTGGCAGGCGCGCCAGATGCCGTCGATGACGGTCTTGAAGGGCACGCCGCGCGCGGTGTGGGTCTGCGGATCGAAGAAGATTTCGGCGTGGCGCACCTTGTCCGCGGCGGCCTTTTCCAGGTACGCCATCGTCATGTCGTAGAAGTCCTGTTCGGTCAGCAGGACGCTTGCACCCGCATAATAAATGTCCAGGAACGACTGCAAATCTGTGAAAGCGTACGCTTGACGCAACGCTTCCACTGAGGGGTAAGGTAGCGAAACACCGTTCCTTTGCGCGAGCTCAAATATCAGTTCGGGCTCGAGCGAGCCCTCGATATGGATGTGCAATTCTGCCTTGGGCATCGCCTGCAACATGCGGCGCAGCGCTTCGTTCGGCATGTGATCTCCACGGTGAAAGTGTGATTTTAGGGCTCAGGCAAGCAGTGTAGCGCATGCGTGGACAGTGCTCCTTTCACTCTGGAATTTTTGTAAATCGCCGGGACGATACGCGTGCGCCACTGCTTAGCGACTTGGTGCACTATTTACTTACCATTTGATAAACATGAGAGTATCCGACGGGGCCAAAAGTCCCAGCTGGCGACCACATCCGGACCCTATCCGCAGCGCCGGAACGCCACTGTGGCGACCTCGTCAAAATGGCGTTTTCGTTGTTGATTCAATGACTTACAAGCAGGGCAGTAAACACTGGACACTGTTTTGACTTCGAGAACTAATAGGCACATAATAAATTTCATAAGCGTAAGAAGACGCTCTCAGCGGGCGCTAACCAACCGGTCAAGCCTTGGGAAAATGTTGCATGCAGCGTTTTCTGGAGCCCAAAAAACCGGACGACAACAAGAACATCGCCCTCCGTTTCGTGCCAGCTCGACTGGCTGCCAAACTTAGACGGCGACCCCATCGCGACAGAAACGCCAGAGCGCGGGGCTTGGGCGGCCGCCTTTCACCGGCTGCCGGACAGTGACCAGTGT
>Ga0308160_10007005_pt1 | contig 11319 bp, 14 predicted proteins | sample PhyFR1_FD_201036 | JGI IMG/M metagenome (GOLD analysis project Ga0308160, IMG submission 201036) | Phyllosphere microbial communities from UC Gill Tract Community Farm, Albany, California, United States - DLSLF.R1 | ecosystem: Host-associated > Plants > Phyllosphere > Unclassified | place: USA... | reverse complement strand
AATGGCGAAGAGGCAGTATTGAAAGGACGAGGAATCAAGTCGGTTTACGGCCATAGAGGTGGAGAGAGGGGTGACTTAGTGGTCGGATGGAAGATCCAAATCCCAAGGTATGTCGTCATTGTACTCTACACTTAATGACCGCTAACTCATTCATAGGTCTCTCACTGTTCGCCAGAAAAAGATCTTACAAGCCTTCGCAGACGATTTCGAAGGCCGTAACCCCGAAATCCACTTTGGTCCACTCCCAACCCCCTCATCCGACCCCATCGATAAATCAGCAGGTAAGGCACATTCCCAGTCCAGGCCTACTTCCCGACCCCCACCCCCACCTTCGAGGGCACCATTCGTCGAAACCGAATCACCGTCCAAACCCCCGCCTAGAGCTTCTGAGGAAGAGGGTGGATTCGTCCATACCCTTGCTTCTGGGGTTGGTAGGGTGATCGGTTGGGCTGAACGGTTCTTCGGTAGTGGCGGTGGTGGGAAGAGGTAGTCTGGTGAGCATATACAGGACAGTTGTTGACTTAGGTAGGTGATTCCCAGCCGACTCTCAAAACCACGGATCAAGTTGATGATCAAGCGCAATCGAAATCAGAGGTCGAGTCGGATAAGACCGTGGAGAAGGAGAGTACAGAGACAAGGGAGGAGGAAGTTGAGGAAGAAGAAAAGAAGTCTGCTACTGGGTAACCTGCATTTTGCCAGCGTAGAACACAGTATAGTATAGTCTGGTCTAGCATGGATGGCAACACCCCTCTTGCACTGCACAACTACTTGACCCCCTCTCTAAACTGCATCCAGTCACATAAAAGCGGATATACAGATATACATATCTATGCACAAGAAAAAGAACCATGAAATCGTGAAACATCAAGGGTAGTATATCAAAAAGTCCATCTGCAGACCCCTCTTTGACCCTATTGGGCCGCTTGGGTTTTCCAAGTACGAGCCTCTCTCATCACGCTCTCCCGCAAGCACATCGAACTATCAACGCCTAATGCCCCCATCTTCCTGTAATCTCCTCAAACCCTCTTCTCCCAGACTTTCCTTGACCATCCTCAGAATGTCGGGGACTGATTTCGTTACTCCCGCCCTGCCCTGTCTCGTATCGGGTTTATCCTTGAATGTCAACAGGTCATATAGCGATGCAATTTGGTCCGCCTATTCGTCAGCTTTGCTTGGGCGACGGGTGAGCTGTAGCTGACCTTTTGTTCTAGAGTATCGATGACCTCTTTGAGATGTTCAGCTAGGACATGCCTTTTCGCAATCGCAGAAGCGGCATCCAGGACCTGGTACTGGTCCGCCAGTTCAGAGTAGATTCTGAGCTGTCAGCTACATCTGCAGTGGGAAGGGAGACGTACGACTTGTAGTGTTTGAAATCCGCTTCCAACTCGCTAATGACTCGTGTCAAGACTGTCTGGGGAGGTACATCGTCGCCTTCTCGTACAAGTGGAGACGACTTCCTCCTGGCACTTGAGGTTCTGGCCTTTGTACCCTCTTTCGGTGTTGGGATCCGCTTGGACACTTCGAAGAATTCGACTTCATCCTCCTCACGTATGGATGGGAAAGGAGAAGCGGGACCCTCACTCGGGCGATGAGTCTTGGTTCGGTTCGCCTTGGAAGACGTATCGGACCGAGGCGACCGGTGTTCCGAAGGAGGTGTGATCGGACGAGCTTGGTCGTGAGGTACATTTGCTTTCTTTGAGACTGGAGCAACTGGACGAGTAGGCGCAGGAGGACCAGCGACAAAAGTAGCTTCAGCAACCTGAGGATCCGGTGATCCCGCCCGATGTAACGCTTGACGGAGTTTCGAAGGTTGTTTTGCCCTATTCTCCACATCCTTCTGAGCCCTTTCTACATCTTCATCCGTCAGACTGATGAGATCAGGTTGATTCTCTTCCATTCGGATGGTCTCTTCCCCTCTGGCCTTTTTACGGGTCTCGAGCCCTTGTTCGACGATTCCACCTAGTCGATGAACTTCGGTTCCGAGCCGTTCCACTTCTTGGCGGAGAGCTACGAGTTCGCGCGTCACCTCGGTAGAGCCGTGGTTGGCATTGTTGTTTGGTGGCTGGATACGAGATTCACGGAGCTCGGTGACGAGGGTTTTATGGTGTTCCAATTCGACTGTCAAGCGGGAGAGTTGGGTTCGGAGGGATTTGACCAAGTCTTCAAGTGCTACGGGGTCAGCTGTCAGTCACAGGCGGAGGATAGCTGAGACGTACCTGTCTTTTCACCAACGACCTCCTGTAGTTTGCCCTGTCCGCCTGTTTTGGCCAATTCAACCTCTGCCTTTGCTCGCTCAAGCTCAACTTCTAGCTCTCGGACTCTACGTCTAGATACAGAATTCTCAGTCTCGAGAGCTCTGAGCCTGGCATGAAGTGTGGCCAAAGAACCAGGTATACCGGCTAGACATCAGCTAGGAGATTGAAAACACAAACAAAGCTCACCAGCGGCATCATCACCGACGTCTCCGTTCTTGCCAATTGAGCCATGCACTAGACCCTTGGCTGGCGTTTCCAGCAGTCCCGTCATCCCAGTCACATCTGCCGAATCATGTGGACGAAGACGGGTAGGTGCAGAAGCCGGTCTCATGGGTGTATCCTGGACGATCTTGGGTTTGGGTTTCGAAGCCGCCACATGCTGGGGACGTGCTTGAGACTGAGTGATGTTGTGAACGGTCGTATCTCCAAGTGGTCGCCTGTTTTTCGTCTGGGTCTGGGATTGAGCAGGAGCTACCGAGTTCATCCGAGACTTTGAGCCGGCTGATGAACCTGATCCGGATCCGTGCCGCGAGACAGGAGGTGATGGTAATGGGTCGTTACGATTGAGAGTGAATGATAAGTTTGGGTTGAAAGTGGTGTATGGTGATGGTGATCGAGGCGAGCGAGGAGGTGAGAAAGGTGAAGATGGTCTAGGCGAAATCTGCAAAAAGTCAACAAACAACCCTTGATCCAAAATCGACAAACATACGTTCTTCATGGCTTTGCCCAACTCACCCACCAGCCTACCCAAGCTCCTATCTGGATCCCACTCACTTCCGCTCTCATCCTCATGGATACCTTTACCGACGCCCATTGCCCGCTTGAAAACCCCTTCGGCAAGGGTCACAGCACTGACATGATGCCCAGCTGTCGATACAGGACTAGCATCCAGGAAACTCCTTTCGCTCATTTGCGAGACTTTTCGACCACCCGACGCAGCTCGTGGAGTTCCATGAGGTCCTACCAGTTTTGGATAGGCGCTTTGATGAAACGATAAATCCGGATGGGAGGGGTAAGCGACTTGGGCCGCACGGGGATATTCGATTGTTGACAAGGACGAGAAAGAGGTATCGGATTCCACTTCTGCCTGGTGGTGTTGGCTGCGGGGTGGGAAGTGAGCATCACTAGCTGAAGAAGATCCAGAAGCAAGAGAGAGGGAATGAAGATCTTGGTTGATTGTTGATTCGAGCCGACGACGCTCGAGATCAGCCGAAGAGAATGGGATAGGGCGGGGGTCCATCCTGAGTGACCCGGTATGATTTGTTGTTTACTGATAGATCTTCTGTGTCGGATGAATAGGATAGGTACTTGAGACAGCGCAAGGGTGGTTGTATGAGAAAGGGTATAGGGAGGATGAATAGAGTTGAATGATGCAGCATGTAGATAGAGTGTTTACCGCGACTGTCTTTAATGCGTGCCTGAATCATCATCACTTTGGGAAAATCAAGAAACATTTCACAGCAGAAATAATCAGAAAACAACTTACACCTTACACCCAAACAACGTCCAGAGCCCTCTATGCATGCATCCACTCAATCATGATTGAGAGATCCGAGACATCAGCTCGGTCGAGACTCGATAGGCGATATCATGTCAAGTTGTGGAACCCGAAGATATGCTCCGCAACAAAGACACAGCTCCGTTGGAAGACCGACCGGGGAGGACGATAAGCCTTACTCACTAGGTGTATCGTTCAAGCGGAACATCAACAACTTGAAGATATAAATCCATCGACCCACGTCCCGATCTCCCACATCATAATCAGTCTCCCGACGTGCCGAGGAGTTGTCAATGATCGGGACTCCAGATCAGATCACGGGAGATACAAAAGACGGGAACGAAGTTTAAATGGATCGGTCCCGTCCAATCCGGTCCCCCAGCTACCATTATTGAACCAGGGATTCGGATCAGTCTACCGGTGCGACCGTTCCCTCGGGGCCGATCGTGTCAACAACGGACACGATAAGGTTCGTCGGACCTGACTCTCACAAATCAAAAATTGGCCCTTCACATAGGTGCGGGTGAAACTCTGAGATAGACGGGGATTCGTCAATCTGAAATGAGTAGCTTTTGCTGAGTCACATACCGTATGGGGTATTCTCGTATGCTGACACTGATGGATATCAACAACACCTCCCTCCTGCAGGACCTTGGGCGATGTATAAGTAGGTGCTGCTGATGATCCTAATGTTTCCTCATCAACCTTTTCCATTCCATTCATTCCACTCGCCCTCCCTTTTCACCTTGATCACTTTCTTGAACCCTCGTTTTCGCTACTCTATCTTGATTCATAATCCATTAAAATGTTGTCTCTATTATCGTTAATCACTGTTGTTCCTATGGTCGTATCCGCAGCGCGCATACCGTACCGCCGCCTCGACCACCACCCTTCCTTGGTGTCGACCACCGAGGCGAATCTCGGCCTCGAACTAGCTCCTCGTTCACCCCTCCTGCTTGACGACATCTTGGACGACGTTCCAATCGTCGGCGATGTCGTAGGCGCGGTCTCGGGCTTGTTACCCCAGATCGACGCCGGGTTGTCCTTCTGTATAACCTTGGCAGTCGCTGCGACTCTGGACATCGGTGCTGTCAATCCGCTATACCTAGCGGCCGGTACTTGTCTTTGCGTAGACGCCGATGTCGAGGTCAACCCAGCAGCGGGACAGGTCAAGGTAGCTACATCCATTGGGCTCACACTGGAAGGAGAGGTCGCGATCAAGCTGAGGAGATCGGTAAGTTACTTTGAGTCGTGTCCTTGGTTCAATGACTGACCTTGCGCAGATCATAAACTGCCTACATGGCTCACCACACTCGGGATCCGATTACTTCCATCTTGAAGTCGATGCAGGTGTCTGTCTACAACTCGACCTCTTTGTCGGCTACACCGAACACGACTTTTCATCAAACGATCAGGGTGTAGCCAAGTGTTGCGCAAGGAGTAAGTCTGCCCTGTACTTATCGGAAGGTCGACTGACTCTATAGAATGTACCGCTCCTTATATCCCAGGACCCAACAACCAATGTGTATGCCCAGCAGCCAACATGTGCGGCGGTAAATGCTTGTCCGGTCCCGCCCTTCTATGTGGTGGCACATGTCACCTCGCCAGCGAAACTGTGTGTTCATCGGGTTCGCCTCAACCTAAAGTCATCGAGTACCAGGAAGTCAAGCGTCGGTCAGCTATTCCATTCGGACGATGTAGCTACGGTCAGGAACTATGCCCAGTGGCCACTAGTTCGGGATACGAATGTGTGAACACCTTCTCGGACATGGAGTCTTGTACGTCTAATCTTCTCACCCACGCTCAAGACCCAGCTGACAAGTAGGCGGAGGATGTGTCCACTCATTCCGAGGAACCGGTAAACAAGGACAAGACTGTACAGCAATCCCGAATGTCGACGAAGTACTCTGTAACCGAGGGACATGTCTCGTACAATCATGCGAACAGGGCTACAGAATAGCAAACAACGGAACAATGTGTGTCGAGGAGAGTAAACTGGATATTGGGCAGGCTGCGGTCCTCACTCTCAAGGGATTGACGTACTAGGTCGTCGGCTTAGTGCTGGCTAGTAGAGGCCGGGTTGGAGTACTGTATGGGTTTAGTTTTCGAGGACAATGGACGCTTGTTTCTTTTTCGCTTTAGTTCACGTCTTCCTTTCACTTTTATAGTTTGGCCATATGGCTATGTCACGCTCTTTACTGCTTTCTCTGTTTTCTCTCGCACATATTGGCCTATTGAACTCATCGACTTGCTGACCGAGACGACAGAAGAGGCTGCAATCCCCAACCGGAGGTCACATGACCGTTGTGATAGCGACAATGCCTAAGAGAAATGGTCCTTTGTACCTCTCCCAACCCCACGCAAAGATATCACTGAATTTCAATGCACCTTCCGGGAGACGAAAGGATCTCTCAGGGCTGGAGCCTCCTTTGACGAGCGGACAAGCCCAAATACATGTTTAAAAACGGCTCGCCACACGTACATGTTTAACACATAAACATCCTTGACTTTCAACCGCATCTTCATCAACCCTACGACCAAAACCTATGCCCCCCTCATAATCAACGCCTCTGGTGTTTCAGTGGTATACCCCATCCTTCGGCGACTCATGATTCACTCAATGATTCCCTCATCTTGGGGTAAGCTTAACGGAATAATCTCCTTTACGGCCTGTGATCATTGGAGTATGCTGAATAAAGAGCTAGCGTACAGTTTCTGCAAGAGACGTCACGGCCAGGCGGCAAAGGTTGCTGCATTCCATTCTTCTCTCGGAATTAGGCAGCATGATGTATTTATAAGAAGAGCGGTGTATAGGAGTATAGCTCCTGAATACGACTACTCACTTGCCACCAAGCTCCCTAAATCCCGACGTCACATCAGATCTCATTAGCTGTCCTGCTCAACTTGCGGCATCCTCAGCTTTGCAGCGGGCTATGTATTGCTGAACTACCTCTACATCCTTCAGAATGCTATAGTCACCCCAGGCCTTCACCCGTCTTGCAACTCCATCATGGTGGCGAACTTGTACATGACTTGGTACGCTTGTGTGGTCTCCAGTCTTTTCCGATGCAATCACATCGCTAGCGTCCATTCCATACCAAAGCATCTTTTGAGAGATGGGAGAGACTGATTGGTTGTTGATTAGACTGAGTTTCTTGTACATCGGACAATTCTTGTTGAGAACTGTGGTGGAGACGGTGAGGCTCAGGCCCAAAGTAGTGGCAATGTCCGCCAAGGGCTTCAAGGGATGCCAGCCGTTCAGAGTAGCTGTGTGGACTGTGTGTGTCCTATGACGTCGTTTTTGGTGCTCATAAGTCGCAGGACAGGCAACACAAGCAATGGTGCTTGATTGGCTCCATACGCCTTCCCAACGTCCGGCTTCGCCCTCCCCCAATTTACTTCGAAGCAGCATCACCATTTCCTCCGCGGGCTTTAGTTTGGAATAGCCGGTTGCATGGGTCTTATTGACTTTTGGATGGTCTGCTACATTAGACAGCGACGGTAATACCGCCTCGCTCATCGTCCGGTCCCAGGTAGAGTGGTCAGCCAGGTCGCTTGGCAGCAAAGTCACATATCCAGGATGTTTGGGTGGATCGTCTTCACTCTGATTTGATCCAGTGCTAAATGAGATATTGAGGCTGTCGTGGCCGCTTTCAACATGTCGAGGCATTCTAATCGTTTCCAACCCTGTTCTTTTGTATGCTAGCAATATGGAAGCCGCTCAAGTATGTTCAACGAAAGTCAAACCCGGAGTTTTTGCCTTCTTGACCTCGACACCGGGAACTCGCAGAGTGGAGCTGGAACAAAGGAAAGGAAAGGGTCTTTCTTGTCTACACTTGCACTGAATGGGCGCACTTTACTAAGTCCATTCCGCTGTACAATGCATCTATTCTCAAAGGAAATCACGAGTCATGCGGCCACAGCTTACTAGCAGAACCTCCCCACTGAACGGACCCCTCCAACGCCTTAACGATGAATGAAAGCCGAGGGTCTAGTTCTGCTGCCCGATTCAAATTTTGATGAACTACAGACACTGGCAATCATCACCATTGACATACATTGTACGGAATTCGGAAACTACCGGATATTGTCTCGGAAGTCACGCCCAAGCGTTATTTGCATCGCAGCCAGATCCTGTCGAATCCAAATCCTGATCAAACCAGCTCGCCTGGCTGGGCACCGTCTGTGCTCCCCATAGTGTTCTGTCCGCTGTCTTGCAGTCCTCAATATATTGCTTGACAAGGTCAATCTCATTCAAAAGATTATAGTCTACCCAAGCCTTTTGTCGTTTCTCGACTCCTCCCTTCTGGCGAAGCTGCTCTTGTACTGGTGTTTCAATGTGATTAGGATCTCTTTCAGCTGCTCTCACTTGTTTGGCATCCATTCCACTGTTGAGCTTGATCTGCGAGGCTGAAGGGACTATCTTGTGGTTGATATAACTGATTTGGCGATACAAGGGGCAGCTTTTACTCTCGACTCCCACCGAGACAGTCGGCACATACCCAAAGTATGAGCCGATGTCGGACAGAAGTCGGAATTGATGGTCCGGTGGAAGTTTGGCTGTACAGACTTTATGGGGTTGGCGAGTCCGGGCTGGTCCTTCAGATACTGATGAGCATACAACACAATCAATGTCGCTTGTTTCGATGTTTAGGCCGTTGGATCGGCCTTTCTTACCCTCGCCCAGCTTGCTTTCCAGTAGGATGACCAATTGCTCGGCAGCAGTGATCTTGGACCGATAGAAGGCGGAGGCCTCAGTCAGCCGGTCCGGTCCAGCAGTATTAGTAATTGTATGGGGAGCAGCCAATGCAATACCCGGATAAGGATTGTATAATTCTTGCTGATTCACCGATTCCAAAGAAGCTAGCCCTGTTACTGGATTGAAAGAGAAGTCCGACTCGGCAACGACAGAGGGCAGTTGCGAGCCATATAAGGTATCATCGAATGCTTGAGAGCTGGGCATGGGCGAAAGGTTGTGTTGATTGCAAAGATGAGGTGTATCGAAGCAGCTATCTTATCGTCAACAAACTCACAGGCATGGCATAACTCACAAGTTATAGACTATCTGTGTCAACAAGTCGCAACAATTGAAGTGAAAGAAGAACTTGGCATTGTTTGCCGGACACAATCCTTTTCGGGCTTCCAATACTCGTCCATGTTTCATGAAAGGTTGTAACTCTCCTCTTGACTTTCCCATGGGCCCTCTCTCCTTGCACTTCATACATACATACTGTATTGACAGACTGCATTGTGCAGTAGGAGTCAACTTGTTGCCCCTTAAGCCTTTGTCTAGAACTGTAATGACGGCAGAAGGACCGGTCATGGATGTAGTCATAAATAGCCGCCAAGCGGTGGCCCACGCCCTGACCACTGTGAAGCTGATTCGTACCATTTGTCAGCCGAAAGCAGACTACATTGACTATGCTGTATACACCCACTCTGATTCATTCCACACGCTATGTACACGGCACCACAATCCTTTTTCTATATCCCAACTCACTGTCAAGGCGGCTTCAGCGTCTTGAGATCCCCAGCCATACAGTCCTTACCCACTTGTCGTCCTGGCCTCACTCAATTGGCTTAATTGGCTTTCGAAAAGCTGGATGTGCTTGCAAGTACTGTAATCGGCCCACGATTGGGCCCGAGCCGCGGCTGTCCCTTTGGGACCCCCGAGATGCCTCAATGTGGCTTCGGCATCAGGATTCAGCTCCAAACTGTACACTTCTCTCCCATGGACGCCATGCTCCAGCAGGACGCGGGAAGCGTCGGACACCAGAACCCCATTCGTGTTGATCAAGTTAGGTCTCTTATACAGGGGACATCTTTCAAATCCCATGGACATAGTTGGGAGCAGGCCGTATCTGTGAGCATAGCTGATCATACCGGAGTCAGGGTGGGTCGGAAAGATGCCGGTGATTGCTTTCACTGTGTGACTCTTGCGGCGTCCTCCATGGGTTGGTCCCAGAGAGAAGGTCTGGGGAAGTTCTCGACAAGCGACGCACTCAATGTCGGTGGGGCTAGCACACCAACCCAAGCGCTCATTTGACGCTGCCTGACCAAAGCTGCTTCGAAGCGAGGAGATTATTGTCTCCGCTTCTTTGGCCCTGATTTCGAGTTGTTCGGCAATCTGCCTATCAAGATGCCATGCCGGCAATGCCGCCTCTTCGTTGGAGATATCGCTCGATGGATTCGTTGACGATTGCATGGTCCAGGCTGGTACAGAAGGATCCATGTTTGATTTGCTGGGATCTGCCGATGTTGTTTTTCTGGCTCTAGAGTTGGTGTCTTGGTGTATGAGATATCGTCCTCGACTGATCGAAATTGTGGGTCGGTCAGGAAATGTTGGTAAAAGTAGGGGTGGGCTCTGTCTACGAGTCCCCGTCCATTGCCTAACATATTTCAAGAGCCGCCCATGAAAGCAAGAAAGGAGCTTACAACCTCACCGCCACTCTATCCATTCATCCGCCACATCCACCTCCACCTCTACAAAAAGTTTTGGTCCACCCCCTGTCTCCAAGTAGCGTATACCATACATACCTGCACCTCGACACAACAATGCCGCTATATGCACGTACAGAGAAGCGTCTTAAGAGGAAAGAGAGGGAAGATGAGCTAGGTATAACAGCCGTGAAAGCAGCCATGAAGGAGAATGGGGAATTGGAAGATGGGGATAGTGATTCCGACGATGGGAGTATTAGTGGGGAAAGCAGTGAAGATGGAGAAGAGGACGAAGAGGATGAGGATGAGGAGGAGAATGAGATGAGTGGGGAGGATGATGGGGATGAGGAGAGTGATGAAGATGATGACGAAGAGGCGGACGAAGAGATGGCTAGTGAAGCCGACAGTGAGAGTGAGTCGTGTCTCTCTTGTCCTCTGTCTGCCGGTCTGACGACCAGCCTTTCCCTTGACGATAGATGAGATCGAATCGAACCCCATATACCCACTCGAAGGACATGAAGGATGTCTACTCTGTCCCGGAAAATTACTCAAACACGCCCAAATGAGAGAAACGCATGTCGCATCTGCGGTACGCCATGTCGTCTCTATATCAAGACATTCAAGCTGACAACTCAGCCCCATAAACGAGCCATGAAACGTTGGAAAGCACGTCTAGCACAAGTCGATAGTCGTCCATTACCATCCGATGACCCGAGGGACGTCATGAATGAGATCCTGGATGATTTGGAGGATAGGCGAACCAACACCCTTCCCACCCCCTCGACCCCGGCAGAGGAATCAACGACGACTACGGAGAAGGCTGCGGAGACTACGAAACCTAAATCCGATTCACCACCAAAAGACGGACGAAAGAGGAAGAACCGTAGAGGAAGATCGAAAGCCGAGAGGAAAGAACAGAAAGCACAGGAAGCGCTGAAGGGCGTAGAGGCTGGGGAAATTGCGACGCCAGTGGTTGCGAATGGTCATGCGAAGTTAGATGGGAAGGGGGAGACGAAAGAGGGCGGAAAGGGAAGAGCGCTCAACAGACGAGCTAGACGTCTACTGGCCAAGCAGGCTGCTGGTCAGGTGGATGGGAAGGTCGGAAAGCCAAATGGACAGGACAAGAAG
>Ga0308160_10007004_pt1 | contig 11320 bp, 12 predicted proteins | sample PhyFR1_FD_201036 | JGI IMG/M metagenome (GOLD analysis project Ga0308160, IMG submission 201036) | Phyllosphere microbial communities from UC Gill Tract Community Farm, Albany, California, United States - DLSLF.R1 | ecosystem: Host-associated > Plants > Phyllosphere > Unclassified | place: USA... | reverse complement strand
GTGTGCAGGTACTTGCGTGCGTCTCCGGTGCCGTTTTTGCCATATTCGATAAAGCTCTGCTGCAGCAGGCCAAAGTCGTTGGCTTCGGGACCGAAGTAGCTGATATGCCGGCCCAGATCGCTCGCCTTGCGGATCGCTGCGTCCATTTCTGGCCGGGTGTAGCGGTGAAAGCTGTCGCCCTCCAACTCTGCGGCACGGAGGTGGAGTTGCTGAAATATTTTACGGAATGCCACGCTGGTGGTGGTGGTGCCAGCACCGCTGGAGCCAGTCACTGCGATGATGGGATGTTTGGCAGACATGATGGTCGTCACTCCATGTTAAATGAGACGGTGCCAGATAATGATTATTGGCCTGTTTGGCGCACTTTCGCCGGGAGTAAATCCTGTGCATGGGTGTTGGCAATCATTCATTTGTTAGCTGATTTTTCCGTTGGTCATTGCGTCAATAACCACTAAATTTCATCCAGCCCGGCGCAAAACTGTCTGCGTGGCATGATGTTAACGGTTTCGTGCAACTGCGACCATACTAACACTACCTCTCCGCTTTTCAGTTGGTTACGCACATCTTCCACCTTTTGCTCTAATGAGCGTTCATGCTCGCCGTAGTCGGTGCCTTCCCGTAGCACAAAAGATTCGAGGAGGCTGTTCAGGGTAGCGGTTTCAAGTTCTTGCCAAGGGATGATCACGTCGAGATGTCCAGATAAAAAGATAGCCAAGATGGAATACGCTATTCCAACCACATTTTACGGTATTTAACAATACGCGGCAGCATACCCACCGCGTTTTCAGGGGCGGATGGATGGCCTCGGTCAGAGGGCGCAAGAAGGATGTATGCATAGCCTGAATAAAAATCGGGTTGGTGGCTATTGTGGGAACAATAACGCACTGTTAGCTTTACTGGCATTAATCAACAATGATATGGCAAAAAAGCGACGCGAATGAGGAGTACCTGCTTCATGGAACTGAATTTATTTCTTTCGATGTTAGGCTTCCTGTGGGTCATTGCTATCACGCCTGGCCCCAACAATATGTTACTGACTACCTCTGGTGCCAACTTCGGCTTTATGCGTTCACTGTGGTTGATGATCGGCATCCTGCTTGGCATGCAGAGCATTTTGCTGTTGGTGGCGTTTGGCGTGGGTAGCCTGCTGTTGGTCTACCCATCGCTGCACTTGATCCTGAAAATCCTTGGCAGCTTGTACCTGCTGTGGCTGGCGTGGAAAGTTGCCTCTGCCGCCTATGAAAAGCTGGAAACCGATGAGGTTCCGACCAAGCCGATACAGCTGTATCAGGGCTGGTTGTTGCAGTTTCTCAACCCGAAAGCCTGGTTGATGGCGCTGGGTGCGGTGGTGAGTTTCAGTATGGCGGGTGACAGGTACTCCACTTCCATCGTGGCGATTGCGGTAGGAGTCTTGGTGGTGAATATTATCGCCGGTATGATTTGGTTAGGGTTCGGCACGGTGATCGGTCGTCTGCTACATAGCAAAAAAGCCTGGATTATTTTTAACGTTTCTATGGGAGTGTTGACTGCGGCTAGCGTCCTGCTGATCTGGTACTAGTGCAGGGATGCACGGCAACCCGTGTTGTCGGGTTTGAACATAGGCCCGCGCCTTGATGATGGGATGTTAGGTCTGCGATGTTGCCATGCTTAATGGCGGCCCAGTCTGGGAAGGACGGCAACGGTTGGCACGCCACGGGTCCACCCCTTACAGGGTACCGAATATTCATAATTAGAATAAAAAATATTTTTTTATTCCTTTATCATGAGTTATCGCTCAGATAAAACTGTTGGCAACTAGACAGTTTCCTATCAACGGAGCGGAACATGGCGGGTAAATTTTTTTCCTTACGCGGTGTCGCGCTGCTGATGTTGTCACTTAGCGCCACCCACGTTTATGCGCTGGATGTGACCGTGGCCTATCAGACATCGGCGGAACCGGCCAAGGTGGCACAGGCGGCAAACAGTTTCGCTAAACAGTCCGGTGCTACCGTCGACTGGCGTAAATTCGACAGCGGCTCCAGCGTGCTGCGTGCACTGGCCTCCGGTGACGTGCAAATTGGCAATATTGGTTCCAGCCCGCTGGCAGTGGCCGCCAGCCAGAAACTCCCCATTGAAGTGTTCCTCATCGCCGCGCAGCTTGGCAGTGCCGAAGCGCTGGTGGTGACGAACGGCATCAACAGCCCGCAGGGGTTGATCGGCAAGCGTATCGCGGTGCCGTTTATTTCCACCGCCTATTACAGCCTGCTGGCCTCACTTAAGCACTGGGGCATCAAGCCTGAACAGGTAAAAATTCTCAACTTGCAGCCGCCAGCCATCGCCGCTGCCTGGCAACGCGGTGATATTGATGGTGCCTACGTCTGGGTACCCGTGGTCAACGAACTGGTCAAGCAAGGTAAGGTGCTGACCGATTCGGAACAAGTGGGGCAGTGGGGGGCACCAACGTTCGATGTTTGGGTGGTGCGCAAGGATTTCGCCGATAAACATCCTGCGGTGGTGGTTGCCTTTGCCACCCGTGTGCTGGCGGCGCAAAAAGCTTATCTGGTAGAGCCGGAGAAATGGCTGAAAGATCAGAGCAACCTGAGTACGCTGGCGCGCCTGTGTGGCATATCGGCGGCGCAGGTGCCGGAGCGGGTGAGGGGTAACATTTATCTGCCGGTGTCACTTCAGATCACCCAACTTGGCCAGCCGATGGAACAAACGATCCGCGACACTGCTGAGTTCCTCAAGCAGCAGGGCAAGATCCCGCAGGTTGATAGCGATTACAGCGCTTATGTGACCGACCGTTTTGTGCAACAGGTGCAGGCTGCACCACAACCGTAAGGATGCAGGATGCTTAGCGTTAACCACCTTTGTGCAGAATATCAGGGATGCCCTGCATTGCGCGATGTCTCGTTTCAGATAGCATCTGGACAACTGGTGGTGGTGCTCGGCCCGTCGGGCTGCGGCAAAACCACGTTGTTGAATTTGATCGCCGGGTTTATTGCGCCATCAGCAGGCAGCATCCAGCTAGATGGCGTGCCGGTGAGCGGCCCAGGGGCCGAACAGGGCGTAGTGTTCCAGCATGAGGGTTTACTGCCGTGGCGCAATGTAGTGGAGAACGTTGAGTTTGGTTTGCAATTGGCTGGCATTGGCAAGCAGCAGCGTCGTCAGGTATCACAGCAGTTGTTGCAGCGCGTTGGTCTGGCAGGTTATGAACAGCACTTTATCTGGCAGCTCTCTGGCGGCATGCGTCAGCGCGTTGGCATCGCCCGTGCGCTGGCGACCGATCCGCGCCTGCTATTGCTAGATGAACCTTTTGGCGCGCTGGATGCTTTCACCCGCGAACAGATGCAGGAACTGTTGTTGACCATCTGGCGCGATAGCGGCAAGCAGGTGCTGCTGATCACCCACGATATCGAAGAGGCGGTGTTTCTCGCCAGCGAGCTGTTGCTGTTGTCACCGGGGCCGGGACAGGTGGTGGAAAGGTTGCGGCTGAACTTCGGCCAACGTTTTGCTGACGGCGAGTCTTGTCGGTCGATCAAATCTGCTCCTGAATTTATCGCGCAGCGCGAATATGTGTTGGGCAAAGTGTTCCAGCAGCGTGAGATATTGCTATGAGCCTGCATTCCACTGTGAAGGTAACGGCGCAACCGCAGGTCAAGTCCGCGCGCCGTTGCCGCGTGCCACGCAATGTCTGGCTAAGTGGCACGATCTTGCTGATGGTGCTGGTTGTCTGGTGGGGTGTGGCCGTCCTGCATTGGGTTAGCCCGCTGTTTTTACCCGCGCCGCAGCAGGTTCTGCATCAACTGATCATCATTGCCAGCCCGCAGGGCTTTATGAACGCCACGCTGTGGCAACATCTGGTGGCCAGCCTGGGACGCATTATGGCAGCGCTGCTGGCGGCAGTGATCATCGGCATTCCGGTAGGTTTTGCCATGGGGTTGAATGACACGGTGCGCGGCATTCTCGATCCGCTAATTGAAATTTATCGTCCGGTGCCGCCATTGGCTTATTTGCCGCTGATGGTGATTTGGTTCGGTATCGGCGAAACCTCGAAAATTTTACTGATCTCTTTGGCGATTTTCGCGCCAGTGACATTGTCTGCCATGGTGGGGGTGCGTAGCGTGGCATGGGTACGAGTGCGCGCCGCTCGCACGCTGGGCGCCAATCGCTGGCAGGTGCTGCGTTTTGTGGTATTGCCAAGTGCGTTGCCGGAGATGCTGACTGGTATCCGCATTGGGCTGGGTGTCGGTTGGTCGACGCTGGTGGCTGCCGAATTGATCGCCGCCACACGCGGCCTGGGATTTATGGTGCAATCCGCTGGTGAGCTTCTGGCGACCGACGTGCTGCTGGCTGGCATCGGCGTGATTGCGATTATTGCATTTGGACTGGAGCTGGGGCTGCGTACCTTGCAACGCCGATTGACCCCTTGGCATGGAGTACAGCAATGAACGAACGTCTAAAGATCACCCCGTTGGCGCCTTATATTGGTGCGCTGGTAGAGAACGTAGAATTGGCTAAGCCGTTGGGCGATGGCCAATTCGAGCAGCTTTATCATGCGCTGCTGAAGCATCAGGTGCTGTTTTTCCGCAATCAGCCTATCACGCCATTGCAGCAGCGCGCTCTGGCTGGCCGCTTCGGCGACCTGCATATTCATCCCGTTTACCCGCACGTCACCGATGTGGAAGAAATTATCGTGCTGGACACTTACGACGACAACCCGCCGGATAACGATAACTGGCACACCGATGTGACCTTTATCGATAATCCGCCGTTGGGGGCGATTCTGGCGGCCAAGACGCTGCCTGCCACTGGCGGCGATACGTTGTGGGCCAGCGGCATTGCCGCTTACGAGGCGCTGTCGGCACCGTTCAAACAGTTGTTGAGTGGGCTACGGGCGGAACATGATTTTACTAAGTCATTTCCTGAATACAAACATCGTGGCAGTGAAGAAGATCACCAGCGTTGGCAGCAAGCCGTGCAGAAAAACCCACCGTTGCTGCACCCGGTAGTGCGTACCCATCCGGTCAGTGGACGACAGGCGCTGTTCGTCAACGAAGGTTTCACCACGCGGATTGTCGATTTGGCCGTGCAGGAGAGTGACGCGTTGCTGAACTTCCTGTTCGCCCATATTACCAAACCGGAATTTCAGGTGCGTTGGCGCTGGCAGGAAAATGACGTGGCGCTCTGGGATAACCGCGTGACGCAGCATTATGCTAACGCGGATTACCTACCGCAACGGCGCATTATGCACCGTGCGACCATTTTGGGGGATAAACCTTTTTATCGGGGTTAAGCGGCTGTGCGGATCTGCGGCTGTGTTACTGCACTCACCCGCCTATGATGTATGCTTGTTTCTAGCGCTTTGCCTCGCACCCGCACTGCCGTTCTTCGATAACGGCAACGGCGGTAGTAAATATTAAGATTCGAATGACTGGGTCAGATTTTCCAACTGCTCCTGTGCCGCCAACCAGGTCATTTCCGTCTCTTCCAAGGCGGATTTCGCCTGGTTTTGTCGTTGCAGACACTCGGCCAACTCGGCCTTACGGCTGATGTGGTACAGTGCCGCGTCTGCCAGTTTTTCTTCCACCTCTGCCAACTCGGCACTCCGTTTTTCCATCTGTTGTTCCAGCTTGGTGATGTGCTTGCGCAGTGGCTGAGTCTGGGTGCGGAATTCGGCTTCACGACGTTTTTGATCTTTGCGCGCTTGCGCGCTGTTGCCGCCGCTTTCCTTCTCCAGCGCATTTTGCTGGCTCTCCTGACGCTGCAAATTGATCAGCCATTGCTGGTAGTCATGCAGATCGCCTGCAAACACTTCAACTTGGCCATCGTGCACCAGATACAGATCATCAGTGGTAGCGCGCAACAGGTGACGGTCATGCGAGACCACGACCAGCGCGCCTGCGAAATCGATCAGTGCTTCGGTCAGCGCCTGGCGCATATCGAGATCCAGATGGTTGGTCGGTTCATCGAGCAGCAGCAGGTTAGGGCGTTGCCAGACGATCAGCGCCAGCACTAACCGTGCCTTTTCTCCACCGGAGAAACAGGCGATGGTTTCGGTCACTTTGTCGCCCTGGAAGCCGAAACCGCCCAGATAATCGCGTAGCTGCTGTTCCAGCACCCGTGGGGCGATGCGGCTCAGGTGTTGCAGCGGCGATTCGTCGGCGTGTAGGTACTCCAGTTGATGTTGAGCGAAGTAGCCGAGTTTGATGCCTTTTGCCAGGCCGATTTCGCCGCTTAGCGGTGGCAGAGAGCCAGCCAGCAGTTTGATCAGTGTCGATTTGCCAGCGCCGTTGCGGCCGAGCAGGCCGATGCGCGAGCCGGGAACCAGATTCAGTTTGATCGATTTCAGTATCACCTTGTCGCCATAGCCGGCACAGACTTTTTCCATGCGTAGCAGCGGATTTGGCAGGTTCTCCGACGTGCGGAAGCTAAAGGTGAATGGGTTATCAATGTGCGCGGGGGCGATTAACTCCATGCGTTCCAGCATTTTGATGCGGCTTTGTGCCTGCTTGGCCTTAGAGGCCAGCGCACGGAAGCGCGCAATGTAGCTTTGCAGATGCGCCACTTTCTCCTGTTGGTGTTGATATTGCGACTGCTGCTGTGCCAGCTTGTTCGAGCGCTGGCGCTCGAACGAGGAATAGTTGCCGGTGTATTCGTTGATGGTCTGCTGTTCGATATGCAGGATCTTGTCGACGATGGGATCGAGGAAATCGCGGTCATGCGAGATCAGCAGCAGCGTACCTGAGTAGCTTTTCAGCCAGCGCTCCAACCAGATCACTGCATCGAGATCCAAGTGGTTGGTCGGTTCATCAAGCAGCAGTAGGCCTGAACGGCATATCAGCGCCTGCGCCAGGTTGAGGCGCATGCGCCAACCGCCGGAGAAGGCGCACACCGGACTTTGCAACTGTTCATTGGAGAAGCCGAGACCATGCAGTAGGTTGGCGGCGCGGGCGCGGATAGCCCAGGCGTTGATGGCGTCCAGTTTGCCGTGCAAGGTGGCAATGGCGTGGCCGTCGTTTTTCTCGTTGGCGAGCTGCAATTCAGACTCAAGCTGACGAAATTCACGGTCGCCGTCGATAACATACTCTATTGCTGGCACATCCAGTGCTGGCGTTTCCTGGTTGACCCAGGCCAACGCCCAATGGTTGGGGAAGGTGTAGCTACCGCCGTCTGCGGTGATCTCGCCCTTCAGCAGCGCCAACAATGTGGATTTGCCGCAGCCGTTCTTGCCCACTAGCCCGACCTTTTGACCTGGATTAACCGTCGCCTTGGCGTTGTCCAACAGGACGCGAGTGCCGCGTCGGATTTGTAGCGAGGAGAATACAATCATAAAGTGCCGTATGTTCAGAGTGTGTTAAATTGTTATCTAAGGTATCAGCGTGTATTGCGTGCGCTGTTTTAATCTTCGCGTTGCATGGTAACGGAAAACCGTTACCCTGACGATGCTTTGGAGGGGAATGATGTTGCCGCAGCCCAAGCTTTTGCTGCTGTATGCGCATCCGGAAGCCCATGATTCGGTGGCTAACCGGGTTTTGCTCCGATCGGCACAGCAGTTGGAACATGTTACCGTACACGATTTATATGCGCACTATCCTGATTTTTTTATTGATATTCACCACGAACAACAGTTGCTGCGTGAACATCAGGTCATTGTTTTTCAACATCCTCTTTATACTTATAGCTGCCCTGCATTGTTGAAAGAATGGCTGGATCGCGTGCTGTCTCGCGATTTCGCCAACAGCATGGGTGGCAATGCGCTGGCGGGCAAGTATTGGCGCTCGGTGCTCACCACCGGCGAACCAGAGGGCGCTTATTGTCCCGGTGGTTATAACCGCTATTCGATGGGGGATATCCTGCGGCCGTTTGAACTGACCGCCGCCATGTGCCATATGCATTGGCTGACGCCTATCCTAGTGTACTGGGCGCGCCGGCAAAAGCCGGAGGTATTGGAAAGCCATGCCAAGGCTTATGGTGACTGGCTGCGTAATCCGTTGCCGTACAGAGGGCGCTAATAATGGAAGGATCGTCTTTACTGACAGCCATTCTGCTGCTCTTGTTTGCGGCGGTGGTGATGGTGCCGATCGCCTGTCGGTTGGGAATTGGTGCGGTGCTAGGTTACTTGATTGCCGGTATCGCCATCGGTCCCTGGGGACTGGGCATTATTCGCGATGTTGATGAAATACTGCACTTCTCTGAACTGGGGGTGGTGTTCCTGATGTTTATCATCGGGCTGGAACTGAATCCCAGTAAGCTGTGGGCGCTACGGCGTTCGATCTTCGGTGTTGGTGCTGGGCAGATGTTGATCACTGCAGTAGTGATTGGTGCACTGCTATATGTGGCAAATTTTGCCTGGCAAGCCGCTGTGATCGGGGGTATCGGATTGGCGATGTCTTCCACCGCCATGGCGTTGCAACTGATGCGCGAGAAGGGTATGAACCGCAATGAAGGCTGCCAGTTGGGCTTTTCGGTGCTGCTGTTTCAGGACATGGCGGTGATCCCGGCGTTGGCACTGATCCCGATCCTGGCCGGGGCTGAGGGCACCAGTGATGATTGGGCGAAGACAGCGCTCAAAGTGGCGGCGTTCGGTGGCATACTGCTCGGTGGGCGTTTGCTATTGCGGCCACTGTTCCGTTATATCGCCGCTTCTGGCGTGCGCGAGATTTTCACCGCTACTGCACTGTTGGTGGTGTTGGGCGCGGCGCTCTTTATGAATGCACTTGGCCTGTCGATGGCGCTTGGCACCTTCATCGCTGGTGTATTGCTGGCGGAGAGCGAATACCGCCATGAGTTGGAGATCTCCATTGAGCCGTTTAAAGGGCTGCTGTTGGGGCTGTTCTTTATCTCGGTGGGCATGGAGTTGAATATCGGCATATTCTACATCCATCTGGCCGAAGTGTTGATCGGTGTGCTGCTGCTGGTCACCATCAAGTCAGTGGTGCTCTATTCGCTGGCGCGCATTTTTGGCTTGCGCCGCTCGGTGCGCCTGCAATTTGCTGGTGTGCTTAGCCAAGGAGGAGAGTTTGCCTTTGTGCTGTTCTCGGCGGCGGGAGCGCAGCAAGTATTGCAGCCTGACTCACTTTCACTGCTGTTGGTGGTGGTCACGCTGTCGATGATGACCACGCCGCTGCTGATGCAGATTATCGACCACATTTTGGCACGCCGCTATAACGCTAAAGATGAAGACGCGGAGACGCCGCACGTTGAGGATGACGAGCCACAGGTGATCATCGTCGGTTTCGGGCGGTTTGGTCAGATGATCGGCCGTCTGTTGATGGCCAACAAAATGCGTATTACCGTGCTGGAGCGCGATGTTAGCGCTGTTAGTGTGCTACGGCGCTATGGTTATAAGGTGTATTACGGCGATGCTACTGAGCTGGAATTGTTGCGTGCGGCGGGAGCCGGGAAGGCCCAGTCGATCGTGATCACTTGCAACGAGCCGGAAGATACTTTGGCGGTCGTGCGCCTGTGCCAGCAGCATTTTCCGAACCTGAGCATTCTGGCACGCGCGCGGGGCCGCGTTGAAGCGCATGAGCTGTTACAGGTAGGGGTAACGCAATTCAGTCGCGAGACCTTCTCCAGCGCACTGGAACTGGGGAGCAAGACGTTGGTAGCGCTGGGCATGCATCCGCATCAGGCTTATCGCGCCCAGCAGCATTTCCGCCGCTTGGATATGCGTATGCTGTGGGAACTGATGCCGCTGCATCAGGGCGAAGTGGCGCAAATTTCCCGTGTGAAAGAGGCACGGCGCGAGCTGGAAGAACTTTTCCATCGTGAAATGCAAAAAGAGAGTCGCCAGTTCGACGGCTGGGATGAGGACGAATAAGCGTGAGCACAGCTAGGGTTGTAACACGTAAGCGGTTTATCGCTGGTGCCATGTGTCCGGGGTGTAACGCTATGGATACGCTGGCGTTTTGGCGTGAAGATCAGGTTGATGTGGTGGCCTGTGTCAAGTGCGGCCACCATCGGCTGCAGAACGAAAAACAGTTGGAAAAACATCTTCGGCCGCAGGAGCAAGTGATCGGTATTTTCCATCCAGAGTAGTGTTATTCGACGTATTTTTTTACCCCGAAGGGTACAGCAGGGCAGATTTCCGATACAATCTGCTCAGTAAAGGCGCGGTTCTCGCCATGGTGGGCGGCGTCCAAGTAGCCAACGGTAGGAGATATCATGAAAGTAGTAAAAGACTTGGTGGTCAGCTTGGCTTACCAAGTACGTACAGAAGACGGTGTTTTGGTTGATGAGTCTCCGGTTAGTGCGCCGTTGGACTATCTGCACGGGCATGGTTCTTTGATTGCAGGTCTGGAAAAAGCGCTCGAAGGCCACGAAGCAGGCGATCGCTTCGACGTTAAAGTTGGCGCTAACGAGGCATACGGCAACTACGACGAAAACCTAGTGCAACGCGTGCCGAAAGACGTCTTCATGGGCGTTGATGAATTGCAGGTTGGTATGCGTTTCCTGGCTGATACCGATCAAGGCCAAGTGCCAGTTGAGATCACTGAAGTTGATGGCGACCATGTGGTGGTTGATGGCAACCACATGTTGGCTGGTCAGAACCTGAACTTCAACGTGGAAGTGGTGGCCATCCGCGAAGCGACTCCTGAAGAACTGGCACACGGCCATGTTCATGGTGAGCACGATCATTACCACGAGCAGGGTGATGGTTGCTGTGGCGGTCACGGTGATGATCATGACCACGGCAAGAAAGGCGGCTGCGGTAGCTGCCACTGATTGACAGGCATTGGCACCGTACATCAGTAGTGTGGCGGCGGTGTCTCTTCTGACTGTGCAGCGATCATCGAGGTTTGAGTGGAACGCAGCTTGTCGGTCAGTATGCGCAGGTGTTCGCGAATTTTCAGCATTTCCATTTGGTGTTGAACAACGGTCTGGTTCAGTTCTTCTATGGTGAGTTCCTGAAAGGCCAGACGGCTTTCCAATTCTTCAAGCCGTTGTAGTAGCAGGCTTTGTGTGTCGGTGTGGTGCATGAGGCAACCTCTGACATAATTAAGAGCCTATCCCATTAGGCTATTTTATTTGCCATTTTGGCCCTGGGCAGTGCTTACCCTCATCACGTACTCCCTGTACGCGGCGGTTGTTGCGCGCTGTCCCTGTGCAAACTGGCTGCACCAATGAACGCCTATTGGGATAGGCTCTAAATCCTAATTCCGGGGCTATGTTAACAGTTGTCGCCGGGTTTGCCCTGCACTATTTTATCTGGGCAGGGCGCTAATGTGCTGAAGAGTTATTACCACCTTTTGCTAACGTTGTCGGGTAAGGTGAAAGAAAAATCTAATTTATCATACAGGTGGCACGTTAAAGGAAACTTGTTTATAAAATCGAA
>Ga0308160_10007001_pt1 | contig 11322 bp, 10 predicted proteins | sample PhyFR1_FD_201036 | JGI IMG/M metagenome (GOLD analysis project Ga0308160, IMG submission 201036) | Phyllosphere microbial communities from UC Gill Tract Community Farm, Albany, California, United States - DLSLF.R1 | ecosystem: Host-associated > Plants > Phyllosphere > Unclassified | place: USA... | reverse complement strand
CAGTAACCAAGAGAGGGATGTAGCGGTTTTGACAAAACCTGGAAATCCGAGACAGACGTTTGTCCCTTTCATGCTGGAACTACACGAGATGAGCTCGGTAATCGCGAGATCGATCACCGCACGGAAGCAAATTCGACTTTGGGTAAGGTGGACGATCAAGCAGGGACGATGGGCGAGATGCAAGGGGTACTTTTCAGAAATGCATACGAAAGTGCTATATATCGGTACAACCAATGAATCTAAGTGAACAGCGCGGATTGCGACGAGAAGAGGTATCTGGCGTGAATATATGTACAATAAGTCCACGACTTATGCCGAAAAAGAAACGTCCGATCCATGTCCCGCTCAAGCGAGCTGAGGTCCGGCCTGCTTGACGGCGTCGGACATGGTGACCTCGTACTTCTTGAGGGCGGTCTGGAACATGCCAGCCAACTTGTTTTGAGCCTCGTGGTAGGCATCGGCGTCCTTCCATACGGGGTTGAGGAGCTCGTCGGGTACACCCTCGACCTTCTTGGGGATGGCCAGGTTGAAGACGGGGTGGGTCTGGTACTCGGCGTCCTTGAGGGCACCGCTGTGGATAGAGTCGATGATGGCACGGGTGTACTTCAAGGGACATCGTCGTCCACCGGAAGAGAAACCTCCCTCGACCCAACCGGTGTTGATGAGGTAACAGTTGGCGTTGTTCTTGGTCATCCTCTCCTCGAGCATCGAAGCGTATCGCGTAGGGTCGAGAACCAAGAAGGGGGCACCGTAACAAGTCGAGAAGACGGGCGAAGGCTCAGTGATACCGTCCTCGGTACCGGGGGTCTTGGAGGTGTAACCGGCGATGAAGTGGTAGTTGGCCTGGGCGGGAGTAAGCTTGGAGACGGGGGGCAAGACTCCGAAAGCGTCACAGCACAACATGATGATGTTGTTGGGTTGCCTGTTGGCGATACAGGGGATCTTGGCGTTGGGGATGTACTCGATGGGGTAGGCACATCGGGTGTTCTCGGTGATCGAGACGTCATCGTAGTCGGGAACTCGGTCGGCGGGGTTGTAGACGACGTTCTCGAGGATCGAACCGTACTTGATGGCACCGTAAATCTCGGGCTCCCTCTCGGCGGACAAGTTGATGGTCTTGGCGTAACATCCTCCCTCGATGTTGAAGACACCGGTGTCGGACCAGACGTGCTCGTCGTCACCGATCAAGAGACGGTTGGGGTCGGCAGAGAGGGTGGTCTTTCCAGTTCCCGAGAGACCGAAGAAGAGGGAGACTTCACCCTCCTCTCCGTTGGGCCCAGGGTTGGCCTGGTTGGCACTCGAGTGCAAAGAGAGCTGACCGAACTTGACGGGCTGGAGGTAGTGCATGACCGAGAAGATACCCTTCTTCATTTCACCGGCGTACTCGGTCTGAAGTCAGCAAGAGGACAGAAAAGCGTCAGCGCCGTCGTCCTTGCATCGCAGCCGATGTCGCCGGCACTCACACCCAAGATGATCATCTCGTTACGCTTGAAGTTGATGGAAACGGAGGTGGTCGAGGTCATACCGGTAGTAAATCGGTTGGCAGGGAATTGACCAGCGTTGTAGATGATGAAGTCGGGCTCGCCGAAGTTCTCGAGCTCTTCCGAGGTAGGTCGGATAAGCATGTTGTGCTATAGGCCGCCGAGGAATGAGCTTCTTGAACAAAGATTCAGGAGAACAGCAATGATAGCTTACCATGAACAAGGCGTGGTAAGCCCTGGAGGCGATGATTCGGACTTTGATCCTGTACTTGGGGTCCCAACCGGCGAAACCGTCGAACACGTAAACGTTTTCTCGGGTGTTCAAGTAGTCGATAGCTCGTTCACGGTTGATCTCGAAAGTGTGCTCGCTACAAGTCGAAAGGCCAATGATGAGCGACATGTTCGTACAGCTAAGCTCTGCTCGCAGACTCACTCAATAGGGATGTTGACACTGCCCCACCAGATGTCGTCCTTGCTGCCATCCTCGAAGACGATACGCTTGTCCTTGGGACTTCGGCCAGTCTTCTTTCCAGAGAAGTTGATGAGGGCACCGGTGGAGGAGAGAACGGCACCTTCGTTCATGATGGCATCTTCGTACAAGGCGGCGACGGGAGCGTTACGCTTGATGTGGATCTTGTCCATGTCGAAACCGGCCTGGGAGAAGTACTGGATGTCTTTACCGAGGACTATAAAGGAGCGGAGATGGTAGCGTGAGCAAACAAGGCTGAGAAAGTATCGGCAATCCAGGTCGAGACTCACACTCATTGCCCTCGACGCCGTGGTGACCTTGTTGCTTGTTGAACATGATGGAAAAGTAGGGTAGGTAGGTATGTAGGAGAGTCTAATGGAGGGAGACGTAGAAGATGGAGGGGTTGTGAGGGGAGAAAGCTATGTTTGGCCAACCATCAACTACCTCTTGAATCACTTGACGGCCTGGCTGTTATATAGTCTTGCTCGTGGACCCCATGACAGTGCAAGGAATCCGGAAGTGACGGGTGTTCCGATGACCTCTAAGGGATTCGAAATGACTCCTACGCCTAAGCGACCAAGGCCTGTCCGAGCAATGCCGAAGCCCGGGCATGTGACCGATCGACTGATGAAACCGAATATGGCCGCTTGTTTAGACCGACGTCTGAGGGAGCGACAGAGCTCGGATCGCCGCGTAGAAAATTGCAATCTGCACTCGAGAGCAGTATCAATGATACCATGGATGGACGGCAAGTCATTTGTAGCCACTTGGTCGACAATATCTTCTCGAGTATGCACGTCGCATCGTCAAACTCGACACACCCAATCCATCGTTTTGGATTCACGATTCGAAAACCCCGCGCGCGTGTTGATGCCGTACATGCGGGGCAAGGCACGAGCGCATGCTAAAGCGAGCGCACAATCCATTCTTGATTTCGAACAAGCGGGGTCAAGTCATCCGCCTGAGACTCGTCGACCTTGAAATCTCGGGCGAAATCGCTCCAAGCTGATTAGACGATTCTTCCCGAAACCCGCGAAGGCAAGACCGGAAGCTAGACCTCCGTCCTGAACGTCCCAGTGCGGGGAACAGGCGAGTCCCGGAGCAATCTTTGTCCGAAAGAGTCGTCGCAGCTATCTCATCAAGCTATCAGTCGTGCCGCGCATCGATAGATCTGCAGCCGCCGTGACCTGGACCTACTTTCGTTCAGATCACGTCACAGCGGACTTGCCGCCTTGCACGGCCCGAGCTGCAACTTTTGCGACCTGTAGTGGTGGGGACATCCAGAACGAGTCTCAACTTGGGTATCTGAGCCGTATCAACGGGTATCTTTCGAAGGAGACGTAACTTAGAGCTGGCTAGTTCAATGCAACACTTTGTTGTGGAGTGTTGATCAGATGCCGCGGTGTCGACTTGAATGCCGCATTGCGACGAGACCTAACAGGTCACACGACTCGACGTATAACATTTCCGACAGTCAGGTCAACGTCGCTAGACGGAGCAGCAAAGTCACCCACTCTGTTCCGCCAAAGTAAAGCAATTGAGACTTGAACTTACAACCCTGAACGCACCTCGCCATCATGGATGATATCCGGCACACCTATGCTGCGTCATGGAATTACTCGACCGCTAGGATCAAAGCGGACAGACCAGGCCATTCCCGACGTCCCGACTTGGATCTTGACCGAAAAGATCGTAGGGAGGCCACGAGCCGTCCTCTCCAGCAGCACGCTTGGCTACCATTGCTACCTCTACCCATCGACATTCCCGTCAGAGCATCCACGAGCTCCAAAGATACTCGTCGGGTGAAGAGAATGTCGGTCGACAGTCATGGTGATCCCCTAGAGTGTCGCCGGGTCCGCTCCCGTGACACCCGAGCCTTGTGCCAATTCCTCGACCGGCATCTGCCAGAATTTGATCCTGGCTTACCACTCTCGGTCCTCCTCAATTCGGCACAATGTCATGCTTGGGTCGTACAGGCAGTCCGAGGCGGATGGCAAGATTCTTTCCGCCGTGATTTTTCCATCTTGGAAGAGTTGCGTTATGATACTCCTCCCTCGACTCCGCCTGGGGAAGGTCACTTGACTAGGCGTATGGAAACGGAAGGAGAAGGAGAAGAACCCTTGGACCATCGATTGCCTATTCTTGGTTGCTTGATCGTCAGGGTACTGAACAAAGTACCCTCCGGTTATGACACTTCGAACAAGCCGGCGACTACTGTTCATTTCATGGCCTTGGCCGTGGATCCAGAACATAGAAGGATGGGCATAGCTGACTCGCTCGTCGAGCAGGCTGTGAGGAAGGCAGGAATTGTCGCCCGCAGGCTCGGAGGGGGTCTCCAGGGGACGGACTTGAGAGGCGAAGGACGACCAGCACCAGTATCATCGCCAGCAACAAATACACCTTCTTTAACGACAATATCATCATCAACATCAGAATCAGTCGCATGGACAAATTCACCATCAATGAATGCAGTTCCACCAATTTCTTTAGCATCAACAACATCAACCAAGTCTCCGGACTACTTCAGTAACACGCACCACACACACGGTCAGGATGAGCTGGCGAGCATATCCATCTCGCTCAGAGCGGAAGGGATCTTCAGGAGGTTGAAAGGCACCGGAGAGAAAGACGAAAGCAGCATGTTGTTCTGGGAGTCGATGGGATTGACGGCTCGCCCGACCAGGATAGGAGGCAGGAAAGGATGGGAAGGGGCTGGGGTCAGGGAGATTCACCTTGACACGTGATCATCATAGCACGTGATCATCATAGCAAGGAAGGGAGGACCTGCATCGAATAATGGACATTTTGTTGTACTCAGTGCTACCAGTGATCGAACTTCCCGTTGTAGAGTTACATAGCATCACGGTCAGCCATTACTAATAACCGTCACGAAGAAATCTCGGCTAACAACGGCAGTCGTGCCGTTTCACATTGTTGTTCACCGTATTTCCCCCTCGCTCGTCTCTATCGTTCAAGGTGGAAATTTCGTCCAGACCAGGTCGCCTGACGTCATTCTCTGGAGGAGTTTTCGTCATCGCGTCCGGCTAGCGTTGCGTGGCATGGGGGGAACGGATCGGCGGGAAGCTTGCTATATAAACGGTCGATCGCACACAGCAAGCTGCAATTGGCATAGGGCGAAGCGTTTCCAAGCAACTTTCTAACCAAAAATCGATGTTTATCAGAACTGCACTCCGTTCTACCAAGACCATCAACACTACCCGTATCACTTCCCTCCGTCTCATCAACACCACTTCCATCAGAATGGCCGCCGACGATCAGTACACCAAGAAGTCCGAGGACCAGTCTCCTCCTTTGAGCGAGCGAGTTGCCGAGGTTCAGGCCATCATCAAGAAGGTTGGAACCTGTAGCTTGACTACTATCGGCACTGACGGATCTTTGGTGAGTCCCGCAATCTCCCGCTAGTCTCGGAAGATCTTTCTCTCATCTCCACGTCCTGTTATTAGCACTCCCGAGCCATGCGACCTGCCTCGACCGACAACCTCAAGATCGTCTTCATCTACGACAACTCGAGCCACAAGGACGACGAGGTCAAGAACGACTCGCACGTCAACGTTTCGTTCTTGGAGCCTTCCAAGGGAGACTGGATCTCGTTTGCTGGAAAGGCCAGCCCCTCGACTGACCGAGAGGTCGTCAAGAAGTACTACAGCCCTGCTACCAAGGCTTGGTTCGGTGATCTCGGTGACGGTGTTCACGATGGATCTGCCAACGATCCCCGAGTGTCCGCTTTGATCGTTACTCCTTCGGAGGTGAGCTTGCACAGTTGAGATGACATACTGTACGCGTACTGATTGCCTTGGTGCACACCGAACTGCAGATTCGATACTTTGCCCAAAAGGATTCCAAGGTTGGCCAGGCTGTCGAGGTCCTTACCAGCGCGGTCACCGGAAAGGTTGCCACTCCCGGTGCCATTAGGACTATTACCGGTAACGAGGTAAGCCGAACAAACTGATCCTGATCATGGTTGTGGATTGCACCTGCTGACACTATGATCTGTAATAGGCTGCTACCTTGTAAAGGAGAAGCTCGGAAACCACCATCAGTCCCGTTGTGTAGCATTTGTGTAAAGAGCACGCCCTCGAAGGCATTCCATGTGTAAACAAACAATAACGATACGTCAAAGTGATTCCCCACACTAGCTTTGCTTTCACCCTAGCCGTTGTTCTTGCTAGCTCGGGCCTCCTGAGGCCGCCCAATGCAATTTCCAATCCATTCGGATCACCGTGTCTCTGCGAAATATCTACCCCTCAGAGAAGGTTGCTGCACCTATTCTACCCCAACCAGCTAGTCGTTTTGAAGGGGCAGTCGAAGCCTTTGGAATAGCGAGGAAAGACGAAACGACGTGAAATCTGGTGGTACAGAAGAGCGAAGTCTTCCGGCTGACGCACTATATACGTTCATGTGTCCCACACGTAGCCATCCTTGATACTCTTACGGATTCGATTTGCAGTTATGAACACATGGACGAATGCCACTGCGCAAGAGGCGGGGTTCATGATCACCAAGCTCTGTGAGCTGTGAGCGATTTGGACTTCACCCTTCCGCTGGATCTTGGCGATCTTTAGGATAGCTGCCAATTTCGGTCAGGTAGAGTTTGTGATTGCGCTCTGACTCGACGATCCTCCTTTCAAAGTCTCCGATAGTGAGAAAACAAACGCAGCTTAGGGGGTCCTTTGATCAGAGATCGGGGACGATCCACCCTTGATCTTGAAAGCGGTCCGTGCGTCGGAAGGGGCTTGTTATGACGACGCGGATCGGAACCGGTGCCTTCCATTTCGATTCGCGTTTCAGGCACTCGGCCTTTGCCATTTGATCAGCGACGACCGGTTAGAGTGGTGAGAGCACAGCGAGTCGGATATATCACATCGGATGCACCCAAAGGGATGAGATGGATCAGGTAAAGCTTATCATTTCGGGTCGATCCTCATCAAATAACATGATGTAAACAAAACTTATGCAGAAGGATGTTTGATCGCCGATGCTCGGGAAGCAACAACCAGTGATGAGTAGTAGTGATTGATTAGAACCGCATTCATCTGGTGTCGTATCCAATCGACCCCTATTCATCCTCTGGTCAGTATCGACTGTGATCTGCAACCCCTCCTCCTTGCGAACATTCAGCAATCTCCCTTCCGTTCCTCATCCCCCTGCCTACGATTTCGTCTGCGGATTACCTCCTCGCTTCCAGATGTCGCCCTCCATCGCAAACCTGATGGACGTTCCCAACCCTGCTCTCGTTTCGCTCGATTCGCCGAACTCGAGGGACTACTTCCCCTTCTGGGCAGTCAGCCCTCCGGATCTGGGAAAGGTGATTGTTTAACACTTGTTCTCTCTGATGATGGTGACCTCAATCTTACTTCCTTCACAGCTAGCCCTCAGTCTCGATCAACTGCAATCTTACGAACAGAAACAATCCCAAGCGATTTCCGAGTTGCAAAAGCTCATCGCCCATGCCAAACGTTCCGCTCCCTCGTATCCCTCGTTTACTACGGAAGACGAAGGGGAAATCTCGCCTGAAGACCAGGCACCTGCTCTCGTTCTTATCGACTGCTCCAGTATGACCGTAAGCGAGAGTCCGAGTCCCAGATCTGGTCCGGATTTAATCAGACTAGCACCTTTTGTTTCTTCATCAGTTCTCGCCCGAGTTGGTCAAACAAGGTCGAGAAGGCGGCAAGATCTTCATTGACGACCTTTCTCGTCGACTCGAAGATGATTACGCCAAAAACCGCAAGGAGACAGATCCAAAGGAGATTTGGCTCTGCTTTGAGCTTTTTGCGATGGAGAACTTTGCGGAGAGTAACGATTCCAACGACAAGGTTTTGAAGGACTTTCTCAAAGGGATGTCAGACGGCATCAATGTCAAGTTCATTCGCGTGTTTGAGGACAACACTACTGGTCTGGCCTGGAAGCTTGCAGGTCGGTTTTAACCTGCAATATTTTAGTCCGAATCTACATCAGACTGACGTGATTTCTTCCAGTCACCGCTCAAAACTGGTTCGAGCGCAATCCGTCTCGATACTGTTATGTCGCTTCCTGCGACGAAAAAACGTACGGCTGTTTCGACTCGGCCAACCGTACCACTCTCAGGCTGTTGGCCCAGCAGGACCTCGACCCTGAAGACATCGACGATCTCGAAGAGTACGAAGAGACCCGTAAGAGACGAAGCGGATTCGAGGTCGTCGATGTGGGGAAGCTTTTGGTTCCCAAAGCCGGAGCGGAAGAAGAGCTCGAAGTGATGTCTCCAACGAGCGTGAAGATGGTCGACGCAGAGGACGTCAGCGATCACGCTTCGGATGATAGCATGGCTACGGTCACGGCCACCATGCCTTCCGCTCTCGCAAGGGAGCCTCGCCCTATTAGTGGTAGGTGTGCGAGAATCATGGCTTCTACATAACGCCCACCATTGACGTATATACCACCTGTTCAGATGTCGTCAGGCACTACTTGGGCGAAGTTGGGAGGATCAAGGTCGGACACAATTTACCTAAACCTCAGACGCCCCATGTTCGGGCTGGATTCACGACCGTTGCAAAGTTGCAGACACCAATCTCGACTACGGCGACGTCCCCGACGAAGGGTCCTCACTTCGTCTCGCTTCCTGAGCTACCTTTGCCGAAAATGGCCGTAGGAGCGAATGCCGCGATGCTTTTCGCAAAGAACACGAAGTGAGCCCAACCTTGAATCCAATCGCTTGGGAATCGCGATCTGACGAAGCCTCTTCAGATCTCGAGAATTTCTCCCGCTCTATCATTGTCTCGTTGCCTTGGACAAGACCGAGCCTGGACGTAGGTTCCATAACGCTGGTCAGCTTGGTCCGCACCTCAGACGCCCGGTCCTGGCAAAAGCGGGTTATACCAAGCTGAAGGATTATCTCCTCGACGCCCAGAAACTTGGGATCGTTACCGTCGTCTTCGATCCAGACGTGATGTGGGTCGCGCTCAACATTGCGCAAGTGCCTACTACCAAGGCCAAGCCGGATGCCCCTGCTTGGATCGCCAACTATCTGCACGATAGCGACGAGGTCCGTGGAGTCGGCCGATGGCCCACTGGGAACGCAGCTCCTCTCAGCCCTCCTATCTCGCTCGTCTGAGGGCGAGCGACCATGTAGCCAGATGTTTCATATCATGGCAATGAACGTGGCCTATGCATTGAAAGGGGTGTATTTACATTGTGATCAACTCTAGATACTAGAACCGCTGTCCGCGTCGCGATGCAATACTAATGATCGCGTCTCGAGCAAAGCCGACCGCTTCTGAGTCTGTTGTACGTGCTGATTGTCAGCGAAGTTCTCTTTCGCTCCTTCAGTTCGCTGCTACTCACCTCCAGTCAACGTGATGTAGTCGTCGTCTCGCCCAACCTGAATCTCTGCGCCGGTCTCGGCTCTCAGCCTAGCAATAGTAGCACCCCTATGCAAAGCGTGGGCTAAATCAGCACGACATCTCGAACGGAGTCGATGCAATGCTTACTTGGAGCCGATGATCCTGGGGAAAGCGCTTCGGGGGATTCCAGCGAGAATACCAACCTTGTTAGCAGCAGAGATCTTTTCAATAGACGATTGAATGACTGCAAAACCCGGTTCAGCGCTCCAGCTCCCGGAAAAAAACGGGTATCGACAGACATACTCTTTTCACCCTTCTCTAGGATCTCCTCACGTCCTCGCAAGTTGAATTCGACTTCCTCATCGGGATAACCTTCAAAGGCATCGTACTCCTCGAAAGCGTAGTTTATAGCACCGTCACCAGCCTCTTCCTGATCCTCATCGATTCGAGCGCTGTTGGCACCGGGCTCGCTGACAGGTGCCTCAGGTCGCTTGAGCTCGACCTTGGCGGGAGCGTTGGTGGGCAGATCGAGTTGAATACCAGATTGTCGCAGCTGCCTTGCCAAGAGGCCCTGCTCGGTCAAAGCATGGAAGAACTTTGCGGGTACAGAGACAGTTCGAGAAGCTGAGCCCCCTCCACCGTTTCGCCCGACGGGTGTTCGCGACCTCGACGGTGTCTCAGAGGCGGTCGATAGAACGTCAATGGCTTGTTGGCATGCCTCGCGTGTTCCGATGACCTTGACGAGCTCGTTGGGGGCTACCTCAGATAGCTCGCTGGCGTTTTCAGGCTCGCCAGCAGAGTTGTACTGCCGAGATCCAGGGAATTGAATGCTGAGCGACATAAGGTAATCCGAATCAGTTGACCGTGTGGTACCGATAATATGCTTCAGCTTACGTTGCACCGGTCTTCTTTTGCAAGTCTTGCAAAGCCGATCCTCCTCGACCAATCTTTACGGCGTGCTGGGCAGCAGGCACAGCTACTCCCAGAACAACTTGGTTTTGCAAATTCTCGACCGTGCGTTCAAGCTCCGCCTTGAGCTTTGCCACCAACTCCTTGTCACCTCGCAGGCGGACAACATCGTTGGCGGCATCTCCAGCTCGAGGGAAATTAATGAGCCCAGCTTGTCTCGATTGCTCCTCAGTTCCTCCGACCTTGAGCACCAAGTCTCGCAGCCTTTGACCTCCGGGCCCGATGAGGTTGCGGTGCTGTGGAAAGCGAAGTTAGTTACCATAGCTCCATGTCGCGCCGTCGAACCCGGCTTACGTATTTAGAGTCGATCGTGACAGACTCATCAGCCCTATCGGCCACCTCAGCGGCAATGGATTGGATACTAGACTTAGCGGCAGCGATAGCCTTCTTGTCACCTCGCACAGTGATGGTAGTCTGTTCGTCGGAAGTCTTGTCGACGTCGATCTGGGCACCGGTATCATCCTTGATGCTGTTAATGGTGTTTCCACCCTTTCCGAGGATACGTGCGATAGCACCGGTGGGAACAGTGAACGACGCAGACTGGTTGGACTCCTTCTCAAACTCGGCCGCTTCAAGGAGCTCTGCCTTGGCACCAGCTACACCTTTCTTTCCACCTCGAACTTGGACCTCGTCCGGCTTCAAATTCGACCGAGCATCTTCTCCGTCCTTGCCATCCCGAGGGAAAGTGATCTTTACAGCGTACTTTTCCTCAAGTCGGATGGCATACTTGCCGCTGGAACCGATCAATGCAGGGTGCAAAGACTTCTTGATGCTAAGGATCTCAGTTGTCTCGTCAGCAAGACGCTCGACTTGTGCAAGCAAGCGTCTCTTGGCTTCTTCAACGGCTTCTTTGCGTCCAACGATCTTGCAGTGGACGACCGCCCCCTTGCTAGATTTCTTAGCTTCCGACTCGTCGTCGTCGAAGTTGATGCGCACCGCCAACGATTCTCGAAGCTTGTTGATAGCAGAGCCGGAAGACCCAACCAGATGAGGAACATGTCGTTTCTCAACGATGAACTCTTGCGTAAATCCGTTGATCAGATCGTCGTTCTTGGAGTCTTCAACG
>Ga0308160_10007000_pt1 | contig 11323 bp, 10 predicted proteins | sample PhyFR1_FD_201036 | JGI IMG/M metagenome (GOLD analysis project Ga0308160, IMG submission 201036) | Phyllosphere microbial communities from UC Gill Tract Community Farm, Albany, California, United States - DLSLF.R1 | ecosystem: Host-associated > Plants > Phyllosphere > Unclassified | place: USA... | reverse complement strand
AGAAAATCTCGCTGGAGAAGGAAGCCGGCGGCGCGCTGTCGCGCGTGACGATGGGCCTGGGCTGGGACGTCGCCAAGAGCAAGGGCTTCTTCGGCTTCGGCGGCGGCAAGGGCGAAGCGGTCGACCTCGACGCGTCCGTCGTGCTGTTCGACGAGAGCAACCGCCCGGTCGACGTGGTCTGGTTCCGCCAGCTGAAAAGCCGTGACGGCAGCATCACGCACACCGGCGACAACCGCACCGGCGCCGGCGACGGCGACGACGAGCAGATCGTGGTCGACCTGAACGCGGTACCGCCGAGCGTGAAGTCGCTGGTGTTCACCGTGAACAGCTTTACCGGCCAGAATTTCTCGACCGTCGCCAACGCCTTCTGCCGCATCATCAATGCCGGCAACCAGCAGGAAATCGCGCGCTACGACCTGTCGGTGCAGGGCACGCACACGGCCCAGATCATGGCCAAGCTGTACCGCCACAACGGCGAATGGAAGATGCATGCGATCGGCGAGAACGGCAGCGGCCGCACCTTCGACGACCTGATGCCGCAGATCGTGCCGCATCTGTAATCGCTCTACAACATGACAGCGCGCGCCCCATGAAGCGCGCCTGACGACAGATCACGCGGACTCCCCGGTCCGCGCGATTGGGTGCTTGGGACCCAAACTTTAACGGCTCTGCTTGCAGAGCCGTCTTTTTTTTTGTCCGGACGGGCGTCACTCCAGGTTCGTAAATATTTGTTGACCTCAGCGTAACTCTGTCTTACTGTATCACTCAATTAATACAGTAGATTAGATGATCATCTACACCGTCGATATTGTTTGCAACCCTCCTGAAGGACGCACATGAACTCGCAATCCGGTTTCCCCAGCATCGCCATGTCTTCGGTATCGAAACACTTCGGCAGCCAGCGCGTGCTGGACGGCCTCGACTGGCAGGTCGCGCGTGGCCAGGTAGTCGGACTGCTGGGCCGCAACGGTGCCGGCAAGTCGACCCTGCTCGAATGCATGCTCGGCCTGCGCGAGCTCGACGGCGGCAGCGTGGCGGTGCTGGGCGAGGATGCCGGCCGCCTCTCGGAAAAGGTATTGGCGCGGATCGGCTACGTGCCGCAGAAACCGGACCTGTTCGACTGGCTGACGCCGCTGCAGATGCTGGATTACTTCAAGGCCATGTACCCGCGCTGGAACACGGGCAAGGTCGAGGGCCTGCTGTCGCGCTGGGGCTTCGATGCGGCCATGCGCAGCAAGCAGATCAAGAAACTGTCCGGCGGCGAGCAGCAGCGCCTGGCCATCATCCGCGCGCTGGCGCACGACCCGGACCTGCTGATTCTCGACGAACCCGTCTCGGCGCTGGACCCGGTGGGGCGGCGCGAGTTCCTGCGCGAACTGGTCGAGCAGGTGATCGAGCGCGGCACCACGGTGGTGTTCTCGACCCATATCCTGTCCGACCTGGAACGCGTCGCCTTCGACCTGGCGTTCCTGAAGAACGGCAAGATCGCGCTGCAGGGCCAGACCGATGCGCTGCTGGAAGGCGCGCGCCGCATCCTGGTCCCGGTGTCGAACCTGCCGGCCGCGCCGCTGGCAGGCGAGGTGCGGCGCCACCAGGACGGCGCCATGGCCAGCGTGATCGTGCAGGCGCCGAATGCCGACGTCGAGCGCCTGGCGCGCGAGCCGGGCGTGCGGGTGGAAGCGCTGACGCTGGAAGATCTGTTCATCGAGGTCACCAAATGACGGCGGCGCTTGACGATTACCGCGCCATCCTGCGGGTAACGATGGTGCGCACCGCCGACAGGGTGATCAAGGGCATGACCCTGGTGGGGCTGCTGAATACGCTGAGCCTCGTCGTGATCTCGGGCATCCAGATCGCGCGCCACAAGATGGACCTCGCCCTCGGGCTGCGCATGCTGGGCGGCATCGCCTCGGTGTGGCTGATGCTGGCCTGGTCCGCGGTGTTCGTGCCCAGGGCGATCATGCTGCATTCCGCGGTCAACGCCCGCCTGATACCGCGCCAGCGCCGCCGCCTGATGGGGATGGCGGCCGCCGGCTGGCTGTTGAACACCGGCCTGATCACGTTCGCCCTGGGGCTGTGGGCAGCGTTTCCGCTGGTGGGTACGGCCGTGCTCGGCATCGCCATCATCCTTGCCGGGAACATGGCAGGAATCGTGCCGGTCATCCTGGCCGCCAACTGGCCGCTGACCTCGACGCTGCTGCCGCCGGCGGCGGTCCAGGCGCTTACCGGCACGACGGGGCTGCTGGCCGCATCGGCAGCGATGCTGGCGGGTGCCGCGGTGTGCATGCGCTGGATGTTCCCGCGAGGCGGCGACGGCCACCTGGACCGGCGCGCCCGGCAAATCGAGCGCATGCAGTGGGTCCGCAACGGCGGCAACTGGCCCCAGTACCTGGAAAGCGGCACGATGTCCGGCGCCAGCGTCCTGCGTCTATATGCCTTTGCGCTGCGCCGCGACTGCAGCGCAGCGCAAAGGCGTAAAAGGGCCGACCCGGGCAAGATGCTGATGCACGCATTCGGGCCGGGGGTGCACTGGAGCTACTGGGTCGCCAGCGTCGGCGTCATCCTGGCCATCGCTGCCGTCATGCGCTTCGTCATCGGCTGGCGCGCCGGCGCCTCGGCCCTCGGCTACATCACCTCCGGATCGCTGGGCGGCATGGTGTCGATAATCGTGATGAGCACGTCCCAGCTCATCCAGGCGATGAACAGGACGCCGGGCGAGCAGGCCCTGCTGCGCCTGACGCCGCTGGCCGGCGACCACGGATTGCTGAACCGGCGCCTGGCCACGCAGATCCTGCGCTACGTGCTGTCGGTCTGGATCATGCTGACGGCGACGATCCTGCTGGCGAGCTTCATGATCGGCGGCAGCGCCGCCTTGCTGCTCCAGGCCGGCTTGTCCTGCCTGGCCGGCCAGGTGGCCCTGACAAGCGTGCTCGGCGACCATGCGCGCGAGGGCGGACGGCACCTGGGCCACTTGCTGCTGGCCGGCCTGCTGGCGCTGCTGGAAGCCGGCCTTGCCTTCGGCGCAGGCTGGCTGACGCATACGCCGTTCGCTGCCTGGGTGATCGCGATCGCCGTCGTGGTCACGGCCCTGCAGCTGCGCCATGGCTGGCGCCGCATGATGGCGGCGCCGCCGGCCTTCCCGGCGCGCCGCCTGGCCTTATCATAGCGGCGATGATGACGACCCATACCGCCTCCCTGTTCTCGATCGCGACCGGCTCCGCCGATCCGATCTACCGCCAGCTCGTCGAGCAGGTACGCCGCCTGGTCGTGTCCGGCCAGCTGGCGCCCGGCGACGAGATGCCCTCGGTGCGCGAGATCGCCCAGGCGCTGGCGCTGAACCCGATGACCGTGTCCAAGGCCTATGGCCTGCTGGAGATGGACGGGGTGCTGGCGCGCCGCCGCGGGCTCGGCATGATCGTGGCCGACACCGCCGGCGCCGGCAAGCCGGCCGAGCGCGCGGCGCTGCTGCGCCCGACGCTGGAACGCGCCGCGCGCGAGGCGCGCGAGCTGGAACTCGACCCCAGGACCGCCCTGGATTTGTTTGCAGCCATCCTGAAGGAAGCGCAATGAAGATGATGCCGCGTGCCTTGCAAGACTACCGCGCCCTGTGGCGCGCCGCCACGGTGCACCGGGTCGAGGGCGCGCCCCGGCTGATGCGCCGCCTGGCCATCCTGCTGCTGCTCGGCGGCGCCGGCTTCCTGGCGCTCGCCATCGTGCGCGGCGGGCTGGATGGCTGGATCGCCGCGCGCCTGCTGCTGGGCCTTGGCACGGCCTGGGTGGCGCTGGTCTGGGCCTTGTTGTTCGTGCCCGGATCCGCGCTGATGAATATGGCGAGCCACGCGCGGCTGGTACCGCGCCAGCGCCGCCGCCTGATGCAGATGAGCGGCGGCGGCTGGCTGCTGCTGACGCTGGCGCTGACGGCGGTGGCTGCAGACTGGACCGTGTTGCCGCTGGCCGGCGCCTATCTGCTCTCGTTCGCGGTGGCGCTCGCGAGCGGCAACCCGCGCGCGCTGCTGCCGATCATCGTCATGGGGAACTGGGGCTGGCTGTCGCGCCGCGTGCTGCCGCCGGGGCTGGGTGAGACCCTGGCCGGCGAACCGGCCATGGCGGTCTATACGGTGCTGCTGGTTCCGGTTGCCGCCTGGACGCTGCGCTGGATGTATCCGGCCGGGGGTGACGCCCACTTCGCGCGCCAGGACGCGTTACGCAGCAACTTCGCGCGCTTCGAGGGCATCGGTGGCGGGACCCGCTCCCTCGAAGGCGGCGGCGCCACGCTGCGTGCCTACGCTGCGGCCCTGCGCCGCGATTGCAGCGATGGGCGCCGGCGCGCCAACCCCGGGCGCATGCTGATGCATGCGCTGGGTCCGTCCGTGCATTGGAGTTCCTGGGCCGGCCTGGTCGCCGTGATGCTGGCGGTGGGCATCGCCATCCGCCTGCTGGTATGGCAGGCCGGCAGCGCGCCCCAGCAGGGGGGCGCCGCCCATGGCGTGGGGGCAGGCCTGGGCATGCTGATGCTGGCGATCCTGTTCAGCACCGCGGCGTTCAGCCAGGCGATCGACCGTACCCGCGGCGAACAGGCGCTGCTGCGCTTGACGCCGCTGGCCGGCGACACGGCCTTGCTGAACCGCCGCCTGGCCGGGCAGCTGCTGCGGCGAGGGCTGGGCTTGTGGGCCGGGCTGACGCTGGCGATCCTGTGCGTCAGCGTGCTGGCCGCGGGCCCCGGCGTGCTGCCGATCCAGTTCGGCCTGTGCTGCCTGGCCGGCCAGGTAGCCATGATGGGTCTGCTGGGCGACCATGCCGGCCAGGGTGGCTGGCGTCCGGCGCTGGCCTGGCGCGCGGCCGGCCTGGCGCTGCTGGAACTAATGGCCGCGGCGGGCCTGGCCTGGGTCAGCGGCATGCCGGTCTGGGCGTGGATGGCGGCGGTTGCCCTCGCCGTGGCCGGCTTCCTGCTGCGCCGTTCGTGGCGGGGCATGCTGGCCGCGCCGGTGGCGTTTCCGGCGCGGCGCCTGGGCTAAGCCGCGGATGGGCTCAGTGCGCCCGCTTCTGCACCAGCCCGGTCCCGATCCCATGGCGGCGCACCTCGCTCACCGCCGTCACCGTGCCGTCCGGGTTGAACACGATCGCATTCGCCGCCCCGATCTCCTCGGGTGGCGGGCTGGCTTCCCACTTGTGGCCGAACGCTTCCAGTGCCTTCGCCTGGGCGCTGCCCGTGAAGCCCGGCTCGACCGAGGTTTCCTTGGCGTTTCTCTGCGACAGGCGCGGCGCGTCGATTGCCTGGTCCATCGGCATGCCGAGGTCGATGTAGTTGACGATGGTCTGCAGCACGGTGGTGATGATGGTCGCGCCGCCCGGGCTGCCGATGGTGAAGGCCGGCTTGCCATCCTTCAGCACGATGGTCGGCGCCATGCTGCTACGCGGACGCTTGCCGGCTTCCGGGATGTTCGGCGCCGGGCCGGTGAAGTCGAAGTCGGTCATCTCGTTGTTCAGCAGGAAGCCGTAGCCCGGCACCACGATGCCGCTGCCGCCCCAGGATTCGATGGTGAAGGTGTAGGAGACGACGTTGCCTTCCTTGTCCGACACCGTGAAGTGGGTGGTGTGCAGGCCTTCCTGCTGGATCACGCCCTGGCGTGGGCGCAGCGGGAAGCTCTGGTCGTTCTCATATAAAAAGGCGTCGCCGGCCGCGGCCACGGCGGCGGCCTTGTCGGCACGGATCAGCGACCGGCGCTGGGCCGCGAACTGCTTGGACAGCAGGCCGTCCACCGGCGCGTCCACGTATTCCGGGTCGGCCAGGTAGGCGTTGCGGTCGGCAAAGGCCAGGCGCGACGCTTCCAGGTACAGGTGTTCGACGTTCGCACGCGGCATCGCTTTCAGGTCGTAGCCTTCGAGGATGTTGAGCGCCTCGGCCACCGCGATGCCGCCGCTGCTGGGCAGGGGCATGCCGTAGATGTCGTAGCCGCGGTAGGTCGAGCGGATCGGCTGGCGGATGCGCGCCTCGTAGTTGGCGAGGTCGGCCAGCGTCATGTTCCCGGTGCGTACCGAGACGCCGGCGGCGAGCGGCGGCCGGTTGACGGCGTCGACGATGGCCTGTGCCAGCGGCCCCTGGTAGAAGGCTTTATAGCCCTTGGCGCCGAGTTCGCGGTAGGTCTTGGCCAGGTCCGGATTCTTCAGCAGGGTGCCGGCCGGGACCGCCTTGCCGTTCCTCAGGTAGAGCTGGCTGGTGCTGGTGAACTGCTGGAATTTCTTTTCATTGTCGGCCACCAGATGATTGAAGGTGTCGCTGACCGTAAAGCCCTTGGTGGCCACGTTGATGGCCGGCGCCAGCACCTGTTTGAAGGACATGGTGCCGTAGCGTTCCAGCGCTTCGTGCCAGCCGCGCACCGTGCCCGGCACGCCGACCGAGGCGCCGCTGGCGACCGCGGTGTCGAAGTCGATCGGCTTGCCGTTCTCCATGAATACCGAGGGGCTGAAGGCGGCCGGGGCGGTCTCGCGGTGGTCGACCGTGACCACGCGCTTGTCTTTCGCCAGGTAGATCACCATGAAGCCGCCGCCGCCGATGCCGCAGCTGAACGGATCGGTGACGCCGAGCGTCGCGGCGGCGGCCACCGCGGCGTCGATCGCATTGCCGCCCTTGTTGAGGATGGCGATCGCCGATTCCGAGGCTTTTTCGCTGATGGTGGCAACGGCGCCGCCGCTACCGGTCGAGACCGGGGTCTTGGCGAAGGCAAGGGGAGGCGGCAGTACGATCGACAGGATCAGGGCGCCGGCGAGCGCTTTGGTGGATGTGGTCATGGGCGGGGAGGTGAGTGGGGATTCGTCGGGGCAGTGATTTTCAGCGTCACCGGCATCAGGTCGGTGGTCCTGGCCGAACCGGCGCGCGCCGCCGGGACGCTGCCCAGGTCGAGGGCGACCTGCGCGCCGTGCAGGGCGGCCGGCGTGGCGACCGGCTGGTCGGGACCGAGGGTGAATTCTTCGCTGCCGTCGCGGTCTTGCAGGATGAAGCGGAAGGCCAGGCGGCCGGCCCAGATGCAGCGCACGTTGGCGGGACAGCGGCTGTCGCTGAAGCTGTCGTAGGTCAGCGTCACGCCGCGCGCCAGGTCGAGACTCTCGCGCGGCTGCAGTACGTAGGTGGCATCGTGGACCGGCGCCGCCGCGCAGCCGGCCAGGGCCAGCACGGCGGCGGCGCCCAGCATCTGCATCCAACCCTGCGCTAAAAACCGGTACGGCGTCATCGGACCATCCATATGATTGCGTCCGTTCATGATAGCAAAGTCGTCAGCCGGCCCGGCATCCGGCTGGACGGCTTATTTCTTTTCGGCCTGCGGCAGTTTTACCTCGGGCAGGAACAGCAGCGCCACCAGGCCCACCAGCACGATCACGGTGCCGGCGCTGAAGATGTTGGCGATCGCATGGCGGTAGACCGCCTGCATGGCCGGATCGAGCGTCACGCCGGTGCCGGCGCTGGCTGCCGCCGCGATGCCGTGCGCATGCAGCTGGTGCGCCAAAATCGCGCCCGAGCCGGTCACGCCCAGCAGGCCGCCGAGCGAGCGGAAGAAGGTCAGCATCGCGGTGCCGACGCCGCGCCGCGCCACCGGCAGCGCATACTGCACCACGATGGTCATGTTCGGCATCACCAGGCCGAGGCCGGCGCCCAGCATGAAGATCGCCGGTTCGATCACCGGGTAGCCCTGGCCGCTGTCCATGCCCCAGGCCAGCAGGCCGAACGAGAGCACCGCCACCGCCAGGCCCCCGATCTGCACATGTTTGTACTTGTTGGATTTCGCCAGCACCCTGCCGTTGAGGGTGGAGGCAATGATCATCCCGACCATCATCGGCACGGTCAGCATGCCGGAATGGGCCGGGCTGCTGTTCATGACCAGCTGGAAGAACAGCGGGAAGAACACGCTGGCGCCCATCAGGCCCATGAAGGTCAGCGCCATCACCAGGCTGGCAATGTTGAACACGCGGTTGGCGAACAGGTCGGGCGGCAGCACCGGCTCGGCCGCGCGGCGCAGGTGGAACACCAGCCAGGTGCCCAGCACCACGGCGAGGGCGGCGCAGACCTTGATCTGGGGCGCGTCCCACGGCCATTCGGTGCCGCCCAGTGCCAGCACCAGCAGCAGCGAGACGATGGTGCCGGTCAGCAGGACCGAGCCCAGGTAATCGATGCGCTGCACTTGGGTGCGCACCGGCTTCCTCAGCGAACGCGCGATCGACCAGAACGCGAAGGCGCCGACCGGCAGGTTGATGAAGAAGATCCAGTGCCAGGACAGGAAATCGGTCATCACGCCGCCCAGCACCGGCCCCAGGATGCTGGTGATCGCGAACACGATCGCGATCGAGCCCTGGCGCTTGGCGCGCTCCTGCGGCGGCACCAGGTCGCCGATGATGATCTGGGCCAGCGGCATGAAGCCGCCCGAGCCGAGGCCCTGGATCGCGCGGAACACGATCAGCTGCGTCATGTCCTGGGCCAGGCCGCACAGCACCGAGCCCACCAGGAAGGTCGCCAGCGCGGTGAAGATCATCGGCCGCCGGCCGTACTGGTCGGCCAGCTTGCCATACAGCGGCATGGTGGCGGTCGAGGCCAGCACATAGGCAGTCACGACCCAGGACAAATGGGCCATGCCGCCGAGGTCGCCGACGATGCGGGGCAGGGCGGTGGCGACGATGCTCTGGTCGAGCGCGCCGAGGCCGAGCACGGCCATCAGGGCGAAGTAGACGGCGCGGATTTCGCGCTCGGTGACCGGGGCGGCGGGGATGTCGAGTTGCGCGTTCTGTGTCATGGCTGGGTGTTGGCGATGAGGGTGAGCGGTTCGATGGCGGCGGCGAGCTGCCGCATCTGGTCCGGAGAAAGGCGGGCGACGCGCTGCGACAGCCAGTCCATGCGCTGGGCATGCATCTGGTCGAGGCGGGCCTGGCCCTCCTGGGTAAGCTGGAGGCCGCTGCGGCGCCGGTCCTGGGGATCGGGCGCAGTGCGCGCCAGCAGGCCGGCCTGTTCCAGCGCCTTGACCTGGGCGCTCATGGTCGGGTTGCGCACCTGCTGCATGCGCGCCAGTTCGGCCACGCCGATGCCGGGACGCTCGCCGACGCTGTGCAGCAGCATCGTTTGCAGCAGCGACAGGCCGCTGTCCTGGCGCTCGGCGTCGCGGCGCATGGCGCGCATCAGGCCTTTCAAGGCGCTGCGCAGGTCTTCGGAGAGCTGCGCGGGGTCCGGGTTGGTGATCATATGTATAAGTTAGGTAGGCTACCTAACTATATTAGATCAGGATGGCCTGACCCGGCAAGAGAGCGTATGCTGTCGAACAAACAACGGAGCCCACGATGACCCGACTGACTGCAGACGACTTCGATCCCGAAGTCCTGAAACTTTTCGACGGCTATGTGCACGGCCAATTGTCGCGCCGCGATTTCCTGTCGCGCGCCGGCCGCTACGCCGTCGGTGGCGCCACCGCCGCCACCTTGCTGGCGCAACTGTCGCCTTCGTTCGCGGCGCCGCTGGTGGCAGCGCTTGATGCGCGCCTGAAGACCAGCTACCAGGAATACCCGTCGCCGCAGGGCTACGGCAAGCTGCGCGGCTACCTGGCCATGCCGGCGGAGGCCAAGGGCAAGTTGCCCGCTGTGCTGGTAGTGCACGAGAACCGCGGCCTGAATCCGCACATCGAGGACGTCACGCGCCGCCTGGCGCTCGAGGGTTTCATCGCCTTTGCGCCGGATGCGCTGTTTCCATTAGGGGGCTATCCAGGCGACGAAGACAAGGCGCGCGCGCTGTTCCCGAAACTGGACCAGGCCAAGACCCGTGCCGACTTCGTGGCCGCCTTTGACATGCTGAGTAAATTGCCTCAGGCCACGGGCAAGGTCGGCGTGGTCGGTTTCTGCTGGGGCGGCGGCATGGCCAACTACCTGGCCACCCAGCTGCCGGCGCTGGCGGCCGCAGTGCCGTTCTACGGCGCCCAGCCGGCCGCGGCCGACGTCCCGCGCATCAAGGCGCCGCTGCTGATCCACGATGCCGCCAAGGACGAGCGCATCCTGGCCGGCTGGCCCGCCTACGAAGCCGCGCTAAAGGCCAACAACATCGCCTACCAGCACTTCGTCTATGCGGGTACCGAACACGGCTTCAACAACGACACCACGCCGCGCTACGACGAAGCCGCCGCCAAGCTGGCCTGGAGCCGCACCGTCGCCTTCTTCAAGGACAAGCTGGCTTGACTTAGCGTAAAACGGGCTCTGACCCCGGTTTAAGAAAAAATAAAAGGCACCCGCGGGTGCCTTTTTGTTTGCTGCGGAGCCAGGTTAGACGTAAGCGGCGAGGGCCGTTTTCATCTTTTTCAGCGCCGCGGTCTCGATCTGGCGGATACGCTCGGCCGACACGCCGAACTCTTCGGCCAGCGTGTGCAGGGTCGCACCGGAACCGTCGTCGTTGGCGAGCCAGCGTGCTTCCACGATGCGGCGCGAACGCGGATCCAGTTTACCCAGTGCCGTTTCCAGGCCTTCCGACTGCAGGCGCACCACCTCTTCGGCTTCGAGCACCTTGGTCGGTTCCTGCTGGTCCGACGACAGGTAGGCGATCGGCGAGAACTTGTCGTCTTCGTCGTCGGTCGGCGCTTCCAGCGCAATGTCGCGGCCCGACAGGCGGGTTTCCATTTCGACCACTTCTTCGCGCTTCACGTCGAGCATCTTGGCCAGGTCGGCAACTTGCTGCGGCGACATGGCGTCGAGACCCTGCTTGTTGCTGCGCAGGTTGAAGAACAGTTTGCGCTGTGCCTTGGTCGTCGCGACCTTCACCAGGCGCCAGTTCTTCAAGATGTATTCGTGCATCTCGGCCTTGATCCAGTGCATCGCGTACGACACGAGGCGCACGCCCTGGTTCGGGTCGAAACGTTTGACTGCCTTCATCAGGCCGATATTGCCTTCCTGGATCAGGTCGGCGTGCGGCAGGCCATAACCGAGATAACCGCGCGCGATCGAAACCACCAGGCGCAGGTGAGACATCACCAGCTTCTGTGCGGCATCCAGGTCATTCATTTCCCGCAGCTTCTTGGCCAGCGAGACCTCTTCCTCGTGGGTCAGCATTGGCAGACGGTTCACCGCCGAGATGTAGGCGTCGATATTGCCGAGATTGCCGTTAAAACCGAGTCCCAGAGCACGGCTGCCAGCAGGAACCAATGCGGATTGTGCGGACATAGTCATTTCCCTTTAGAGTGAGCTGTACTGCATCATCAATCTGCCATACGCCGTACCCCGAAGGCGTAACAGTATGGCTTGTTACGGGATGCGAGACGTTGTGCTATCGAGCCACCAAACGTCATGTACGGACACTATATTAGCA